>Ga0105044_10000610_pt1 | contig 44525 bp, 34 predicted proteins | sample MAT01_FD_78092 | JGI IMG/M metagenome (GOLD analysis project Ga0105044, IMG submission 78092) | Freshwater microbial communities from Lake Fryxell liftoff mats and glacier meltwater in Antarctica - MAT-01 | ecosystem: Environmental > Aquatic > Freshwater > Ice > Liftoff microbial mat | place...
CCCCCAAACGCGATCCGGGCCGTGGAGCGTCGCGCTCCACGGCCCGGATTCACGTCGAACGCGCTCGATTCAGTTCTTCTTGGTGCGCAACATCGCCGTCGCGCGGTCGCCGGCCCTCGTGCCCTTGTACTTGTCAGCGACCTCCTGGAGCTTGGCCTTGGCCTTGCCCGAACCGAGCTTGGAAGCTTGCTCCTGCGCGCGCGCGAACGCTTCGGCCGCGACGATCTCCTTGGCGAGGTTCTCGTCCTTGCGGATCGCCTCGGCGCGCGTCTTCGCCGCGTCGCCGATCGGCGCGCCCGCGAACTCCTTGGCCAGCGCGTCGATCACCGTGAGACCCTTGAGCACGTCGCGCGCCTTCACGAAGGACTCGGCCTGACCGTTCAGGAGCTGGACGTGCTCGTCGATCGAGGCGATCAGCGTCTGAGCTTCGGTCTTCTCCTCCGCGGTGGACTTCGCGTCGGCTTCGATCGCGCGCAAGGACGACAGAGCCTTGCCGGGATTGCCCGCCGCCATCGACTTCGCCGGCGCGGCGAGCCGCCCCGTGACCTCGGTCTCGAGCGGGATCGCCATGAAGTTGGTCGAGCGCTTCTTCGCGCCCTTCAAGGCCTCCTTGACCGCGCCCTTCGAGATCGAATACGGACTGCCCGACCACGCGACCTTCCCCTGCGGGTCGATCAGGACGCTGTGCGGGATCCCCTTCACACCGTAGGCGCTGCCTGCGGTGGAACCCGATCCGACGGGGATCTGGATCCCCATCGAGTCGAGGTAGTCCGACACGAGCTTCGAGTCCTCGTCCGAGACGGCGACGACCACGAGGCCCTGCGAGCCGAACTCATCGTGCATTTCCTGGAGGTGAGGCCACGCCCCACGGCAGGGAGGTCACCAGGTGGCCCAGAACTCCACGAGGACGGCGTTGCCGCCCAGGTTGTCGAGCTCGAGCGGGCGACCGATGTGGTTGAACCACGTCTTCACATTGAGCGGGGGAGCTTCGGCGCCGACCGCGATGCCTTCCGGCGCGGAGCCCTTGAAGCTCGCGATGGCCAGGGTGCCGAGCGCGACGAATCCGATGGCGAGGAGTGTTTTCATATGAGGTGAGCGGGTGATTCCCCGCGCTCCCGAGCATACACGGGAAGGGCCCGAATCGAGAGCGCTGGTCCGGGCCAGGGATTCCGCTCGTCCCGCCCCTCCGGGTGCACAGCGCGCCGGGTGGCTTTACGCCGGGCCTCCCGCGCTCCAGGATCGCCCGTTCGCGCCATGTCCCAGCAGGCCTGGAATCCCGCCTTCGATCTGAGCTCGATCCCCGAGCAGCCCGGGGTCTACCTCTTCCGGGACGCAGCCGGAGCGGTGCTCTACGTGGGCAAGTCCGCGCGGCTGCGCGACCGCGTGCGCACCTACCGCTCGGGCGGCGACGGTCGCTGGCAGATCCGCTTCCTCGACGCCGAGGCGCGCACGGTCGAGACGATCGTCACGCGCACCGAGGGGGAAGCGCTGCTCCTCGAAGACACGCTGATCAAGACGCACAAGCCGCCGCACAACGTGCGGCTCAAGGACGACAAGTCGTTCCGCATGTTGCGCATCGACCTGTCCGACGAGTTCCCGCGCCTCAAGTTCGTGCGCGCGAAGAACCCCGACATGGGTCGCGAGGGCGGACGCGCGCGCTTTTTCGGGCCGTTCGCGTCGAGCGGTGCGCTGCGCAAGACGTTGAGCGACCTGCACCGCATCGTGCCGCTGCGCGACTGTCCCGACCACGTGCTGAACAACCGTTCGCGGCCCTGCATCAAGCACCAGATCGGACTGTGCAGCGCGCCTTGCGTCGGACTCATTTCCGCGGGCGAGTACGGCGCGCTCGTGGACAAAGCCTCGCGCATCTTGTCGGGCGACGTCGCGGACGTGCGCGCGGATCTCGAGGCGCGCATGCGCTCCGCGGCCGACGCGCTCGAGTACGAGCGCGCGGCGGCGTGGCGCGATCGTCTCACCGCGTTGTCGCGCACGGTCGAGGGCCAGGGCGTGCGGCCGAAGGACGACGTGCGCCGCGACGTGCTCGGACTCGCGCGCGCCGGCGACGCGGCCGTGGTGCACCGGCTGTCCTTCGGCGAGGGCCGGATGCACGAGAGCCGCGCGCACGTGTTCCGCTCGCAGCTGCCGGACGAGGAACTCCTGCACGTCGTGCTCACCGCGCTCTACGCGCCCGGAAAGCGCGTAGTGCCGGCGGAAATCGTCGTTCCGTGCCTGCCGACCGAGCCCGAGCTGCTGCGCGTCGCCCTGGGTGGCGACGTGGCGATCATCGCGCCGAAGAGCGGCGAGCGCGCGCGCATGCTCGGTATCGCCGGCGAGAACGCGCGCGCCGAGCTGGTGCAGTCCGAAGGCGAACGCGCGAGCGAAGAGTCCGCGCTCGACGAGCTGGCGCAGATCCTGGCGCTCGATTCCGCGCCCGAAGTCATCGACTGTTTCGACGTGTCGAACTTCCAGGGCTCGAACGTGGTCGCGAGCCGCGTGCGCTTTCGTCGCGGCCACGCCGACCGCGCCGGCTATCGCCGCTTCAAGGTGCGCGGCGTCGAGGGTCAGGACGACTTCGCGTCGATGAAGGAAGTCGTCGGGCGTTCGTTGAGCCGCGGCGTCGCGGAGGACGACCTGCCCGACCTCGTCGTGATCGACGGCGGCGCGCAGCAGCTCGCGAAGGCGCTCGAAGCGCGCGACGAGGCCGCAGCCTGGGACGTCACGCTGGTCGGGCTCGCGAAGGCGCGCTCGGCCGGCGGCGCGCGCTCTCACTCCACGGACGAGCGGCTCTTCGTCCCTGGCGCACTCGAACCGATCCCGCTGCCGCGCCACAGCCCCGCGCGTCACCTGCTCGAGCGCATCCGCGACGAAGCGCACCGCTTCGCGATCACGTACCACCGCAAGGAGCGCGGCAAGATCACCTCGCGGCTCGACTCGATCGCGGGCGTCGGCCCCGAACGGCGCAAGGCGCTCCTGCGCGTCTTCGGCAGCGTCACCGGCGTGAAGGCCGCGAGCCTCGAGCAGATCGCGGCGGTCCCCGGCATCGGCCCCGAGCTGGCCGCGCTGATCGAGCGCAGCCTGCGCGACACGGGCTAGCAGCTTGGTCTCGCTGCCTTAGGGCGCGCTACCGGTCGACACGTAGAAGCAGACACGTAGAAGCAGACACGTAGAAGCAGACGCCGAGAAGTAGACGCCACTCGACGTGTTCACGTTCCGGGGCGTTCCGTCGGCCCAGTGATCCGGGTCAGCGCGGCAAGAGGATCAGGACGGGCTCGTCCGTCGCCAGCGGGATCTCGATCGAGCGGCTCGCACGGCCGTGGTTCGCCGCGGCCGCGTTCACGCGCCAGCGGCCGCGCAGGAGCGTCGTGACGCGCGCACGACCCTCGGCGTCGGCTTTCGCCGCGAAACGGCCGCCGTCGAGGCCGATGCCCTCGAGCTGGGCACCCTCGGCCGCACTGCCGTCGGGGCGCTGCACGCGAAACGTCGCGGAGTAGAGGTCGACGCGGATCGGTTCGAGCACCTGCACGCCCGCGGACGGCTCGAGATCCTTCACCGGCGACCACGGATAGCGCTCGTCCCCGACGAAGAGCCGGTTGCGCACGTCGGGCAGAGCGTCGATAGCGAACGAGCCCGCCGCGTCCGTGACGGCCGAGCTGTGCGGGGCGCGGCCGGGCGTGTTGTCGCGCAGCATCACGGCGACGCCCTCGATCGGATTCCCGACGCCGTCCAGGATCGAGCCGCGCACGACGCTCGTCGCGCGGACGACGAACCGCGGCCAGTCGGCGTCGGCGGACAGCGACAGGGGAACAGCGGCCTCGCCGTGCGAGCCGAGGCGGCGCGCGACCACTTGCGCCGTGAGCGGGTTCGCGAGCGCGGCGCGCAACGCTTCGTTGGCGACGGCGATCGCCAGGTCGATGCGCGGAGCACCGGCGGTCGTGCGCACGGGGTCGGCGCGCGCGAGCCCGTCCTGCAAGTTCAGGTGGAGTCGGATCTCGAGATCGAAGTCGCCCGTGACAGGCACGCCGCTCGCGTCGACGATCTCCATCCGCAAGCGCGGTTCGGCGGGCGGCGCGGCCGGTGCGAGCGGATCGGCGCTCGGGCCCGCCGCGCCGCTCTCGCGCGTGAGCGGGCCGGGTTCGGCGGGCGGCGCGAGCTCGGTCGCCGGACGCGCCGGCGCGGGAGCGGCGGGGATCGGTGCAGGGGCGGCCTGGCCCGGAGATCCGCCCGGTTTCCGCGTGAACCACACGGCCGCGATCACGACCACGAGCGCGGCGGCGAGGAGCAGGACGAGGCTGGCGCGTCCGCGGCTCGCGGCCCGAAAATCGACCTCGGCCTCTTGTGCGTCCACGAGTCCGTGGCAACCTGGACCATGAAAGTTCCTGTTCCGCCCGCTGGCAGGCGTGCGCAGGCAGCGGCTCTCTCGAGCCGCGCGGACTGGCGCGCGCACGCCGACTGCGCCTCTTCGATCCCGGTGCGACCGCATCGAAGAGGAGGATAGTCCGCGGGCGTCGTCCTGTCGCGCACACACGAGATTCGCCTCCCCACCCGGTAAAGCCATGCCCCCTCGCACGTTCCTGTCCGCTCCGCGCACGGCCTGCGTCGCCGCCCTCGTTTTCGTCGGAGCCGCGTGCTCCAACGGCGGCTCCGACTCACCGGCCACCCCGGCGCCCACCTCGGCGCTCACCGCGTCGTTCGGTTCCGACGTCGCGGTGCAGTGGAACGAGACGCTCTACACGCAGATCCGTCAGACCAGCACGAACCCGCCGCGCGCCGCGCGCGCCTTCGCCTACACGGGCGTGGCGCTGTACGAGGCCGTGGTCCACGGGATGCCCGAACACCAGAGCTTGCAGGGCCAGCTCGGCGGGCTGCCCGCGAACACGCTGCCCGTCCCGCCCACGGGGCAGGTCCACGACTGGGCGATCGCCGCGAACCGCGCGCTGAACGTCGTCAGCACGGCACTCGTCGCCGGTGCGACGACGGAGTTCGACGCGCAGGAAGCGTCGCTCCTCGCGACGCTTTCCGCCGGCGTCGACGCGCCGGTCGTCGATCGCTCGGTGGACTACGGCGACGCGCTCGGCAACGCGATCCTCGTGTGGGCCGCGACGGACGGCACCGCGCTGCAGGCCGATTGCCAGACCAATTGGGTGGCGCCGATCCCGCCGAACTCGGGCGGCTGGACGCCGGTGAGCGGCAGCGCGCAACCGCTGTTGCCTTGCTGGGGCGACATGCGCACGTTCGTCGTCGCGGACGGCCTGGAGTGCGAGCCGATCGGTCCGCCGGCCTACTCCAACTCGATCGGGTCGGCCTGGCACGCGCAGTCGCTGCTCGTCTACAACACGACGGGCGACGCGGGCGCGAACCTGACGCAGGACCAACGCGACATCGCGCTCTACTGGGCCGACAACGCCGGCGGGACGGGGACGCCGCCCGGACACTGGATCGCGATCGCGTGCCAGATCTCGGCCGACGAAGCGCTGTCGCTCGACGTGTCGGCCGAGGCCTTCGCGCGCGTGGGCCTGGCCGTGGCGGATGCCTTCATCACCTGCTGGGAGGCGAAGTACACGAGCTACCTCCAGCGCCCCGCGACCTACATCCGCGACAACATCGACGGCGGATGGGATCCTGTGATCGGCACGCCGAACTTCCCGACGTACACCTCGGGCCACTCCACGCAATCCGGCGCGGCGGCGATCGTGCTCACGGAGGTCTTCGGCAACTACGCCTTCACGGACACGTGCCACAGCCGCCTGAACCCGACGGCCGGCCTGCCCGCGGACCGCGCGTACACGAACTTCGTGCAGGCCGCGAGCGAGGCCGCGGTCTCGCGCTTGTACGGCGGCATCCATTACCTGTTCGACAACTACGACGGGATCGACTCCGGCGTGTGCGTTGGCCTCGTGCACAACAGCACGCTGCGGTTCCTGGCGGACGACTGAGAGAGACACCCAGACTCGCCGGCGCCGCGCGGACGCTCTCACGGCCGCGCGGCGCTTCCGTCGGGTTCACGCGGCGCGGCCCGGTAGGGGCGGCGCCCGCGGCGGCTCGCGCTTCCTGGCCACCACGAGCGCGACGGCCCCGACGATCAGGGCTGCCGCGATCCACACGCGCGGCTGCAAGATTTCGGCTCCGAGCCACGCGCCTAGAGTCAGCGCCACGAGCGGGTTCACGAATGCGTACGACGTCGCGACAGCGGGCGTCGTGTTTTTCAGGAGCCACAAATACGCGCTGAAGCCGAGCAGGGAGCCCGCGCCAACCAGCCAGAACCAGGCCATCACGTGCCGCAGCTCGACCGCGGAGATCTCGAGGCGCGCTCCCTCTCCGAACGCGAGGCCGCCGGCGACCTGCAATGCGCCGCCGCACAACATCTGCGCCGCGGTCGAGACCATCTGCGACTCCGGCAGCCCTGCTTGTCGCGAGTAGAGCGACCCGACCGACCACGAGATCGTCGCGCCGAGCAGCGCGACGATGCCGAGCACGTCGAGCGGATGATCCGGGTCGGGCGCCGCCAGCAGTGCGACCCCGCTCATGCCCACGGCGACGCCCGCGAAGCCGAACGCCGGCGGCCGCCTGCCACCCGGCCGCCACCAGTCGAAGAGCAGCATCCACAGCGGCACGCAGGACACGACCAGCGCCGCGATGCTCGACGCGACGCGCGTCTCGGCCCAGCAGACGAGGCCGTTCGAGAACAGTATCAACAGTGCGCCCGAGATCAGCGCCGGCACGAGGTGCTCGCGCCGCGGCCGTGCTTCGCCGCGGAAGAGCGCGAAGCTCATGAGCAGCAGGCCGGCGACCAGGAAGCGCGTGCCGGCCATCAGGAATGGCGGCAGGACTTCGACCGCTACGCGGATCGCGTAGTACGTCGAGCCCCACAGCACCCACACGCAGAAGAGGGCGGCGACGAGGCGGGCGCGTTGTACCGGCGCGGCGCTCATGCGCGCGGGTGGTGCAGGCGATGCACCGCCGCCACGGCGTCGGCGTCGAGGTGCGTGTAGACCTCGGTCGTCTTGATCGACGCGTGGCCGAGGAGCTCCTGCACGCTGCGCAAGTCGGCGCCGCCCTCGACCATGTGCGTCGCGAACGAGTGACGCAGCGCGTGCGGCGAGGCCGGAGCGGGGAGTCCCGCGAGCCGGGCCGCGTCGCGCACGACGCGCCACGCCGCGCCGCGCGTCAATGTCTTCCCGCGCGCGCCCAGGAAAACGTGCGGCGATCGCTCCGCGTGCGGACGCGTGCGGCGGCCGACGCGGATCCAACCGTCGAGCGCGATCGCTGCGCGCTCGCCCAGCGGCACGAGTCGCACCTTGGATCCCTTGCCCACGAGTCGCACGACGCGCAGCGCCGGATCGAGGCCGTCGAGGCGCAAGTGCCCGACCTCGCTGACGCGCCCACCCGAGGCGTAGAGCACTTCGAGCAGAGCCGCGTCGCGCTCTCGACGCCACGGTTCGCGCGGTGCCCAGCGTGGATCGCGCGGCGCGGCGAGCAGTGCGTCGACGTCGAGAGCGGCGATCGCGCGCGGCAGGGGACGCGCGAGCCGCGGCGCCGCGATCAACGCTGTCGGGTCGCATTTCAGGCGGCCCTCCTGCACCAGATGGCGCGCCAACACGCGGATCGCGGCCAGCGCGCGCGCGACGCTCGCTTCGGCGTAGCCGGCTGCGCGCAACTCGCCCAGGTGGTCGACGACGAGCGTCGCGTCCACTTCCTCGAAGCGGGCCACGCCGCTCTCGCGAGCCCGGTGCAGGAAGCGCACGAGATCGCGCCGGTAGGCTTGCAGAGTGTTCGCCGCGAGGCCGGCCTCGGCGCGCAGCGCGACGAGCAGATCGCGCACGTCGGCCGCGAGGATACCGTCGAGTTCCGCGGGTCGCGCGCGCCCGGCGACCGCGCGTCCGTCCGCGGTTTCGCCCGGCGCTGCGCTCCCGCGCTTCACGCGACTGATGCCGCCCATGAGGCCGACACTCGGGCTTCCCGAAGCCGCGATCAAGCTCCGACAACTCTTGAAGCCTCGTGCGGTGCTCCCTAGACTTCCCGCCCTTCCTTCGGCCAGAGGTTCCAGCTAGTGCTCGGGATCGAAGGCCCGTGGAGCCGATAGCAGCCCGCTAGCCGACCGATTCGGTCCCATCCGGGACGACGACCGACCCGCTCCCGTCCCGCCCAACGCCACGCCCTCGAAGCCTGCTCATGAAGCGACTCTCGGCGAAGGAACTCGAAGAGCACGCCACGCGCCTGCGCACGATGCTGAGCATCCTCAGCAGCGACATCGACCGGCTCGAAGAGGAGGCGATCGGCGAGAAGGGCATCCAGATCGACACGTCCGGCGAGGGCGGCACCGACAGTTACAGCCAGGAGTTCAGCCTGGAACTGATCCAACGCGACGAATCCACCGTCCGCGAAGTGCTCGAAGCCCTCGATCGCGTCAAGAACGGCAGCTACGGCTTCTGCGAGGGCTGCCAGGTCGCGATCGGCAAGGAACGGCTCAAGCACGTGCCGCACGGGCGGAACTGCATCGACTGTCAGCGCAAGGAGGAAGAGGGGCGCTCGTGAGCGAACCGGCCGTCGGCGCGCAGGGCGCGGAACCGCACGTGTTTCCGGGCTCGCGCGCGGTCCTGGTCCGGCTCGGCGTCGCGGCTCTCCTCGTGGTCCTCGACCTGTGGTCGAAGGCCGCCGCCTTCGCCTGGATCGAGCGCCTCGACCGGGGCGGACAGCTCGTCGTGGACGCTTGCGGCAGCGCGCACCGTCGTCATCCCATCGTCGGCGAGTGGTTCACGTTCATGCTGACGCTGAATCCCGGCGCGGCGTTCGGGCAATTGCACTCGATCCCGTACGTGCTGGTGGGCGGTCGCGCGGTCGCGGTCGTGTTCCTCGTGTGGCTCATCGTCCGCACGCCGCGCGGCCGGCCGTGGTTCACGAGCGCGCTCGTCCTGGTCCTCGGCGGCGCGTTGGGCAACCTGTACGACAACTTGCTGCGGGCGCGCGACCTCGAGCTCGATCGGTTCTATCCGCTCGAGCGATACCCGTTCGGCCCGGTCCGCGACTTCATCGACGTCTACTTCGACGTCTGGAAGTGGCACTTCCCGACCTTCAACGTGGCCGATTCGTGCATCACCGTCGGCGCGGTCCTGCTGCTCGCGTCGGGCTTCTTCGGGTCCCGCGGAAAGAGCACGACCGCCGCAGCGTGAGCTGCTGCGCGTTGCCGGTCGCGGCGCGAGGACGTAGAGTCTTTCGCCCATGGCGCGATTGGGCGTGCAACTCGGATCCATCCGGCTCTCGAATCCGATCCTCTCGGCGTCGGGGACGTTCGGTCACGGCCTCGAGATGCGCCACATCGTGCCGCCCGGTCTCGTCGGCGGGCTCGTGTCGAAGACGGTCACGCTGCGGCCGCGCCCGGGCAACCCCGCACCGCGCATCTGCGAGACCGAAGCTGGTTTCCTCAACTCGATCGGGCTGGAGAACAAGGGGATCGACCACTACGTGCGCGCCGTCCTGCCCGAAGTCGCGGCGGCCGACACGGTCATCGTGACCAACATCGGTGCGGAGCGCGTCGAGGAGTTCGCCGAGCTCGCCGCGCGGCTCGATGCGGAATCCGCGGTCGACGTACTCGAAGTGAACCTCTCCTGTCCGAACGTGCAGGACGGCAAGCTGCCCTTCTCGACGGATCCGGCGATGGCGGCCGCCGTGATCCGCGGCGTGCGCCGCGCGACTTCCAAGCTCGTGCTGGCCAAGCTCTCGCCCAACGTGTCGCGCATCTCCGAGATGGCGATCGCGGTCGAGGCCGCGGGCGCCGACGGCATCACAGCGGTGAACACCGTGCTCGGCATGAAGGTCGACTGGCGCACGCGGAAGCCCGGCCTGTGGACGACGCAAGGCGGCTACTCCGGCACCGCGATCAAGCCGATCGCTCTGCGCTGCGCCTGGGAGTGCGCGCGCTCGGTGAAGATCCCGGTCGTCGGCTGCGGCGGCATCGTCACGGCGTCCGACGTGCTCGAGTTCCTCGTCGTCGGCTGTCGCGCTGTGCAAGTCGGCACGGCGAACTTCGGCGACCCGGGTCTGCTCGCGCGGCTCGCGAGCGAGCTCGAGGCTCTGCTCGACGGCGCCGGTGTCGCCTCGGTCGAGGACTTGATCGGGACGCTCGAGCTGCACGCGGCGCCGCCCGCGCAGTGCGGACCGATGCGCTCCGATCCCGCGAGCACGCGCGAGCTCCACACTTCCGCGGCCCAGGACGCCGGCATGGCCGCGGGAGGCGCTTCCGCCTGACGCGCGTCGCTCGCGCGTTCGGCTGTGTCCCATGCGGCTCGAGGACTTGACTCCCGCGATCGTGCGGCGCGCCGTGGCGATCTACTTGCAGATCGCCTGGCCGGGCGAGGGCTTTCCGCGTCCGCGTGTCAACGTCAAGGATCTGGAGAGCGCCAGCACGCTCGACGCTTTGCTCGCGCGCTTCGATCCGCAACCGACGCGCGACCGCGGCTCGCAGAAGCGCCACACGCTGCGCCTCGGGAACCGCCAGTACCCGTTCATGAAGTTCGTGGTGCAGGAGTACCTCGTCGACTGCGAGTACTTCTTCGCGGTCGACACGCACGACGACCTCGACGTGAAGCCCACGGATCGCGACTACCCGGCCTGGATGGAGCTCAAGCGCACGAACGCACGCCTGAAGGGCGAGATCGAGGCGGCCTGGGCGCGCGAGGGGCTGCCCACGTACAACGATCTGCGCGTGATCGCCGAGGGGTTGGCGAAGATCGAACGCGAGGGCGAGAAGCGCGCGCGGCTGCTCGTGGTGGACGACGAGGCCGAGGTCTGCAAGGGCCTCGGCGCGCTCCTGCGCGGGCGCGGTTACGAGGTCGAGTTGGCGTTCGACGGCGCCCAGGTGCTCGAGCGCTTGCGCCAGGACCCGAAGCCCGACCTCCTGCTCCTCGACTTCTCGATGCCCGAGGTCGACGGTGAACAGGTGTTGCGCCAGGTCCGCGCCGATCCACGCACGCGGGACCTCCCCGTGCTGCTCGCCACGGCTTCGACCATCGATCTCGAGCGCATCCCGAAGACGAGCGGCGTCTTGCGCAAGCCGTACCCGCGCGAAGTCCTGTTCGCGATGTTGAGCCAGCTCCTCGAACGCAAGCCGCGCGCCTGACGTTCCACGCGGCCCCTGGCGCGTGGACGGGAGATGCGCGCGACGGGGGCGAGTGCCCGCCGCGCACCGTGGAACCGGGCCCGGTGCGTCTTTCGCGGGCGCCGGCGGACTCTTGCTTCCCTCGGAACCCTCGCGAGTTTCTAATCTTCCGCTGCAATCCGCTGCGCGCGCGGGCCGGAACGCCGGTTCGTCCGCGGAGCATGAGGCGCTTCACTCATGGCATTCGACTGGGACAAGATCACCGACCGGCTGGGGTCATTCGGCGAGAACGTCGGCTCCACGCTGAAGGGCATCTTCGGCGCGCGCAACGAGCGCATGGTCAAGCGCCTGGAACCGATCGTGCTGAAGATCAACCAGCTCGAGTCGTGGGCCAAGGGCCTCTCCGCCGAGCAGTTCCAACAGCAGACGGCGATCTACAAGGCGCAGGTGGCGAAGGGCGAGAAGACGCTCGAGGACCTGATCCCCGAGGCGTTCGCCCTGGTGCGCGAGGCCGCGGTCCGCACGCTCGGGATGCGTCACTACGACGTCCAACTCGTCGGTGGGATGATCCTGCACGAAGGCAAGATCGCCGAGATGATGACCGGTGAGGGCAAGACGCTCGTCGCGACGCTGCCCTTGTACTTGAACGCGCTGTCGGGCCAGACCGTGTACCTCGTCACGGTCAACGACTACCTGGCCCGCCGCGACGCCGCCTGGATGGGCCCGATCTACGACTACATGGGCGTCGCCGTCGCCTCGATCCAGTCGGACATGGCGCCCTGGGAGCGCCAGCCGGTCTACCTGTGTGACATCGTCTACGGCACGAACAACGAGTTCGGCTTCGACTACCTGCGCGACAACATGAAGTCGCGCGTCGAGGACCAGGTGCAGAAGAACCTGTTCTTCGCCATCGTCGACGAAGTCGACTCGATCCTGATCGACGAGGCGCGGACGCCGCTCATCATCTCGGGACCGGCCGCCGACACGAGCGACAAGTACGCGCTGGCCGACGAGATCGCGCGCAAGCTCGAGAAGGACGTGCACTTCGAGGTCAAGGAGAAGGAGCGTTCCGTCGCGCTGCTCGAACTCGGCATCGAGACCGCGGAGAAGCTCGTCGGCGTGCCGAGCTTCTTCGTGCCGCCGCACGAGGACTGGCTGCACTTCATCGAGAACGCGCTGCGCGCGCATCACCTGAACCGCCGCGACACGGAGTACGTCGTCGAAGGCGACGAGGTGATCATCGTGGACGAGTTCACCGGCCGGAAGATGACCGGGCGGCGCTGGTCCGACGGGCTGCACCAGGCGGTCGAGACGAAGGAAGGCCTGAAGGTCAAGCAGGAGAACCAGACGCTCGCGACGATCACGCTCCAGAACTACTTCCGCATGTTCAAGAAGCTGTCCGGGATGACCGGCACGGCGCTGACCGAGGCGGGGGAGTTCCACAAGATCTACAAGCTCGACGTGGTGTCGATCCCGACGAACATGCCGCTCGCGCGTCAGGATCACGAGGACGTCGTCTACCGCACCGCACCCGAGAAGTGGAAGGCGATCGGCAACGAGATCGCCGACATGCACGCCAAGGGGCAGCCGGTCCTCGTCGGCACGACGTCGATCGAGAAGTCCGAGACCGTCTCGAAGCTCCTCGCGGGGCGCGGCATCCCGCACGAGGTGCTGAATGCCAAGAACCACGAGCGCGAAGCCACGATCGTCGCGCGCGCCGGCGAACGCGGCGCGGTCACGGTCGCGACGAACATGGCCGGCCGCGGCACGGACATCAAGCTGGGCGGCAACTTCGAGCACCGGCTCGAGGAAGCGCTCAAGACCGCGGGCCTGACGCTCGGCGATCCCGAGAAGCTGGCCGAGATCGACGCCGTCCGCAAGCAAGTGCGGGAGCAGTGCGACAAGGACGAGCAGGAAGTGCTCGGATTGGGCGGATTGTACGTGCTCGGCACGGAACGCCACGAGTCGCGGCGCATCGACAACCAGCTGCGCGGCCGCACGGGAAGGCAAGGAAACGTCGGGAAATCCCGCTTTTTCCTGTCGCTCGAAGACGACCTGATGCGGATTTTCTATCGCGACTGGGTGAAGAACGCGATGGAGAAGCTCGGCATGACCGAGGACACCCCGATCGAATCGGGGATGGTCACGCGCGCGATCGGCCGGGCGCAGAAGAAGGTCGAGGACCGCAACTTCGAGCAACGCCGTTCGCTCCTCGAATACGACGAGGTGATGAACGGCCAGCGCAAGGAGGTCTACGGCACGCGCCAGGACGTGCTCGAGAGGATCGAGCTGCGCGAGAAGGTCGAGATGATGCTCGGCCGCGTCGTCGAACGTCACGCGCGCGTCGTCCACCTGCAGGACACCGAGGGCTTCGGCACGTGGTTCCAGCGCAGCTTCGGCTTCGAGGTCGACGCGCAGATCGCCGCCGACGTCACGGCCAAGACGGGGGACTTCCGACCGGCGACGAAGAGCGTGCTCGACCACTACGCGGGGCGCGAGACCGAGGTCACGCCGGACGTGATGCGTCAGGTCGAGCGCTACTTGCTGCTCAAGGCTCTCGACGACAAGTGGCGCGACCACCTGCTGGCGATCGACTCGCTGAAGGCCGGCATCGGTCTGCGCGGCTACGCGCAGGTCGATCCGAAGACCGAGTACAAGCGCGAGGGCTACCAGCTCTTCGAGAAGCTCCTCATGGCGATCGAGGACGAGGTCACGGGCCTCATCCTGCGCATTCAAGTGGAGCCGGGCGCCGTCGCGCGACCGGCGGGCGCGCCGGCACCGCGCTACATCTCGCCGATGGGGCCCGGCCGCTCGCCGGGAAACCCCGCGCTCAAGGAGGGCACCATCCCGCCGGCCGCTGCGCCGAAGGACCCGTCCGCGGCGGGCGCCCCGCCTCCCTCGGCAACGCCCCAACCGGGGTCGCCGGGAGGCGACGGAGCGCCGTCCCCGCGACCCGGGCCGACCGGTGGCTCCGGTCCCGGGCCGGGACAGGGGGCCGGACTGGCCGCGGCCCCCGGAACGCCGGGCGCCAACCGGCCCCCGGCCCCCGCGGCGCCGCCGCGTCGGCTCGCGGGACCAGCGTACGTCCCGGCCTCGCAGCAGTTCGACCTGGCCCGGCGCCAGCAGGCGCAAGCGCGCGAGCAGCAGCAGGCCGCCGCGCGCGAGTTGTCGGGAGCCGCCCCGTCCGCCCCGGCGCCCGCCGCTGGCGCGCCCGCCGCTCCGGCCAAGGCCGCGGCCAAGGCCGCGGCGTCCGCACAGCGCGTGCTCACGCCGAAGGACCTCGAGGGCATCGGCCGCAACGACGTTTGTCCCTGCGGCAGCGGACAGAAGTTCAAGAAGTGCCACGGCCGCGATCTGTGAGCCGCGCGGCGTGAAGCCGGCACCGGAGCGCGCGTCGATCGGCGGCGCGCCGACGCCTCCGCCGCCCATCCTCGTCGATCCCGACCCGGGCATCCTCGCGGCGGCGCTGTACGCGCTCTACGACCTCACGTGGCTGCTCGCGATCCTCGTGCCCGCGCCGTGGTGGCTCGTGCGCAGCGTGACCTCCGCGCGCTTTCGCGCGACGGCGGGCGCGCGGCTCGGCGGGGGTCTGCCGCGCGCGCGCCGACCGGGAGAGCGCGGGCGCATCCTCGTGCACGGCGTCTCGGTGGGCGAGGTGAAGGCGGCGCAGGCGCTCGTGCGCGAGCTGCGCATAGCGCGTCCGGATCTCGACGTGGTCGTCAGCACCGTGACGACGACCGGCTTCGACGTCGCGCGCAAGCTCTATCCCGACGCGACCGTCGTGCGCTTCCCGTTCGACCTCTCGTTCGTGGTGCGTCGCTTCCTGCGCCGCGTCGCACCGGATTGCGCGGTGCTCGTCGAGCTCGAGGTTTGGCCCAGCTTCCTGCGCGAGGCGAATCGCGCGGGGATTCCGATCGCGGTCGTCAACGGACGCATCACCGAGCGCAGCTACCGCCGCTACCAGGGCTTCAAGAACCTGCTGCCGCAGTTCGCGCGCATCTCGCTCTACTGCGCGCAGGACGCCGAGTACGCGCAACGCTTCATCGGTCTCGACGCCGACCCCGATCGCGTCGTGATCACAGGCAACGTGAAGGCCGACGGCCTGCGTACCGGTGCGCGCGAGGCGACGGCGGAGATCCTCGAGCGCGTCGCCGCGCGACCGGGCCAGCTCGTCGTCGTGGCGGGGAGCACGCACGCATCCGAGGAAGCCGCGCTCGTCCGCGCTTGGCGCGCGTCGATCCCCGCGGCGCGACTCGTGCTCGTGCCTCGGCATCCCGAACGCGCCGGCGGACTGGTGCGAGAGCTGGCGCAACTCGGACCGGAACCGCAACTGCTCACGCGCCTGCGCGCCGGTGAGGCCGCCGATCCCGCGCGCCCGCTCGTGGTCGACACGATCGGCGAGCTCGAGCAGGTCTACGCCGCGTCCGATCTCGTTTTCGTCGGCGGTTCGCTGATCCCGCACGGCGGCCAGAACATGCTCGAGCCGGCCGCGCAAGGCCGCGCCGTCGTCTATGGGCCGCACGTCGCGAACTTCCTCCAGGAGGCCGGCCTCCTGGAACGCGCGGGCGCTGCGTGGCGACTCGTCGGCGAGGCCGAACTGGCGACAGCTCTGCGCTCGCTGCTCGACGATCCGGCGCGACGGCTCGCGATGGGCGCCGCGGGCCGGTCCGTGGTCGAGGCACAGAAGGGCGCGACGGTGCTGACGCTGCGTGCGTTGACCGAGCGAATCCTGGCCCGAAGTCCGCTTTCGAGAGCCTGATTCCGGGCGCGGACTCTGCCACCTCCCGCTATCCTGCTCGATCGCCGTTCGGCACCCACGTCGGACCGATGGGGACCGCATCGAGCCGTCGGTTCTCCGGAACTCCTCCAGCCTCACGACCGCACCACCGATCCATAGCCTCATGTCCCGGCAACTCTTCACCTCGGAATCCGTCTCCATGGGCCACCCCGACAAGGTGGCTGACCAGATCTCGGACGCGATCCTCGACGCGATCTTCGCGCAGGATCCGATGAGCCGCGTGGCCTGTGAGACCCTGGTGACGACCGGCCTGTGCGTCGTCGCCGGCGAGATCACGACGAACGCGCGCATCGACTACGCCACGATCGCGCGCAACACGCTGAAGCGCATCGGCTACACCGACGACCGCTTCGGCATCAACGGCGACACGTGCGCCGTCATGGTGACGCTCGACCGGCAGTCGCCCGACATCAGCCAAGGCGTGTCGGAGGGCGAGGGCCTGCACAAGGAGCAGGGCGCCGGCGACCAAGGGCTCATGTTCGGCTTCGCGTGCCGCGAGACCGAGAGCCTGATGCCGTTCCCGATCTACTACGCGCACCGCCTGATGGAGAAGCAGGCCGAGCTGCGCGAGAAGAAGATCCTGCCCTGGTTGCGCCCCGACGCGAAGAGCCAGGTCACCGTCGAGTACGACGGCAACAAGCCGGTTCGCGTGCACACCGTGCTGATCAGCACGCAGCACGACCCCGACGTCTCCTACGAGACGATCCGCAGCGAGGTGATCGAGAAGATCATCAAGGCCGTGATTCCGGCCCAATTCCTCGACGCGAAGACGATCTACCACGTGAACCCGACCGGGCGCTTCGTGCTCGGCGGTCCGCATGGCGACTGCGGCTTGACGGGTCGCAAGATCATCGTCGACACGTACGGCGGCATGGGCCGCCACGGCGGCGGAGCCTTCTCGGGCAAGGACCCGACCAAGGTCGACCGCTCGGCCGCCTACGCCGCGCGCTGGGTGGCGAAGAACGTCGTCGCCGCCGGCCTGGCGGAGCGTTGCGAGGTCCAGGTCAGCTACGCGATCGGCATCGCGAAGCCCTTGTCGGTCCGGGTCGACACCTTCGGGACAGGCAAGCTGCCGGACGCGGAGTTGACGGACGCCGTCGAGCGCACGTTCGACCTGCGCCCGTCGGGGATCATCCAGCAGTTCCAGCTGCGCCGCCCGATTTACGAGAAGACGGCCTACCACGGCCACTTCGGGCGCGACGGTTTCCCCTGGGAGGAGACCAACAAGGTCGCGGCTCTGCAGGAAGCGGTCGGAGCCAAGGCGCGCGGCTGACCCGTACGGAGTCAGGCTCCCCTCCGCCGTTTTCGAGCGCCCGCGCCCGCGCGGAGGCTCGAAAATGGCGGAGGGGAGCCTGACTCCGTACCCGTCGGACTCCGGGAGAGGTACAAGGGACCGCGATGCGCACCCTAGCCCGACGTACCGTTTTTCGCGCCGATTCGACCCTGCGTGCTGGTTTCACGCTGATCGAGCTCCTGGCGGTCATCCTGATCATCTCGATCCTCATGGTCTTCCTGCTGCCGAAGATCCCCGAGGCGATCGACCAGGCGCGCGTGACGGCCTGCAAGAAGAATCTGCAGGAGATCTACGGCGGTTTCGTCATGTACGAGACGAAGCACAAGGACCTGCCCAAGGAAGGCGGCGCCAAGTTCATCGGCGCGCTGATCTCGAGCGGCGTGTGGAACAACACGAAGGACCGCGCCGAGAGCCTGTCCTGCCCGGCGATCAAGAAGAGCGCGCTCAGCGGCCTCAGCGCCGAGGACCCGACCGATTGGTTCAAGCACCTCGACGGTGTAGACGGCACGTACACCGCCTACGCCGGACGTGACGTGAAGCGCTATCCGCTGCGTCGCTTCCCCGACGGCTCGGGCAAGGAAGTGTTGGTCGCCGATGACAACGATCCCGAGCTGAACCACCGCACGACGACGCTCGCTCTGCTCGACAGCGCGGTCGTGTCGACCTACGAGCTGGGCGAGCTGCGCGAGAAGGGCATCATCGGCCCCGACGACGAACATCTCGTGGTCGGTCCCGACTCGCCGATCGAGGAGTTGCGCAAGCTCAGCCTGGATTGAGCGCGCCCGGACCGATTCGCCGGGAAACGCGCGGTTTCTCGCCAGCCGCGCGCCCGCGCGCGCCGATCCTCTCGGACTCCCGGTTCTCCCGCAGCGCTTCTCGACGATGAACCCGAAGGCACTGATCCTCGCTCTACGCCCGCACCAGTGGGTGAAGAACATCTTCGTGTTCGCGGCGTTGGTGTTCGCGCGTGGAGCGGAAGGCGGGCTCTTCGTCGGCCGCATGGACGACGTGCGCCGGACGCTGTGGGCGTTCGCGGCGTTCTGCCTGGGCGCGAGCGCGATCTACCTCGTCAACGACATCGTGGACCGCGAGTCCGATCGAAGTCACCCGACGAAGTCGAAGCGGCCCATCGCGTCGGGCCGCGTTTCGGTGCCCACGGCTCTGATGATGTCGGCCGGGTGCGCAGCGGGCGCGATCCTCTGCGCTCTGCAGGCCGAGGGATCGCCGGTCGCCGTGTGGCCCGTCGTGCTGGGCTACATGGTCATGAACTGGGCTTACAGCGTGAAGCTGAAGCACGTCGTGCTCGTCGACGCCTTCTGCATCGCGGCCGGGTTCCTCCTGCGCGTGATCGCCGGCGCGCTGGCCGTGCCAGCCGCGATCTCGCATTGGTTGCTCTTGTGCACGATGTTCCTCGCGCTGTTCTTGGCGCTGTGCAAGCGCAAGGCGGAGATGGACTTGCTCGGCGACGGCCGCGGCGAACACCGCGCGATCCTGCGCGAGTACAACGCGGCCTTCTTGGACCAGATGACGACCGTGCTGGCTGCGTGCACGATCGTCACCTACACGATGTACACGGTCGCGGAAGAGACGGTCGCGAAGTTCGAAGGCGATCGACTCGTGTGGACGGTGCCGTTCGTCGTGTTCGGCCTCGGGCGCTACCTGTTCCTCGTCCACACGCAAAAGGGGGGCGGCAGCCCGACGAAGGTGCTGCTCGGCGGCGATGTGTTGTTCGCGATCAACACGGCCGGTTGGATCGCCACCGTGGCTTGGGTCGCCTCGCGCGCGGCCTGAACTGCATCGCGCGGGTCCTGAAGCGCGCGGGCTCGAGCGCGCGGTGTCGGAAGCGCGTGCCGCCCTAGCGCGACGCCAGCAGGATGTGGGAGCGGGCGGCCCCGAGGCCTTCAAGCGCTCTCGGACGTCACCATGCCCTCCAGCGGGATCTACCGCAGACCGATCGCCGCGCGCGCGATCTGGCCGCGCCGCGCACGACGTTCGGCGACCTCCGCCGCGTCGGGGACCGATCCCAGAGCCGGTTCGAGCGCGGTCCAGCGCACCGAGAGTGAGCGCCACGTCACGCCCCCGCTCTCGGCCTTCCGTGCAATCCAATGTCCCAGCGCGTGCTCGGCCGCGCCCGCATCGGCCGACTTCTCATCGAGGCACTCGAGGTGGAACGGCGCGACAGCGTCGCCCTCGCCCAGCGCGACGAGCGATCCCGCCGCGGACTGGCGCAAGTCGATCGGATTCTCCGGTGCCCAGGCCGCGCGCAAGAGGTCGAGAGACGCTGGACCTCCGATCGAACCGAGCGCGCGCGCCGCGGCCACGCGCAACTCCACGTCGCGCGTGGAGCGCAGTAGGTCCTCGATCGCACGGCCCGCGCCGCGATCACCGATGGCCGCCAAGGCTGCCGCGGCGCCCGGGGCGAGTCGCGTGTCGGCCAGGGCCGCGATGAGTTCGTCGACCGCCGCGCGCGCGCGCGGACCACGACGCTCGAGGCACTGCGCGGCGTGGACGCGCGTGTAGACGTCCTCGTCGTGGAGCGCGGCGGCGAGCATGGGCACGACCCAGCCTTCGATGCGCGACAGGACGAATCGCGCGTCGTCGACGCGGCGGAGATCCCACTCGGACAACCGCCCGATCCGATCCCACACCTCGCGGCGCAAGGCGTCGCTCGGTTCGCGCGGAGGCAACTTCGCATCCAGATCGCCACGCCACCAAGCCGCGTATAGCTCTTCACCGTCGACGAATCCGCGCTCGGCGGCCAGCGCGTCGAGCCGCTCGAGCGCGTCGGTGCGCACCGACTCGTCGCGGGCGGTATCGCGCAATACGCGCAAGCCCTCCAGGCCGGCCAGGTAGCCGAAGCTCGCCAGCGCGTCGGCGATCCAGACGACGGTGGCGCCGTCCTTCTCGTACTTCAGGCGCAGCACGAGGCGCGGAACCGCTTCGTCGAGGCCCGCTGCGCGGATCTGCCACGCGCACTGCGCGCGCAACCACGTTTCGGGGTCGGTCTCGAGCCGCGTGGCGAGCACGTCGACCGCGCTCGAGGTCGCGATCGCGCCGAGAGCTTGCGCGCAAGCCGTGCGCCGCGCGGGTGCGGCGGCTGTATCCGCGATCGCCGCGGAGAGCGCCGCAATCGCGCTGTCCCCGAGAATCTTCGCGTCCTCGAGCGCCAAAGCGCGCATGCGCGCGTCGGGGCTCTCGAGCGTCGACAAGACGGCTTCGACCGCTTCGGGGTCGGCGGGCGTCACGGCTGCGGATGCGGAGGGCGATCGCGCCAACGCTTCGGCGAGCGCCGGCTCGACGACCGCGCGCAGCTCGAAAGTCGACTTCGGCTCCGCGGGCGGAGCTTCGTCGCCGCAGGCCGCGAGGAGCAGCGCCGTCACGACCGAAGCGCAGGCTGCCCACCTCACGGTTCGACCACGACGCGGTGGACGAGAGCCGCTTCACCCTCGGGATCGGGGTTCTCCGGATCCTTCCAATAGGGCGAGAGCTTGTAGAAGAGCGCCACTTCGACACGGCCGCGCGCATCGGGATCCGCGATGACCACTGCCTTCGTGGCGTGCGCGGGGAGGAGCGTGTCGACCAAGTCCAACTCGTCGCGGTAGGGACTGCGGAACCTGTACGACCAGCGCCATGCGCTCGTGGGGGATCCGTCGGCCGCGATCGGACGCCAGAAGACGTCCGCCGCGCGCGAGCGCTCGTCCGTCGGGAAGTGGTGTCCCGCGCCCACGTTCTCGATGCGCGCGACGAGCCCGTCCGCGCCGCGCTCGGCGGCGAGCGTGACGGCCTGGCGCACCATCTCGATGGAGTGTCCGCCGTGCATCGTGTGGTCGCGCCCCTGGTTCGGATCGCCGTTGCGGAACGGCATGTGGCATTCGATGCACCCGATGCCTTTCGCGGCGTATTCGGTCTCGCGCCATTGGGTCACCGTCCCGTGTTGATCGTGGCACGTGGCGCAGTACTCCACGCGCGCGAGCTCGCGCGTCGCGACGGGCCGGCAAGCGACGTCCGCGCGATCGATCGTCCCGGCCATGCGGCCGTCCGGGAGTTGGTGGCAGGCGATGCAGTCCACGCCTTCCGCGCGACGGCTCTCGCGCGGCAAAACGCGGTTGGCCAGCCCGGTCTCGAAGACGGGCCGCGGCGCGTGGCAGTCGATGCAGTCCTTGTTCGCGAAGTCGTTCGACAGCGCGCGGACGGCGGGGTTCACCCAGGCCTGCGCGTGTTGCGAGCCGGCCCACTCGGCGTGCACCTGTACGTGACACGCCTGGCACTGGTTCGAGCTGGTGAAGACGGACGTTTCGGAGTCGGCGGGAGGTCTCTGGAACACGAGCGAGACGCCCAGCACCGTGGTCGCGAGGACGACGATCCCGACCAATATTCGTGCGGACGGCATGTCAGTCGAGTTTCTCGACCGCGATGCGGCCGCCTTCCAGGCGAACAGTGCGATCCGCGAAGGGGAGCGCCTCGTCCGGATCATGGGTGACGTGGAGTGTCGTCAGCCCGCGACGAGTATGGACATCGTGGATGCGTGCCGCGAGATCGTGGCGCAGGCGCGCGTCGAGCGGTCCCAGCGGTTCGTCGAGCAACAAGAGCTTGGGATCGTGCGCGAGCGCGCGGGCGAGCGCCACGCGCTGGGCCTCACCGCCCGAGAGTTCACCGGGGCGGCGCCCTTCCAAGCCGCGCAGCTCCACGAGTTCCACGAGCTCCGCGATGCGACGCGCTCGATCGGCGCGCGGGACCTTGTGCGCCGCCAACACGAACTCGAGCGTGGCGCGAACGGACATGTGCGGCCACAAGCCCGCGCCGCCGCCTTGGAACACGAGGCCGATCGCGCGTCGCTCCGGCGGGATCGAGATCCGCGGCCCGTCGCTCGCCACCAGGTCCGCGAGCAGCACCCGCCCCGCGACCGGTGCGACGAGCCCCGCGATCGCGCGGAGTAGCGTCGTCTTCCCCGAACCCGACGGACCGACGAAGAGCGTCCACGTTCCCGCCGGTATGCGCAGATCGATCGGTCCGAGCACGCACTTGCCGCCCAGTTCGACGCGCAGGTTCTCGAGCGACAGGGCGTTCACGGCAGGACCTCCAGGCGGCGACGGCAGAACAGCGTCCACAAGAGGCCTGGAGCGATCACGAAGAAGACGACGAGCAGGGCCAGCGCCGCCACGTAGCCGTCGCGGCCGAAGTGCACGGCATTGTAGAGCCGGAACAACACGGTCGAGTTCGCCGCGGGCACGAGGATCGCGGCGTCGAGCTCGCGCATCGAGAGCACGAAGACCACGAGTCCGCTCCCGATCACCGCGGGGGACAGCGCCGGAGCGACGATGCGTGCGAGTCGACGAGCGGGTCCCGCTCCGGCCAGACGCGCTGACTCCTCGACTCGCGGGTCGAGCATCGCGGTCGCGGCGGCGATGGCGAGCACGACGAACGGCAGGAAACGCCCCGCGAAAAGCAGCACGGCCATCCAGCCCGAATCGTAGATCGCGCCCGTGATCGGGCGGTTCCACAGCGCGATTCCGCCGATCCCGAAGAGGATCGCCGGCACCGCGAGAGGGACGAGCACGAGCGGCGCGAGGCGCCGGCCCAGGGTGCCCGCGCGCTCCAGCGCGTGCCCGAGCACGAGTCCGATCGGCACTGCGATCAGCGCCGCGCCCACCGCGAAGGTCAAGCTCGACGCGAGGTTCGCGCGGCCGAGCTCGATCGCGCGCTCGAACGAAGCTTGCAGCACCGAGCTCGAGAAGCCGCGCGGTCCGCCGCCGGCTTCCCAAACGAGGCGGCCGAGCGGCGCGAAAGCGGAAGCGCACAGTACGGCGAGCACGAAGATCAACGCCGGCCAGCGCCAGACGCCGAGCCGCAGCGTTGCGGGCGCGCGAAAATCTCCCGAGAAGGAGGTCATCAGACTGCGCCGACGCAGTTCGAGAGCCGGCCACAGCGCGAGCGCGGTCAGCAACACGAGCGGCAGCGCGGACGCGACGGCGGCGCCGGTGTCCTTGGAGCTGCGCCACGAAGCGAACACTTCGTCGGCGTACACGCTCCACTTCGGGCCGACGGAGGACACGTAGTCGGGAACCGCGAAGTCGTTGATGGCGAGCACGAACGCGAAGGTTGCCGCGAACAGCGCGCTCGGCATGACCAGCGGGAGCTCGGCTTTCAAGGCCGTTCGCAGACCGCCCACGAGTAGGGCCGCCTCTTCCTGACGTCCGTCGATGCGCTCGAACGCGCGGGCGGCGTAGAGCGCGACCAACGGGAAGGTGCACAGCCCCAGAACGAGCGTCGTCGCCAGACCGCCGCGCAAGTCCGTCATTCCGGCCCAGCTCATGGCCACGACGAGCGGGGGCAGGAGGATCGGGAGGACACCCGCGACGCGCCACACGTTCGCGGCCGGCACGTCGGTGCGCGAGACGAGGAAGCCGTAGGGGATGCCGACGAGGAGCGCGGTCAGCGCCGCGCCGACGCCCAGGAGCGCCGTGCGCCAGAGCAGCTCACTGGAGCGCTCCGAGAACATCCCGTGCAGGTCGCCAGCATCCACGCGCAACGCCATGAGCGCGATGGGCGCGAGTCCGAGCAGCGTGAACGCGAGCAGGCCGAGGAGGACGAGCGGGCGGCTCACTTCAGGAAGAGCTCCTGGAACTCGGCGGTGCGCTGCTGGATCGAGCGACCGACCTCGAGCCAGTCGACCTGCATCGCTTTGAAGCCTTCGACGCCCACGACGTGCTCTGGGCGCGGCACGGACGCGCGGACCGGGATCTGCGCGGCGCGCGAGCGCGCCAACTCGGCCTCGATCTCCGGCCGCAGGACCCAGTCGACGAACCGACGCGCGGCGTCCTTGCGCGGCGCGTCCTTCAGGATGCAGATCGTGTTCGGGATGAGCACGGTGCCGACCCCCTCGCGATCGGGGTACACGGCCACCACGGGGAAGCCCGCGTCGCGCGCCACGTTGAAGTCGTCGGTGTCCGTCCAACCGAAGGCCGCCTGCCCGTCGCGCACGAGCCGCATGACGTGGGCATTGCCGGTGGCCACGTTCAGGGATCCGTCGCGCGCGAGGCGCGCAGCGGTCTCGACGTAACGCCGGCCCTCGGCCTCGCCCAGGACGTCGTACAGCGCAGCCATGTGTCCGTTCGTGGTCCCCGCCAGAGGCCGCGCGATCGCGACCTGGCCCTTCCAGCGCGGATCGAAGAGGTCCCACATCGATCGGATCTCGGCCGGGTCGACGAGGTCGGTGTTCACGATGAACACGCGTGCGCGCGCGGCGAACCCGGTCCAACGGTGCTCTCGGTCGCGGAATTCGGCCGGGATATCGCGCGCGGAAGGCGAGTCATAGGGCTCGAGCAGCCCGTCCCCGGCCATGGCCACGACTTGCGTGTTCTCGTTGCTCCAGAAGACGTCGCAGCGTGGGCGCGACGCGGCCTCCTCGCGGATGCGCGTCGCGAGACCGACGTTCTTGTTGGCCTCGATGTCGTACTCGGCGCGCACCTCGAGTCCGGTCTCGCGCGCGAACCGCAGGATCAGTTCCTCGCTGAACTCCTGGTCGAGGGAGCAGTAGACGACGAGGTCGGGTTCGCTCGAGCAAGCCGTCAGGAAGGCGAGCCCAAGAGTTGGAAGTAGGCGGGGGAGGTTCATGAGCAGCGGGTTTCGAACAGGCGCTGAGCGAGGGTGGATTGGTGGGGAGCCGAGTCACCGGCGCCACACGAGGGCGTTTGGCGCCGTTCCGTGCGCGTAACATCGAGCGGGTGTCCCGCCCGCCGAAGCCTCCGCATCGCGCGGCATGCTACTCGCCTTCTAGGATGCCTCGCGGCCGCGCACTCGTGCAACGTCCGGTCCACGCCTAGGTACCCGCTTCAAGCAATGCTTCAAATCCTCCCGCTGCTCCTCGCTCTCGCCGCGCCCGGTTCCCCCGCCGAGCCGACGGCGTCCTTCCTCCTGGAGAGGATCTCGACGAAGCCCTCGTTCCCGCGCGGCCTCCAACTCATCGACGGCGAGCTGTATGTGCTCTGCCGCGGGCGCGTGCGCGATTACGGCGGCGTGAGCGCCGCGGTCGACGACCAGGCCGGGACGTTGTTCGTCGTCGACCCCAACGTCGCCGAGATGTTCCGACCGGGTGATCCGGGCGAAGCGGTGCGCGAGAACGGCCGCGTGCTAGCCGAGCCGACCTCGCCGCCGTTCCGGCTCTGGGATCGCAACGCGAACCCGCCCTGGTCGGATCGCGAGACGGACCGACCGTACTGCGGGCTCACGTGGCACGCGCCCACGCAGAGCTTCTACATCTGTGCTTTCGCGGGCGTCGATCGCGACGAGAAGACGGGCAAGACGTTCAGCAAGACGCTTTCGGACGCGATCCTGCGCTACGACCGGCGCACGTCGAAGTGGTACGAGGTCGAGCGGCACGACATCGACGCCGGCGGCGTGTACCCGCACCACGATCCCAGCGCTCGCAAGCCTCCGCACGGCTGGCTGAACGGCCCGAACAATTGTTTGGCAGTCGGCAGCTGGCTCTACGGCGTGGCGAAGGACAACAGTCGGCTCGTCCTCTACGACCTGCGCGCGCTGGAGAAGGACCCGGAAGCGGGTGCGCCGCTCAGCGAAGTCGTGCTGGAGGAGTACGTCGACACGACCAATGCGGGCCGCGTCCGTCTGCAAGGCCACAGCGCACTGGGACACCACGCCGGGTGGCTGTACCTCGGCACGCGCACGAGCGGGCATGTCGTGCGGATCCAGCTCGGCCCCGATCTGCGGCCGGCCGAACCACGCCGGGTCGAACTCATCGCGCAGTTCGATGCCTATGACCCAAAGACGAAGAAGTCGGGGAACGTCAGCGACATGAGCATCGGGCCCGACGGCGATCTGTACGCGATCTCGACGATGCCGGCACGCGTGTTCCGCATCCGGCCGAATCCCAAGCAGTTGTTCGACGCGCGCGAAGGCCGGGCCGCGCCGTACATCGATCTCGCCAGGCTGACGAACAACCCCAAGATGAAGAGCGAGAACCTGCTCGTGGATCCACAGGGACGTGTGTACGTGACCTCGGGAGACGCATACAGCTACCAGGCCGGTTCGGGCGGCGTGGTTTGGCGGGTGACTCCCACGCAGAACTGACCCGTTCGGCCACGCGGCGAGTACGCCGCGCTTCGAATCGAGGCCCGTGCGCTTGCGCGCACGGGCCTCGTGCTTCAATCTGCGCGCGTCCATTTCGGAAGGAGCCCCCCGCTTGGAAGCACGCCTGCAACTCGCCTCGGCCGTCTCGCGCCTCGGCACGGAAACCGCGTTCGAGGTCGTGAATCGCGTCGGCGCCATGGAAGCCCAGGGCCAGAAGGTGCTCAAACTCCACATCGGAGCGCCCGATTTCCGCACACCCGAGCACGTGGTCGAAGCGGGTCGGAAAGCCCTGGCCGATGGCTTCCACGGCTACACGCCGGCCAAGGGCCTGCCACAGGTGCGCGAGGTCGTCGCCGACTATTGCGCGCGCTTCCACGGCGGGCAGGTGCATCCCGACCAGGTGCTGATCGTGCCGGGCGGCAAGCCCACTCTGTTCTATGCAGTGCTTCTGTTCGGTGAGCCGGGCGCGGAGATCGTCTACCCGAACCCGGGCTTCCCCATCTACGAATCCGCCATCCGTTGGACCGGTGCGACGCCCATCCCGCTGGAGCTGCGCGAGGAAAACGGCTTCGCCTTCAGCGCGGACGAGTTGCTCGCGAAGATCACGCCGCGCACGCGTCTCATCATCCTGAACTCTCCGGCCAACCCGACCGGTGGCGTCGCGTCGAAGGTCGAGATGGACAAGCTCGTACGCGGGCTCGAGAAATTGCCGCATGTCGCGGTCCTGTCCGACGAGATCTACTCGCGGCTCCTGTACGACGGCCACGAACACATCAGCATCCTCTCGTACCCCGAGATCGCCGACCGCGCGATCCTGCTCGACGGCTGGAGCAAGACCTACGCGATGACCGGGTGGCGCATGGGCTTCGGCGTGTGGCCCAAGTCACTGGTCGATCACGCCGAGCGCCTCCAGATCAACTGCAACTCGTGCACGAACGCGGCGGCGCAGATCGCCGGGATGGAAGCGCTGCGAGGTCCGCAGGACTGCGTGGACCGCATGCGCTCGGCTTTCGATGCGCGCCGCAAGGTCATCGTGCGTGAGCTCAACACGATTCCCGGGTTCCGTTGCGGGATGCCGAAGGGCGCCTTCTACGCCTTCGCGAACACCTCGGGCACCAAGATCCCGTCACGCGAACTCGAGCGCCGCTTGCTGCAGGAGGCGCGCGTGTCGTGTCTGTCGGGCACGAGCTTCGGCGCGCTGGGGGAGGGCTTCCTGCGCTTCAGTTACGCCAGCAGCGAAGAGACGATCCAGCTCGCCTGCCAGCGTGCACGGGAGTTGATGACTCACGCACCAGCCGCGAACTGAGTCGCGCGGGTGCGGGTCGATGCGCTGCGCTCAGGTCGCGGCCGTCGAGAGATGGCTCACGAGAAGCGGCCCAGAACAAGCGCGGCCCTTGAACAAGCGCCACGGATGATGTGCCACGGGACAGGTGCCACGGAACAGGTGCCACGGGACAGGTGCCACGGGACAGGTGCCACGAGGTTGCGAGAGTGGATCGGGGCCGCGCGGCGTGGTTGCACGCACGGGCGGCCCCGAGTCCGAGCAGGCGGGCACGACGTACAGCACGCGCCCCAAACATCCGGCCAGGCGTTCGCGCGCCTCAACGGGCTGCTAGTGTTCCTGCGACGCCCGCTTGTGCGCCTTGCGCCACGCCTCGTGGTCGCCGAACGGCGCGCCCTGGATCGCCTTGCCCGAGCGAATCTCATCCAGGGTCCACAAGTGATTCGTCAGGTCGTCGCGCGCCACGCCGCGGAAGCGTCCCAGGAGGAGCTCGACGACGTGGTGCAGCTCGCGCGCCTCGATCTGCTTGCCCGCTTCGTCCGGGTTCAGGCGGCTGCCCGTGTCGACGTAGAGGGTCAGATCCGGCGTCGCGCCGAGGGACCCGACGAACTCGTCGTCGGTGTTCACCGGCTTCGGCTGGTGGGAGCCGGGATGGAAACGGATGGTCAGTCGCGTGCGCTGACGATCCGGGTGATACCAGTGCTCGCCCATTCCCTTTTGAGCGAACTTGGACAGCTGTGCGGTGACCTCTTCCTTCGAAGCACCGACGAGGTGCACGTTGACCGACTGCATGACGACTCTCCCGAACTGGGACTAGCGTCGGACTTCGGCCCTCACGGGCCGCACTCTTGTGCCCGACGCCTTCATGGTACGCGCGCGGGCCGCCCAGATTGCAAGAACATCGTTGTCCCCTCCGGTCCGCCCGGATAGCCCGCCCACCCCCGCGGCGATCCGGTCCGCTGGGCGCGCTCGAAACGACGCTGTCGGGTGGGGACGGCCGCACGCGCTCGGGTCGTACGCGATTCGAGCCCGCTCGTGCGCGATCGACACGCGGCGGCGATGGGCTCGGTATCTTCTCGGGCTCGTTCGCGTCCCAGTCCCGGTTCAAGGCAGTCTCTCCAGCATGGGCATCTTCAAGGCCTACGACATCCGTGGCGTCGTCCCCACGGAACTCGATCCAGAGCTCGCTCGCCGGATCGGCGATGCGTTCGCCCGCTTTCTCGCCGCGAAACGGCTGGTGGTCGGTCGCGACATGCGCACGCACTCGCCCGCGATCGCTGCCGCCGTGATCGAGGGGATGCGCGACGCGGGAGCAGACGTCGTGGACATCGGGCTCGCCAGCACGCCGATGGCCTACTTCGCGATCGGCTCGACCGATTGCGACGGCGGCTTGAACGTGACCGCCAGCCACAACACCGGCGAGTACAACGGCATGAAGCTCTCGGGTCGCGGCGCCACTCCGATCTCGGCCGCGAACGGCATCCGCGATGTCGAACGCCTGGCCACCGGTCCGGCATCCGCGCCCGTCGCCAGGCGCGGAAGTTTGGAGCAGCGCGATCTGCTGGCCGCCTACGCCGTACACGTGTCCAACTTCGCGCGGCTCGAGCGCGATGTGAAGATCGCCGTCGATTGCGCCAACGGCATGGAGGGCCACACGCTCGGCCCGATCCTCGAGCGCGTGCCGCGCGCCCGCGCCACGGCGATCTTCACCGAACTCGACGGCACCTTCCCCAATCACGAAGCGAACCCGCTCAAGGAGGAGAACCTCGACCCCGTGCGCGCGCTCGTGCGCAAGAGCGGGTCGGAGATCGGCGTCGGATTCGATGGCGATGCCGATCGCTGCTGTTTCGTCGACGAAACAGGGCGCACGGTCGGCAACGACCTCATGACGGCGCTCCTGGCGCGCGAGTACTTGAAGAAGTACCCCGGAGCTCCCGTCGTCTACGACCTGCGCTCCTCGTGGGTGGTCAAGGAGGAGATCCGCCGTGCCGGCGGCGTGCCCGTGCGCGATCGTGTGGGGCACTCGTTCATCAAGGCCACGATGCGCAGTCGCGGCGCGCCGTTCGGCGGCGAGTTGTCGGGGCACTTCTACTTCGGCGAGAACTTCGTGTGTGACTCGGGCATCATCGCGATGATCTCGGCGCTCAATCTGCTCTCGCGCTCGACGACGCCGTTCAGCACGCTCGTGCAAGATCTGCGGCGCTACCATTCGACGGGCGAGATCAACTTCCACGTCGAGGACAAAGCCGCTGCGATCGCCGAGCTGAAGCGGCGCTACGCCGACGGGCGCCAGGACGAACTCGACGGCATCACGACCGAGTACGGCGATCTCGGCGACCGCGCCTGGTGGTGGTTCAACGTGCGTCCCAGCAACACCGAGCCGCTGTTGCGCTTGAACCTCGAAGCCGCCACGGTGGAGGAGCGTGATCGTCGCCGCGCGGAGATCGTGGGACTGCTCGGGGACCCGGAAGCTTGAAGCACTACGCACTGATCGCAGTACTCTCCTGGGGAGCCTGCGCGTGTTCGTGCACCGGCGAGCGCGGCGGCGGCTCGGAGGCGCAGGCGGATGCCGAGGTCTCGGGGACGGTCCTCGATCGGACCACCGGTGGACCGATCGCGGACGCGCGGGTCACGTTCCCCGACGGCCGCGAGGTGCGCACGAACGACGCCGGACGATTCTCCGCCACGGGCTTGCCGCTTGGCCTCTCGGGCGAGCTCGTGGCGCGGGCTGGTGACGGTCGCGTAGGACAGATCAGCCTGCGCCCGCTGAGCCGACGTCACCTCGAGGTCGTCGTCTACGTCGGCCTCTGAGAGCGGGTGCCTACACGCATTCCGATCCTTGTGGCGCTGCTTCCGCGGCGCGTCGCCCGTGAATTCTTCACAGGCTCCGTGACCGCGTCCGCGCCGGGCGCGCGCCCTCGGCACGGCTCGAGACGGCCCGTCTGGGTTGTGGCCTGCGGGGGGGGCCGCGTGGCAGCATGCGGGCCTCGCCTCGCGCGGCCCGCGTGCCGATGAGGAGGCGTCCGCGACCGCCCATGGCCCCGTTCCTCGCATCCCTCGCGCTTGCCCTCGTTGCGCCCGTCGCATCCGTCGCGCTCGCCCAGGGCTCGGGGGACGAGGTCACGCCCGAGCCGGCTCGCTCGCGAGCCGCCGTCCCGCAGATCGCCGTCCCGCCGACCCTCGAGGCCTGGCGCAGCCTGATCCAGCGCGACAAGACCATCCAGTTCACTGCGCGCACGACGCCCGAAGCGCGCGCGCTCCTGAACACAACCGGGCTCTCGGCCCATCGCCGCGCGGCGGCGCTGATGGCGCTCGGGTGTGCTTCGGCGGAGGGCGAGCGCGAGCGTCTGGAGACCATCGCGCGGACGGGCGAGGGGATCGAGCGCATCGCTGCGGTGCTGGCGTTGGGCGAGATGAACGCCGGCGCGACGGCGCTGCTCCTCGAGATCGCCGGGAGCGAGGACGAACTCCTGCGCGAGTGCGCGCTCTTGGCGCTCCTGCGCGACGGACGCAACGCGGGGCGGCGGCGCGTCGAGGAAATTGCCGCGGACGACGGCCATCCCTCGGGGCTCGCCGCGCGCGACCTCTTGGTGCAGACCTTCGACCCCGAGGCCTCGCATCCGACGCCGGCGGGCTCAGCGCTCTTGCGCTTGCGCTGGGACGCTGCGCGCGAGTTCGGACTCGTCGCGGGCCAAGCCTGGAAGGTCATGGCGATCCGCGAACTCGCCGCGGACCCGCTGCTCCTCGCGGACGTGGTCCTGGGCGCGCTGCCGGGAGTCCACCGACCGGGCGTGTCGGATCACCTGTTGAACCAGGTGCTCCACGGTCGCGGGACAGCGCGCTTGCGCGCCGCCGTGGCCGTCTTCCCGCGCGAGCTCTCGGACCTCGTCGCCAATGAACTGTGGGCGCCGGCGGACGTGGCCGAGTGGCGCGCGATCCTGGACGAGATCGACCAGCGGCGCGTCGAGCGGCTCGTGCTCGATCTGCTGCGCGCCGCGATCGAGGTGCCGGAGGTGCGCTGGCGCGCGGTCGAGCTCGCCGGCCTCGCAGGCGAGGAGTCGAACGGCGAGCTCCTGGCTGTTGACCCGTCGCTGATGGACGCCGCTGGCCGGGTGCAATTCGCCGCGGCGTTGGGTGGCGTGCCGGACCCGTCGTGGCTCGCGCGCTTCACCAGCTTGCGCGAGGATCCGGTCGCGGCGGTGCGCGCCGCGTATCTCGTCGCCGCGCTGCGGCACGATCAGCGCAAGGCGACCGCCGAAGTCGAGGAGCGCGTCAAGGACACCGCGCATCCCGAACACATGCCCACGGTCGTGGCGCTCGCCCGTGTCGCGCGCGATCCGCGCGCGGGGGTGGTGCTCGAGACGCGCCTCGCCGAGTGCGAGGGCGCGGAGAAGATCCACATCGCGACGGCGCTCTGTCGCGCCGGACGTCTCGCCGGACGCGCGACGGTGCGCGAGGCGTTGTCGGCCGATCCGCCGCCGCGCGGGGAGGCCGCCGTCGCGCTCGTGCGCGCGCTCGCGCGCAACGATTCGTCCGAGGATCTCGAGGTCTTTCGCGCGCTGTTCCCGCGCCCCGACGACCGCGTGCTCGACGTCGAACTCGCGCGCACGCTGGCCGAGATCGGCGACTCCTCGGTGGAACCGCTCCTGCGCTCGGCGATCTGGTTGGGCGACTTCGACGTGAGCGTGCTCGCCGCGGGCCTCCTGTTCGACCACGGCGGCCCGTTCGCTCTTTTGCGCGAGCTGCAGAATCCGCCCCTTTCAGCGTCCTCGAGCGATCTGCGCCGTGTCGGATTCGCGATCGGGCAGTGGGGCGGTCCGGCGGAATACGAGCGGCTTCTGCGCGAGCTGCGCGCGACGAGCGCACATCCGGCCGTCCAGGGCGCGTGGCTCGGCGCGCTGGCGTCGCGCACGCGTTGAGGCCGCCTCGGTGCGTACACAGGCCGATGCGGGACCCGGTGCGTTCTCGACGTGCGGGCTCGTCACGCTCACGACGGACTTCGGCCTCGCCGATCCGTACGTCGGCATCGTGCACGGCGTGATCCTCGGTGCGTCGCCGCGCGCGCGCATCGTCGATCTGTGCCACGCGATCCCGCCGCAGGACGTGGCGCGCGCTTCGTTCTTCCTCGCGCACGCACGCGCGTACTTTCCGCCCGGCACCGTGCACGTCGCGGTCGTCGATCCGGGCGTCGGTTCCAGGCGCCGGATCCTGCTGGCCATCGACCAGGGGCAGGCGTTCCTCGCGCCGGACAACGGGCTGCTGGGGCCGGTTCTCTCGAGCACGGCGCGCGTACGCGAGCTGGACGTCGCGCGCTTCGCGCTGCCGCGCGCGAGCCGGACCTTCCACGGACGCGACGTGTTCGCCCCGGCGGCGGCCGCGCTGGTGAACGGCCTCGATGCGCTCGGCGTCGGCACGGGCCCAGCCCTCGATTTCGAGCGCACGGAGCTCCCGCGCGCGGTCGTCGACGGCGACACGGGCGAGGCCCGCGTGCTCTTCGCCGATCGCTACGGCAACGTGGTGCTGGGGGTGCGTGCGGAAGACCTGGGCGACGACCCGTCGCGCTGGTCGGTCGAAGTGCGCGGCCGATCCCTGCGCGTGCTCGGCACGTACGCTGATGCCGCTCCGAGAGAGGCTCTCGCCCTGGTAGATTCCTTCGGCTCGCTCGAGATCGCCGTGCGCGACGGGAACGCGGCCGAGACGTTCGGCCTCGGGAGCGGCGATCGCGTGACCTTGCGGAGGATTCGATGATGGAACGGACCGTGGCCTTCCTGGGCGTGCCCATGGACCTCGGCGGCGGACGCCGCGGGGTCGACATGGGGCCGAACGCCGTGCGTATCGCCGGCATCGAGGAAGGCGTGCGCTCCCTCGGCCTGAAGTTCGAGGACCGCGGCAACGTGCCCGTGCCCGAGCCCAGTTCGCGCGTCCCGCGCAATCCGAAGGCGCGCTTCCTCGAGGAGATCGCGGGCGCGTGCGCCGAGCTGCGCCGTCGCGTCGAAGCGACGCTCGCGGATGGACACTTCCCGGTCGTGATCGGCGGTGATCACTCGATCGCGTGCGGCACCGTCGCCGGCATATCGAGCCACTACCACCGCCAGAAGAAGAAGATCGGTCTCATCTGGTTCGACGCGCACGGCGACATGAACACGCCCGAGAGCACCGAGTCGGGCAACGTGCACGGGATGCCGCTGGCCGCGTGCATCGGTCGCGGCGCGCCGGAGCTCGTCCGGCTCGGCGAGCGCGTGCCGATGGTCGATGTCGAGAAGGCCGTTTTGATCGGCGTGCGCGCGGTCGATCCGCGCGAGCGCCAGGAGATCAAGGCCTCGGGCATCCACGTATTCACCGTGAAGGACCTCGACATGCACGGGGTCCACAAGGTGATGAAGATGGCGATCGAGATCGCCAGCGCGGGCACCGCGGGCTTCCACCTGTCGTTCGACGTCGACGGCATGGACCCGTCGGTGGCGCCCGGCGTCGGAACGCCGGCGTTCGGCGGGACGACGCTGCGCGAGAGCCACTTGATCATGGAGCACGCGGCCGAGAGCGGAAAGCTGCTCGGGCTGGAGATCACGGAGATCAATCCGATCCTCGACAATCAGAACGCGACGGCGCGCGTGGCGGTCGATCTCGTGCTGTCCGCGCTCGGGAAGGCCGTTCTCTAGGACTCGCGCTTGCTGACGCTGCTCCGATCCCTGCGGATGAACCGCCGACTGCTCCAGGACATGGTGCGGCGCGACTTGAGCGCGCGCTACGTCGGATCGAGCATGGGCTTCTTCTGGTCGGTGATCTTCCCGCTGCTCAACCTCGTCATCTACATGTTCGTGTTCAGCTTCGTCCTGAACACGCGCTGGGATCCGGGCCAGAGCAAGGAGGAGACCGCGCTGCTCATGCTGGCCGGCATCCTCGTGTGGCAGGCGTTCGCCGAGACGCTTTCGCGCTCGACCAACACGCTGGTCGAGAACCAGAATCTCATCCAAAAGGTGGTGTTTCCCTCGGAGATCCTGCCGATCTACTTGGCGATCTCGGCACTCGCGAACATGTTGATCGGCGTCGCGATCGCGCTCGTGGGCGTCGCGTTCTACGCCTGGATCTCGCCGATCGTCCCCGAGGCCGGCGCACCCGCGCCGCTGCGCGACTTGGGCTTCTCGTACACGCTGATCGCTCTGCCGCTGCTGTTCGCGGTGCAGCTCGTGTTCACGACCGGCCTGGGTTTCCTCTTCAGCGCGCTCAACTTGTTCGTGCGCGACGTCTACCACGTGATGGGGGTTGCGTTGACGGTCGGCATGTTCATGACGCCGATCTTCTATCCGGCGAGCCTGGTCCATAAGGCCGGCCTGGGCTTGGTGCTCAAGATGAACCCGATGTACTGGCTCATCGACAGCTACCGGCGCGTGCTCATCTACGGCCTGTGGCCGCACCCGCCCGTCGTCGCAGCGTTCGCGATCGTAGCGCTGCTCCTCTTCTTCCTCGGTGCGACCTTCTTCCTGCGGCAAAAGCCGCGCTTCCCGGACCTCCTGTGAGCACCGCGGGAACGACGAAGCCCGCGCTCCGCGCGTCGGGAAGCACCGGCTCCGCGGTCCTCTGTCGCGGCGCGGGTAAGGCCTATCGCCTCTATGACAAGCCCATCCACCGCCTGTGGGAACTCTTCGTCCCGGGGAAGAAGTTCCACCGCGAGTTCTGGGCGCTGCGCAACGTCTACCTCGACATCCCGCACGGTTCGACCGTCGGCATCATCGGGGAGAACGGCGCGGGCAAGTCGACCTTGCTGAAACTCCTCACCGGCATCACGCTGCCGACCGCGGGCGAAGTGCAGGTGCAGGGGCGGATCTCCTCCCTGCTCGAGCTCGGCGCGGGCTTCCACCCCGAGTTCTCCGGCCGCGACAACATCCGCCTCGCCTGCTCGATCCTGGGCATGTCCGAGGAGGAGATCTCCGAGCGCTTCCAAAAGATCGTGGACTTCAGCGAGCTGGGCGACTTCATCGAGCGCCCGGTCAAAACGTACAGCTCGGGCATGTACGTGCGCCTCGGCTTCGCGGTCGCGTCGTCGGTCGATCCCGACATCTTGATGATCGACGAGGCGCTGTCGGTCGGCGACGAGCACTTCAAAGGCAAGTGCGTGAACCGCCTCAACGAGTTCCGCGAGCAGGGCAAAACGACGATCTTCGTCAGCCACGACATGGGCTCGATCAAGTCGATGTGCCAGCACGTCGTGCTGCTCGACCGCGGCGAAGTGCTCGAGCAGGGCACCGCCGAGAAGGTTGCCGACGAATACCTGAAGCGCGCCAAAGCCCGCGGAAATGAGCGCCTGTCTTCTTACGACCGCGGCACCAGCGTCTATCCGCGCTGGGGAACCGGCGAGATCGAGACGACCGAGGTGGAGATGATCGATCCCGCCGGCGCGCCTTCGCTCGTGTTCCAGCCCGGCGAGCCTTTCCGCGTCCGCATCCGCTACAAGGTCCACGGCTCCGTCACGAACCCCGTGTTCGGTCTGGGCATCTACCGCAGCGACGGCACGTACGTGAACGGCGCGAACCACCACTGGCGCGAGCGGCCGATCGAGATCACCGACTGCGTCCCCGGTGAGACCGGCGTCGTCGAGATGAAGTTCGAAGCGCTCCCGCTGCTCTCGGGCGCGTACTACTTGACCACGTTCCTCTACGACCACGGCAAGGCCGCGCCGACGGCCATCGACCACCGCGAGCACGTGCTGTCGTTCGACGTCGTCGACGTGCGGCGTCTACAGCACGGCATGCTGTTCCTGCCCTCGCGCTGGAGCGTCGTCCGCGACCAACCCGGCAAGGGCGTCACGACCCTGGAGTCCGACGCGTGAGCCGCGACCCGCTCGAGCTGCCGTTCGACCAGTACCAACGCTACCGCATGGTCGCGGACTTGCTGGCGACCCTGCGTGACGGTTCGAAGCCGCTCTCGATCCTCGACGTCGGCGGACGCACGGCGAACTTGCGTGCGTTCCTGCCCAAGGATCGCGTCTACCTCGTGGACGTCGATCCGTCGGACGAGCCTGGTCTCGTGCTCGGCGATGGCGCGCGCCTCCCGTACAAGGACCGCGCGTTCGACGTCGTCGCGGCGTTCGACACGCTCGAGCACGTGCCCCCCGCGCACCGCGCCGCGTTCCTGGCCGAATGCGCGCGCGTCGCGAAGAAGTGGATCGTGGTCGCCGGACCCTACCAGTCGCCCGCCGTCGACGAATCCGAGCGGCTCCTGCAGCGATTCTTGCGCGACAAGCTGGGCGTGGAGCACCGCTACCTCGACGAGCACCGTCACAACGGCTTGCCCGACCTGGCGGCTTCGCGCACTGCTCTCGAGAAGGCGGGAGCGCGCACCGCCGCGATCGGTCACGGGAACCTCGAGCGCTGGCTGCCGCTCATGTGCCTCTCGCTCTACCTCGATCACGAGCCCGAGCTGCGTGAGCTCGCGAAGTCGGTGTTCCGCTTCTACAACGGCGAACTCTACGCCTCCGACCACGCCGAGCCGGTCTACCGTCACGCGCTCATCGGCGCGCTGAGTGACGCGCCGTTGCCGACCGTCATCCCTGGGCTCGCTCCGGCGCGAGCGCCCGCGGGCGTGCTCGCGCGTTTCGACGACGTGATCACCGAGCTCGCCGGCTTCGACCGCGCGCGCGCGACGTGGAGCATCGAACGCGAGCGCTTGTGGGAGATGAGCCGCACGCTCGGGCAAGACCTCGCCGGTCACCGCGAATCGCTCGCCGCCGAACGCGCGTTGCGGGCCAGCCACGCGGAGGTCGTTCGCACCCTCGAGAGCGATTTGACCGGTCACAGGGCCGCGCTCGCAGCCGGGCGCGAGGAAATCGCTCGCGTCCAGGCCGCAGCGCTCGCTCAACGTTCCGCGGACGAACTCGCGCGCACCAGGCTCGAGGCCGACTCGGCGCTCGTGCGGGCCGTGCTCGCGGGAGCGGAGCAAGCGCGCGAGGAGGAGCGCGCCCTGCGCACGCGTCTCGAGAACGACGTGGATCGGTTGACGGCGGAAGTGCTCTCCTTGCGCGCCGATCTGAGCGGGCATCGCGAGTCGCTGGCGACGGAGCGCCAGGAGTTGGTCGCCACGCGCGAGATCCTCGCCGTCGAACGCGCGGATCTGTCGGGGCACCGCGCCGCCTTGGGCGCTCTGCGCGAACACGTGCAGACGCTCGAGAGGTCGCTCGCGGAAAGCCGCGCCGCGCTCGCGAGCTCGCAAGCGGCCTCCGTCGCGATCGAGAGCGAACTCGCGACGCACCGCGCGGTCACCGCCGACCTCGAGGGTCACCGCGCGGTGCTCCGCGACGTCACCGCCGACCTCGAGGGTCACCGCGGGGCGCTGCGCGACGTGCGCGCGGACGCTGAACGACTGCGTGCCGATCTCGACACGACGATGCACGAACGCAACGTGGAACAGCAGCGGCTCGAGGGCGCGCACGGTGAACTGGCACGAGTCGCGCTGATTCTTCAGGACCAGGGCCGCACGATCCAAGCGCTGCGCGCCGATCTGAGCAGCCGCGCGAAGTCCCTGCGCCGTGCTCTGGGGCCGAAACCGCCCGTTCCTTGAGAGCGTGGGAAGGAATCGCGCCCGCGCGCTCGGATCGTAGACCGCCCGGATCGCGCGCGCCCGCGCCTCGCGTCGCACTCGATTCGCTTCTGCCGCGCCCGCAGGCGTGCTATGAACGGCGGATTCCTCGATGACGCCGCCTCCTATCGACCTCCGCCGTTTCGCTGAACGCGTCGGTTCGTGGCTCGCTTCTTCCGGCCCGGAGTCGGACGTGGTCGTCTCGTGCCGCGTGCGTCTCGCACGCAACGTCGACGGTTTGCCGTTCGTCGCGCGGATGGATCCGCGACAAGCTTCCGACCTGTGCGCGCGCTTGCGCGAAGAGCTCGTCGCCGCGCGACTCGACGGCGAGACGCAGTGGGTCGCGATGTCGGATGCCAGCCCGCTCTTGCGCGTGGTGCTGCGCGAGCGTCACCTCGTCAGCCGCGATCTGGCGCCGTCCGAGGACGGTCAGGCCGCGCTGCCCGGTCGCGCGGTCGCGTTCGGCGCGTCCGAGACGATCGCGGCGATGGTCAACGAAGAGGACCATCTGCGCCTGCAGGCTCTCGCCAGCGGCTTCGACCTCAGCCGCGCGTGGCGCAAGGCCCAGGATCTCGACCGGATGCTCGAGGCGCGCATCCCGTTCGCGCACACGCGCATGCTCGGGTATCTCACCGGCTGTCCGACGAACGTCGGGACGGGGCTGCGCGCGTCGGTGATGATGCATCTCCCGGCGCTGTCTCTCGTGCGCAGCGAGCTCGAGAAGGTCTTCGCGGCGGCGCAGCGCACCGGTCTCGCGGTCCGCGGCATGTACGGCGAGGGCAGCCGCGCCGCGGGGGACTTCTACCAGATCTCGAACCAGATCACGCTCGGCCGCAGTGAGGAACAACTCGTCGCCGACTTGGAAGCGCTCGTGCCCGCCATCGTGCGATTCGAGCGCGACTTGAGGCGCATGTTGGCGAATGAGCGGCGGTCGGCGCTGCAGGATCGGATCCAGCGCAGCCAGGGACTCTTGCGCACGGCGCGCGCGCTACAGACCGACCAGGCACTCGCCCACCTGTCGACCCTGCGGCTCGGTCTGGAGCTGGGCTTCCTGACCGAGCCGAAGCTGGCCTTGCTCAATCAGCTCGGCGTGCAGGCGCAGAAGGGGCACGTGCAAGCGTTGCAGCAAGAGGAGACGGGTACGACCCTCGTCGAAGCCAGCGAACGCGATCGGATGCGCGCGAGCCTGCTGCGTCAGCGCCTGGGCGCGCGCACGAGCTGAACCGCGCGCACGAGCTGAGCCGCGCGCTCGAGCTGAACCGCGCGCACGAGCTGAGCCGCGCGCACGAGCTGAGCCGCGCGCACGAGCTGAGCCGCGCTCTCGAGCTGAACCGCGCTCTCGAGTTGAACCGCGCTCTCGAGTTGAGCCGCGCTCCCGCGCGCTGGAATCGCAAGGTCAGTCCGTGCGCGCGGTCGACGCATCCTCGATCGATTCCGGCACGCGCAGACCGTAGATCCCGGGGATGCCGTTGCGAACCACCGTCGCGTGTCGCGCGCCGCTGCCCGCGATTTCGAGCGAGATCTCCTCACCGACCTCGAGCTTGCCGCCGGAAGTCCGGAGCAGGGCTCCGTTCCGAGACAGTTCGGTGATCTGTCCGTGGATCTCCCCGCGCTCGAGTCGCACGACGACATCGACCGAAGCCGGGACGCGCGCGTCGCCGCGCCGCTCCGCGAGCACCTCGACGGTGCCGTCCGGGGCGAGGCGCAAAAGGTCGCCGGTGCGGATCGAGTCGAGAGCGCCGAGCACGCCGACGACCGCGGGCAGGTCGTATTCGCGCGCCTGGATCGCGGCGTGCGAGAGCCAGCCGCCGACCTCGGTCACGATGGCGCGGGCGCGCGGGAATAGCGGCATCCACGTCGGATCGGTGAAGCGCGCGACGAGGATCTCACCGTCGCGGAAAGCGTGGATCTCCGCGGCAGCGCGCAGCACGCGCGCGTGGCCGATCACCCCCGACGTCCCCGACACACGCGTTCCGCGCAGAGCGCCCGACGCGTGCGGACGCGGGATCGCGCCCGGACACGAGAGGTCGATCTCCTCGAGCACGGTCGCGGACAGCCGCGAGGGGAGCGGGACGTCTCGCAGCGCCTCGCGCTCGTCGGTGCGCTCCTGGACGATCTCGAGTGCCCGGCCGCCGCGCCAGATCGCGTCGTCGAGTCGGCCGACTTCGTCGATCCGCAACAGGAAGATCCGCTCGTCGAAGCCGGTGCGTTCGCCCAGGGCGAGCAGGATGCGGCGCAGGAACGCGACGTCGCGCAGCGCGAGATGCTTGGCCTCTTCCTTGAGGCCTTGCCAGTGCAGGGCGCGCTCGACGGCGAGGTCGAGAACCTTCCGTGCGAGCGGAGTGCGCACCGCGGGCTCGCGGTGCGCGATGCCGGCACTGCGGTCCGCCATCGTCGCGACGAGGTCGTCGTCCTCGACGTAACGCGCGGCGGCGAGTTCCCAATCGTGCGGGGCGCGATGGCCCGAGTGCGCGAGGAACAGCGCAGGCTCGATCTCGCCGCGACCGAGGCGCGCCAGGAGCTGCGCGGCTTCCTGCACGACGGTCGTCGGTCCGTGCGCCAGGTGCTGGGCCGCGTCGAGCCCGTTGCGCTCGAGTTCGCGCACCGCGGTCTCGAGGTAGACGCCGGCTGCGACGTTGATCTCCTCGGCGCGCGTGTAGTCCTCCTCGATGAACCGCCGCGCGCGCTCGCGGAAAAGTTCGACGAGCGCGGCGACGTCGAGTCGGCTTGGATCGAGGGCTGCGTCGAGACGCGCGGCGCGCAGCGCGCGAGGCCGATGCTCCTCGCAGAAGTCCTGCTCCAGCCGGTCGGCGGAGCGGGCCAGTCGAAACGCGGACAGTGCCGAGGGGCTGCGCGACACGCGACGTCGGGATTCACGCTCGTCGACGTACAGCTTGCCGAACGCGGTCACGAGCAAGGGCCGCGAATCCGGCGTGACGTAGAAGGGGATGCCCAGCCCGGCGCACGCGCGGTGCGCGGCGCCGTCGTGGCCCCACAGCGCCTCCATGAGCGACAGCGACAGGTGCGTGGGCTCCGGGAGCAGCTCGGACAATTCGTTCTGCGCGAGCACCGCTGCGTCGGCCGGCGTGCCGGCGAGGATGTCCAGGAGCCGGTGGCGCTCACGCTCGCGCAGCGCGCGCTCGCCCGTGCCGAGCCGCGAGAACCGCGTGACGTCGCGCGCCTGGAGCAGCAGGAATCGCCCTTCGGTCCAGGCCCATTCGATGTCCTGCGGCGCGCCGAAGAGCGCTTCCACCGATCGCGCGAGCGCGGTGAGCGGCGCCAGATCGATGGGCGGAACGCGCTCGTCGAGCAGCCGCCCGCTCGCGCGGCCGAGGCGGAATCCGAGCGGATGTTCCCGTCCCGCGACGAGCCCGTCGCCCAGGCCTTCGACCATCTCGATCGCGGAAGTGCCGGACTCGCCCGGATGCTCGGTGAACACCACGCCGGCCCAGGCCGCCGGCACCATCGCCTGCACGACGATGCCGCCGCTCTCCTCGACGCTCGAGTAGGCGTCGACGCGCGCGCCCTTCCACGAGCGCGCGACTTCCTCGATTGCCGCCGCGAGGCCCGCGAGCTCGACATCGAGGATCGACTCGAAGACGCCGGCGTAGCTCTTGTCCGCGCCGTCCTCGTTCACGCCCGAGCTGCGCACCGCGACCCGCGTCGCGCCGAGCCGCGCGTGGGCGTCGAGCACGGCGGCGCGCGCGTTCGCTTCCAAGCGCCCTCCCGCGACCGAGCTCGCGCGCAGCACGAAACCGTCGGGCACGGGCAGGCCAGCTTCGATGAGGCGGCCCAGGCGGACGGCCTTCGCGCCCGTCCCTTCCACGAGGTGCGCGTGTCGCAGCGGGATCACGGCCGCATGGCGATAGCGCGCTTCGATCGCCGCGCGTCGCCGTTTCGGCGCGCGCGCGCGCCAGCTCAGCCAGGCGCCGACCAGGCCGTTGTGCACGAGCACGAGCGTTAAGTTCGCGGCCAGGTAGAGTTGCGGTCCGGCCGCGAGCGGCGCGACCAGCGCCAGGATGACGAGCGCCGCCGCCGTGGAGCCGAGCGCGCGCTTCCAAGTCTTGCGCGCAGCCGGGAGCCACACGAGGAGCCCCAGCGCGAGGGCGCTCGCGGTCGGCAGGATCCACGTGGGATCCGGATTGCCCAACAGAGGAGTCCACGCGAACGGTTCGGTCGAGCCGCGGCTCGCCGTGCTGACCACGCTGAAAAAGACCGTGAAAAGCGCGAGCTGGACGACGGAGCTCGCGAGGTTCCAGGCTGGCTTCACGCCGTGTTGTGCGAGCAACGCCAGCGTGGCCGCCGAGCGCGACGCGGGGTCCTCGCGAAAGCGCGCCTTCAGGGCGTCGATCTCCTGGCGCAGGCCCGCCTCGATGCGGCGGTCTCGTTCGGCGCGCGCGGTGAGCGGCAGGATCGCGAGGCGGACGATCAACACCAGGAGGAGGATCGCGGCCGCCAGCGAGCCGACGTGCGCGCGGCACCACGTCAGCGCTCCGGCGAGCGGTTGGGCGACGAGCGAGAGCAGGGTCTTCTCCTCCTGCGCCGACTTCCAGGCCGCGACGTGGGCCTTGTCGTTGCCCAGGACCGCGAAGCCCTCGGGCACCGTGTAGCGGCCCGCGAACTCGTGACCCATGCGCGTCACGCGCAAGCCGACCACGAGCCCGAAGAAGGAGCTGCGCTTGTCGTAGCAGGGCACGACGATCGGCTTCTTGGGCAGAGCGGCGAGGGCGGCCTCGAGCTCCGGCGTGGTCAGCTTCCGGAAGGGGACGTTGATGGCGCCGGGCAGATGGCCCGCCTCGAAGTCGCCCGGGTAGCGCACGTCGACGAATTGCACGTCGCGCTCGGACAGGAGCTGGTGCACTTCGGGAGTGTCGAGCAGCACGTCCTTGCCCGGATAGTCCGCGATCTCGCGCAGGTCGCGTCGCTCGCGCGCGAGCTGGTAGCCGATCGGCCGGTCCTCGGCGATCCACTTCTCGTAGCCGCCGACCAGGAAGGAAGTGTCGTACCCGCGCCGGCGCAATTCCTCGGCCAGCTCGGAGCTGCGGTTGCCGTTGAAGCACAGCAGGGTGACGGGCAGGCTGCGATCGAGATAGCGATCGGCGTCGGCCAGCACGTCCGGGAAGCGCGCGTGGACGGCGCCCTCGAGCGCGCCGACCTCGTACTCCTCGCTCTCGCGCACGTCGAGGATCTGGCGCGGCTCACCCGATCGTATGCGGCGCAGGAGTTCCTCGGTCGCGAGGCCGTCGGCGCGGTCGAGTTGCTTGCTGAACGACAGTTCGCGCAGCGAGACGTCGACGATCTTCCTCCCTTCCTCGCTCGAATTCCGGGTCAGGTTCACGCTGAGGCGGTCGTTCCGCTCATCCGCGACCTGGGCCGCGTAGAGGCCCCAACCGATGCTGCTCGCGGCGCACAGGGCGCACGCGACCAGGAACGCGGTCCGATGGCCGCGGCCGTCCGCCGGCCCACGACCGCGCTTCTTGCGCACCCACAGCCACCGGCCGAGGACCACGCTCGCGAGGCCCAGGATCTGGGCCGAGCTCGCGAACAGATTGACCATCACGTCGGGCGACGGAATCGCCCAGGCCGCAGTGGAGAGGCCGCACAGCGCGAGGGCGGCGCCTACTATGCGGCCGGGGTTCCCGGGCCGGCGCCGGGATGCGGGGGGGCACGAACGGAGTTGCATGGGGGCTCGCAGGGGCGAGCGAGCGAGGCACGATCCCTCCGGGCAGAGGGGTAGTGCTACGAGTCCGCAACCCGTCCTCCGGGCGGTTCTATTGCTTCATCAAGTCTTGATAAATCCAGTCGGCCAGAGGATTTGCGCGCTCCTAGGTTTTGCGATTGCCTGCGCGGGCCGGGTCAAGCCGAGGGTCAGGTCGAACCGATGAACCGCAGACCGGATCGAGTCCCACCCGATCCCAGGCCCCCCCGGATCACCCTATGAAGACCAACCTGCTTCGTCTCGTCACTGCTGGAGCCATCGCTCTGTCCGCGCTCGCGGCGCCGCTCTCGGCCCAGGCGCGGGCGAAAGGCGCGGACACGCTCGAGCTGACCTTCGGCGTCTACCAGACGGACAAGGCGACGGTCATGTACAAGATGTTCACGCCGATCCTGGAAGCGATCCAGGACGACATGAGCCTCGAGCTCGGTCGGCCGGTCGACATCGCGCTCACGATCTTCAAGAGCTACGACGACGGCATCCAGGCGCTCGTCGACGGCAAGGTTGACCTCGTTCACTTCGGCCCCGCATCCTACGTCACGGCGAAAACGCGCAATCCGGGCATCCAGCTCGTCGCGATGGAGCACGAGAAGGGCGAGAAGCGCTTCAAGGGCGTGATCGTCGTGCAGAAGGACAGCCCGATCCAGACGATCGAGGACCTGCGCGGGAAGCGGTTCGCCTTCG
>Ga0105044_10000612_pt1 | contig 44479 bp, 43 predicted proteins | sample MAT01_FD_78092 | JGI IMG/M metagenome (GOLD analysis project Ga0105044, IMG submission 78092) | Freshwater microbial communities from Lake Fryxell liftoff mats and glacier meltwater in Antarctica - MAT-01 | ecosystem: Environmental > Aquatic > Freshwater > Ice > Liftoff microbial mat | place...
GATTGCTTCTGCAAATCGATACCAATTACAAGCCCTTGATTATCATCCAGAGCAAGCTGAGCTAATTTCAATGTATCGTGTCCATTTCCACATGTTGCATCAATGACGGTGTCTCCAAAGTGCACTAAGGTTGTCCAATAGTGATGTGCTAAATCTAAGTGAGAACGGAAAAGCGGAAATTGAGTAAACATGGTTAGCCTTTAGAGATTTTGTTTTTTTTGACTACCAAGGCATGCCTTTAAGATCGATTACACCTTTGGGCCATTCATCTAGTGTTGCACATACAGGAAGAATTAGAGAGGGGCCTTGGTAGACAGACATTTGCTGTGTATCAGGGTCGATGCTTTTGGCGGTTTGTGAAATCTGGTGCCATCCAACACGCACATAAAAATCAACGACCGCTGGGCGACACTGCAGATACCCAAACGGTATGGAAAGACTCAATAAGGTATGGCGCAATTGATGCATGAGCGCGCGGCCTAGTCCGCTGCGTTGAAATTTGGGGTGTGTCGCGACCTCGCCTACACCTGCCACCGACAACGTCGTTTGATCGACCATAATTTGGCGGCATTCAAAATCTAGGTGAGCCAGAATTTCGTGATTTTCAGTTTCGAGCCATAGCCGATAAGAAGGTTGAGCTCCCCAATAGGAAGTTTGACTAAAAATTTCGACATATTGGGGAAAAGCTGCCACTAATAAATTCTGTATCGCTTGGTGATTGGCAGCATTTAATTGGCCTTCAGTGACCAAACGGATCAAAAGCGGAGGCAAATTTGCAAGGGATACTAACATAGTTCTGTGGCAACTCTGAGGAGGAATTTTTTTAAAACAATGTTATGATATCTGTCGCATTTTGGCAATCTATTTTAAGGAATTATAATGACAGAATTGTAGAAACAACATTTTATATAATTAGTATTGAGTAAAATCTAATTTAGTTTTATTAACCTTTATGTAAAATGCAAGAATCGCACTCATAAAAATATTGACATTTTGGAATGAGCATTTTACAGTCGAGCAAACGGTTAGTATTTGTCCATCTCTCTAACCCCTAACTTTAATTTGAGGAAAATACAATGAGAAAATTAGCCTATCTTTTATCAGCTTGCAGTTTGTTATGTTCATGTGAGAAAAAAGACCTCCCTCCGACACCGCCCCCACCTAACCCCTCTGCTTATTACACAGCTGATGCAGAAAGTACATTAGATACATCCTCAAAGAAAATTCAGGAACCCGTTTCCTCACATATGAAAGCTGGTGATCAAGCCGACTCTTATGCAGACCGTCCATGGCTAAAAAAAATTAGACTAGCTCTTTCAGAAGATAAAACTTTATCTCCCTACGCCCAACAAATTAATGTCATCATTATTAAAGGAACCATCCAATTAAAGGGATCCGTTCCAAATGCTCAAGTCCGTGATGAACTGATTAAGAAAATTAAGCAAGTAGTCGGAGATCGCAAAGTTGAAGATGAATTAGAAGTTTCAGAATAAAAGTTTTGCTAAGAAGCTCTGCATGCCTTTGGGTAGAGAGCTCTCTTAAAGCGGGTGAGGCATTTCTTGGAAGCTTACCGAAAGAAAAAAGTCATTGCGATACCCCAATGTACGGGTAAAAAATTCACTAATCCGTTCTTCCAATTCTTTAACAAACGAACTTTGTTCATTCTCGGCAATCAAAGGAAAGTCAGCTTTGATGTGAACCTGATTATTTTTGATCCTGATCTGTGTGGGGATCGAGTAATGCGGAAATAGCTGTTTCCAATACAAATTCAAAGATTCTTCAATGAGCAATTGATCCACTTCTATCGAATTTTTACCTGATTTTACCGTATATGAAATACGACGGGCCTGCAACGAGAGGTTTAAGATAATGGCCAGGCCGATCAGAATGAATGCAACGCCGGAAAAGAATATCATCCAAAAGTCTTCGTGGATTAGACGCTGTATAGCCAGTTGCAGGTTTGGAAACCAAGCGACTAGCACACATCCAATTCCCGCCAATAGGAAAAAAAGCGCAAGAATGAAGTTCGTCAGAGAGTAGAAAAAATTTCCCAGCATAGCCCTGTTAAAATTCATCGTTGTACTCATCTTCTAAGCTAGATTCAAGGGGTGCTGACGAAGGGTCACTCATTTTTTTCATTTGGGCAGGCGATACAATGTTCTTAAAAACCACATGGACACGCGAAACGTGCAACCCCGTCATCTTAGTGATTTCTTCGGTAATTTTGGATTGAATCTCTTCAGCTTTTTCAGGAATCGAAACGCCGTAGCAAATGTTGACTTCCACTTTGATATCGACACAATGTGTTTTATTGTCTTGTTCGGAATAAATTCCTTTGATTCCTCCCTCAACATTGCCTCGTCCCAAAATGCTATCAATAAAATTCCCTTCAACTAGAGTAATCCCATCTACTTTTGCTAAGCACTGCAGCACAATTCCCTGAAAAACTCGATTTTCGATATCTCGAATAAAAACTGTTTCAGGTAGTTCAAACTCTTTGGTGTCTACTTTACGTGTCTTCTCTTCTCCCATAATTGAGCTCCTTAACATTAATGGCTACTTCTTCCATTTAACACCCTTAATTAAAAAAATGCACGATCTTTTAAAGCTTAATTTCTTAAAATGTGTTTAGAAGTAGAAAGCACAAAGCCCACAGAAGAAAAAATCTTTCGCTATTTGTGTAAAACAAGGCAGAAAGCAATGAATTCTTTGTGGACTATGTGTTTCTTATGGCAATTCAATGGCAGCTAAATCAATCAAACTTTAGAAGTCTTTAAAGACCTCTAAAGTTAAATAGAGTTACCAACTGGATTTTGTAACTCCAGGGAGCATTCCAGCTAAAGCCATCTCTCTGAAAGAAAGACGAGATAATTTGAATTTGCGAAGATAGCCTCGTGCCCGGCCGGTAAGTTGGCAGCGATTGCGGAGACGGGTAGGGGCAGAGTCTCTAGGCATTTTGTTCAGGGCAATTCTTGCAGCTTCTCTCTCTTCTTCAGTCGCGTTTAAGTCGAGGCTTCTTTTTTTAATCTCTTGTCTTTTGTCCCACTTGAGCTTTACAATTCGCTCACGGCGCTTTTGCTTTTCAACAGATGACTTCTTAGCCATAATTTTCCTTTCTATTTTTTACGAGCAGGACCTTTTTGTCTCTGCTTGCGATTGGGATCTTTTTTGTTAAGAATATAGAGACGTCCATTTCGACGAACGAGAATGTCTCCCTTGGATTTATCGGCTTTAATCGAGGCCTTAACTTTCATGGTAGTATCCTGATTTTTCTTTCTGATATTTTTTCAATAGTTCCCATTCTTTATAGATGAACTTCGAATTCTTTTCAATGCTTTTCTCGATAACATTTTTAGGTGAATCAAACGGATTTACAAACTATTCCGAAAGCAATTCATCTAAAACCTCATTAAGCATGTGACCTTCTATAAGTTGTCTAAGTTTAACTTTATCCACTCTATTTTTCCTAAGAATTTCAGCGACAGAATCAATTAATGTAGGGTTGTTGTTGAGATAAGTAAATACAATTTTTAAGGTGCTGGCTGCCTTCTCAAGATTTTTTTCGCTAACTTGCTTTATTATAAAGAGTGCGAGTACTTCAGGAGGTGCGCCTGTTAGAGAAGAATAAAATATTTGATCTTCCTTATTTAAGCTGCTTATGCCTACTTTTTTTTCCTTGGAAATAGAGGGATGTCTGACAAACAATTTTTCAAAAAGATCAATAGATTCACGATCATTTAAAATGAAGCTGAGTTGATCAAGTTGATTTTCGCTAAGAAGTTCATTGACCGGACTAATCAATTGAGGATTATTCGCAAGATAATAGAGGATAGTTTTTAACTTCTGTGCTGCTTTATTAGGTTCTCTTTCAAGTAATCTAATGTGGTCTAAAAGCGCTTCAGCAGACCCTTCTAAACTGAAATAAAATTCTTGACTTTCCCAATTTAAGCCCCTTAAATCTAACATTTTTTTTTCGCGATATCCTATCAGTAATTTTTCTAAAAGTTCGAGATGTTCAGAACCCTCTAATAAGTTTCTCAATTTAACTTGATCGAGTTGAGTTCTCCTAAGAAATAGATTGACTTGACCAATCAATTCTGGATTGTTTTTAAGAAATAAAAGTACAGTATTTAGGGTTTGTTTTGCTTGTTCAGTATCCGCTTCATGGATTTGTAATTTAATGTATATCATAAAGGCTTCAGGAGTAGCATTTTCTAGTTTAGAATAAAATTTTCGATTTTTCTGACTTAAGCTGCTCAAGTCTACCTTTTTTTTCTTGGGAATAGATGGAGATTCGGGTAGCAATTCATTTAAAAATTCAAGAAATTTAGAATTTTTTAAGAGACTTCTAAGTTTATCTTGATTGACTTGATTTTTCTTAAAAACTTCAACAACAGGGTCTTTCAATTCGGGATGATAAACAACGTAGAAAAGCACAAGCTTTAAAGTGATTGCAGCTTTCTCAGAGTCTATTTCGTCAGCTTGATTTTTAATGCAGTCCACAAGACCCAAGGTAGAAAAAGATTCTAGAGAGTTGTAAAAAGCTAATTCTTCCTCACTTAAGTTGTCAAAGTTTTCCCTTTCCTCTGGTTCATCAAGTTGAACAGTTTCGAATTGGTCAAGAGTTAAAGCGGAAAAAAAACTTTCTTGAGCTGCAGCTGCCCCCCTTATTTGAGCTTGTTGTTCAATAGTAAAAGCATTTTGCTGAGATCTGATCATCCCTTCTTTATATTGAATAAAATTTCGAGACTGATTTAAGAAATTACCGATACCAACTGCGTGCAACTCAAAAATGTAGTTGATGTAATCTTCTGAAGGGAAATCACCAAGGTCAGGATACCAGCTCTTGAATCCAGGAGGCAGGAAATTTTGATAGGTCTCAGGCTTGGCAGCTGTAGCGAGGAGATTCTTAAGAAACTCCAGGTTTTCGCGAGCCAAATTATCTTCATAATTTTCAAAGGTACTGGTGAAATCCGTAAGCCCCCATATTTTTTTAGGGGTATCAGCAGCCTTTTGTCGATGAGCTGGCTTTTTCTCTGAAATTATCACTTCAGACAGATAGAGGCCGATTAAAAACAGGTGAGGTTTTGCTCGTTCTAGGGCTTCTTCTGCCCAATCAACAGGTGGGACTGTAGATGAAGATGTTTGGACTAAATTTAAAGCCTTTAATGGAGGAATGTGGTCGCAAAGCTTTTTAAGAAAAGTGGAGTTTTCTTTAATCCATTTGGGCAGATCTCTCACGTGAGATGCTGAAGATACATTTAAAGCCTTCATGTCTGAACTAAGGCCTTCTTGTTCAGTGATTGCAGCCTCTCTTCTTTTTTTCAACAAAGCTAATAACGTTCTATAGCGGATAGCGTGCTTAGGATTTTTACTCCCATGCTTATGGATAAAAGAGGGGACTAGTTCTTGAAAAGTTTCAATTAATACTCCAATTGTTTTTTGATGCGTATAGATTGTTTCGACAGAAATTGAAAAACTAAGTAAATCTTGGACTAGTCTTAGAAAGGCTTCAGTTTTATCTTCGAAATAATCACTCATTTGTTCCACATTGAAATTTGCGACTTCATCCAATAATGGTAAGGAATGCGCCTCCTTAGGCATAGAGTGGGGAATTTTTAATCTGGTGTAGTAGCAATCTTCAAGAAAAATTAGACTATATCCCAGCGAGCACCTTTCAAATTCCTTGGATTGTCCCAGTCTTGAAATGATGGTAGAGCTTAAGAGCGCAATGTCTGTTGCCTCATTAGTTGTAATGTATTTGCGAACGGCTGGTTGATCTCGAAAAAATGCTTCTAGTTCATTTAAAGCATCCTTGCTCTTATATTGATGAGCAAATTTTCGAATTTTTAAAAAGGATTCAAGGCAGTCCAGTATCTTTTGCTTAATTAACTCTTCTTTTATTTGAGGGTTTTCAATGAGTTGGTAAAGAGTTTGAATGCGATCTACTCTTTTTTTTTGTATAAGCTGCTCGTGGAAAATTTCTAACTCTAAATGTGGATTAGGGGTAGCGCTCGGGTCAGCGAATACGCCCAGGAATTTCTCTTTTAAGAAAATAATGTAGTCTTTATTTTTTTTATACCAAGATGGGGCATAAGTGCTAGCCTCCAAGCTGGCTCGCAGAAACTTAAAATATTGCGTGGGATCAAGGGTCAAGACCTTTCTTAACAAGGGTTCAGGTTGTTTCATTCTGCCCAAACTTTTGAGGGCGTCTGCTGCTGGAAAATTATGAGGGAGTGGAAATAAACAAGAACTGGGGATGCCGCATTCATTCATTTTGAGTTCCTCAATGTGATTAAGAGGGTTTTATGTTTTATACAAGCTTGGAAAGTAAACGAGGCAGCAGATTAACTGCAATCATTTTAAAACACATGAAATTTTGAGATAAAAAAAGAGTTTTCGCTTGCAATTATTCGAAATGCTCGTTATTCTTTTGCCCTGAGAGCATGAAAAAAATTAGACTTTTAGCCAGTAAATAAGGAAAAAGCTGTGAAGCGAACATATCAACCTAGCAAACGTCGTAGAAAATCCGAGCATGGGTTTCGCAAAAGAATGAAAACTAGCGATGGACGAAAAATTATCAATCGTCGACGCCGTCATGGTCGTAAGCAATTAACTAGAGCTTAACTCCATTGTCTTGTTCTTTTCCCAAGGCGTTAAAAATCCGTACCCGAAAGCAATATCAACGACTATCTTACAAAGGTAGTCGGTGCGTCGGGTCTTCTATTATTCTTGAATTTTGCCCTCATACCTACATTAAAACTAGACTTGGAATTACCGTATCGCGAAAATATGGCAAAGCTCATGATCGAAATCGTTTTAAAAGAATGGTTAGGGAAGCTTTTCGCACAGGGTATCACTTATTGCCTACCCATCTCGATGTGAATGTCAAGCCTCGTGGACATCCCAAAAACTTGAAGATGGACGATATTCAGAAAGAACTTATTAGCTTGCTTAAACAAAATGTGCCTTCATTAGCCAATCGCTAATGGATTTTTTGCAAACTTTATACGCGCACGTGCCAAATTTTGAGTGGGTGCTATGTCAACAATCATTGAAAATGAATTAAATGCGTTAAATCCCTCTCAAAAACAAGCCGCAACAACTACTTGTGGAAGAGTGTTAATTTTGGCAGGGGCAGGCAGCGGCAAGACTAAAGTCTTAACGGTGCGCATGGCCTATCTAATTGCACTTAAAGAAGTGTCTCCTCGGGCCATTCTCGGCTTAACCTTTACCAACAAAGCCGCTGCTGAAATGCGCCATCGCATTTCTCAACTTGTTTCACCTCAAATAGCCCAACAAGTCACTTTATCCACTTTTCACAGTTTTTGCATGCAAGTCTTGCGTGCGGAAATTCAACGCTTAGGCTATACCCAGCAGTTTAGTTTATACAATGAGAAAGACATTCAACGCCTTATTCAGCTGATTGCACGTGATTTATTAGAACACGAAGGGGATCTGCCTTCGTTAGCTGCCACCACAGCCGTGATTATTGAAGCTAAAAATAAAGGTCTGGCTACCCATGAAATACAAGATACGGGCTCAACATGGCATGACGAATTTTCCCGTAATCTCTATGAACGTTTACACGCTAGCTTAAGAGCTTACAATGCTGTCGATTTTAATAATTTGCTCAACCTAACTGTAGAGCTATTTGAAAAATTCCCAGACGTGCTAGAAAAATATCAAGATAGATTTCGTTACATCATGATCGATGAATACCAAGATACTAATCCGATCCAATACCGCTTAGCCTCCTTACTTGCTAAAAAATACAATAACTTATGTGTGGTAGGAGATGACGACCAATCGATTTATGGATGGCGCGGAGCTGATGTTAAAAATATTCTCGATTTTTCAAATGCCGTTGTGATTAAACTCGAACAAAACTATCGATCAACAAATCATATTTTAAAAGCCGCCAACGGTGTTATCCACCATAATAAAATGCGCCATCCTAAAGTTTTGTGGAGTTTGCGTGGCGAAGGGGAGTTAATCGAAGTTTTTCACGCCCCAAATGAACGGGATGAAGCTGAAGCTGTGGTTTTTCGCATCGCACAACTACGTGAGAAACATCATTTAAAGTGGAAGGATATTGCGATCCTTTATCGATCAAATGCACTTTCTAGATTATTTGAAGTCGCCCTTTTGAATTATACTTGGAAAGACGGTGAAAAATGGATCAAAGGGATTCCCTACGAAATTTTTGGTGGCATAGAATTTTATGAACGCCGCGAAGTCCGCGACATTTGTGCCTACTTAAAAGTAATGGTAAATCCTTTAGATCAAGAAGCGTTATTGCGTATAATCAATCAACCCCGTCGGGGGATTGGCGATGCAGCCCTAGATGCGATCACGGCCTATAATCGCACGCATCAACTCTCTCTGTGGAGTGCATTAAAAAAACTAATCGCCGATAAAAATATCATGCCAGAAGTGCGTTCCCATTGGAATGTAAAAGCATTAGATGCACTAGAACGATTGATGACTATTCTGGAGGCAGCGCGTCAAAAAGCAGAAGAAAATTTAACCGAAGCCATTAAATGGCTTATCGAAGCTATCGATTACAAAAAAGCCATTCACGATGAAGTAAAAAGCGACCAAATGCGCGCTTTTAAATGGGAAAACGTCGAAGAATTTGTTTCTTCTCTCGTGGAATTTGAAGCTTTTTTTCAAGCCAATTCAAACCAAAAGCCCTCCCTGCAAGATTTTTTAGCAACTGTTGCCTTGCACAAAGATTGGAATCAGTCTTCAGCAAAAAACTTTCAAGAAAAAGATCAGATCAGCTTACTAACTTTTCATAGTGCGAAAGGATTAGAATTTAAAGCTTGCTTTTTGGTGGGAATTGAAGACCATATCATTCCACATGAGAAAAGTTTAAAGGAAGTTGGAGAGGAAGAAGAGCGGCGATTAATGTATGTAGCTATAACAAGAGCTAGAGAATTTTTGACCATTAGTATGGCCCGTCAAAGAAAAAGGATGGGAAAAGAATACGCCTCCCGTCCTTCTCGCTTTCTCCATGAAGTTCCCAAAGAATTGTTTAAAACAACTCTTTGGGATCGTCCTTGATTATTTTTGGGAAATTTTTGAATTTTCCATGCTCTTGACTTTATTTTGATAGGCGCCATAACCGCTTAACATTTTTTTAATGTGTTCAGCATAGCCTGCACCACCGCCATCTTTATAGCCCGTCACACCAATTTGGTTTTGTTGGGGATCAAGAAGCAAAACAGTTGGGAAACTTGTAATACCATATTTGCTTTTAAGCCCATCGTTAATTTGTTTAAGTTGTGGCGGCACCACTCCGCGGGCAGGAAAATCTAATTTAACAAAAACCAATTTATCACCTAGCTGTTGCACAAATTCGTTAGTAGCCAAGCTTTCATTTTCCAATTTGATACACCAAGTACACCAGTCAGAACCAGTAAATAGAACAAACATTGGTTTGCCAGTTGACGCAGAAATTTGAGCGGCTTCATTGAAGTTTTCATGCCATTGTAAATGATTTGCAGTGGCATTTGTTGCTGCAGATCCAAAACAAGATACTGCCAAAAATGCTGCTAAGAACACATAAGTTAGTTGCTTGATCATTTTTAACCTCTGGGGTGCTGAAGGTGTTTTATCTATTTGAAATAAAAGACCCTACATGTTTAAATAATTGCGTTGTTACATGAGTAACTTGCAGCAAGTTTTATATTCTACCCCATATTAACTTAATCTTTATAAGCATGCAATTCTTTCCTCCTACTTTTATTCTCAGGCATCGGAAAGAAAATTTAAAAAAGTGCAGTCTTCGCGGCTTGGAAAAACGACAAGATTTTGTTTTTATCGATTATCCAATCGAACCTCTTCCTCCCTTGAAAGATTATATATTATTGACCATTGACGCCCCTCCTTTGGAGCCCCAGCAAACTCATCATGGTTTGCTCCTTTTAGATGGAACTTGGCGGTATGCAGAAGCGATGGAAAAATGGGTCCTTCAACAAAAGCTTCCTTTGATTCATCGAAGTATTCCTTCTGAATTTCGGACCGCTTACCCCCGTTGTCAGACCGCCTGTGCTTTTCCCGACCAAGGTTTAGCTTCGATTGAAGCTCTCTATGTTGCCTATATGATTATGAATCGCGATGTTTCAGAACTTCTCGAGAATTATTATTGGAAAAATGAGTTTTTAATTAGAAACCAGAGTATTTTGGATTCAATAAAAAATAATATATAATTTTATAGACTTTTACTTTGATTTTGTGTACTATACTTTGTTAATTAAAAGGGGTGGAATCGCATGGAAATTGCAAGTTTTATGGAGCCTACTTTAAGAATTTTAGCAGAAGCTGAAGACTTTCTTTGGAGTTTTATTGCAGCTCCCCTTGTGCTATTGCTTGGTTTTTTTCTGACATTTCATTCGAATTTTGTCCAATTCAGGAAATTTCCAGCTGCTATTATGACTTTTTTTAGCCTGCTAAAAGAAAAGGAAACTGATGACGAAGGAGTGCATCCTTTAAAGGTTTTTTTCGCCTGTGTCGGAGGATGTGTCGGAATTGGAAACATTGTATCCGTTTGCACCGCCGTTCAAGTTGGAGGACCAGGCGCAATTTTTTGGATTTGGGTGACAGCTGTCGGCGGCATGATGATCAAGTACGCTGAAGTTTATTTGGGTTTGCGCTACCGCATAAAAAATTCTAAAGGCGGATTCGATGGCGGCCCCATGTATTTTTTAAGCCACGCCTTTAAACAGAAATGGGTTCCCACATTTGTCGCTACACTTTTATGTCTATATTGTGTCGAAATTTGGCAATTTAATGTGATTACCACCAGTATCTCTGCGAATTTTCCGATTAATCAATACATTGTTATTTTTGTTTTAATCGCCTTAGTTGTGTTTGCGAGTAGTGGTGGAGTGGGGCGTGTTGGCAATATTTCGCGAACAGTCATACCTGTATTTATTTTACTCTACGTGGGCATGGGATTTTGGATCCTCATGCATAACCTGGCCATTTTACCCGACATTTTTAACAGCATCATTACCTCTGCCTTTTCAGGTAAAGCGGCAGCAGGGGGATTTATTGGCAGCACCATGATGTTAACGGCTTCCCAAGGAATAAGAAGAGGATGCTATACCAGTGATGTTGGGATCGGTTATGCCTCCGTCATTCATAGCGAAACCTCAATTAAAATTCCTGAGAAACAAGCCTGCTTAGTTTTTATGGATATTTTTCTAGATTCTTTTGTCATTTGCACCACCACCATTTTGCTAACGTTGATAACAGGCGTGTGGAATGAACCTTTAGATTGTTCTTTATTAGTCCAAAGAGCCTTGGAAGGATATTTTCCTTACATGAACTTTTTTATGCCCTTCTTTTTATTCTTGCTAGGGTACTCTACAATCAATGCTTTTTTCTGCGTTGGTTTAAAATGCGCGCATTTTTTACACCCTACTAAAGGCAAGCTTTGCTTTTATCTTTATGCTGTAAGTGCCTTGCTGGTGTTTTCACTGGTTGATTCTAGTGCCGCCCAAAGCGTGATGACAATTATTGGAGGAATGCTTCTAATTTTCAACACGATTGGCATCATTAAATTACGCAAAGAAATTTCTTACGAAATTGATGCTCCGCAGCCAAGCCTAGCCTCTTCATCCTAACTTTTGTGAAGATAAGAGCTACTTCAGATTAAATCTACCAGCATTGCTTATTAAGCTTGTTTCCTTTTCTTTTTGAGGCTATCTTAATTGCCAAAAAAAGGAGTTAATCATGCTTGAGGATAAATCGTACGCAAGATATTTAGAAGCTGGCTGCTTTGGCTTTATCAGAGGGGCTGGCGGTCTTTGGCTTGAACATCCTTTAGATTTGATAAAAACACGTCTACAAGCATCACTCAAAGCAAAATCTATCTCTCAAGTCTGCCAAGAAATTTTTCAAGAGAAAGGTTTAAGAGGGTTTTATACAGGGCTTTTACCTAATGGAACACGACTGATCGCTAAACATACCCAGCGTTATTTGCTGATGGATGCCGTGCCAGTTTTTTATAAGGGGTACACTTCTCTAGATTTTCGAACTAAACATCCAAATGCCGAAATATTAGTTGAAACCCTCTTTATTGGAGGTTGCGAAACATTAATCTACTGTCCCCTTGAGAGATGCAAAGTTTTTCTCATGACAAGTGGCTCTCAAAAAAACTCGTTAAGACAATTTATACGCCTTTGTGGAAATCAATATTCTGAACTTTTTCGTGGAATGCAAGCTGTTTTTGCTCGTCAAGTCTTAAATTGGGGGAGCTTTCTCTATATCAATAAAAAAGGGAATGAATGGGAAAGAAAACGACTAAATACAGATGAACTGCCTTTTAGCTCCATCCTGGGAGTGAGTGTGATCGCTGGAATCATCAATACAGCCACTATGCCCTTGGATGTGGCCAAAACTTCTCTACAAAAATATAGCCCTACCTCAGAAAATCTAGGAAGAACTATCGTAAAAATTTATAAAAATTATGGCTTACAAGGATTATATATAGGCTGGCAAGTGCGTATGCTGCAGTATGCTGTTCATTCAGCTTTCGCAGGAGTCTTTATTAATCAGCAAAATAAAAAATAGGTTTACTCATTCCAAGTGTTAAAAAACTCCCACAGGGCCCCCAGAGAGCACAGAGAGGGCTAAATTCTCTCTGTGTCCTCTGCGGCTCTGTGGGAGTTTTTTGTTTTTTCGTCACGGGAATTGTCGATAAGCTATAGATTTCGGAACTATATAAATCAAAAAGTATATAAAAAAATAAACTAACAATTTTTTAATTTATTTTTAAAGTTAGGCTTGTTATAATAACTTATTAACGAAATTTATTTAAATAAGGATAACAAATGCAAGTTAATGGCTCAGGCTCTCCTTCATATCAACCCATTTTGGAAGAAGTCGTTGGGGATAGCAGCAATGAAAAAAAACGAAAGCGATCTACAGAAGTGGCGTCACGAAATCTTCCTACAGGAAACCCGATGGGGTATGAGACTAAAGAAAAAGAGGAAGGCCTGAAGAAACGAAAATGTGTGGCTGGAAATTCTTCTAACATTTCGGCTTATGGATCTGAAAAACTTAAGGGAAAAGAAAAAGAAGTAGAAATTGACTTCCAAGATCAAGCTTCAAACACTAAAGTGTGTCAAGTAAACTATTTAATTTCTAAATCTGAAGAAAACCAAGCAGATATTGCATGCACATTTATTTTTGGGAACTCAAGAATGAATTTATCAGCTGATGCCTTATCTACTTTAAGAATGGCCTCAAATTATTTTGACATCATGCTTTCAAAATTCGCTGAGAGGGATCAAAAAGAGATATCTTTTCCTAACATAGATGAAGATGGATTTGAAATTTTAACTAAATTTTTTAATTTTATTTTATTAGAAACTGTCTTAGATGTTTCTTATAATGAAAAATTTTCCCCTGAAAATGTGGATGCATTGATAAATGAGCCACATATTCAAATAGCTGAGTATTTCAATTTGGTTAACATCATATCGATACTAAAAAATAAACTCTTTGAGCAATTTATATTTCTTCCTAGAGGAAAACCAACTCTTGAAGATATGAGGTGGCACGCACGCTGGGAACCAGATTGGGATTTTGAATCCACAGTAGCACTTAAAATTAAACTCTGCGAAGAAATGAAATTTACTCCAGGTCCAGGTAAACCAACTCCTCAAGAGATATCGAATCTTTGTAAAACTTTGAAATTTTTTGATATTCCCACTTTAAATGTTAAAAACCGTGAAAAAATACTTTCTTATGTCGGATCTTTTTTTGAACAAAATCAACTAGGTTGCATGCTTAGTTTAGATGAGGAGCTTCTAATAGCGGACGTCAGATTTATTTTTTCATTTTTGGAAAAAAACAAAGAGCATAATCCAATAACTGAATTGAGATTGACCTACCATGCTGGGGGAAACAATGATAATGATGATCTCGTTCTAAAACAATCAATTGGCTGGTTTCCAAGATTACAAGAGCTTAATATTTATTTTGATTGGGGATATGAGGAGTTAGCACCAGCTTGGGTAGTTCAGGAGTTTTTCGGAATCCTTTACACTATCAAAGAGAATAAAATTAAAAGCATTGATTTTGAAAATTGTCCTACAGATGAAATTATGGAGATCGTAGATGGAGCGCTTGAAGACAAAAAAAATAAAGAAAAACTGCCTTTTTTAGAAAAAGTCACTCGATCATAAGATTTTGGATTTTTTTCCAGGTTTCTGCAGGGAGTTCAGCTCCCAAAATTTGGACAGCTTCTCTACCAGCAAAAGCTCCAAGTGTCACAGAGCGGTCTATGGTTAAATTGTTGAGGTATCCGTAAAGGAAACCGCTGGTAAATAGGTCACCGGCCCCGGTGGAATCAAGGGGGACAACAGGCTCTATCGGTATAAATAAGTCCAATGTGTGTTGGCCTACCCAGCACCCTTTTGGAGAATGAATGACAACTGTTTCGCAAAGTTTTTTAAGGAGTTTGCATCCTTCGGCTGGGGGCGTTTTCGTAAGGGCAATGCTCTCTTCTTCATTTGCAAATAGGATATCGACATACTGCTCTAAGAGCTGAATAATGGTAGGCTTATAATTAAAAGCCATTTCAACACTTGAAATATCAAAAGCAATTTTAGCCCCAGCTTGCTTGGCTAGAGCCATAGCTTTTTCTGTAACGCCTGGGTTGAGTAGATTATATCCTTCCAGAAAGACAAGTTGGACGTTTTCAAAGAGGTTAGGATTGAGCTCTTTTGGTCGAAATGTCGACATGGGTCCTGGGTAGGTGCGAAAAGTGCGTTCCCCATCTGGTGTAATCAGACAGGCAGCTCTCGCAGTTGGCAGAGAGCTTGTTTGGTATAAAGGTTCAATACCTTTTTTTTGCAAAGCTAGGGTAAACTCTTGGCCTGTTAAATCATCGCCAATTTTTCCAATAAGCCCGCATTTTTTTCCGAGATGGGCCAGCCCTTTAATTGTATTTGTGGCACTGCCTCCAGCTGATTTTTTGACCACCGTTTGGCGTTCGATGATTTGTTTTACTGTTGCATAATCAACAATTTCCATCCCCCCTTTATATCCTTCAAGCTGCGCCACATAATCTTCATCGACGTGCATGATGTAGTCAACAATGGGATTTCCTATCCCTAAGATTTCATATTTGAAAGGAGGATTGCGCTTCATATATTCCTTGCCTTCACCCGGAGGGTGCTGTATTGCTAGGTGTCCCCAACATTCGTGCGATGTAGTGGCGATTGGCGTAGATGTAGTCAATGCCTGAATAAATGGTGTAGATGGCAGCAAAAGAGACAACCCAAGTGCTAATAGACTGAAGTGTTTCTTGAGAGAGAGTGCCTTTAGAATGAGGAATCATCAGCACCAGAATGATAAACGCTGCCACAGCTTGGATGACAGCTTTAATTTTACCGCTTGTGCGTGCCGCTAATGCAAATCCTTTCAAAGCACAAATAGTTCTTAAGGTACTGACGACAGAATCACGATAGAGAAAAATAAAGAGCAGGGGAATCGGAAGCATCACTGGAGCTTGTGTAAACGTCAGAAAAACGGTTGTTCTAGAGATGCTATCAGCCATCGGATCTAAAATTTTTCCAAGTTCAGTGACTTGATTGTAGCGCCGGGCGAGAAACCCATCAAAAGCATCGGATAATTCTGAAATGCCCATCAACCCCAAAAGAATATAAGGCAAGGTAGTTGAAGAGATATCTAAAGCATCATATTTTAGATAGATCATTAAAAAAATTGGGCTGATACACAGCCTTAAAAGAGTGACAGCATTTGCTATGTTCAAAAGACACCTACAGAAGGGGGTTTTTCATTTTGAGAGTTAATAAGTTGTTTATAGATGGTTAAATAATGATCTGCAGGATGGTTCCAGCTAAAATCAATATTCATCCCTTGCACAATCAAGTCACGCCATTTATCTGGTTCATCAAACCAACAGCGTATTGCGCGCTTCAGAGTTTTCTCAAAACACTCAGAAGTGGGGTCATCAAAGGTATATCCATTCGCTTCATCCTGCCTGGGCCCGGTCGTTTCCACATCGACAATCGTATCAGAAAGGCCGCCGGTTCGACGAACAATCGGAATTGTTCCATATTTAAGTGCAATCATTTGCGTCAGTCCACACGGTTCAAAAATTGAGGGCACAATGAGCATATCAGAACCTGCAAAAATGAGATGTGCCAGTTCTTCTTGATGATGCAAGCTTAGGTGGACATCTGGATGATTAAGATAGCTTTGCTGCAGGGCATGAAACTCATCATTGATGGCAGGGATTGGGCTAAATCCCAACAAGATAAATTGACCACCTTGTTCCAAAATATAGGGAATAGCGTGTTTAATTAATTCAATACCTTTTTGCGGTACAAGGCGTGTAATGCACCCGATAATGGGCTTATGTTTTTCCGAAAATTCAACACGTTCTCGCAAAGTTTTTTTAATAAACCCTTTTTTGTCCAGAGTATTGCGATCTTTTTTATCTTTGGGTAGTTCGCGTGAGGAATAGTGAGAGGGCAAGTAGCGATCAATTTCAGGATTCCAATAAGAGTAATCAATGCCATTTAAAATCCCTTTAAATTTTGATGCATATTTATTTAAGGCGTCTTCTAAGCCAAATCCATATTCATTCGTTAAAACTTCTTGAGCATAAGTTGGTGAGACCGTTGTTACAAAATCTGCATACACAATCCCTCCTTTCAAAAGATTAAGCGATTCAGGGTAAGTTTTGTCCTGCAACTTTTCCGGCGTATAATAACTGCTTCCTTTTAATCCAATCATATCCAAATCAAAAGCTGCACACCTTCCCTGATATTCCATATTATGAATGGTGAGCATTGTTTTCGCGTGATTAAAACCTAGCCCCTTATAAAGGTCTTTAATTAAGATCGGCACAGCCGCTGTTTGCCAGTCATGCAGATGAATGATATCGCATTGAATTTGTTTTTTAAATAGAAATTCAATGGAAGCTCGGCAAAAATATAAATACCTAAGCACATCATCTTCACAGCCATAAAAACAGCCTCGATTAAAAAAACGGCGAGGGTCATGCGAGTCAATAAAATACACTTTTAGGTTTTCAACCCAACCTGTCCAAATGGTATTTCGGTGCCATTCTCCATTAAAATATGACATCAAATTATCGGTATCGATTGTCAAATCCCGGATTTGGTTGGTATCCATGCAATCATATTTGGGAATGATGATGTCGACATCATGTCCTTTCCAAGATAATTCGCGCGAGAGCCCGAGGACAACATCAGCAAGTCCGCCGACTTTGGCAAGCGGAGCAAGTTCGGCAGCAATGTTAATAATATGCATAAATGTGTCCTTAGTCTTTTGAAGTGATCACTTTCAGAGGGTCAAGTGTCCAAATCCATGGATTCATAAAGAAGCCAGATGGCGCTAGTCTCATTAAAGAACGAAGAGAATTTCTTTTCAATTGTTTCAACCTAATCTGCCAAAGAAATGTGATTTTTTGGTTTGGTAAGTCCACGCAATTGTAAAACAAGGTGTCTCACAATTTCAATGGTGGCTTCGATTTCAGCTTCGGTCGTGTAGCGGCTTAAGGAAAAACGGATAGCTGATGCGGCTAGTTTAGTGTCAATTCCCATACTAGTTAAAATACGTGAGGGTTCGAGCGCACCAGAAGCGCAGGCTGAGCCATGGCTGACTGCAATTCCTTGGCGGTCAAGCAAAGCGATTAATGTTTCTCCTTCCACTCCCTCAAAAGAAAGGTTAGAGACATTAGGTGCACGCACTCCCAAACCATTGAGGCTGACTCCTGCCAGAGAGGATTGAATTCCTTTTTCTAGACGATCCCGCAAAATCTGCATTCTGAGATGGGATTGAGGGGCTTCTTCTGATAAGAGGTGGATAGCCTGCGCCAGGCCTACTATACCTGCGAGATTCTCAGTTCCCCCTCTTTTGCTATTTTCTTGCGGCCCTCCCGTTAGTAAAGGGATGAAAGATGTTCCTTTTTTAATCCATACAAATCCTACACCTTTTGGGCCGTGAATTTTATGGGCACTGAAACACAAGGCCGTCACACCGAGAGGGATTGTAAGAGGTTCTTTACCTAACCAAGCCACTCCATCCACAATCAAAGGAATTTGAGCTTTTGCAGCAATTGCAGCTATAGCTGGTAGATCTATTTTAACACCTGTTTCACTATTTACAGCTGTCAATACGAGCAGGCGAGTATCGTTGCGGATAGCCTGTTGAACTTGTTGAGGGGTTATCGAGCCAAATAATCCAGCTTTTAACCAGGTGAGGGGAGTTCCCTCATTTTCCAATGACACTAGCGTATTGAAGATGCAAGCGTGTTCAACGTTTGAGGAAATAACATGCCCGTTTTTTTTGCCAAGCATACCGCGAATCAACATATTTATTCCTTCGGTCCCACCCGAAGTAAATACTATTTCTTCAGGTTTAGCTTTTAAGAAAGCTGCAACTGTATGTCGAGCTTGAACCAATTGGGCACGTGAAGCTTGACCGTAAGAATGGATGCTTGATGGATTGCCAACTGATGTAGAAAGACATTCTACCATTTTTTGAAGAACGCGCGGATCTAAAGCGGTGCTTGCATTATTATCTAGATAAATTCTCTGAATCATTTTCTTTAATTATGTGAAGCATCACGACAGTGATATTGTCATGGCCTCCTTTTTCTTTAGCTTGCTGCACAAGATTTTCCGCTGCCTGCTGAATCGAAGGCGCTTGATTAATCATGTGTTCTATTTCTTTTCTTGACAGCAGGTCGGATAGACCATCTGTGCACATCATGAAAGTATCTCCAAGGGCAAAATCAGTAATAGCAACCGATGGGTCTACAGAAGGCTCTGTGCCGATGGCTTTGGTAATAATATTTTTATACAAAAAATCGGTCGCTTGCTGTTCTTCAATTTGGCCCATGTCTAAAAGTTCGCATAAAAGCGAATGGTCTTTAGTTAGCTGTTCTAATTGCCCTTCGCGCAAGCGATAAATGCGGCTATCTCCCACATGGCCATAAATGACCCCTTCTTCATGGAAATACAAACAGCATACTGTAGTTCCCATTCCCTTTAATTCATTTGACTCCCTACCCATACGGTAAATGGCTTTATTAACCTGCACAATTGCATGCTTTAAAATGTGATAGGAGTCTTTCAAGGCAGGTTTTTGTAAACCTTCTAATTTTTTTGAAGCCAGCTTACATAAGTATTGGATAGCTTCTCGGGCTGCAATTTCACCAGCCTGATGGCCGCCCATGCCGTCTGCTAGAGCAAAAAAACGAATAACTGGGACTTCTGCCCAAATATCTTCATTGTTTTGTCTAACAAGCCCAACGTCGGAAATACCAAATGTTAAAACTTTATATGACATCAATGGGAGTGCCATAGACCTGCATTTTGAAAGGTTCGAGTTTTTCAATCAGATTCATAAAACACAACCGCTTTTCATTTAGTGCAGATTCAGAGTGTCGGTATCCAGCGAGTTGGGTTGTCAAAAAAATAACCTTACCAAATTTTAAGATATTTTTCCATCAATAACCAACAAATTGTTTGTCTAGCTAGAGGCTTTGTTTTCTAATTCTTCCCATCTTGAGAAAAGTTGTTCGAGATCTTCCTGAGCTTTCTGAAGGGCTTCGCAGGTTTTGGTTAACTGAGCAGGATCAAGCATAGCAGAAGCATTTTCAGTTTGCGCATGCAGCTCTTCAAGGTGTTTTTCAAGGCGTGCCATTTTATCAGGAATGGCTTTGAGTTCCAACTCTTCCCCATAGGTCAATTTCTTTGGGGAAGTCGAACTTTTTTCAACGGCTTTGACTTCTTTTTTTTGATTTTTATTTGCATTTTCCAATTTTTTCATTTCTTGGTCATAAGATTCCCATTGGGAATAATCTGCAAAGAAGGCAGGTTCTTCGGCAGAACCCAATCCAATTAATACTGTCGAAACGCGATCGAGAAGGTAGCGGTCATGCGTAATGAGAACCACAGCACCAGGAAATTGCAAAAGACTATCTTCCAGGATTTCAAGCGTTGAAATATCCAAATCATTTGTCGGTTCATCTAAGAGAAGGATATCAGCGGGTTTTAGCATGAGTCTGGCAATCATCACCCGTGCTTTTTCACCCCCAGATAAGCGCTGCAAAGGCAGGTCGAGTCTTTCTTGCGAAAATTGAAAACGTTTGCACCATGAATTTACATGAATCGATTGTCCTCGGTAGATAACGTATTCTCCGTCAGGTGCGAGAGCATTTCTCAGTGGAAGATGTTGGGGAAGGTCTTCTCGATGTTGATCAAAATAGGCGATTTTTAAACCATCAGCATATTTTAAAGTCCCGGCATCAGGTGCCATTTCGCCTGCAAGAATCTTGAGAAGAGTGGATTTTCCGCTGCCATTCAATCCAATAATTCCTAAACGAGTGCCAGGGGACAACGTTAGATCAATTTTTTTAAAGAGGGGTTTATTCCCTAATGCTTTCGTTAGGTTTTTCGTCGTCAAAAGTTTGCGGGTTTGCCTATCAGAGGCCGCAAAATCGATTTGAGAAAATGAAACTTTATTGCGGCTTTTAACTTCGGCTAACTCATCAACTAAGCGATGAGTTTGCTGCACTCGCGATTGGGCTTTGGTCGTTCGGGCCTTCGGAGATTTTTTTAGCCAGGCAATTTCTTCCCTAGCCTTATTTGCAAGCGTTCTTTCATATTGCTGCTGCCCAGCTAGAAATTGATCTTTTCGTTCTAAAAAGATGCTATAGGGTCCCTCGACCAAAAAAAGGCCGTCAGGGAAACTGCGATTAATCTCAAGCATTTTAGATGGGTTATTTTCAAGAAAAAAACGGTCATGGCTGATCAAAAGAAAAGTGAGATTTTCACGTGTCAAAAAGGTTTCCAACCATAATATACCCTCAAGATCCAAATGGTTAGTCGGTTCATCGAGCATCAGCACATCAGGGGATTGGATCAATTGCAAACCAATGCTAAGTCTTTTTTTCCAGCCACCAGAGAGTTCTTCGACCAATTGTTGCGGATCTGTGAAGCCAAGTTTGCTTAACGTTTTGCTGATCACGGAATCTTGTTCATATTCGGGTAGGGAAGAATTCAAAAGAGGTTGTTTGAGCGTTTCCAGTACAGTTCCAGAACCGAATACAGCATCTTGGGGAACATAGCCAACTTTAAGGTTTTGTTTAAACGAAAGAGTACCCCCATCAGCAGTTTCTAGGCCTGCCAGAATTTTCAAGAAAGTGGATTTACCCGCACCATTCGGGCCGATAATACCGATTCTATCTCCTTTAAAAATGGAAACGCTAAGACGTTCAAACAATACATTTGAACCGAATGTTTTGCTAATTTGATAACAGTTGATAAGCGGGGACATAATATACAATTGATCCAAAAAATGATTATTAGGAAATAGAATTTGCTTAGTGCAAATGAGAGTTGTTAGAAAATTATAGCCGATTTAACTCTAAATACTACTGAAAAAAAACGTTTACGTCAAGGGAACAGGCTTCGGAATGACAAAGGTTTGCATCACAAATTATCTAAAAAATTTCTAAAAATGTTTGTTGCGATTTTGTTAATTTAGCTTGGTGAGGAAAAACAGCATAGATTGTGTAGGGGACTGGATCCAAATCAAGAGGTGAAACTAGCAGGTTTTTGCGACGCGAAGCCACATAGTCGGGAAAAAATCCAATTCCCACCCCTGCTTCCGTTAAGCTTGCGATCACTTCCCAGCTGGAAATTTCCATAAGAATAGGCATTTCGGCACCAAATTTTTTCGTATAAGATTTTTTAAGTCGTTTAGTCTCGATACGTTCTTCAGATAGCAAAAATGAAGCAGGAGCAGAATCCAAAGCGTTGGATTGGTAAAGATGGTAGAAACCTGAAAAAAGAGGATAGCAATCAAATCCAGATAAATCTTCATTGTCGAGGACAATGCCGAAGTCGACTAAATTTTTTTTAATGAGGTCTTTGATGATATCGGTATTTCCTAATCTAAAAGTGACCTTGATTTGAGGTTTTAAAGAGATAAATTTCTTGAGATGCATTGGAAGCACGGCAAGAGCGAAGCTGTGCATGCAAGCAAATTCCATTTTTCCTCTTTCCTGAGTGTCTTCTAGCGAGGTTTCTAACTCAGAAATTTTTCTAAAGATTGCTTGGGCATGCTGGACGATTAGTTCTCCTTCAAAAGTTAGCTTAAAGCGATTGGGTTGATGAGTGATTAAAGACTTACCTAAGCCCTGTTCCAATTTGGCTATTCCCTGACTTACAGCCGATTGGCTGACGAAATTTAATTTTGCCGAAGCAGAAATACTGCCCGATTTAGCCGCGTCGCAGAAATATTTGAGATAAATTAAATTCAAAGGAAGATAAGACAACTCTTTCATTATAAATTCTAATCCTAACGTTAATTTTTATTAATTTTTCTTATAAGAAAAACTAGCTTATATCATGTAGGGTATGATTGCAAAGATTCTCATTGCAACTCGAACTTAATGATTTAAAGGTGATTTATGGATAATTTAACAAAAAATTTTTCGGGATTAAGAGCTGTCCTGTTCCCTATACATCGTGAGGAAATCTCAAGGTTTTTACCCATGGGCCTCATGATGTTTTTTGTCGTTTTCAATTACACAATTTTGCGCGACACCAAAGATACACTTGTAGTCAATGCCGCAGGAGCAGAAGCTTTAAGTTTAATTAAACTCTTTGGTACAGTTCCTGGGGCAATTGTTGTCCTCCTGGTTTATGCCAAATTGAGCGTTCTTTTTTCAAAGAAGATGCTTTTTTACGTGACCCTTACTCCGTTTATTCTTTTTTTTAGTCTCTTTGCCTACTTCATTTATCCATTTGAAGTCAATTTACATCCCTCAGCTGAAACAGTCACTCAGCTAACCGAAGCCTATCCACGTTTTAAAACTTTTTTTTTGGTTTATGGATCTTGGAGCTACGCCTTATTTTATGTATTTTCTGAACTTTGGGGAAGCGTCGTGCTTTCTCTTCTCTTTTGGCAATTTGCGAATGATTTTGTACCCATTCAAGAAGCCAAAAGATTTTATCCTCTTTTTGGAATGATAGCGAATTTTGGAGCAGTGGCTGCTGGTTTGTGCATCCAATATTTTTCGCAAATGCGAGATACTGTTCCTGGCGGGATCGATCCTTGGGGAAAAACGTTAGATTATCTTATGGGAGCTGTGGCCATAGGCGGATTGATGATTATGGTAATCTACGGTTTGTTGAATCACTATGTAGTAGATAAACAACCGACTCAAGCAAAGCCTAAAAAACAAAAAATTAAAATGTCCTTAACAGATAGCTTTAAATTTTTAATCCGATCTAGCCACTTAGGCTACATTGCCCTGATTGTCATTTGCTACGGCATTTCACAAAATATGATCGAAGCTGTTTGGAAAGATCAAATTAAAAAAGTATATCTCAATGAAAATGCTTACAATGCTTTTATGGGGCAATTTTCAACCATTAATGGGCTGGTGACAATATTCTTTATGTTTATCGGCAGCAATGTGGTACGTCTTTTCGGTTGGAAAATAAGCGCGATGCTGACTCCTATCATGATTTTATTCACGGGAATTCTTTTCTTCAGTTTTATTAATTTCAAAGATCACTTTGAACTTTATACTCTAAGTCTTTTGTCGATGACACCTACAGTTTTAGCTGTTTGGATAGGTTTTTCACAAAATTCATTAAGCAAATCCACAAAGTATTCCCTTTTTGATCCCACCAAGGAGATGAGTTATATTCCTTTGGATCAAGAATCAAAAATTAAAGGAAAAGCTGCTGTAGATGTAGTTGGAGGAAGATTGGGAAAGTCTGGTGGCTCTCTGATTCAGCAAATTTTACTCTTAACCACCGGCAGCACTTTAGTAGGAGTTTCGCCTTATCTTGGGATAATGGTTTGTCTTTGTGTATTTGTTTGGCTGATAGCTATCAAAAAACTTAGCAAGAGTTTGACAGAACTTCATTCAGAAGCTGAAGAAAAAACTGCAAATTTTCCCTTAGCTGTAAAGGGTTAGCACAGCTAATTAAAAGAGGCGATCACTTCATCGCCTCCTTTATAAAATTTATAAGTGAAGGCCTAGGCCGATTCCAAGTTTAATACCGCCCACATTGATCCGGCTTCTTTCCACTTCTGAACTTCCAGAAAAACGGAAAGGTTGATACAGGTAGTCGGCAAAAACATCAAAGAAAAAAGATCTCCAAGTATATTGAACACCAGTCTTAATGATTCCGCCCCAGGATTCTTTGGCTAAATGGCGGCTTACAAATTCAGAGTCATCATGAATACGTAGAAACGTATAAGTTGCTCCAATTCCCCCATAAACTTTAAAACAAGGGAAAAGGCAGCCTGAGTATTTAACACCAAAGCTTAATGGCACAATATTGATACGCGAAGAATTTCTAAATCCACTCGCATGTCCTTTATCGTGCAACCAGGAACCGTTGACAAAACCTGCAAAACCTTGGTAGACGGATTTTGAGATTTCAACTTGATAATCAGCATTCCATTCATGGTAGATTCTTCTAAATTTTTTAGAAGAAGGATAAAAAGCGGCAACACGTACTTCAGGTTCCCATCCGCAAGTTAAACAAGTCAAATCTAATGCAGAAAGTTCAATTAGTGGTAGGCATATTGTAACTAAAAATAATAATATTTTTTTCATAATAACTTCCTTAGTAAGTTAATCCTTCATCGATGAAAACCATGTTGAGCTGACGCTTACTCCAAGCTCTAGTAGATAAATCTGCTAAAGAACGACTGTCACAGTTGAACTGAGGAGTCCTTCTTGAGTATAAGCGGATAAGTGATACACATCTGCACCATTTTTCTTTTTTCTAACGTCGCTATAAGTGAACGGTCCTTTGGCTGGAATTTTTGTAAGCTTTTCTCCGTTCCTTGTCAGTAAATAGCCCGCCACTCGATGATCAGAACTTGCCTTCCATGTGAGCTTATGAACGCGTACCTTCTGCACTAAAAAGGACTGTTTAATGACTTTCCCTTTAAATTGAGTAGGAGGCTGCACTTGTTCAACTGTTTGAACTGGGGCTGGAGGTGGTGGCGGTGGTGGTAGAGGGGGGAGCACAGTAGGAGTTTCATAGATAGGCTCAGGTGTTGGCTCAGGTTCTGGTTCGGATTCTGGTTCCGGTGTTGGATCTGGTCCTAGTATTGGATCTGGATTAGGTTTGATAATCTCATGTTCAACTGGAAAAGTGGGCTTCACAGGGAAGAGATCAAAACCAGATGAAGCTTGCGCGATATTGTGAGTTCCATTTGATCTAACCCAGACGGCGATTCCATTCCCTTTCGAATCTATGGTTACTTGAGGGGTTGTTGCAAATTGACCCGCTTCTGATAAATCATCCGGAGTCGACCAATTGCCTTCAAATGGAAGGCTAGCACCTTGAATCACTTTTTTTGTGGAATTTTGCCATACAGCAAGCGCATTGCCTTGAAAATCCACAGCTAATTGAGGTCCAGTGGTGAATTCATTTCGAGGAGAAACATTCTGTTGATTTTGCCAGACTCCATTAACCATTTTTAAACTTTGCACGGTATGAGACACGGTATCTTCCCAAAGGATGACTGCATAAGCATTTCCGCCTAATGCCATTCCCACATGGGGATTTGTAGCATTAACACCGGCTGCTGACAAATTATTGGGTGTGCTCCAGGCACCTCCAAAAGCAGAGCGGCTTGCCTGGATTGTATTGGTTATGCCATTGAATCGAATCCACACAGCGATGGCTTCCCCTTCTGAATCTAGGGAAATTTGAGGCTTATCAGCATTCTGACCTGGAAGAGATACGGCAACTGGCGCTGACCAATTTCCCCCGTAAGGCAAAGAGGCTGATTCAATAATATAATGAGATCCATTAAATCTTTTCCAAACAGCTAGAACGTTGCCGCTTAAATTTACAGATAGCTGGGGCAGAAAGGCATCTTGTCCAATTAAGGAGATATCTACAGGAGCTGACCAGCTTCCATTATGAGGCAGAGCCGCGCTTTGGATCATTGAATAAAAGCCATTAAATCTTTCCCAAATTGCGACCGCGTTACCGCTTTGATCGATAATCACATGAGGATTAGTTGCATTTTGGCCAGGATTAGAAAGACTTACAGGTGTAGACCATCCGCCGCCGAATGTTTGAGTGGAGGCTTGAATAATTGAATTAACACCATCGTTTCTTGTCCATATCGCTACTGCATTTCCCGTTGGATCAATGGCTACTTGCGGGGAAGTTGCACTTTTTCCTGGCAAAGAGATATTCGTGGGGTCGGTCCAGTTTGCACCAAAGGGCAAGCTTGCTGCTTGAATAATCAAATTAGAGCCATTGAATCGACCCCAAACTGCTACCGCATTCCCAATGGGATCTGTGGCAACTTTAGGGATAGAGGCATTTTGCCCAGATATTGAAAGGTCAACTGGAGCAGCCCAACCTGCAAGATCCACAGGAACTGACCACTCAGCATGTAGTTGTGTAAATGCTAACGCAAGGGAAAGAACAAAGGGGAGGGGCAGCGGTAACTTCATACATTCCTCAACGTGTGGTGTTTTCGTGGATACAGTTTCTAATTTTCAGGCAGCAGTTGTTAAATCATTTGTTTGCTTAACCACAAGAAATAATAGAAAATAGAAAATAAGAAAAGATATTAATTTTTTTTATTAAAAGAGGAAGGAATGTCTTTTAAACACAAGTTTTTAGCGAGATTGTTGCTTTTTACTTTCAGAAATTTCTCGCATGCGGCGTCTTTCCCCGGCGGTTAATGAACTTTCGCCTGAGCGCGAAATTTTTGTAAGCATGGCATCGATAAATTGATCGTCGTCATCGAAAGTTTGTTTCCCAGTTTTAAAATCAAAGATTTTGGTTTTAAAAGTATTTTCACCTGTTTTGTTCCTCCATTTTCTAAAATACCCCATCCCTTTATCATACCAAATTGTCAACGTGTCATCGACGGAATGAGTCCATGAAAAAGGGGTTCTTAATCCTAAAACTGTCACGGCATACAAGTATCCGATGAGCAGGCCTGTGCCATAAAACAAAAAGGCCATTCCATTTGCCTGTGAAAGGTTTACAAGCACGAATGCAATGACCACACCGGCTAACAGCCATTTTGTTTTAATTGGAAAAACAAAAAATAAAAGAATCTCGCTTTCAGCATAGAGGCAGGTCCAAATCACAAATAAAGCCAAGAGGGAAGGTATAGGGCCTGCTAGATATTCCTTAGATCCCCATAGGCTCATGAGAAGAAGGGTGACAAGACCGCTGATGGCAGCTGTAATAAAATAAAAGAGGAGAAAAGAGCGTTCGCCAATTCTTTCAATGATCGCGCTTCCAAGTATCCAGAGAAGGTATAGAGTCAATGACAGGTTAATAAGATACGAAAGGGTAATGCCGTAAGGTGAGCCGTCCTGCACTAGCGCAAAGGTAAACGGTTGCCAAATGTAAAAATGACCAATGCCTGAAACTGAAAGTGCCAACCAATCAAATGGACTCTGGATCCCAAAGACTTGATTGAATAGAGGATGTAATAGTGCGCAGATTAGACTTGCCGCCCCTGTCGCAATCAGCAAATATTTCATTGCTTTAGAGGTAAATTCTGGGCCAAATTGAGTGTAGAGAGTATTAGAGCGCATGCTTCTATTTAACCTGCGAGATCTTTTAAACGAATTTCTTTTACTTCTTCATCAGTTAATGTAATGTCTTTTATTCGTTTGAAGCGTAGCATAACTCCATTATTTTCACATCTTTTTATAGCCTCGCTCGTATCCAATTCGGTGACTGATTGATCATTGTGATAGAAAAACTTCCCATTGGGAGCTCGTTCAACAGCTGTGTAGTGGCCGTCTTTATCCGATCCGCCATGGATAATTGCTCCAGTTAACTCATAGACGCATTTTTTTCTAGGGTGAAGGACCCATTGGCCGCTGTCATCAAGCTCTATTTTGGCGCGATCATATTCAATAAGTTCGAAATGCCCATTGGAATCTAAAGCTAGAGGTCGGTTACAGCGGACTTGTTCCATCTGTCCACTTGCGTCGAACTTTTGTCGGCCTTGCTCATCTTCAACACCTACGATGCGTGAAAAATTTAAATTTAATGTTTCAGGTAGGTTTAAAGGGTAGTGTTTAGTTGTATAATTAATTTGCGGAGCCTTGTCATTCTGCTCATCTTCGCGATAGGTTCTCGTATCAATTTTCTTTAGCAAAGTGACGGGATCGAGAGGTGCATTGCCTAATGCCTCTGCGTAAGGAACTGCAATTTTAATCAAAGGATCAGCTGTCTCAGCATTCGGGACATGATAAAAATCTGGATCTACAGAATCATAAACGACGGTGCTTTGATAAAAATTTTTACTTGGGGAGTCAGGATTTAGCTCCACCTCAGAAGGATATTGAAAAACACGATGTAAGCAGAGAAAAAATTCCGCGGCGTCCATTTGGCCGCCCACCATAGGATCATCTTTAATCAATTTGTTAACTTCTTGTTCTAAGCGTTGAGCATCTTTTTTTTTGATGACTCCTCCCTCCGCGGTGCGCATTCTAGTGATGTATTTTTTTAATACTTTTTGTAAATCTGCTTGTTGTGGTGTGGTGGTTGGCATCTCTAAAATTGGATCCCAAAAAGTCGTAGTGGCCATAAGCTTCATCGAAGCATTTAACCAACAGGTATTTGCTAAGTTTGTAATGCCAACTTGTACCCCATTAACAGGAGGTAAGGGAAGGCCAACACCAGGAGAGGGAGAAGGATCTGGACCTGGAGAGGGAGAAGGATTTGGTCTTGGGATTGTTTGATGTTTTCCAGGAGTTCCCGTAAGATTTTTAGCTTTTATCTGATAAATTTCCAAACTTTTCATTAAGGAGGCGAATAAAAAGAAGAAAGGAACCGCTAGTACGCCACCTGTAGGAACTCCCGTAAATACAGCCATCATCACGGCGATAGTTTTTTTGCCGCCGCCAATTTCAATGGATTTAGCAGGATCGGTAGGGTTAGCCGGATTTAAGGGTTTAGTCGCTAGATCTGTAGGATTAGCGGGATTGCCAGGTTTAGCTGGATTTGAAGGAAGTATAGGTTCTGTAATTGTAAAAGGGTGGGCCCAATGGTCACTCGTAAAAAAACGACTAATAAAATTCATATATTTATACCTAAATTAATATCAATGTTTTACTTAAGTATTATAACATTTAATATAATTATATTGTATTTCATGATTTAATTCGAATAAATCTACTTGTTTATATTACAGTTTTTTAAGGATAAAATTTTTTCGAAGGAGGCTTTTGAGGAAAAATGTTGTTTTTTATGGGAAAAGAATCTATGCTCATCACATTAGTAAATTCATCATAAAATTCACCCCGTAACTCTTAATGTTAAGAGCAGGGTAAAAGTAACTGTTTTGGAGCTTTTATGAAAAAAAATAATTCACACCCGAAATATCAGAAAGTCCTGTTTGTTGATTCATCAACAGGTTTTCGATTTGTTTGCGGTTCAACTTTACAGCCTAAAGAAAAAGAAACTTTTGAAGGAACTGAATATCCGGTGTATCGCGTGCCGATTTCTTCTGCTTCTCATCCGTTTTTTACTGGAAGCACCAAATTTGTCGATTCTGAAGGACGTGTTGATAAGTTCAAAAAACGTTATAACACTAAGCCTAAAGCTGAAGTTAAAGAAGACGAGCAATAAGCCAAGTCAATTTTGTACCAGATCCGGCATTGAAATTGAGCTTTCCAAAAGTTTTTTTAGGTTCATTCCTCTAACTACTATCGGAAAACCCATTTTTAAGGCCTTTTCTGGTATTGCTTTTTTAATCTCTTTGTTGAATTCCCAACCCATGAAGATGCAATGGAAGCCAAAATAAGCAAACTTCTTTCTAAACTGCAAAGTATTGAGGAAAACCTCGGCCATCCCGATGTTTTTCAAGATCAAAAGAACTACAAAGCTCTGACTCAAGAGCATGCTTATTTAATGGAGCTAAAAACGGTTTGGGAAAAAATCCAAAAAGCTCAGCAGCAACTGCGTGATAATCAAGAACTGTTGGCGCACGAAGGAAATATTGAACTGCGAGAAGTTTTTGAAGAAGATACGGCAGCCTTGCGCCTGCAGCTCGAAACTTGGCAAGCAGAATTAGAAGGTTTGCTCGTGCCACCTGATCCCAATGATAATCGCAACACTATCCTTGAAATTCGCGCAGGCACCGGCGGTGATGAAGCGGCGCTTTTTGTAGGCAATTGTGTTCGCATGTACAAGCTTTATGCTGACGCCAAAGGGTGGAAATATGAGCTTCTTTCATGCACTCCCTCAGAAGTAGGCGGATTTAAAGAATACGTCATGGTGTTATCGGGCGAGAATGTCTACCGCCTTCTTCATCACGAAGGTGGCACTCATCGCGTTCAGCGCGTCCCCGAAACAGAAGCCCAAGGAAGAGTGCACACTTCAGCGATCACAGTCGCGATTTTATTAGAACCAGATGAAGATGCGGAAGTTGTAATCGATGAAAAAGATTTACGTGTCGACACCTATCGCTCTTCAGGAGCTGGTGGCCAGCACGTAAATACAACCGACAGTGCCGTGCGCCTAACTCACCTTCCCACTGGAGTTGTTGTCTATTGCCAAGAAGAGCGCAGCCAGCACAAGAATAAAGAAAAAGCAATGCGTCTTCTAAAAGCTAAAATAGCCGAAGCTGAACTAAGGAAAAAGCAGGAAGAAATCGCTTCCAATCGCTCTCAGCAAGTCGGATCTGGTGATCGTTCAGAGCGCATCCGGACCTATAATTTCCCGCAAAATCGTATCACCGATCATCGAATTAATTTGACGCGCTATAATTTAGATAGAGTGATGGAGGGGGATTTAGACGAGGTAGCCATTGCTTTAGTTTCTCATTTCCACCAACAACAACTTTCCACCTAAGATCAGGCTTAAACCAAAATTCAGTTAACGTACATGAAAACCGTTTTGGAAATTCTCACCCTTTCAACAGATTACTTAACTAAATTAGGTTTTGCCAATCCCCGTAAGCAGGCTATTGAATTAATTGGCGATGCTTTGCAAACAGCTCCAATTGATTTATATTTGCAGTTTGATCGTCCATTGGAAGAAGCGGAAATTCAAAAGTGTCGGGAAAGTATCAAACGGCGCGGTGCGCGAGAGCCTCTTCAATACATCCGAGGAGAAGTGGATTTTTTCGGTTGCCGCTTTAAAGTCAACCCTGCCGTTTTAATTCCTCGAAATGAAACTGAAATCCTCGTCGATTTAATTTCGCAAGAGCTAAGCAAACTTTCACTTGCCGGCTGCCAATTATGGGATATTTGCTGCGGTTCAGGGTGTATCGGAATTTCTCTCAAGAAAAAATTTCCCGGCTTGCAAGTTTTTCTGTCAGATTTTTCAGAGGCGGCACTTCAAATTGCCAAAGCCAATGCTGAGTTGAACGAAGTGGATGTGAGTTTTGTGCAAGGTGATCTATTACAGCCCTTTAAAGGAAAACAGGCGGATTTTGTTGTATGTAATCCCCCTTATGTCGCAGAATCTGAGTGGAATTCTCTCGAGCCAGAGGTCAAGGTTGAACCCAAAAGCGCTTTAATCGGCGGAGAGGATGGTTTGCTTTTTTATCGCCGATTAGCCGCAGAGTTAAAAGATCATCTGAAACCCAACGGGAAGGCTTGGTTGGAAATTGGTGCCAACCAAGGAAGCTGCATCCAAATGCTTTTTGAACCTGATAAAATTCCTTCGAAATGGAAGGTTTGTCGCTTCGCTAAGGACTGGGCTAATCAAGATCGATTCTTTTTCCTTGAAAATGAATGAATTTTTGATTATCCTACTCCCTTTTATCAATTGAGATAAAAAACCTGGAAGACGTTTATGCTTGGTGTATTAACAGAAAAAATGCAAGGACTCATCTCAAAGCTTGTTGGGAAGAAAAAGCTCACGGATGAAAATATTGCCGAGGCCGTAACAGAGGTGCGTCTTGCCCTTTTAGATGCTGATGTTAACTATACCGTCGTCAAGACCCTCGTCAAGCGTGTGAAAGAGAAAGCTGTGGGAGACATCCTCATTAAATCCGTCTCCCCTGGGCAGCAGTTCATTAAAATTGTGCATGACGAATTAGTCGCTTTAATGGGTGGGGCAGAAGCCACTGTTAATGTCGAAGGCAACCCTGCCATTGTCATGCTCTGTGGACTTCAAGGATGCGGTAAAACGACTCATTGCGCTAAACTAGCCAAGTTTTTGAAGAAAAAAGGGGACTGCAAAAATCCACTTCTCGTCGCCTGTGATTTGCAGAGGCCTGCTGCGATTAAGCAATTGCAAACACTAGGAGAACAAATTGGAGTTCCGGTTTTTACGGTGCCCAATGAGAAAGACCCTGTTAAAGTTGCTCAGCAAGCTCTCATTGAAGCTAAAAAAGGGCACCACGATCTGCTGATTGTCGATACCGCCGGACGTCTGCATATCGATGAAGAATTGATGACGCAATTGGAAAGAGTGCGTGATGTCCTCGATCCAAAAGAAATTTTATTTGTGGCCAATGCGGCCACCGGACAAGATGCGGTCAAAGTTGCAGCTGACTTCAACGCCCGCGTCGCAGTAACAGGCACTATCTTGACCATGCTAGATGGCAGCAGCCGGGGCGGTGCCGCGATTTCTATTAAAGAAGTCACTGGCAAGCCGCTAAAATTTGAAGGGATTGGAGAAAAATTAGACGACCTTCAAATCTTTAATCCGATGTCCATGGCAGATCGGGTCCTCGGAATGGGCGATACGATTAATTTAGTGAAAAAAGCCCAAGAGCATATCAGCGAAGAAGATGCTAAAAATTTAGAAAAGAAAATCCGTACTGCAACCTTTACGTACGACGACTATTTGAGCCAAATTCAAATGATTAAAAAGATGGGATCGCTCAAAAGCCTGTTTAGTATGTTCCCTGGCGCAGGTGGATTAAAACTTGATGAATTCGATGAAAAAGAATTCTTCAAAGTCGAAGCTCTCATCCAATCGATGACACCCGATGAGCGCTTTGAAAAAGTAGAGCTATCCGTTCCAAGACGTAAAAGAATTGTTGCAGGTAGCGGAACATCAATAGATGATATTAATCGCTTAGTCAAATCGTTTAAACAAGCTAAGCAGTTTTTTAAGAAATTACCAAATATGAAAACTTTAGAAAAGATGATGGGAGGATCCCTATGGCGTTAAAAATTCGTTTAAGACAACAAGGCAGGACAAATCGTCCATTTTATCGCGTTGTGGTCACAGATTGCTGCACTCCACGCGATGGAAGATATGTTGAAGAATTAGGCTGGTACAACCCAGGTGAAGCTGATGATGAAAAAGGTTTGCTGATTAAAGCAGATCGCGTACAACATTGGCTAAGCGTCGGTGCTATCCTCACAGATAGTGCACATAGCCTTGTAGCAAAAGTTGCTCCAAGTGTTATTCGTCAGCAAACTGAAAAAAGACTTGCTCTCCGCGCTAAAAATGCCGCGAAGCGCAAACAAAGAAAAAAGGGAGCAGCTTAAGGTTGTCCGTCACAAGGATTGATGAAGATGAGGAGAGCAGCGTAAAGCTGCCCGCTACAAGGATTGATATCCTCTCCCTCTTTCCCGAGTATTTTCGAGGCCCTTTTGATGAAAGCATGATTATGCAGGCTCGGAAAAAAGGGTTGCTTGACATCCACTTAGTGAACATTCGAGATTTCGCAGATAATAAACACCGCCGGGTAGATGACCGCCCCTACGGTGGCGGCCCAGGCATGGTACTGATGCCAGATCCCGTATCGAAAGCGATTCACAGTGTAAAGACAAGCAAAGCAAGAGTGATTTATCTTTCCCCGCAAGGAAAAAAGCTAACAGCAGCAAAATGCCGAGAATTAGCCGCTTATAGCCACCTCATTTTGCTATGTGGGCACTATGAAGGAATAGACCAGCGCGTCATAGATCAAGAGATCGATGAAGAAATCAGCATTGGCGACTATGTGTTAACAAATGGATGTTTAGCCGCCATTGTTTTGGTCGATGCCTGTGTAAGGTTTATTCCAGGTGTTTTAGGTCACGAATTAGCAGCAGCGGAAGACTCTTTTGAAAATGGACAATTAGACTGCCCACATTACACAAGGCCAGAGGTGTTTAACGGACAAACAGTACCTGCGGTATTGCTTAGCGGAGATCACCAAAAAATTGCCCTCTGGCGAAAAACAACAGCTTTTAAAATAACGCAGCAAATCCGACCAGATTTGCTTGAAAATGATTGAAGAAATTGAGGAGACAAATCTCATGAGCCACAAAAGAGCTCTAATTAAAAAGTTAGAAGATCAACAGATTAAAAATGATATCCCTGTTTTCAGAGTAGGGGATACTGTACGTGTTCATACACGGATTATCGAAGGTCAAAAAGAACGGATTCAAATTTTTACCGGCACAGTGATTTCGCGCAATGGCGGCGGTCTTTCTGCAACGTTTACCGTGCACCGTATTGCTTATGGCGAAGGCATGCAACGTGTATTTCCCTTGCACAGTCCTCGAATTGCAAAAATCGAAGTGACCAAAGAAGGCGATGTAAGACGTGGTAAACTCTACTACCTAATCGGAGCCCAAGGTAAAGCCGCAAAAGTTAAAGCTAAATTAGGAAGCACACGCAGAGTTCTCCGTGGCGGAGCCGCTGCAGCGACTACTCAACCTGCGCTAGAAAGCAAAGAGCAGCATCCATCCGAAGAGACTGCTAGTGCCGCCGCAAGCGAAGAGTAAAATAGCTTCTCCAGTTACTGAAGAAGCCGAGCGAAAAAAACTACGTCAGATGGCTTTTCATGAGAAAGAAGCTCGCAAGCAAGGATATGAACTGGTTGCGGGAATTGATGAAGCCGGAAGGGGCCCCCTAGCGGGGCCCGTAGTTGCTGCTGCTTGTATCTTGCCTGCGCGCTTTTCCATTCTAGGAATCGATGATAGCAAAAAGTTATCACCTGAAAAACGTGCGCATTTATTTGAAAAAATTACCTCGAATCCCCAAGTCATTTATGGGGTGGGGATTGTTTCTGTAGAAGTGATCGATGAGATTAACATTTTACAAGCCACTATTCAAGCCATGCTAAATGCCGTGAACTGCTTAAAAAGCCAGCCTCATATGCTTTTAGTCGATGGACTTCACCTTTCACATGCCAGCATTCCTTGTCAAAAAATCATCGGCGGAGATGCACTTTCTTTATGTATTGCAGCCGCCTCAATTATCGCTAAAGAAACTCGCGACCGCTTAATGATCGATTTAGATCGCCACTGGCCTCAATATGGTTTTGCGGTGCATAAAGGATATGGAACACCCAAACATGTGACAGCCCTCACTCAATTTGGGCCTTGTCCTTTACATCGCAAAAGCTTTGCTCCTGTAAAGCTTCTTCTAAAGGAATAGTTAAGTTTCTTCATAGTACCCTCAACATCATTCTAACACACCTTCACCTTTCGAAAATGGAATAATCATGCAACAAATACCCATGGTATATGCACCCACTTATTTTTCTATCGCAGACTGTATGCCCAAAATTTTTGAACTTTTTGAGATCAAAGATCAACTGAATGCTTCATTAGTCAACAAGTATTTTAATGCATTGGCGCGGAATTGGATCAATGCTTTTGGAAGGAGCAGTGGAATTGAGCCAGGGCGCATCATCCCTTTTTTAAAACAGTCCATCCAATTTTTTCCTGAAATTGCCAATTTAGACTTGTCTAATTATCCCACTGTTCAAAATTTTTTTCATTTAAATGCTGCTTTGGCTGCTGCAAGACTTAATGTGGGGGAACAAATGCCGGAGTTGGCAGATGAGATACTGATTAGCTTAAAACAAAATGGGTTAGCTACAGACAGATTTAATTTATATCAAGCCATACGAACAGACAATATCCCTTTATTAAACACCTTGCTGGATACTTTTGATGTAAGAAAAAACTGTTGGGAAGGTCATTCAATTACAAAAAAATGCCGTGAGAACGATAAAACGCTGAGCACAACCTCTATTTCTAAAGTCATTCAATATACAATAAGAAATGGATCATTAGAGGCCCTTAAATCAGTAGTACACAAATTTTCTATTCGTTTATCAACTCCAACAGATGTGTTTGAAACTCGAGATTTGGCCAAAATTGATTTTTTAGCTGATTTTATTGATGAAAAAATCTGTGCAGAGGATTCCTCATTTACCAGTATTTATGGAAATCCCCATAAATTCTGCGAAGGTGAAATCGATACGGAAATGTTTGAATGTTTAACGATTGAAGAAGAATCTTACGATGTGACGTTCGGGGGATTACTAAAAGTAATTGCTCGCGGAAATAATTTATCCATTGAAAACTTGGTTCAAAAGGTTTGGGTGGTGGAAGCCCACACACAATGTGCCCTTAAGTGTGTAGACGTGAATTTAGTTGCTTATTTACGCGAGCGCATGCATATTCAGCAGGTTCAAAATTCGAAATCTTCTATATAGCATCTCTACAAGCCACTTAATAAAACAATAGGAATAATCATGGATTTTTCAGAAGTTTCGTCTTGGGTAATTCCTCCGAACCTATATGAAATTGCAGATGTCATGCCCCGAGTGTTTGGTTATCTTAATCTCAAAGAAAAAGTAACAGCCTCGCTAGCCTGCAAATATTTTAAAGATATTGCTCAGGACTGGATTCGTAAGTTTGAAATGCATAGTGGGCTTCCAGGTGATAATGTAAAGCCTTTTTTAATTGAAACTTTGAGTGTGTTTCCTGAATTAGCCGAAAATGATTTTACTGTTTACTCTGTTGTCCAAGAATTTTTTCAAAAAAATACCCTTAAAACAGCTGCAAGGTTAGATATGGGTGTTCAATCTCGGGAGCTTGTAACAGAGGTTTTAAAAGGGCTTATATACAGCAAAGAGCCTATTGACAGTTTTAATTTATATCAAGCGATAGTCTTGAACGATCAAGTCATGCTTTGTACGATGTTAGACACCATAGTTTTTGACCAAAAATCTTTTATCTTTGAACAATATCACGAAGGCGATGAAACAATTTGCTACACTTACTTTAAAGAAATTGTTAAATTTACCTTGTCAAATGGGTCTTTGGAAACGCTTAAAGCGGTTTTAAATAAACTCTCGGTGTATTCGTCAAATGTAGATAATGCGATAAAATTACTTCAAAAGAAGTTTAATTCAGAGAATCTAGCAAAACTTGATTTGATTGCAGATGCTGTTGATCAAAAAAATTTAGAAAAAGACAAATGTTGTGCGAATCTTTGGGAAGAATCAGAGCCGCACCTTGTGGATGCGATGTGTCTTGAGACTGATGAACATCCTTTTAAATTCACTTTTGGTGAGCTACTTAAGGCTATTGCACGCAAAGAACTTGAAAATATTAAAGTTTTGATTACTAAAGTCAAAGTAGAGCCTGAACACCTGCGGTGTGCCGATTGGCTAGGTTACCAAGAGATATACAATTTATTGGAATCTGCGTTATCTAAACCCTATCGCACTCCTATCGCTATTCAAATGCATGTCTAGCACACGTAAATCCAAGTAGCTCTATACATTTTTTAAGGCGCTTTCTAAGTCAGCAATAAGATCCTCAGGATCTTCGATGCCTATCGAGAAGCGGATCAATCCTTCGGTGATTCCCATCCGCTCTCTTTCTTCAGCCGGAATAGAGGCATGTGTCATGAGTGTCGGATGATTGACCAAAGATTCAACCCCGCCCAAACTTTCAGCGAGGGAAAAAAGCTTTAAAGATGAAATCAATTTTTTAGTTTGTTCCAGTGAAAGTTTAAACTCTGCCGAAACCATTCCACTAAATCCGCGCATTTGTTTTTTGGCGATTTCATGATGAGGGTGGCTTCGAAGGCCTGGATAATAAACTCTTTTAACTTTAGGGTGGTTTTCTAAAAAGGTTGCAACTGCGAGGGCGTTGCGTTGATGTTGCTGCATTCGTACAGCAAGAGTTTTTACTCCTCTAGTGATCAACCAAGTGTCAAAAGGGCTGGGATTAACACCGAGCGAAAGTCTGCGAAAATTAAGCTCTTTTTTTAAATCAGGGTCATTGGTAACAACCGCTCCTCCAATTACATCTGAATGGCCTCCAATGTATTTAGTGGTGCTATGCCACACAATATCCACACCCAAATTTAAAGGATTTTGACAATAGGGGCTTGCAAAAGTATTGTCGACAATCGTTAAGATCCCGTACTTTTTTGCGGTTTTAGCCAGCAGCTCAATGTCAAACACTTCTAATAAGGGGTTGGTGGGGGTTTCAAAAAATAACCATTTAGGTTTTTCAGTTTTTAAGATGGTTTCAAGTTCTTCGTGGCTGGAGGGCACAACTGAAGTAAAGGAAATTCCAAAGGGTTTAAAAATCCGATGAAAGAGGCGATAGGTGCCTCCATAAACCCCATCGATGCCAATCACTTTGTCTCCAGGCTTTAAGGTGCTGACCAAGGCGGTTAGAGCCCCAATGCCGGAAGAAAAAACGGTGGCGTATTTGGCATCTTCCAATGAAGCTAGCAATTCTTCTAAAATAGTGAAATTAGGGTTTCCTCCACGCGTATAGTCATAGCCTCTAGTTTCTCCCGGTGCTTCTTGCTCAAAAGTAGAGGTCATATAAATAGGAGGCATGACTGCCCCATGAAGAGCTTCAGGCTCATATCCAACATGAATGGCTTTAGTGGCAAATTTCATTTTCTCTCGCTAAATTGAGGGTTTAATAAGCCATGTGAAGGTACTTTAAGTTGTTTTTGATGCTTGTTTTAAGCGGTCATCGTCTGAAAGTAATTTTTTTATGACCATAATAAAAATCCCTGTTAAAAGTAAATTCAGTCCTAAAGAAAGCATTGCGGCCACGATTAACTTGTAATCTAGATGCATAATTAAGCTCAAGGAGATCACGATAATGCCCGCCCCAACTTCACCTCTGGGACATCGCTATTGCCAAAGCCAGGCGTTGTCTAATTGTCGCTTCTTTTTGGTAGCAGAATAATGGAAACATTTTGCCTAGTTTTGAGAGGATAGTTAAGACAAGGACGTCAAATAGTATGCCGGGTAAGTTTTGTGCGGATAAAACATCTTTGCTTAAGAAAGGCATGGAGGCTCCTACAATAAACATAAAGGCTGCGGAAATAAGATTTTCTGGAGAAGTACGGATCATGTTCTGAAAAAAAAATAAAGTGAGCAAAAAATCCAAGGAAAAGAGGCGGCGGTAAAGGCCACAAAATAATCCCAGCCATAACTTCTCAATTTTGAATTGTTCGATGGTAAACTCAAGCCCAACATGGATCATAATAAACGAAAGAAAAATCAGCGTCAGATTTTTAATCAAGAACTCAAGCGGACCTCTGACAGAAGAGTCTACAAATCCAATGAGTTGAGAACAGATTAAACCCAGGATGAGAAGCACAGAAAATATGAGTACCTTTTTCATAATCTCTCACCCCCAGATTGGAAAGAATTATGCCTATCAATACTTATAAGGAAGGAGAAAGTCAAATAAAAGTGAATCTCCTAAATTTAGAGAAAATTTCGGTAAAAAAAAGAGCTTGTTGCAGGCATTAGGCAACACGCTCTTGTCTAGATGGCTTTTGTACAGTGTTCAAATTAAGAGGTTAAGTCTTTTATGCCTTTAAGTTTTGCAATCAAAATGTTTAACTCTGTATTTCCAATTTTATTAAAAATGCCCTCATTTATATCGAATATATCATACACGACATTCTCCAGTCCATAATCTAATAATGTTCTAATGACTAATTCGGCTCGTATACTTTTATCATGAGTTTGATCTAGTAGCGGTGAGTTGTTAAAAGAGGTAAGATTTTTTAAATCATCATTATCTTTTAGTAGTAAAGCAGTATACAACGTGTAATAACCACAGCCTGCACTTTCTTTGCCGCCTTGATCAAGAAGATGAAAAATTTCCGCTTCTTCTTTCTTTAGGTTTAAGGTGGTAGGGAGGAGTGTTTTTATAAATTCAATTAGTGTCGTGTTTTCGTGGTAGCGTTCACTATATGACATAATGCTAGGTGACAGTGAATCGTAAAATCTTAAAGTTGCCCCATCGCTGGAAATAACAACGGTAACTAATGATGCATGTCCATTGAGATCAATAGGTAGATTAATATGCGTAAATCCTTCTTCTACAGCTTTACTAATAACATCTCTTACGTGTGATGCTGAGATAACTTTATCTTCTGTTGAAATCATCGTAATTTTTTTAAAATCTTCACGAATTGTCCCTTCGATGGTGCTTGACAAATTGTAAACCCCATTTCCATGGCCAATAGTTCGCATGGCTCGCGCCATCAGTTTTGCTGACCCGCCTCCATAACCGATACCGCCTCTAAAAATTCGAGATAAATCTATTCCTATTCCAGAAATGTCAACTGTATTTCCTTTTTCGAGCGTTAGAATAGTATCCTTTGGGAAGCGAAAATGAAATTCGCCAAATAAAGGCTTTACTTTTGCAATCAAATTTTGTAACTCTATATTTCCAATTTTATTAAAAATGCCCTCGCTTATGTCGAACCATTTATAATCAACGACATTCTCCATTCCATAATCTAATAATGTTCTAATGACTAATTCGGCACGAATATTTTTATCATGAGTTTGATCTAATAGTGGTGAGTCGTTAAAAGAGGTAAGATTTTTTAAATCAGGATTATCTTTTAGTAATAAAGCAGTATACAACGTGTAATAACCACCGCCTGCACTTTCTTCGCCCCCTTGATCAAGAAGATGCAAAACTTCCGTTTCTTCTTTCTTTAGGCATAAGGTTTCAGGAAGGAGTGTTTTTATAAATTCAATTAATGTCGTGTTTTCGTGGTAGCATTCGCTATATGAAATTATACTAGGCGAAAGTGAATCGTAAAATCTTAAAGTAGCCCCATCGCTGGAAATAACAACGGTAACTAATGATGCATGTCCATTGAGATCAAGAGGTAGATTAATATGCGTAAATCCTTCATCTACAGCTTTATTAATAACATCCCTTACGTGTGATGCTAGGATAACTTTATCTTCAGTTGAAATCATCTGAATTGTTTTAAAATCTACATGGATTGCTCCTTCGATGGTGAATGGCAAGTTATAAACTCCATTTCCATGACCAATAGTTCGCATGGCTCGCGACATCAGTTTTGCTGACCCGCCTCCATAACCGATACCACCAATAAAAATTCGAGATAGATCTATTTCTATATCAGAAATGTCGAGTGTTTTTCCATTATTGAGGGTAAGAACAGTTTGCTCTGGAAAGCAAAAAAGATATTTCCTTTCTGTACTTACTCTTGAATTAAGCGAGGGACTTTCGACTTTATTTATTTCTCCCAATACTTGAATACCAATTTGATTAGTGTGGTAGGGGTTTTCCTCAGAGCTTTCATTGCTCATAAGTGAGGGCTCATTGTTAGTAACTAATCGGGTCATTGAAGAGATGTCGAATTGCATTTTAGTTCCTTTTTTTGTATTCTAAATAAATATTATATCTATTTTTATAATAAATGTCACGATACTAGCGTTCCAATATATTTATATTGGAATGATTCTTGTGAATCAATCGTAGAGAAAGAACATGTAGCAAATCTAAAGAAGGTTAATATAGTTTGGTATTGAAAAATGAATTATAATTTCTTTCACTAATTTTGGTGCATTTATATTATTTGATTTCTTATTATCACTTCAGCCTTCTCAAAAAGACTTTGAATAAATTTATAACGAGAGAAAAAATGCTAGTTCAATTCGTGCCTCAACCTAAAAATCCCTATTGTTCTTTTGATCGTTCTACTATTTCTGAAGAAGAAGCGAGTAAAACGACGAAAGTAGCTAAAAAACTTTTTCCTGATCTTAGTTCATATGATGAATTGGATTATAAAACCTTGAAGGTGTATTTAAAACGAGAAGAAATTGTTACAACAGCGGCTTTTCATTTAAACGTAGACAAACAGCCTAGGCCTTTTGTGATAGCTACAGTCAAAGCAATGAAATCCCAACATATTAGTGTAGATGCAATTAATTTATATTATGCTATAAATAACAAAGATACTGATCTACTAAATTTCTTATTAAATAATGTCGATTTTTCAGTATGGAATGGTTCAGGAATTGCATTAAAAAACCCTTTAAACGGTGAAGATAGTTTAAAAGTCTTATCATTCTATAAATTGGTTCGCTTTGCCATTGAGCATGGAAATTTAGATGTAATTAAATGTTTAACTGAAAAAATTCCTTATCCATCTGTTTCATTAAGAAATTTAAAGACTGCATTTAAAAGAGGGGACTGTGAGATTATAGATTTTTTAGCAGATATCATCGATGAACAGATCAAGAAAAGAGAAATCCCTGATTTAGAAATGCATGAAGATAGGCAGTCTATGCATATTGAAAACGAAGGAGCTTGCGAAATTCCTTCATTTGGAGACATTGTGAAAGCAATTGCGCGTGCTGACATCGAATCTGTAAGAATTTATCTAGAGAAAACTCCTCCATCAAAATGGCATTTGACATATGCAGAGCTAAAAGAGGTGTTGGATTTGGAAACGCAAGAAGTTAAAAAAGAAGATCCATTTGAAATTTCGAGATTGATTCGCACCAAATTATAATTGAGTTAGTTTGTAGAATGGTATCTAGGTCATCATAAATTGCTAGTACTCTGGCTTTTTTAAAAACCCATGTCTCACCTAAGGCTTCGCGGACAGCATTGTAACAGTACGCCTACCGAGGTAGGGATGCAAAGCGTCCTAACAAAAAACAATCAATAAAAATATTCCATCTGGAAAGATATGGATCATTAACAGAAAAATAAAAGAAATAGAGAGAGCAAAAAATCCAAGGAAAAGAGGCTGTAGTAAATGCCACAAATAATCCCAGCCATACCTTCTCAACTTTGAATGATCGATGGTAAATTCAAGTCCGACATGGATCATGATAAATGAAAGATAGGCGTCAGATTTTTAATCAAGAACTCATTGGGGTCTCTAAGAGAGGAATCTACAAATGAATTGAGAACAGATTTACCCCAAGATGAGAACAGAAAAGAAGAGTGCTTTTTCATAAGACCTCATCTTTAATTGGGAAGAATTATGTTCATCAATACTCATACGGAAGAAGAAGGTCAAATGAGACTATCGGTGATCTCCTTTAATTTGTTAATTAGTTTATGTAATTCTTTATTTCCAATTCGATTAAAAATGCCCTCTCGGATGTCATGCCATTTATCAAAAACAACGTTATCCATTCCATAATCTAATAATGTTCTAACAACTAATTCAGCACGTATCCTGTTATCATGAGTTTCATCCAATTGGAGTGAATCATTAGATGAGTAGTTTTTAAAATCAGGATTATCTTTTAGTAATAAAGCGGTATATAAAGTGTAGTATCCGCACCCAGAACTTGCTTCGCCTCCTTGATCCAGAAGATGCAAAACTTCTATTTCTCCCTTTTTAAGACATAATGTTTCGGGGAGAAAGCTTTCTAAAAATTCAATCAATACTGTGTTTTCGTAGTAGCGTTTACTATATGACATAATGTTAGGTGATAATGAGTCATAAAATCTTAGGGAGACTCCTTCGCTAGAAATAACAAAAGTGACTAAAGAAGCATGCCCATTTAGGTCAAGAGGTAGGTTAATATGCGTAAATCCTTCTTCAATAGCTTTACTGATCACTTCCGTAACGGGTGATGTTGGAATGACTTTATTCTCTGTGGAAATCATCTGAATTTGGTTATAATCGCTATAAATTGCTCCTTCGATTGAGTTGGGCAAATTATAAACGCCATTTCCATGACCAATAGCCTGCATAGCACGAGTCATTAGTTTTGATGCCACGCCGCCATAGCCGATACCGCCACAAAAAATTTGGGGTAGATTTATTTCTATGTTAGAAACGTCAACTGTTTTTCCATTATTGAGAGTAAGAACAGTTTGTTCAGGAAAACGAAAAAAATAATTGTCGATTGGAGTTACTTTTGAATTAAGAGCAGTGCTCCCAACTTTATTATTTTCACTTAATACTTGAGCACTAATTTGAGTAGTTAGGCAGGGTTTTTCCTGAGAACTTTCATCTTTCAAAACTGGTCGAGCTACAGGTAATGGAATTATTGAAGAAACTTGAAAATTCATAAATATCCTTTTTTCGATTTTTTTTAAAAAATATAACATACATTTTAATTAAATTGCAATGCACTATCTATAAGTTAAGGATATTAAATGAAGCCCTGCTTGAATTTAGTGATTTCAAAAAATTCCATTAAAAAAATAAGTCTTTTAATAATTTAGGTGCGTTTTTATTATATGATTTCTTATTATTATCCGATTCTTGCAAAAAGGCTTTGAATAAATTTATTACGAGAAAAAAATGCACGTTCTACCCTGATCCTTACCCACAAGTCCATTCATAAGTAATCGGCTCCCATCAACATATCTTGTAATCGTCTATAACCCTTCCAGATCGTTTGCCATCCAGGTTCTCCATCCGATTTCCTTCCAATAAAA
>Ga0105044_10000613_pt1 | contig 44466 bp, 39 predicted proteins | sample MAT01_FD_78092 | JGI IMG/M metagenome (GOLD analysis project Ga0105044, IMG submission 78092) | Freshwater microbial communities from Lake Fryxell liftoff mats and glacier meltwater in Antarctica - MAT-01 | ecosystem: Environmental > Aquatic > Freshwater > Ice > Liftoff microbial mat | place...
AGACAAGTCAGATTGGCCGACCATTGAAGCCGAGTCGGGCCTCACACGCACAGAAATCGAATCGGCGGCGCAGGTTTACGTTGATAGTGAGGCCAGCATTTTCTGTTGGGGAATGGGGATCACGCAGCATCGTCGTAGCGTGGCAACCATTCAAATGTTGATGAACGTGCTGCTGCTGCGCGGCAACATCGGCAAGCCCGGCGCGGGGCCGTGTCCGGTGCGCGGGCACTCGAATGTTCAGGGCGACCGCACCATGGGTATCTATGAGAAGCCGTCGGCCGCTTTTCTTGATCGTTTAGGCGCCGAGTTCGGCTTTGAGCCGCCGCACGCGCATGGATTTGATGTGGTCGAAGCGATCGAGGCGATGGGGCAGGGCAAGGCGAAATTCTTGTTCGCGATGGGTGGCAATTTCGCTGCGGCCACGCCCGATAGCGCGCGCACGGCGGCGGCCTTGCATGCTTGCGAGTGGACGGTGCATGTCTCGACCAAGCTCAATCGCTCGCATCTGGTGCATGGCAAGAACGCGATGATTTTTCCGTGTTTGGGTCGCAGCGAAATCGATCTCCAAGCCGGCGGCGCGCAAGCGGTCACTGTCGAAGATTCGATGAGCATGGTGCATTTGTCGTCCGGGATGAAAGCACCCGCGTCGGAGCATCTACTGTCTGAGCCGATGATCGTGGCGCGCTTGGCGCAGGCTTGCTTGCCACAATCTCGTGTGCCGTGGGCCGCCCTGGCGGCCGACTACAATCAGATTCGCGAGCGCATTTCCCGCGTGATCCCGGGATTTGAAGACTTCAATCAACGCGTTCGCCACCCCGGCGGCTTCCACTTAGCGCATCCGGCACGCGAGCGCGTGTTCCCGACACCCAGCAAACGCGCAAGTTTTTTCGCGCATCCATTGATTGATCGCAGCGCGCTCGCCGCGGGCTTGATGCAATTGATGACCGTGCGCTCGCACGATCAATACAACACCACCATCTACGGGCTCGATGATCGTTATCGCGGCGTGCTCGGCTTGCGCCGCGTGTGTTTCATCAGCGCCAGCGACCTCATGCGGCTGAAACTCGTCGCGGGCGAACTAGTGGATATCGTCTCGGTTTGGCACGACGGCGAACGCCGCGTTGAGGCCTTTACCTTGATCGAATATTCGATTCCGCCAAGTTGCCTCGCGAGCTATTTCCCAGAGACCAATCCACTGGTCCCGCTCGATCATGTCTCTGAGCGATCGGGAACACCCGCATCGAAATCCATTCCAGTGCGTTTGGAGCGCAGTGCCGTCGGTGCCAAGGCTGGCTAGTGTGGTGAGCGCCGGATCGTCCAATAACGGCTTGCAGGAAGTCGAACTCTTGCGCGTCGACGCGAGTCGGCGTAGTGCCATGCTCGATCATGTCGTCGAGGAATGCGCTATCGCCTTGGTCTACAACGGCTTTTCCTATGCCGTGATGATGGCGACGCCGACGGATCTGGAAGACTTTGCGATTGGCTTTAGTCTCAGCGAGGGTCTAGTTGATCGGGCCGACGAGCTCAGTGTGCTGTCGATCCGCACACATGATCACGCGGTTATTGTGGAAATGGCCGTTGCCGAATCGCGCTTCCACTCAATCCAGGCTCGCGCACGACGTTGGCTCGGCTCAAGTGCCTGTGGCTTGTGCGGAAGCGAATCCCTGCAAGCGGCATTGCCGATCGTGCCGCATGTCGCGCCGGGGAATCGCGTGCGCCTGGGCGACATCACTCAGGCGCTGGATCACCTCGCCGAACAGCAGGTGATGAATCGCGCCAGCGGCGGGGTGCATGCCGCGGCGTGGGTGCATGCGTCCACTTTGTGTGTGCGCGAAGACGTTGGACGACACAACGCCTTGGACAAACTGATCGGTGCACGCGCGCGTCTGCGACTTCCCGCCGGTTGGCTGTTGCTGAGTTCACGCGCCTCCTATGAGTTGGTGCACAAGGCGGCCGTGGCAAACATCGCGCTAGTGGTGGTGATCTCGGCGCCGACGTCCATGGCCATCCGCGTTGCCGAATTGGCCGGCATCACACTCATCGGCTTCGCACGCGGCGAGCGCCTGAATGTGTATTCGCACGCGCACCGTTTGATCGATTAGGAAGCGTCGTTGCGGTTTGATCGATTGGGTTTAGCAGCTCACTAATGCTTTTCTTTCTTTGTCACCCAAAACCACGTGGGGGAGATGGGGTCGGTGCATCGCGATGCAAGTCCTCACGCTCGATGCCTTTTGGTGGCTTAGCTTGAAAAGTCTACGCATCAGCGCGCTCTGAATGCGCAGATAATCTTGAACAAATTTGTCGGTTTGGAGAGTCGAATGCTGCCCATGCCACCATCGGTGCTAACGCCACGATTATCGCAAGCCTTGGATTTCGCGGTCATCGTGCACGCAGGCCAAGTACGCAAGAGCACCAGCATTCCCTATGTGGCGCATTTGCTGGGTGTTTGTAGCCTGGTGCTGGAGCATGGCGGAAACGAAGATCAGGCCATCGCCGGACTCTTGCACGATGCCTTGGAAGACGGAGGTGCTGGACAAGAGCCACAAATTCGCGCGCGGTTCGGGGATGCAGTGGCGGAAATGGTCATTGCCTGTAGCGACGGGACAGTCGAATCCAAGGCTGATGAAAAGCTCGGCGATCCGATCGCCGCGTGGAAGCAACGCAAGCAGAATTACCTTACACACCTCGCGCAGCGCGCGTCACATGAGCCAGCCTTGCTGGTCTCGGCTTGCGATAAATTGCACAACGCTCGCGCGATCCTGAGCGATATGCAGCGTGATGGCGATGCGGTGTTTGCTCGCTTTACAGGCCGCCGCGAAGGAACGCTTTGGTATTACGCACAGATAGGCGAGATCTTTGATCGACACGCGAGCCCGGTCGCGCCTGAGTTGCAACGCACGATCTTGGCCATGCAGAAATTGACCGAGTCGGCCGCGAGTTAAGCCTGCGCGATGGCCATGACTGAGCGTTGCCCCTGCGATAGCAAATTGCCCTACGCGGATTGTTGTGAGCCATGTCATGCCGGCGTCGCAGCCCTCGATGCGCGTGTGCTGATGCGCTCGCGCTACAGTGCCTTTGCGCTGGGCTTGCGCGACTATCTGCTGCTCACCTGGCACGCATCGACGCGCCCGCAAGCGCTTGAACTGTCCGCTAAAACGCACTGGTTGGGTCTGGAAGTACGCGCCTACAAGCTTATTGATGCAGCCCACGCGCAGGTAGAATTCGTCGCGCGCAGTCGTGAGGCCGCCGGTCGCGCACAGCGGCTGCATGAGACCAGCGATTTTGTGCTCGACTGTGGCCGCTGGTACTATCTGCGCGGCATATTAAAGCGCGCGGAGTGATGCGATGGCATTAAAATCAGACACTGTCGCGGCGTATTTAGCCGCTCTCACGGAAGATCGTCGGGCCAGTGTAGAGGCTGTTCGCCAAGTGATTCTGGCCAATTTGGATGCCGAGTACGCCGAGGGGATTCAATACGGCATGATTGCTTACTTCGTGCCGCACGCGGTGTATGCCTTAGGCTATCACTGCGATCCGAAGCAGCCCGTGCCGTTCATGGCAATCGCCGCGCAGAAGAACCATCTATCGCTGCATATGATGGCTCTGTACATTGACCCGGACACGGCGCAGGGCGAAGAAACTGACGAATCGCGCTGGTTTCGGCACGCATGGCAACAGACTGGCAAAAAGCTCGACATGGGAAAAGCCTGTGTGCGCTTCAAGCGAGCCGACGATCTGGCACTCGACGTGATCGGCGAAGCGGTTAGACGGTCACCCGCCAAGCGCTACATCGCTCGCTATTCTGCAAGCTTGGCCAAGCGCGCGGCTTTGAAATCCGAGGAGCCGCCGAAATCCAAGCCCGCAAAGAAGTCGACGCAGGCGAGCTAGTTCGAGAAGATCGATGCCACCGATGGCGCGGCAACCGGCATGTGAGCCGGCGGCTGCTCAATGCGCGATGCGATGGCCAGCATGGCGACCGCCAATGCCGCGAGGAGGACACATACACCACGTTTAGAGTTATTGCGGGTCATGGTTCAGCTCCAGATTGCCACTGCCTTGCAGTGACGCGTTAACTACCGGAAGCCAACATAGGCCAGCGACTGTGGACGCTGTGCATCGGCAACAGATAGATTTTGTGGAGTGAAAGATTGCACATCGCGTCTGTGCAGCTTGCTGGGCGCTATCATCAGCGCGTGATCTGAACGGTTAGATCGCGTGATCTCGACCGCACGCGGGTTGATAGCTTTCGATTCGACATCAGGAATGCTGGCAGACAGATGCGAGTTTCGGTGCTAGGCGACGTCAAATGATCGCGGCTGAGAGGGGCGAAGATCCGCGTCCGCAGATGGCAGCGGACGAACCGTTGCGATTAGCGACTGCGCATTGGAAGGTGCTCATCGTCGACGATGAGCCCGCGATTCATGGTGTGACCGTCATGGTCTTGAGCGGATTGCGCTTTCGCGATCGCGGGCTTCGATTCCTAAGTGCCCACAACAGCGCTCAGGCGCGCGCAATGTTAGCTGCACACGACGATATCGCTTTGATTCTGCTCGATGTAGTGATGGAGTCTGATGACGCCGGGTTGCAACTTGTGCGCTACATCCGCGATGAGCTGCACAACGATCTCGTGCGCATCATCCTCAGAACTGGGCAGCCAGGGCAAGCGCCCGAGCGCCAAGTGATCCTCGAATACGATATTAATGACTACAAAGAAAAGACCGAGCTGACTGCGCAGAAGCTCTCGACGGCAGTGGTTGCGGCCCTGCGCGGATATTTGGCACTGGTCGAGGTGGCCTCGCTCAATCGCGAACTAGAAGGCAAAGTCGCCGAGCGCACACAGGAGTTACTGCAATCGAATCAGCGATTGCAACACTCGCTGGATCTGCTGGAGCAGGGCGAGAAAGCCGGTAGGCGCGTGCAGTTCAAGATGCTGCCACAAGCGAGTTGGCGTTTCGGCAATGTCGACTTCTCGCATCAACTGATGCCGTCAGAATTCATGAGCGGGGACTTCGTCGACTATTTTCCGATCGATGATTCGCGCGTGGGTTTCTACATCGCTGATGTCTCCGGTCACGGCGTCGCATCGGCCTTTGTTACGGTCTACCTGAAGCGTTTTCTGACGACAGCCTTGGACGCGCATCGGCATGGTGGGCTGTCGACGATTTCGGACCCGGCGAGCCTGCTGTCGCAGTTGAACGCCGAGTTGCTACGCGAGAAAGTCGGTAAACACATCGCCATCTTCTATGCGGTTCTGGACCTCAGAAACAGCGAACTTTGCTACGCGAACGCTGGCGCGGTGCCATATCCCTTGCTGGCCGATTCACACGGAAGCCGCTATCTGGAATCCAAGAGCACGCCGGTTGGTCTGTTCGAAGGCTCACATTACGAGAATGAGGCACTGATTTTGGCTGACCAATTTCGATTGTTGCTGTGCTCCGACGGTGTACTTGAAGTCCTTAAAGACGTCGGCATCAGCGCACGTCTGGAGCATCTGCGCCAGAGTCTGTCTTTGGAAGTCAACACGCTCGACACGCTACGCGCACAATTAGGGATCGACACTCCAATGTCGCTGCCGGACGACTTGACCTTGATGATGGTTCAACGCGAACACACGCCGTGACCGAGACCTTCCAATACAGCCTGCATGACGGGGTTTGCCATTTGCGTCTCGTCGGCGAATTGCGCCATGACACCGCGGGTGAACTAGACATCTGGGTGCAGAACTTAGTGGCCGGTCTCGACGCACCCATGTGCGATGTCTGTATCGATCTCAATCAAGTGAGTTTCATGGACAGCACGGCGATTGGCCTGCTCGCCGAAATCGCGCGTGAAGTGGTCGGTCGCGGCCTGCCTGCACCGACGCTGATCTCAAACGACGCTGAGATCAATCAATTGCTCACCAGTCTGCGCTTTGATGAGGTCTTCAAGCTGATCGCGCGTCCCAGCGATTGTCGAGCTCACCCTGATGATGACGAACTACGCTGCATCGGGGATTCGAGCGCCTGCACCGGCAAGGCGATCCTTAAAGCCCATGAAGCACTGATCGATTTGAACGACGCCAATCGTGCTGCCTTCCAGCCAGTAGTTGATCTTTTTCGCGAGCAACTCGATAAAAAGTGATTGCGCGTATTGGCGCTCCATCTGCACCTCCACCCGGAATATTTTTTGCCTTGGGTTGTGGGACATCACACTGGCGCGATGGCACGCCGGCGAAGCGCGCTGCGTATTTCTCCGCCATGATTTGGCTATGGTGAACGCCGGCTGGAGACATGGCGATACGCATGAACACATCCAAGGCTCGGCACTGGTCGCAGATTGGCGAAAGCACCTTTGTTGGCGGCATGTGGTTCATGTATGCGATCTATCGGATTTTCGGTCGCGTGCCATTTCGTGTGCTGCTTTATCCGGTCATCTCCTACTATTGGCTGGCTAAGCCAGTGGCACGGCGCGCCTCCATCGACTATCTGCGCCGCGTGCAGGCGAAATCGTCGGCAATCGGCACGCGCGTCCGTTGGCATCACAGTTTTCGACATTTGCTGGCCTTTGCCGAAACCATCCTCGACAAGATGCTGGCACTCAGTGGGCGCTATCGTTTCGTCGATTTGCGCTACGTCGGTCGCGAGCCGGTATTGGAGATGATTGCGCAGGGAAGGGGCTGGGTATTCCTGACCGCCCACATGGGATGTCTAGAAATGATCCGAGCGGCTGCAGTGCGACATCGGGCTTTGAAACTGAATGTTTTGGTGCACACGCGCCATGCCGAACGCTTCAATCGCGTTATGCGACGGCTTAACCCAGATCATTCGGTGAAATTGATTCAAGTCACTGAGGTCAATCCGGCCAATGCCGTGCTGCTGGCAGACTTTATTGATCGTGGCGAGTTTGTCGCGATCGCTGCCGACCGTGTACCCACAAGCGACAGCAAGATCGCGCGCGCCGAGTTTCTTGGTGAAAAGGCAGCCTTCCCGGTGGGCGGATATGTGCTCGCGGCATTGCTCCGATGTCCGGTGTACACGCTCACCTGCGTGCGCGAGGGCACGGGGCATGTGGTCTTTTTCGACGCCTTCGCCGAAAAGATTCAGTTGCCGCGCGCGCAGCGCGTAGATGCATTGGCCGGATACGCACAACAATTCGCGCACTCGCTGGAAGCACGCGTCGCGCACTCGCCCTATGAGTGGTTCAATTTCTATCCGTTTTGGGACCAGCCAATAGGTCGCGTGCAGTGATCGAAACTGGCGCCCACGCTGATCACCACTACGTTTGGCGCACAAAAATTAAGCTTTCCATTAAGTATTGTTGAGACAGCGCTCACGGCGCTGTATTGCGGCCTATTCTGGGCCTGCCCAAGCTTGAATCATTCGGGCAGAAGCACGCGCATCTTTCTGCATTCATGGGCTAGGAGAAGCGAAATGAAGCTGACAAAAATCATCATGACCATTGGTGTCATCGCGCTGGCGGGATGCACAACGACCTCGGCGCAGTATGCCAAGCAGGAAAGGTCGAAACCGCACCGTGACATCGGCTACGTGCAGGCGGTTGAGAATGCGGCCGCGCGACAGGGTGTGGACGTGATCTGGATCAATACACCTAGCCTCGGGCCAGGTCGGATCCATTGATGGTGTTGCTATGCCGCGCTGCCGCATGTCGGCAAGGGCGGCAATTGCAGGGCCCTTGGCTATTGGCTTCTTTAGGCAACAGCAAAGCCGTGCAAAGTGCCTGAATTGATTCGCTGCGGCTCTCCATGAACCCTTTACCTAACGCATGGATTCGTTGTTGCGAGGCATGCGCCGCGACTGAATCCTAAGCAGGCCACAATCACGCGAACGCCGCGGCAATCCAAAGACTTTCGGGATACCAAAGGCCAATTCTCTGGTCGGAGTCAGGGCCAGTGTCAAGTTTCCTGCGGGAACTCCCATCTCCAGGAACTCATATCTCAAGTGATTGTTTTTGCGAAAAAATATAATCGAGACGCAGCGGTGAAAAAAAGCCTAAATGGTCGTTGCGCGGGGCGTAGCGACGCGGTAATCCAGCCAAAGCAAGTTGCTGTTGCCTTTAGAGCTTGAAAGTCGGAGCAGAAGCGTCTCTGGACAAGTCCAGACCCACCACAGCGTCGCGAGCTTTGTAGGTTTGAACTTGTTGAAACGATCTTGCTGTTGCTGTTGCCGTTCCATCGCGAACGGGAGGGGCAATCCAGTGACTTTTTCGTGGTATGCGGGAATGCGAGAGAGCACCCTCACCCCCAGCCCCTCTCCCAAAAAAGCGTGGTAGAGGGGAGCAGCGCCGGCATTGCTCGCTGGCCTCCGAATGGCGGGTCAAGGGCCGCTGACCCGTTCTTTTGAATTGACAAACCCAAGTTTCAGGGAGCGTGTGCAGTTTACGACGGGAACTTAAGATCTCGGATTGAAGAATCGTATTGGTGCGATCTGTGCTGAATCGTCATTGGAAGATCCTTGCGTTCCCGTGGAACCGCATACCGTCTCGGAGCCAATGGGTGGAGAGACGGTCCGTAGAGCCACAAGTTTCGAAATGCTGAGCTCAGGCACTACCCCAAAAAAAAGGAGCGGCACTTGGCCGCTCCTTTCGCATTAGCAGTGCGGGGCTTGCGCCCGGCGCTGATCAATCAGTGGTTGCGGCGAACTGCAACCATGCCGATGAGTCCCAACATCACACCCAGAACGATCAAGCCATAGCGATCCAAGGCTGAAATCGGCTCGAACTCTGCGCCGACTTGGACGATCTGGCTTGCATTGTTATTGGCCAGAACAGGATCAGTCGTGGCGGACGTGGTGCTCGCCATAATCGAAGAATTGCCCGGTGAGTTGCTGTAAGCATTGACAGCCAGCGTACGCGTAGCGTTCACAGCCGTCGTACCCGCCCAGGTGCAGGTGATCACGCCGCTCCGACCAATCTGCGGGACAGTGCAGGTGGCGCCGGCACTCGCGCTGTGCGAGCTATAGCGGAAGTCAGGGCTGAGGGTGATAGTGATCGAGACATTCTGCGCATCGCTCGGGCCCAAATTCTGACTGCTCGCGGTGAAGGCCACCGGCACATTCAGCGTGGTTTGGGTAGTCGAGGCACCGAAGGTCAGGGCCAGGTTGGCCGAGGTGGCAACCGTGGTGGTAGCCGTGGCGCTGTTGTTGCCGGGGACCGGATCTGTGGCTGTGGTCGCAACTGTCGCCGTGGCGTTGATCACAGTTGCATTCGGTGTGGCTGCACCCACAAGCACCACGATGGTCACTGCGCGTGGAGACCCAACGGCGACTGTGCCGGTAAAGGTACAGACGATGCTGGCGCCTGCGACGCAGCTTCCGCCACCCGCGACTGAGCCGGAGACGAAGGTGGTATTCGCCGGAACCGGCATGCTGACTGTCACACCGGTGGCAGCACTTGGACCGATATTAGTCACCAGCGCGGTGTAGGTGAGATTTGCGCCAGCGGCCACCGGATCCGGCGAGTCACTGAGGGCAATGGTCAGGTCAGCAATGGCAATGACAGCGAAAACTGTCGGGTCAGTTGCCCCGCCCACGCCCGGATCATCCGACAAGCGCGAGGCTTCGTTGCTGCCATTGCGATCGGCGTCGTAGTTGACTGTGGCTTGGTTGCTGATCTGCGTGCCAGCGGTACCGGCGTTGATCGTCGCGCTGATGGTGATGGTGGTCGTGCCGGCTGGCAACAACAGGCCATTCCAATTGACGGTGTTGCCAGCGGTGGAGGTCGTACCCGCCGTGGCCGAAGCCGACACCAACGTCAACCCTGCCGGCAACACGTCAACGAACTCATTGCCGGCGTTGTCAGGCTGAATGCCAGTGCCCGTATTGGTCACGACCAACGTATAGGTCACCGTGCTGCCTTCAATGAAGATGCCCGAGACGGTTTTGCTGGCCGTCAGGTTGGATGGTTGCACCGGGGCATTACACACAGCGGGCGTAATGATCAACGACCAAGAGCGGATATTGCCCGTGTCCTGACTGAAGAAGTCTTGCGCACGCAAGATCCAATTGCCCGCGGCGGTTTGGCCGTCAAAGCCACCCAGCGACGCATTCGGGGTGAATGAGCCCGTGAACGGCGCCATTGCGCTACTGACGGTCTGAATGTTCGCACCAGCGCTTTCGTCATCAAGTACCGTCTGGCAGAAGTTGTTGCCGCCCCCGTCAGTGTTATTGATCACGTTGATCACAGTGCCAGCCGGGGACACCAGCGAGAGCCGGAGATCATTCACGAAGCTGTGATCGATACCGTTGGTGATCGATCCGCCAGTCGCATTGCACGCCGCGCCATCAATACGGAAGTCCACGTCAAACACGCCGCCAGCAGTTGCGACGGCAAGCGTGGCGTCAACGGGCGCACCCGGAGCCGTGCCGGACAAATCAGCGCCATCCGGAATGGCAACCGCTGCACCAGTGTACGACGTGGTGACTGGCGTGCCCGCGACGCCTGTCGTCAGTGAGTAATTCAATACTTGTGGGCTGGGGCCACCGGTGTAGGCGACCGTCAGCGTGAACGAGATGGAGGAGCCGCAGACCAGGCTAGAACCGACATTAAACAGATACGGCGTCGCATTCGAGCCGGTGGCTGCAGGCGCCAAGTTAGGATAGGGAGAAGTGGCCTGATAGATGGTCACGCCTGGCGTGCTGGAGGTCAGTGTCGCGCTGATTGCCGTCGCTGCCAAACCACCCGAGTTGGTCAACGGGATCGACAAGGCGAAGTCTTCATTGGGCTCGATGGAAGCGTCACCGTCACCTGCAACTTGCGTCGGCACTGGCGCGCCGCCGGAGACGATGAAAGCTTGCGGGACGCCGCCCAACGCGGCGATGGCAGGGCCGGCCATGATGATGCCTGCGCCCGATTCAGCGTCTGCACCGGCTGTTTGTATATCGATCGCGGAAGTCACCAATGCGTTGCGGATCTGCGCCGGTGTGGCTGCCGGGACAGACTGCTTCATCAAGCCCGCAATCGCGGCTGCATGCGGAGCCGCAGCAGAAGTGCCATAGAAGGTGGCGAAACCGGGTGCCGAGGTAGAAACGCCATCAGCCGCCGTAATGTCCGGCTTCTGGCGAACCACACCACCCGTGCTGGTGCGATTTCCCGGAGTGAGTTCAGCGCCGGCCGGGCTCAAAATAATGCGGCGCGGGCCATCGGCACTGAAGCCTTCGAGCTCATTGGCCGCCGTGAACAGGCCCGGGAAGGGTCCAGCGGCAGTGCTGCCGTCGAAGGAGGCCCCGGATGGCGTTGCTGCCACGCTAAATGCTGCTGCGGCGGCACTATGGCCGCGTGTAGTGCCGCGCGTGGTGAGCGCATCCGCCAATTCGCCGCGGAATAGAATCAGATTGAACATCGGCACGCTGCTGGTGGCGCCAGCGGCAAAGCGGTCAACAACCAATCGCTCGCCTGCAAAGGCGCCACCGCCGATGAACTCGATCGGGAAGTCATCGCCACCGACGCCATCCTGCACATCCGTACTGGCGTCGAAAATGGTGGTGAGAGTGGAGTTCATATCGTAGAGATCGAAGTCAGTTGACGCCAAGCCATTGACTTGGTCGTAACTTTCGGCCCAGATCAAGAGTGGCGGATTGCCACCGCCGACTTCGACTAGGATCGAATTGCCGCCGTCGCCAAAGTTGTGCAGATCCGCGCCGGCCAGTGGAGCCGGATCAGCGACTCCAGTCGAGAGGAAGTCGCCTTCCCAAGTTCCCGAGGTCAAGCCAAGACGGTTGCCTTCGTTGCCAGCGGACGAGAAGTAGAGAACGCCAGCCGCTGTAACGGTGTTGACTGCCTGCGCGATGATGCCGTCTTGAAAGGGGCTCTCGGCGAGATAGATGATGTCGTCGACGATGATATTGCAGCCTGCCGCCTGCAGCGCCAGGATGTTGGTGGCGAACTGCGTTTCCGTGTTCAGCGCTGTGGCGAAACCCAGCGTCGCGCCCGGTGCGATGTCGTAAATGATCTCGAGCATCGCCGCGCCTTCGTCGCCAGAGCCGGCCTGACCCACAAGCACATCAATGCCAGCCGGCAGATCGCCGCTCGCGACTAGCGCCGCGAGAGAGTCGACGCCGTCGGAAAGCACGCAGATCTTCACGCCAGTGCCGTTGACGCCGTAGAAGTTGCGCGCAGTCAACGCGCCGTGCGTGGCAACACCTTCCGATAGCGTTAGACCGCCACGGCGTAGGCCAAAATCCGGCAATTGCTTTTGTGCCATGCCATTGCTGTGAGAAGCGGTCTTGAGGCCGGCTTCCAACTCACGCCCGGAATGCTTGATGCTGTTGGTCATCGCAGGGATGTGCTGGCGAATACGAAACACTTGCGACATCTGCGCCAGTGTCTGTACGTCGCTAATTTTGACGCGGGCAGAGATATTGCGTGCGCTGGCCTTGTGCCACTGCACGGATCCACCGAGCGCTAGGATGCGGTCCACAATGGGCTTGACGCCGGTGGTCGCGGTCGAGATCAGACTGACCGGAATCAATCCGTCGCTTTCCGCTTGCATGATGCGCAGGTCCGGAAACTGCGCCATGCGCGCATCGCGTTGACTGGTCAACACGGCGAAGTAAAGGCGCGTATCCATCTTGCGGTCGGAGACGTCGCGTGAAAGCGTCAGATTCTTGAGCGCTACCATCTGCGCGCGACCCGCGGGCGTCACGGTGGGCGAATCGGTTGCGCTAGCGAAGCCCGCGAAACCGAGTGCGACCGCGAGGATCGCGGCTGCAAAGTTCTGTTTTCTGAAGAACATCAATATTTTCGCAAAAAGCTCAAAAACCCTCCGCCACCGGGCTGCGACAGGCTGGGTTTTGATGCGGGGGACGTTAGATTCGGATGATTCTAATGTCAACGTCCGGAGCTCGGAATCACTCCGGAATTTAACGCGCGGACGTTGATTTCGCGCGGATTTCTGCTACTTTTCTCAACGGCAGAGCAGATATTGCCACTTGCCGTTTTGTCAAGCCGACTGAATGGCTGCAGTTGGGCTAAGCGACCAAAGTGTTGGCCATCTGCGACTTAACTCTGCAAGCGATTGAGGTGATCCTGCACCCACGTTTGAGCAGATTCGAAGTCCTCAAACACCTCGATTGGCATGATCCCGGCGCAGGAGCGGCGCAATTTAAGGGACCATCACCATATGACCCTCGACCTCGCGGCCGGCAACATAGGCTGCAGCCACGCGCCCCAACTGCTCACGCGTCCATTGCGCACTGACCTGCAGCATGCTGATGGCATCCGGCTGGAGCCAGAATGCTGCCTTCGACCACGTTGACGGTCGCCCAGGGACCACGCTGCTTGAGTGCCGCGCCCAGCTCACGAAAGGCTGGCACTAGGGATTGTATATGCTCTGCGTTGAAGGGGCCTTCCGAGCGCGACACCAATATCAGTCCGCGCACCTCGAAATGCGAAACGCTATGGGGCTGGAATTTTGATGGGTAGAGCTTCATATCGCTAAGCATGCAACAGCGAGCTTGCGTGGCTGTAATGTCGCTGCAAGACTCCGCGCTCGCTGAAATAAGGGCACCCATGCCGATTGCATCACTCCAACTGCCCCAGCCGATTCGCCGCCGACATGCTATTGCGCCACGTGATTTCGGCCGTCGTGATCGTGCCATCGAGCTTTACGAAGCCGGTGAATTCCATGATTCGGTTTGCGAAACTTTGGCCTACTTGCTGCCAGGACAGGGCGTGCCGGACCTTCGTCGCGAGGCTTTCAGCTTTGTTCAAGGTTCCGCGCGCGTGCGCATTCACATTGATGGCGATGAAATTGTCCTGTGTACGGTACTCGCCGCGCTGAATGCTGATTCACAAGCGACCGCGGCTTTGCGCTTCTTTTTGACGCGTTTGAGCTCCACCGGGCAGATGTTCCAACCGCGGTTGCGCGGTGAGGAAATATCGCTTGAGTTCCGAGATCAATTGGCACTAATGCACCCGACCAAGCTGATCGAGGTGCTGCAGCGCATGCCAATGGAAGCTGACAGCAATGATTCGTGGATGGTCACTCAGTTTGGCGTTGCGATTCCGGATCGCGAGCCGATTGCGCCGCTGGAAGACGAAGAATTCGCGCGCGCTATCGAGATTTGGAACTCGCATTGGAATGCGGTCGATGAGCTTATACTGGAGTCACGTCGCCGCCGTTCAGTGCGTTTTCTGGACGCCGTGGGCTCATTTGCCGCCTATCATCTGCGCTACACCTTACCGTTGTTCGGCACCATCCGCGCGCGGCTGAACGAAGGCGCAGACGATTTTACTGATCGCGACGAGCACCCCAACAAGCGCGACAGTGCGTTGGCAAAGTGCATCAAGGACATGCGCCGCTGCAGCGAAGACGAGTTGCGACAATGTCTCGGTCACGCGACCTATGCGATCAATCCGTTGCAGGAAGGCACTCCGTCCTTGCTCACCTCGACCTTGGGTAGTGGTAACCGTATGCAGACCACTGGCGAGTTGCGTGCGACTGGCCGCTCAATGGAAGCCGCGTTGGAGTTGATCTCGGATTACCTTGAGCTGCTGGCGCATTACAGTTGGAGCCCCGAGGTGGAATCTGCACTGCGCGTGGGCCTCAACTTGGTCTCGGGTAAGGCTTGGCGCGAGGCTGCCGATGTGCTTTGGAATCACGCAAATGCGACTTCGCGCGTGTTCGGAAGTCATGGCGAACATGATCGCGAAGACGAAGAAACTGAGGCTCACTATGACGCTTGAGAATTTAACCCACGCAGCAGAGCCCATCGGTCTAGACGACGACATCGAGGCTTTGGGCATCTATCAGGTTTACACCGGTTCGGGCACGGGTTCTGGCTTTCTGATCGATGCAACGCATTTGGTGACTAACTGCCACGTGGTGCAGCCCTATCGGCAAGTCGCAGTCGAGATGCGTGATCGCACGCGCATTCTAGGTACGGTGCAACGGCTTGATCCGCACCGTGATCTCGCTGTGGTCGAGTTGTCCAGACCCGTGGATGGCGCAGTGCTTGAGCTTAGCGATGTTGAGCAAATGCGGCCAAAGCAGGCAGTGCACATCCTGGGCTTTCCGGTCGGATTGCCGCTCTCGTTGACCGAGGGGGTGATTTCGCATCCGCGTCAGTTGCTTGACGAGCAGTACTTTTTACAGACCGATGCAGCGATCAATCCCGGCAACTCGGGTGGTCCGATGCTGGATGACCATCGCCGTATTATCGCCGTCACAACTTGCAAGCTAAATGCCGCCGACGCCGTTGGCTTTGGCATCCCAGTTGCTGATGTACGCCGTTTTGTGGACGCATTCCGTGCTCAGACCAGCGCCTTTGGCGTGCAATGCCCCGCCTGCCAGGAGCTGATTGGCGCGCCGCTTCGCTATTGCCCCAGTTGCGGGCTCGATCTTGAGCGGCAACACGATTTTGGCGAGTTTTTTGATACGCCAGATCCGCATCCGCTGGTGGGTTTTGTCGAGAATTCGCTCGCTGGTGCGGGCATTGACCCAGTTCTAGCGCGTCATGGCAATCACAACTGGTCCTTCCATGTCGGTAGTGCACCGATCAAGGTCTGGTGTTGTTGTTCAGACCATTTGAACTTCTCCTCGCCCATGGTGCAAACCGGGACGCGCGGCCTGAATGAATTATTCAAATTCTTGTTGGCGGCCGAGCACGCGCCATTTTCCTTTGATTTGAACGGCACCACGATACGTTTGAATCTGGTAGTGCATATTTCAGATGTTTTCGCCTCGCAAGAACATGCTGCGCTATCGGCGCGTGTGAAGCAATTCATTGCAAAGGCCGACGTCACCGATAACTTGCTGATCGAGGAATATGGGTGCGTACCTGCGCCGGAGACTCAGGTCGAGTTCCTGAAGGGTGCAGAGCACGACGAAGCCAGTTAGTAGGATAGCCGCAGCGCGGCGTTGCGTTGAACGGAATTGTAAATATAGCGCAGGCCGTTCTGCTGCGACGCTGGATCTGAAGTCGAGCGGATAGCGCATTGCTCATTGTGAGCAATGCGCGTTCATTACACAGAGCTCGAAATGAAGCCCAACGTGGCGGCCGATTTTGTATCTGCGGGACAACTACGGATCGAGTCTGCCAATTCTGCACAGGTCAGCAAGGTCGGCAGTGATGGCTTGCTTTTAAAGCCGGCATCAAGTCAATGCCGAGAACCATCCATCGACTCGATCGGCAATTGCACGGGTGTCGGCAACATGTGTGAATTCATTTTTGGATTCGCAATAACGATAATCTTTCGCCCAATCGTGATGGTGCTGTACCAAATCCGCAATTGCGGCTACGATTTCATGGGCTTCGGTATCGCTCATCGTAGGGTGCATTGACAATCGCACCCAGCCTGGCTTTTCTGTCAGCACACCTAGATTGATCTTGTCGGTGATCGACTTCGAATGTTCATGTGAGACCTGCAACAGATAGTGGCCATAGGTTCCTGCACATGAGCAGCCACCGCGTACCTGGATGCCAAAGCGATCATTGAGTAGGCGCACCGCAAGATTATAGTGCAGGCCTTCGATGTAAAAAGAAATAAGCGCTAGGCGTTCGGGTTGATTGGCGGCTAGGATGTGTAATCCCGGCGTAGCACGCAGCGCCGGCCACACAATGTCAAGTAATTCGCGTTCGCGCGCACGAATAAAATCGACGCGCATAGCTTGTTTGACCTCTATCGCGAGCGCCACGCGAATCGCCTGCAGAAACCCTGGAGTGCCGCCATCTTCACGCGATTCGATATCGTCGATGTATTTATGCTCGCCCCAAGGATTGGTCCAATCGACGGTGCCTCCGCCGGGATTATCGGGCACACGGTTGCGATAGAGTAGCTTATTGAATATCAATACACCGCTGGCGCCAGGGCCACCTAGAAATTTATGAGGGGAAAAGTAGATCGCATCCAAATAAGCCTCGGGCCTGCCGGGTGGATGCATGTCAATATCGATATAGGGAGCGCTGCAGGCAAAATCTACAAAACACAAGCCGCCAGCCAAATGCATACGCTCGGCGACTTCATGAAAGGGCGTAAATAATCCAGTCACATTCGAGCACGAGGTCACACTGGCAATTTTTAGTGGCCGCTCGCGGTATTCCTCAAGCAGTGAATCGAGTGCGTCGAGGTCGACTAAACCATTCGCGTCGGGTGGAATCACGCGGACTTCACACAGGGTTTCCAGCCACGAGGTTTGGTTTGAGTGGTGTTCCATGTGCGAAACGAACACTACGGGGCGCTGGCAAGGTTGCGGGCAGACGCCGGCGTGATAGTTCTCGTGCACGCGTAGCCCGAGAATGCGCTGAAATTTGTTGATCACGCCGGTCATACCGGCGCCATAACAGATGATGGCGTCATCTGCGTTCGCGCGTACGTGTGCTTTGATTCGTTTGAGCGCCTGATGGTAGGCATAAGTCATGGTCGACCCCGTTACCGAGGTCTCGGTGTGGGTATTGCCGACAAAGGGCGCTATCTCGTCCTGGAATAGTCGTTCAATCGGCAAATAGATGCGTCCGCTGGCGATCCAATCCGCGTACAAAATGCGGCGATTGCCAAACGGCGTTTCGAAATGTTGATCGATTCCTGCGATCTCGCGTCGAAAGGGCTCGAACCACTGCTCAAGCGTCGTGTGGTTGCCCAAGGAATCGATAGGCAAGCTTTGCATGTCGCGGGATTCTGCTGCGGGATGATCCATCGTCCGGTCTGCCAGCCATCGAGTACGCGCATGATACGACTCGCGCACTGAAGCGTGGCGGTGTGGTCGGCGAATACGTCGCGGCGCCGCTTGGCGGCCTTGATGGGGTTTTCGGATCCGCCCCGTGACTTAGACGCGCACTTACATGCGGCTAGTTGACGCTGCACGTATTTGCGCAAGTTGTGCTCTGAACCACTCACCCGCATCGACGGTCGTGCCAGAGGCCAGACGCATGGCATAGGGGTTGCCCGACAACGATGACTTACTCGCGATGCGATCGATGAAATCCTCGGCGCTGCGTATGCGTGAGCCTGCCGCTTTTAGTTTGCGCCGCAGATGATCCGCGGCAGACTGCGCGTCATATTCCTCGCCGTTGCGGATGAACACGGCCCCGCGGGTCGATTCGACGGCGGAAATCAGCGCGCGGATTTCGCTCAATGCGACTGCACTGTTTGAGGTGTGCTGCGTTTTTTGCAACGCAGGTCCTAATCGGTTCAGCTCAAAGCGCGCCCAATCGTTGCCAATCAACTCGTTGTGCAGGTAGGCCAGCGTCAGCGACCACTGCTCGCCGCCGACAGTGAATCCCAGCGAGTCGCGCGCATGTAACGATTTTGGCCCAGCCAGATATCTGCCTTGGCGCCAGCTCACGTGCGTCAGCGTTTGGCCGGCGGTGATGTCGCCGATGCTGACATCAATGGCGGTCAGGCCGGGCAGTTGAGCACTGCTGCGTTGCGACAGGGAAAAGCTCTGCGTTTGCGGCAGCTCAGCGGCCGCGATGCCGCTGACGCATATCACTAATGCGGCCACCCAAAGCAGACTTTTGACCATGGCTTTTCCTCGTTCGTCTACCGGATGCAGCAGGCCGATCCAGTGGACATGGCTGGAGCAGCGCTTGGGCCTTAAGTATCGCCCGGCCGGAGTTCAAATGCGGTTAAAGTGCGCGGCTGACGAAATGGAGAATGTCGCGTGCGATTGCTTTCTTCGATTTTCCTGCTGCTGCTGACGCAATCCGCCTGGGCGGCAAGTACGGCAGATGCGCGCTTCCAGGCCTTATACGAGCGCGAGTGGCAGTGGCGTACGGCACAGTTTCCGTTGCTCGCAACCTATGCGGGCGTGCACGATTTCGATGATCGCTTGGGCCACGTCGACGAGGCCACTCAGCGCATGCGGCTGCGCTATTGGCAATCCGTTCAAGTGGAACTTGGGCGTATTCCGAGCACGGAATTGAGCAGCTCGCAACGGGTAAACCACGCCATATACGAAGAGCAGATCAACAATCTGATCGGCGGAATTCAGACGCGTGCCTATTTGCTACCGCTGAATAGCGATTCGTCATTCTATGGTGACCTGGCGCAGCTCCCGAGCGCACATCCGTTTGAAGATGAGCGTGACTACCGCAATTATCTCGCGCGATTGAATGCGATTCCGGGTTACTTCGATGAACATATCGCGCTGTTGAGCGCCGGACTAAAACTCGGAATCAGTGTGCCGCGCGTAGTCCTTCTGGGCCGGGACGGTACTCTGGTCGCGCACTCCGCAACGGTGCGCGTGGAGGACAGCACCTTTTACAAACCCTTTGAGAAGTTGCCTGCGTCAATCTCTCCTCAGCGTCAATCCGAACTGCGCGTGCAGGCAGTCGATGCCATCGAGAAACGTGTTCGCCCCGCGTATGCGAAGGTCTTGCGCTTCATGCGTGAGCGCTATGTGCCCGGTGCAAGGCGCAGCTTAAGTGCCGAGAAAATGCCCGGCGGCAAGGCCTTTTATGCGCAACAAATCCAAGAGTACGTCACGCTGCCACTCGATCCTAACGTCATCCATGCACGCGGCTTAAGCGAAGTCCTGCGCATCCGTGCCGAGATGCAGGAGGTCATCGCCGCATCTGGGTTCAAGGGGAGTTTTGCGGAGTTCTTAGTGTTCTTGCGCAAAGATCCACAGTTCTATGCGCGCACGCCAGAGGAGTTGCTCATGCGCGCCGCCGATGTGGCCAAGCGTGTCGATGCAAAACTACCGACCTTCTTCAATCAGCTTCCGCGCTTGCCCTTTGGCATCGTGCCGGTCCCGGAAGCCATCGCGCCCTATTACACGGGCGGACGCTATTCGCCGCCGGCTTTTGGCAGTCGCGATCCTGGCTACTATTGGGTGAATACCTACAAGTTGGAAAGCCGTCCGCTGTACACACTGCCGGCGTTGACCTTGCACGAGGCCGTGCCCGGTCATCACTTGCAAGGCGCGCTCGCAAGTGAGCAAGGTGTACAGCCAGATTTTCGACGCTTTGCATACATCTCAGCCTTCGGGGAAGGCTGGGCGCTTTATGCGGAACACTTGGGCGTCGAGATGGGTATTTATCGTACGCCCTATGAAAATTTCGGGCGTCTCAGCTATGAAATGTGGCGCGCGTGCCGCCTGGTGATCGATACCGGCGTGCATCATCTTAATTGGACACGCGAGCAGGCGATTGCCTATTTGCGCGATCACACGGCGCTATCTGAGCACGAGGTCGAGACCGAAATTGATCGCTATATTTCGTGGCCGGCTCAGGCGCTGAGCTATAAATGGGGTGAGTTGGCGATCCGCGATCTGCGTAAGCGTGCAGAGACCGAACTCGGCAGCGACTTTGATCTACGCGCTTTTCACGACGCAGTTTTGGCGCTGGGCTCAGTGCCTCTGCCAGTTCTAGAGGAACAGGTGCAAGCGTTCATCGAATCGCGCAAGGCGAGCGCGCATTGAGCCGATAAGCGCCAGTTGAGTGCTAGGCGAGGGCGCCTTCGACGCGATCACGTCCGGCGCGCTTCGCGCGATACAGGGCGTCGTCTGCGGTGGCTAGCAGCGGATCGATCGATTGCGGCAATGTATCGCCAGTGGTCGCCACACCAATGCTCGCCGTGATCGGGATCTGCAATCCCAGATACACGCAACTCTCGCTTGCGATCGCAATGCGTATCCTTTCTGCGGCCGCGGTGGCGTCTGCATGCACGCAATCACTCAGCACCGCGATGAACTCCTCGCCGCCCCAGCGACCGATGGCGGAATCGCCACGCAGACTGTTGCGCAGGCGCACGGCAACTTCGCGCAAGACTGCATCGCCGGCCAGATGTCCGTAGCGATCATTCACTTGCTTGAAGAAATCAATATCCAAGATCAGGGCGCTCAACGGACGCTGCGTTTGATGCGCCTGGGCGAGGCGGCGGTCCAGTTCCTGCGCCAGCGCATGACGGTTCGCCAGGCCGGTCAGTGCATCGCTGTGCGCGACACGTTCGAGTTCTACCGAGCTATCCAGCAGCGCACGATGCAAACGCGCCAACTCATCACGGCTCTCTGTGATTTGTCGGCGGCGGTGATCCGCTGCGCGAAAGCGGCTGTAGAACAATGCCGCAAGCGCGATCAACGTGGCCAGGCCTGCGACCATCGCCACGCCTAGCCAGGATTGACGATCCAGCGTGAGTGCCTGGATCGCGTTGTCACGCTCCAGGCGTGCGCGCTCGACCTGATTGCGTTCGCTATCTAGGCTGCCTTCCAGTACGGCAATACGGCGCGCCGCCAGGTCGATAGCCAGTTCCTTATCGAGCGCCTGATAGGCCTTCAGGCTGACAAATGCGCTGGCCGCATCACCGGCTTGCAGTTGCTGTTGCGACAGTAGATCGAGCGCGGTGCGCTCGAGGATACGATCGCCGACCAATCGAGTGGACGCCAGCACATCGCGCGCTTCAGTCAAGGCCTGCCGATTGGAGCCGCGCGCCGCATAGACTTCTGCGCGCGTCAGGCGCAATAGAATTTGGTCGCGAATGGCGACCGCATCGAAGGATTCAAAAGCACGCTCTGTCCAGTGCAGCGCATCATCGAGATCGCCCTGAGCCAAGCGCAATTCCGACATGCGCGTGTACGCACTCACCCGATTCGGCGGGCTGCCAGATTCTTCTGCCATTGCCACCGCATGCGTGGCGTTATTCTCAGCCTCGGTTAGCCGGCCCAATAAAATCAACGATTTGGTAAGTTCCCCACGCAGTGTGATCGCTTCGCGCTTATTGCGCTCTTCCACGTATTCGAGGGCTTCTTGCAGATAGCGGCTGCCGAGCTCCTCGTCGTCGAGGTTGCGGTGCAGCACGCCCAATAAGCGCAGACTGCGCGCGATCTCGGCCGGATTCTGGGATTTGCGCGCGAGCGCCAGTGCCTCTTTGTGAACGAGCATCGCGTCGGAGAATTTTCCGGTTCTGCCGTACAACATGCCGATGGAATTGAGTTCGCGTGCGACGCCAATGTCATCGCTCATGCCGCGCAGCAAATCCAACGATTGCTGAAAGAATCCGCGCGCGCTGTCGAAGTGGCCGAGCTTGCGTTCGAGTACGCCGCGGCTATGTAGCCATTGCGCTCGCCAGGAGGGATCGCCGCTCGCATCCACCAGCACTTTGGCGGCGGTCAGCGCCGCAGCCGTCTCGGCGGAACGGCCGCGGTTGACCAGCACAGTCGCCTGACGATCAAGTGCGACAAACTTCAGGTCGTCCAGTGTTAGCGCAGTGGCTTCGGCGAGCACTTCGTCGAGCAAGGATAAGGCAGCGTCTGCTTGCTCCAGGTCGTTATCAAATTCTGCCAGTGCCAGCTTCGCCCAAGCTCTATAGGTGCGATCACTGGCGGCGTCGTGCAGCAGCTTGGCCTGATTGCGCAAATCCGACGCGGAACGCAACTGGCTATTGCGCAACGCACGGATATCCGCCGGCTCTGATGGGTTGTTCGCGGCGCCGATTGCGATGGAAAAACACAACAACCACAGCGCGATCCATGCGCGTGCCTGTGACGTCCTTGGGATGGCACGAGTCTTCACCGCGATACAAGTCCGCCGCGATCGTGTCGATGACAACTGCCCTACGGTGACTGATCGCGAGCAGATGCGCACTGAGTCAAAACCCTCATTGACCCGTGCGCAAGTGTCGCGATTGCCGCTTCGGTGCCGCGCCTACCGCGTCGCGCGCGCGCGGTGGTTGAATCGGGCCGTGGGCTGGCTCAAAGCTCAAACGACTGCGTCCGCCGGCATTGCGATAGTCGTGAGCGAGCAGATTCCCCAGCACCTCGGGCGCATGATCCGAATGCGCGCTCAAGAACTCGTGCACCAGATTCACCAAACGCTCGTGCGCGAGCGCATGGGTTTGTCCGGTGCGTTGGTACAGCCAATCTGAGAAAGCAAGAAAGCGTGCGAAGGGGCTCGATTCCAGCAGCAGCGCGATGCTCTGGTTGAATCGTCCAGAATTGGCGATCAAATCCCAATAGCGTGCAAAGCGAACCAACCGCTGCATCGTTGCGAAGTCGATCTGGTCGTTCTGCAAAATCGTGTACGGCGGATCGGGACTGAAGATCAAGCCGAAATCACGCGAGTGCCGATCTATCGGCGCACCGCGCAAGCGCTTGAGAATGCCGAACTGGATTTCGTGCGGCTTCAAGGCCACCAAACGATCGAAGCCGGACGCGAAGCTCTCGATGCTTTCTCCGGGCAATCCAGCGATCAAGTCCACATGCAGATGCGCCGTCGAGTGCTCGCGCAGCCATGTGAGGTTGCTTTGGGCAAGGTCGTTCTTCTGGCGTCGTGAAATGCGTTGCTGAACCTCAGGGTCAAAGGTCTGAATGCCGATCTCGAACTGCAAAGTGCCGGGTGGGAAGCGCGCGATCGCAGTCTTCAAACGCTCTGGCAGATGATCCGGAATGAGCTCGAAGTGCACGAAGACTGGATCTTCGGGTGCTGCTCTCAATTTTGCGTCGAAGAAATCCAAGATCGCCAGCGAGGTATCTACCCGTAAATTGAAGGTGCGGTCGACGAATTTGAACTGGCGTGCGCCGCGCGCATACAAGTCTTCGAGTGACGCCAAAAACTGATCAAGCGGGAAGGGCCACGCGCTCTTGTCCAGCGCGGACAAGCAAAACTCACATTTGAAGGGACAGCCGCGCGAGGCCTCGACATAGAGATAGCGCGAGCGCACGTCCTCAGCGGTGTATTCGTCATAGGGCAGGGCGAGCGTGTCCAACGGCGGTTGCAAGCCGGCTATGACTTTTTCTGCTGGCGGCGTGCCTTTTAGAATCTGCCGCGCCAGGGTCGCGAAACTGAGGTCGCCCCAACCGGTCACCACATAGTTGGCGAGCGCGCAAATTCGCTGCTCATCGATCTCATAACTAACCTCGGGACCGCCGAGCACGATGATCAGTTCTGGCCGCAGTCGTTTCAGTTGCGCGACCACGCGCGTGCATTCCTCGACATTCCAGATGTAGACACCCAAGCCGAGCACGCGCGGCGATTCGGCGAGAATCTTTTCGACGATCTCTTCGGTCTTTTGGCCGATCACGAATTCACGCAAAGCGCTGCGCTCGCGTAAGTCCCCGAGGTTGGCGCGCAGGCAGCGCAAACCCATCGAGGCATGCGCAAAGCGCGCGTTGAGCGTGGATAAGAGAATGTCAGTCATGGCGCGATTATGCCGCCACACATATGCACAGCGCGCTTCACTAAGGCACTCATTCGCGCGCTGCCGGCGCAGGCTTCGCTATGCTGCTTGGAACCACGGCGGAGGCAGACATGCAGATTCGAGCAGTATTGGGCGTGATTGCCGGCGCCATCATGCTGCTCAGTTGCTTCGCCCATGCGCTCGGCGGATGGTCACATATGGCCGGTCGATTGAGCTCATTGCAAGCGCCGGTTGATTTGATCCTGGCGCTCAAACTGGGTTGGATGCTCGGCAGCGTTTGCATGCTGGCCTTTGCTGTGATCGCCATCGGCCTGTGCTTGCAGCGTCTGCGCGGACGCCAAGTCGCATCCTTGCCGCTGGCCGCGATCGCAATCGCGTACACGGGCTATGGCGGATGGGCGCTGCTGATCACGCAATATCAACTGGGTTTCTTGATCTTTTTGGTGCCCGGTATTTTGCTGCTGATTGCAGCGCCGGGGAAAATATCCGCAGCGGGTCGTTGATTATTCGAGTGAGGAGTTGGCACTGGTCTTGCGAAAAATATAAAAGCGCCGCGAGCCAAAATTCCAGAAAAACACGGCGCCAGTGGCCACGACTTTCGATAGCAATAGGTGGAGCCCAAAATGTTTGTAGGCTATCCACAAGACGAGCTGGTTAAAAGCCAAACCGATCGCGCTTGCGAGAAATACCAAACCAATTTCATGGCCGCGTGAAAATCTGGCGCCTTGCTGAAATACAAAAGCCACCGATAAGCGATAGTTAACCGCGGTGGCGAGCACAAAGCTCAGTAGCGAACTCGTGAACCAGTGCACGCTGAATCCGCTTGTCAACCCCGCGAAGACCAGAAAGTCAACGCTCGCTGCGACCGCTCCGACGGCAAAATAGCGCGCGACGATCATCGGAAGACATTGTATTTTACGATGCACCACAGCGCGCGGACGCCGTCGCGCCAGCCGATTTTCTTGCCTTCAGCATAGGTGCGACCGTAGTAAGAGATACCCACCTCGAATATTCTTGCGTCGGTCTTCGCGATCTTCGCCGTGATTTCTGGCTCAAAGCCGAATCGCGATTCTTCTATCGTAATGGATTGAATTATCTCACGTCGGAAAACCTTGTAGCAGGTTTCCATATCGGTAAGATTTAGATTGGTAAACATATTGGAAATCAGGGTCAGCACACCGTTGCCGACGCGATGCCAGAAATACAAGACACGATGCGGCTCGGCCCCCATGAAGCGCGAGCCGAAGACCACATCCGCCTTATTCTGCAGAATTGGCGCCACCAGCATCGAATATTGCTGCGGATCATATTCCAGGTCGGCGTCCTGAATGATCACCAGATCTCCGCTGGCGTGCGCAATGCCGCTGCGCACGGCGGCGCCTTTGCCTTGGTTTACTTCATGGAACACCAACTTGTGCACTAATCCGGCGAGTTCGCCTTGTAGCAAGGCGCGCGTGCCATCGGTCGAGCAGTCATCGACGACGATGATTTCTTTGTGCGGGTAGGGCGAGGCGATCACCGCGTCGAGCAGTTCGCGAATGGTCGCGCGCTCGTTGAAGCAGGGAATGACCACGCTCAAAATCATCCGTACAGCTCCGGCTGGGAAGGCGACACACTAGCATTCTGGACGCAAGCTTAGCCCCAAGCGCGATCGGGATGCGTGCGTAAACTGCTCACTAGCGACCAAAAAAAAGGCGCGGATCCGTTACCAGATCCGCGCCATCTCAGCGTGGCAGCCCCTGCTTCGGGCTGCGTGCTAATCCTTCTATGGTACGAAGTTCAGCCGTGTGACTTCGCCAGCAACCGCGGCATCGCGACCGATGACCAGCGGCTTGTAGGCATTGACCAGCCAGCGCGGCAACTGACTAATATAAGCCGGGCTGGTGATGTTGCCACTCTGACCGCCTGGATAGATCTGCTGTGCCACGATCGGCGTCGACATACTCGCCACGAAACGACGCTGAGGCCCATTCGCGAACATGAAACCGTTGACACTATTGGCGCGAACGCTCACGTCCGAATCGTCTAGCACTTCGTAGTTACCCGGTCGTGCGACGCCCGGTAAATTGGGCGCGAGATCACGAATCGGGAAAGGATTAGCACCCGGGATGTTGAAGGGGCCGCCCAGCGGATGTGCAAAAACGATGCGGTGTAAACGGCCCCAGCGATAATCGTCAAGATTGGTGGAGTTGGCGAAGGCTGGTGCCATCGCGTCGCTCGCCAACAAGTTCAAGCCATCGCGCAGGCTTTTCAGCAGCACAAAATCACGCGCTGCTTCACGCGTGGGTGCGCCCGTCGCTGCGAAGAAATCCACACCCGACGCGCCGACACCGCGAGCGGTAGCGAAGCCGTCGAACAGATTCTTCAACGTCCGCAGGGTTTCCTCATTGCCAGGCAATTGGGTGCCGAGACCAATCCGCGTCATGGTCGCATCGACGACATTGCGGACGGTCTGATTGCGCCACATGGTGTACAGCGTGGCGGCCGTGGACTGGGCCACTTCGTTGGCGCTCGGCACCGGCAGGTTCGCGGGATTGTCACCCGGATCGTAACCGGCCTGGATACCCGTTGGCGTGGTCAGATCCCAGGCGCGAACGCGTGCTACCGCCGCGGCGAGAAGGGGATCAGCGCGTAATGCTGCCAACTGTGGCCAGGTACCTGCGGCACCGGCGTTGTCAAATGCGGCGAGCAAGGTCGGACGCAGCAGCTCGGCATCGAGCGGCTGATTATTCGCTTGCCATTGGCGCATATCGTCGAGCGAGATTTTCACGTTGGCGTCGAGCTTCGCCTTGATCAAGCGATCCGCACGACCAATGCGGAAGTCCGCATAGCGCGCGTTGAGGTAGTACTGACCACCGCCCGGACGCGTCTGATTGAAGGCGTTGTTATCGAGCGTATTGCCGACGGGATCGCCGTTTGCGTTGGCGATATAGCCGCTGGCCGGGTTGGTTGCGGAGGGCATCTCGGCAATTGGCAACAACTCAAAGGGCGTGACCTGATTGACCTGACGCGTGGTCACTGGCATCCATTCATGCTTGAGTACGCCGGTGCCATCGCGCACCACGAACGGCGGCACATTGCCGTCTAGGCGGCCGAGGGTTTGCAAATCGGTGCGCAGCGGCAGTTCGCCGGGAGCGGTGTAGGCGATGTTGCCGTCGGTATCGGCATAGGCAAAGTTCTGGCTGAGACCATCGAAGAAGGTCAGCGCATTGCGGAACTCGGTCAAATTCTGGGCGCGCGCTATGCGTCGATAGGCTTCCAGTTCCTGGGTTGCGCCCCAGCCAGTGAAGGCGACGCTTAAGCCCGTGCTGCCGGTAATGCTGACGACCGGGCCGTTGTTGCGGCGAGGAACTATCACGGTCACGCCGCCATTGGTGTAGCCGATGCTGTTATTGCGCGCGACGTTGTTAGGAATCTGATCGCCGACGGTGTTGGTGAAATAGCTTTGAAAAATCCACACCACGGGCTCCGCGACGCCACTGTGCAGTGTGTGCGTCGGCAAGCCGTAGGTGTTCAGGCGGAAAGCTTCCGAGAAGGTATCGGTCATATCAATGGGATTGACCGTCTGTCCCCAGCAAATCTTGGTGGTACAGCCCAAGAGAACATTGGGCGTGCCGACAATGGCGGTACCGACAGTATCCATCGGCGTCGGGAACGCCGGATCGGTTGAGACGATGTGCACTTCATTCCACAAGGCCGGCAAAGTCAGGCTCAAGTGCGGGTCGTTGGCGATCAAGGGTTTGCCATCGACAGTCTTACTGCCGCTGATGACCCACCAGTTGCTGCCGCCGCGCTTGGCTTTGGCTTCGAGAAGCGGCGCCAGCCAAGGATTGTCAGACACGGCATCCACATGTTGCCGCGCGGCCAGCAAAGTGGCCGGATCGATCATTGGTACTTCCAATGATTTGTCGTCGTCGGCGTTCTGCTCGGTGCCGCCAATACTTGCCAGGAAGTTCGGCACGGTGAGACGACCATCGGCCGGCTTGACGCGATGCGTGTCGTCGAAGAACAGTTTGCTGCCGTCAAAACCACCCGCGGCACCCGCTTGCTGGTATGCCCCTAAGCGTACCGTCAGGCCTGTGTCATCGTCGAAGCCGTTCTGCAGTGCCAGCAGCTTGCCAATGGCGAAGGTGTCGACTGAAACCCAGGGTTCTGCCCGCGTCAATTCCAGCGCGCCATACTCGAGCGGCAGGGGATTGTTGCGCAGCCAATAGTTCACACCATTGGTGTAAGCCTGCACATTGGAGCGCAGCGCAACGCTCGACTCAACATAGCTTGACCATGCAGCACGGCGTAGGCCAAGCGTGCGCAATTGCACGTCATTGGCGAGCGCCGGTGCACCGACCATTTCCGCCAAGGTACCGCTGGCGACTCGCCGCAAGTAATCCATCTGGAAAAAGCGGTCACGCGCGTGCGCAAAGCCCATGAGATAGGCAGCGTCTTCGTCGGTCGACGCCAGGATGGTGGGCACGCCTTCGGCGTCATAGGAAATTGCACCCGCTTGGCGTAGGCCGGGTGCGGTTATATTTTGGGCGTCTGCGACATTACTTAGCGAAAGACACGCTACGCAAAGTGCTGCGGCCAGCGATGTTCGGATCATCTGGGGAGACCTCGTTTGGGAGCTCTCCGAGCATCCGCTTACGCAGAACGTCAATCACGCTGCGCTGCAGCATTCTGGACGTGCAGATCAGCTAGCGCGCTGTACAGACCCGCTCGCAAAGGTTGCGTTGCTGTACAAATCAAGCACGCTAAACGGGTGCACAGTGCGGTTCGCTTAATGCTCCCCGCACTCCAACCCTCGCTCGCCGTCTAGGGCGCTTTCGAATCCGATTTGAGCGCACCAACTTCGACATCGCCTTTCTGACCGATGTGACGGTCAAAGAATCCCAGCATCGTGGTGTACAGTTTCACGCGATTGTCGACATCGTAGAAGCCGTGCATCTCGCCGGATTGAATGATCACATGCTCAGGTGGGTTGCCTGCCTTCGTCAGCGCATCGGCCATCGCCTCGGTGTGCTCTGGCGGGCAGCGCGGGTCACGCGCGCCGGCGGCTAGTGCAATCGGCAATTTCAGCGTGTCCACGTAGGTGATCGGTGACATCGCCCGTTGCTCGGCCTTGGTGTTGCCAAAAGCGCGCTTCAGATAGCGAATGCCGGACTCAGATTCGCCGGTGTCACTCTTGTCGAATTGAATATCGCTGTCATACAAGCCCACATAGCCAAAGGCGCACTTGAACATCGAGGGTTCACGTGCGGGCGCCATCAGCGCTGAATAGCCGCCAAAACTGCCGCCATAGATGCACACGCGTTCTGCATCCACATAGCCCTTGTCGATGGTCCAGCGTGTTGCATCGATGATGTCGTTCTGAATGCCTTGCGCCCACTGCCCAAATGCTTGGTCTTGGAAGGCTTTGCCGAAACCGCCCGAGCCGCGATAATTGACCTGCAACACCGCATAGCCGCGGCTGGCCAGCAGTTGCACTTCCCAGTTGAAGCCCCAGTTGTCGCGCGGGCCCATCGGGCCGCCGTGTGGATTGACGATGAGCGGCATGTTTTTCGGATCGACGCCGTTCGGAATCGTCAAATAGCCGTAGATCTGCTGACCATCACGTGATTTGAAAGAGATCGGTTTGACCGTCGCCATCTTCTTCGCGTCGATCTGTTCGCGACTACTGAGCAAGAAGCGCGCTTGACCCGTGTCGCGGTTGTACAGATACAACTCTCCGGGATTGCGGTCACTGTAGACCGTAACCACGATCTGCTTGCCGTCGCTGGTGGCGCTGCTGAAGTCGACGAATTGGCCCGGAAAGGACTTGGATAGCCCCACATAGAGTTGCGCATCTGGATGTTCTTCCTCGATCAATTTGACCGAGGGCGCGCCCGCTTCCGTCGCGACTGCGATGACTGTTTCCTGATCCGCTGCCTGGATCAGATTCGACACCTCGGACACCGGGTCTTGGAACAGCGTGGTGAATGCACCGGATTGGCGATCCAGCAATCCAAACGCGGCTGGTGCTTTACGGTCATCTTGAAAGGCGTAGATTCGACCGTCTGCGGCGGTGCCGAGTACGCGCAAGTCTTTGCCGGCGGTTAGCCCCTCATTGATCAGCGTCCATTCGCCGGCGTCTTCGCGTCGGTACAATTTGCTGGACACATCGTATTCGCCCGCTTCGTTTTCGTCGTCGAAGCACACCGCGAATCGCGCCTGCTTCTTGTCGTCCAGCGACAGGCTGCAATTTTCGCTCGGCGCGCGCGTCAACGTGCGGCGGGCGCCAGTAAAGGTGTCTAGTTCCACCAATTCGGTGCCGCTGCCCTCGCTACTGCGTGGATAGGAAACCGACATCAAAACCTTAGCGGGATCTTCGTGAAGCGGTTCAAGCATGCTAAAACGCTGGCTAGTGATGGTCTTGCTGCGCTGTGTCGCATCACGCGTGCCGTAGAAGATCAGCGGCCGAGCCTTCGATCCATCGGCATTAACAGCAAACCATTCGCCGGTGCCGAAGGGCTGAGCATAGGTACCCACCTTGCGTACGGCGGTGAACATCAAGCGATCCGGACCGACCCAATAAAAGCTGCCGACGCTCTTCTCGTTCGGCAATTGATTGACCTTGAGCAACTTTAGATCGCGCGTGCTCAGTACCGCGAGTACATCTTGCTCATCACGTTCCACGGTCATCGCCAAGTACTCGCCATTGGGCGAGATTCGCACCATGCTATAGGCCGGATGACGGACGAAATCCTCGATGGGTTGCAGCGCGGCAGACGGCGCTGCGGGTAGCAAAAAGGCCATTGCGGCCAGCAGGCGATTCATGCGAACTCCGACGGTAAAAAGATCAAGTGGTGACAGACTACCTGATCAGTTTGGCTCGGAAGAGTTCCGCGCGGCGCGTAGTGTCGGCGGTGAGCAGCCTTGAATCGTCGCTGCGAGCGCGGTCCCTCCATTTGAAACTGCAAACTGTGTCTGGCGAAGGCTGCAATCAACGGAAGCAAGCGCGTCTTGTTCATGGGGCAACACTATTTGTGTAGCAAAAAAAGGTGCGGATGCACTTAACCCGCCTGCTGCTGTGGGTGAAACTGCCGGCGCAGTCCGATGGGCGCGTATTGTTTGAGCGGGCCTTGGCGGCGTGGATTGGCATCGTGCCTGGGACACTGTTCAGTGCGGCAGGCACCCATCGGGATTGAGTGCGCCTTAGTTGTGCAATCCCATGGTCGCCGCGCATCGCCGCGGCAGTTAAATCTTTAGGGGAACTTGCGCTCTGCACCGAAGACCAGGGGCGAGAGCGCACGCCTGCAAGCAAGTATTTACCAGCATGCAAACGTGCGCAATGACGTCAGGCGCGTTTGATCAAACCGGTCAGGAACAACAAGATCAATGCGCCAAAGAAGGCGTTGAGGATCGCGGCCAAAATGCCGCCGCCGATGGCAATCCCGAGCTTTCCAAAGACCCATGCGCCTAGGAACGCGCCGAGTATGCCAACGACAATATTGCCCAGAATTCCAAAGCCGCGACCTTTCATCACCAAGCCAGCCAGCCAGCCAGCGATGGCTCCGATCAACAAAATGATCAACAAACTTTCGAGGGTCATGCGTAGTCCTTTAGGTCCAAGGGTTGCGAACGCCGCCGCGTGACGGTTTGGGCAGGATCGAATGCCGTCGTGACGGAAGTCGACCAGCGCTGACTAGCTTCGCTGATACGAAGGATAAGTAAAGGTACGGCGCAACATGGTGCGCTCCCGGCTGGGTTTTAAATCAGAAATTCAACGCAAAGACGCAACGGCGCAAACGGAGAAAAGATGGAATGCGCACATCGGTCGTGTCGGTATCGCGGTGTTGTGCGGGTGTCTGGACCGCGCGAAGTATGGGCAAAGACGGTACGCATGCACTCCCCGGGCCAACAGTTTTTTTTGGGAGCGGGCCTTCGGTTTGGACGCGCTTTCAATCCATCTCGAAGCGATTTCTGCCGTTCTCTTTGGCACGGTAAAGTGCCTCGTCGGCGCGCCGCAATAATTGGATAGGCGTACTGTCGTCGCCCGGAATCGCCATGGCAACGCCCGCGCTGACAGAGACCAGCGGACCTGCCTCGGAGTACGCATGGGCAATGCCGAGTCCTAAGACTTCGCTGATCAATCGCTCGGCAAGATTGGATGCATCGGCACGCGTCAAGTCGTACCAAACCACCACAAACTCCTCGCCACCGTAACGTGCTGCGCCATCCAGCGGACGACGTACGATGCGTCCGATGGCCTCGCCGAGCGCGCGCAATACGGCGTCACCCTCAATGTGGCCATAGTGGTCGTTGTAGGCCTTAAAGCAATCGGCATCGACGATGCAAACGGCTATTCGCTTGGCGTCACGACGCGCCATTTTCCACAAGCGATCGTAGTGATCCATGAAGGCGCGGCGGTTGCGCATGCCGGTCAGCGCATCGCTTTCTGCATGGTGCAACTGCAAGTGATTATAGAGAAAGTTATAGCGTGTGGCGTACTCGCTGGTGTAAGCGGCCAGCGCGCAGACCAAGGTGGTGGCGAGTAAGTAGTAAGAGCGATGAACCAGCTCGACCATCGGCAGCGAGACTGACGCCATGACTACAACAAAACACACCAAGAAAAGCACCGCGCAAATCAAAGCCCGGTAAAAGGTCAAGCCGAGCAAGAAGAAGCCGCCCATGATAATCAGGATCAGGCCTTCGTACGGCATGGAGATTCCGTGCGTGTGCGTGAATCCATACAGTCCGATGCGACACAGGCCAAGCGCGAGAATGCAAGCCGCGCTTAATGCCGGCAGCCAATGTCTTCCGCGCGCGGTATAGCTCACCAGCAAAGTGATCAGTAGCGTGGGGAAGGTGATCGACATGTCCGCCGCCACTAGCACGCGCGCAACGTCCGGCGGCAGTGAGCGCGAAAAGACTAGATCGAATGCGGTAAACAGCAGCATCGACAACATCAAGCAGACGCGCATGCGCCGCAAGTTGAGGTCGCGAAAGTACACGCGAAACTCGGGCTCCAGTTCCGGAAAAAACCGCAAATTCCTGAAGCCCAAGCTGATCTGCTGCGTCAGCCGCTCGATCTGCGCCAAGTTAACGCCCGGCTTGATCGAGGCGCCGACATTTTTCACGCCCGCGTCCATTTGCCAGCAAACCCGCCGTCAGCGCGCGTCGACGTTACGTCGTCGTGTCGATTCCAGATAGCGAAAATACTCGGAATCCGCGCCCAGCATCAGCGTGGTGTTTGCACCCATGGATTGATAGCTTTCGAGCGTACGCATGAAGGCGTAGAACTCAGGATCAGCGCCATAGGATTGACCGTAAATGCGCGTGGCTTCGGCGTCAGCCTTGCCTCTAAACTCAGCAGCCTTACGTTCTGCTTCTGAGCGGACGGTACGCAGTTCGCGTTCCATCTCACCTAAGATTTCCTGACTGCGGCCCTGGCCCTCGGCGCGGAATCGCTCGGCGATGCTCTGGCGCTCGGAGATCATGCGGCTCTCCACTTGCACACGCACACTGTCGATATAGTTGATGCGTTTGAGGCGCACATCCACCAACTCGATGCCGAGTTCTGGCATTTGTTTGGACGCGGCCAGCCGGATCTCTTGCTCCAATTGCTCGCGGCCTTTCTTCGGCTTGTCTAGATCTACGTCCTCGCGCGCGATCAGGTCTTCACCTAAGTTTTTGACATCTACAGCCCAGTCTTTGGAGCGCACAATTTCTTCGAGATCGGTGCCTGAGATAATATCGCGTACCACCGAATCGATGATGTCGTCCAAGCGTGTACGCGCGCCGCTTTCATCGCGCACAGAGCGCATGAATTTCAATGGATCGGCGATACGCCAGCGTGCAGTGGTGTCGACCAAGATGAATTCGCGGCCGAGGGTAGGCACTTGGCTGATGTCGCCATCCCACGGCAGGATGCGCTTGTCGAATCGGCGCACGTCCTGGATGAAGGGCTTCTTCCAATGCAGGCCAGAATCGGTGATGACCTCGCCGACGGGCTCGCCGAATTGCACCAGGATCGCCTGCTCGGACTGGTCAACCACATACACTGATTTGAACAGCAGCATCGCCACCAGAGCGAGCACTACATAGATACCGATGGTACGCATTATTTCGCCTCCTCTTGCTTGACCGCGCGCTCACGCAGATTGAGTAATGGCAAGGGGGAGTTTTGCCCGTCGTCAGCGACATAGACACTACCCACGCGCGGCAGCAGTTGGTTCAAGGCTTCCAGGTACATGCGCGTGCGCGTGACATCAGGTGCGTCCCGATACTCGGCAAGGATGGCGTTGAAGCGTGCGGTCTCGCCCTTCGCCTGATTGATGCGTTCGGTGGCATAGCCCTGTGATTCGGCGATGGCGCGATTGGCCTCTCCGCGTGCGCGCGGCAGTTCCTGATTGGCACGCTTGGTGGCCTCATTGATCATGCGCTCGCGCTCCTGGCGCGCTTCATTGACCTCGTTGAAAGCCGGCTTCACCGCGGCCGGCGGCACCACGTCCTGCAACTCCAATGTCACCACGTGGATGCCATTGTCGTACTGCGTCATGGCGGCTTGAATCTCATCACTCGCCAAATTGGAAATGGCCACACGTGCGGTGGTCAACACTTCGCTGCCAAGTCGGTTGCCGACCACGCGACGCATGACTGATTCTGAGATGTCGCGCAGTGTAAGCTCCGCATCTCTCTGATTGTAAAGATATTTTACGGGATCAGAAATTCGGTATTGCACTACCCATTCCACATCGATGATGTTCAGATCGCCCGATAGCATGAGCGATTCGTCAGGAAAATCCTGCGCTGAGTACACCGAGCGTGCGTCGTCAGTGGCCACCGTGCGAAAGCCAAACTCCTGTTTCAGTACGCGCTCTGTGGCGACCAATTCCACGCGATCCACGCCGAAAGGAATCTTAAAGTGCAAGCCAGGATCGGAGATCTCGACCACTTTGCCAAAGCGCTTTACCACCGCGCGCTCTTCAGGCTGCACGGTGTACGAAAGGCTGGTAAAGCCCCAGATGGCAAGGATCAGCACGATGGCCGACCCGACCAACCATCCGGTTGCTCGGCGCGGCGACGACGGAGGCGTCGTGCGTCCGTTTCCTCCACCTTTGCGGTTGGCCCCGAGCAGTTGCGACACCTTTTCGGCGGGTGTGCCCATAGTGATCTCTTCGTCGGTGGAAAGTGACCGGCAGCATAGCAGCGCAGCCACAATCACTTTCAGTGAACACCTGTTTACGTAGATGCAATATTCGCCCCGTTTCGACGCGATAGAATGGCCGTGTATCGCGACCCGCGCGTCGCCTTTTGTGAGTTCGACCACGACCCATGTCGCAATATTCTGCCGCCTCTGCCCCACTGCGCGCGGTCAGCGCTGAGAGCAAGTTGCGATTCACCGGAAACAATGATTTTCACCGGGAGTTGCGGCGTCGTGTCGATGCCTTCTTCGTCGACTCCGGCAAGCGCCCGCGCGATTGTTGGCAGATGTATTTGAAGACCGCAGTGATTGGCTTGTGGTTCGCGGGAGCCTATGCACTGCTGGTGTTCTGGGCTTCGACTTGGTGGCAGGCGTTGCCCTTGACCTTGCTGCTGGCCTTTGCTGTGGGGGCGATCGGCTTCAATGTTCAGCACGATGGCGGACACAAGGCTTATTCTGATCACCAGTGGATCAACAACGCCATGGCAATGACCCTGGATCTGGTCGGTGGCAGCTCTTATATCTGGCGCTGGAAGCACTCGGTCTTCCACCATGCCTATGTGAACATCCAGGATTACGACAGCGACGTTGACCTAGGCGTGATTGCGCGCTTGTCCCCGCACCAGCCGCACCGATTCATGCAACGCTGGCAGCACTGGTACATCTGGGCTTTGTACGGTGTGATGACCATTCGCTGGCAGCTCTACGGTGACTTCCGTGATCTGGTGGCGGGCAATATCGGCGCACAGAAATTTCCGCGACCGCAGGGTCGTTCGTTGTTGACCTTCATCGCCGGCAAGCTCGTCTTCCTCACGCTGGCGTTTGGTATCCCCTTGTTCTTTCACTCCTTCTGGGTCGTCGCTTTGTTCTACATGGTGAGCATGGCGGTGGTGGGCATTTTGCTCAGCGTGGTCTTCCAGTTGGCGCATTGCGTCGAGGAAGCGGAGTTTGTGGGTCCGCCTGCAGCCGGTGAGATAGACAGCTCTTGGGCGATCCATCAGATCGAATCCAGCGTCGATTTCGCGCGCCGCAATCGCTTCGTGAGCTGGATCTTGGGCGGCTTGAATTTCCAGATTGAGCACCACTTGTTCCCGCGCGTCTGTCATATCCATTACCCGGCGCTGTCCAAATTGGTGGAATCCACCTGCGTCGAATTTGGCGTGCGCTATCGCGAACACAAATCCTTCTGGGCTGGCGTGGCATCGCATTTCCGCTGGGTGCGGCGTATGGGCCAGCCGCTCGGCGCATGAGCGGCATTCGGCTAGTCGGCTTTGATGCCGACGACACCTTGTGGCATAGCGAGATTCATTTCCAGCATGCACACGCGCAGTTCGAGTTGATTCTTTCGGCCTATGTGGATCTGGCCGATGCGCGTTTGCACGAGCGCCTGCTGGAGACGGAACGGCGCAATTTGAAGTTGTTCGGCTATGGCGCTAAGGGCATGGCGCTGTCAATGGTCGAGAGCGCCATTGACATCACGCAAGCCTGCATCAGTGCTAGCGATATCCATCGGCTGATCGAGCTTGGAAAAGCCATTTTGCAGCATCCGGTGGAGTTGCTGCCGGGAATCCGGGAGGCGGTGGAGGCGGTCGCCGCACGCTGGCCCTTGGTGCTGATTACCAAGGGCGACTTATTTCATCAGGAAGCAAAGGTTGCACAATCGGCGCTGGCGCACTTGTTTCAGCGCATTGAGATCGTCTCGGAGAAGGACGCAAATTCCTATCGTCGCGTGCTCGCCGAATGTGGCACTGCGGCTGAAGATTTCGTCATGATCGGCAATTCTCTGCGCTCAGATATCGAGCCGGTCATCCGGCTAGGCGGTTGGGGTGTACATATGCCCTATGCCGTGACGTGGGCGCTTGAAGCGGAACATGGGTTAGCGACCGACGAGGCGCGCTTTCTTAGTGTGCGCGAAGCACGCGAGATTGCGCATGCACTCGACTCGATCGAGCGTCTGGCACAAGTTTCGCAGCTTCAGCGCTGACCGGTACGTGCTGCACGCTTAGCGATCGCGCGATGCCTTAAGGAAGGTCTGACAATTTCCGCCTCCGGCTTGGAAGGCACGCTGAGCAAAAAAAGCCTCGCTTTCGTTTCGTTTCATTTTCAATGGCTTGCGCAGTCAAAATGGTGGCACATCGATGCGCCGTCAAGAATTTCGGCTAGTTCTGCGTTTCCTTAATTGAGCCAGCTTGCGCGTCGGCAAGCAGATATGACGGCGGTAATTTTAGCAAAACCAATCGAAAAATTGCGCCTTCACCTGCGTTGCCGTGGGCGCTGATATTGCCAGCATGGCGCTCGACAATTCGCCGCACAATGGCCAGCCCGATGCCGGTACCCTCGTACCGGTCGCGGCCATGCAAGCGTTGGAAAGGCGCAAAAATTTTCGCGCTGAATTCGTTGGCAAATCCGATGCCGTTGTCTTCCAGTTCGATCACCCAAACGGGTGGCTCAGCGAGTGCGTCGTCGCGTACGCGCAACTCCAATATGGGTGTGCGCCCGGGCTTCGTGAACTTGAGTGCGTTGGAGATCAGATTCTGGAACACTTGGCCAAGCAGGCTGGGATCACCCCAAACCACGGGCAAAGGCGCGCAGCGAATGCTACCGCCACTTTTTCGCAAGCATTCCTCAAGGTCGTCGAGCACGCCATGCACGACCTCGTCCAAATCTACCGATACCAGCGACTGGCTGTGGCTGAGCACGCGCGAGTAATCGAGCAGTGCATCGATCAAGCGCTGCATGCGCGAGACCGCGCTCGACATATGTGTCAGGTACTCCAGCCCCTGCGGTTGGAGGACCGGGGCAAAATTCAACGCCAGTCGATCAGCGAATGCGCGCACTTTCCGAAGTGGTTCTTGCAGATCGTGCGAGGCGATGAAGGCGAAATCCTTTAACTCGCGATTTCGAGCGCCGAGTTCGGTCAGGCTACGTCTGAGTTTGTGTTCAGCGCTCAAGCGCTCAGTCACATCATGCGCGAGCACCAGTCGCGCCGTGCGGCCATTGAATATCAACTCGTCGGCAGAAATCTCGACGTCGATCAAATCGCCGTTTTTCTTGCGATGACGCCATTGACCGAAGTATTTACCAGACATAGGACCATGCGCGCGCCATTCCTCCATGGGCGAGACATCGCTGATGGGACGAATGTCTAGCAAGTTCATCTGCAGCCATTCTTCGCGGCCATACCCATAGTGATCGATCGCCGCCTGGTTGACCGTCAGAAAACGCAGGGTCTCCACATCAAAAGCCCACATTGGATGCGGATTACTGTCAAATAACAGCCGGTATTGTGCTGCGCCGGCCGTCAGGGCATCGGTCGCGCGCCGTCTTTGAATCACCACCCTTAGGAATTCGGATAGTAATTCAAGGCTGCTGGCGTCGGCCTGGGTGAAGCGCTGTGGGGTCACGGAGAAAATCTTGATCGCGCCATACGGGCCATCGGCGGTGCGCAAGAGCGTGATCAGCATGGATCGGGCGCCGGCCACTCTGCACGCAACGGCATCCACTCGCAGGTCGTCGTCGGTGTCATTCACCATCAGCGTGCGGCCCTGGCGAAGCGCTTCGCCGGAGAGGCTGGAATTCAGGCTCAGACGCATGCCGACAAAGGGCTCAGCGAGCCCCGAGCCGTGCTGATAAACCAACTCGTCGCCTTCGTGGCATTCGAACACTGCGGCTTCGCAACCCAAAAGGCGCTGGGCCATTGCGGGCACCATGGCCAGCAGCGCAACTACGCTGACCTCTGCGGCAGCCAAAATTTGTTGTGCTTCAACCAGGCCCGCCAGCCGATGTGCATGCTGTGCTATGGGGCTCGCTGATGCAGCGTGCGCTTGGGCCGCGCTGTCGAAAGAGGTCGCTTGCGCGAGTGCGAGCCGAGCCTCGGTCTCGCGCAAGCGCGCTTGCAGTTGCGCGATCTCATCCTCCCGCGCTGATGTACAGATCTCGCCGGTCATCAACCGCCTCGTTTGCCGCGGACGCCATATTCGCAAAGCGCATCGTTCGCTCAGGCACGGCCAGTGTACTCGCCACTCTCGGTGTTCACGCGTACGCGCACGCCGTTTTCAACGTACTCAGGCACCGACACTTCGTGGCCTGTGGACAGCTTGGCCGGCTTCGAGCGTCCGGTCGCACTCGCGCCCTTAACGTAGGGCGCCGTGTCCACCACTTCCAATTCGACCACGGCGGGCAGTTTTAAACCCACCGGTTCGCCATCAATCAACATCAGTTGGGTGTCTGGCAAACTGCCGTCGACCGAGTACAGCGGCAAATCTCCGACCATGGCCGGTGACAGCACATACTGGGTGTAATCCTCAGCATCCATGAAGACATAGTTGTCGCCATCCATGTACGAGAAGTTGGCATCGCGCCGCAGTAATTCGACTTCGGTCATGTCGTCGTCCGCGCGTAGGCTCAAGTCCAGTTTAATTTCAGTGCCGACCTGATAGAGCCAGAAACGAAAAGTGGTGTTGCCGCCGCGACCGGTCGGTGCGCTGCGTTCGACATCACGCACGCTCCAATACTTGCCCAAGTGTTCCAACACGGTGCCGCGTTTAATCTCAGTCGCTTTCATATGATTCGCCCTATTTCGCTTGCAAGCGCACGGCGCCATCAAGGCGCATGGTTGTGCCGTTCATATACCGATTCTGCGCAATGAAGCACACGGCATCGGCGAATTCCGAGGGTTCGCCGAGGCGCGCCGGGAAGGGCACCATTGCTTCAAGACTAGCTTTGACTTCTGGCGGCATGCCGCCGGCCATCGGCGTGAGAAAGATGCCCGGCGCCACCGTGACCACGCGAATGCCAAAGCGCGCTAACTCGCGTGCCATTGGCAAGGTCATGCTGACGATGCCACCCTTGCTCGCGGCGTAGGCAGCTTGCCCAATCTGGCCTTCGAATGCAGCAACGGATGCGGTGTTAACAATCAAGCCGCGCTCGCCGTCATCGCCCGCGGCATTGTTTTGCATCAGCTCCGCGCCGGCCTTAGACACATTAAAACTGCCGACCAGATTGACACGAACCGTGGTTTCGAACTGGCTCAGCGGCATGCTGCCGGTACGCCCAAGCACGCGTCCCGCGCCGAGAATGCCGGCGCAATTGACCACTAAATTGAGACCCTGCATCTGCTCGAAGGCGGATTTCATTGACTGCGCGACACCCGCCTCGTCAGTCACATCGGTGCGCAAAAATCGCGCTTTCGAACCCAGTTCGGCGACGGCTGCGGCGCCTTTCTCGTCTTGTACGTCTAATAGCGTGACTTGTGCTCCATGGCCAATCAGCGTCTGCGCGAGGGTGAATCCCAGGCCGGAGGCGCCACCGGTGATTGCAGCCTTGATCTGATTAAGTTGCATGCGGCGCTGCTCCATCGGGAATCGGCGCGCAGCATAGCCGGCATTTGATGCTGGACATCGAACCCAAGCCATTGCCGCAGCGACAGTTCGATGATCCACGATGAAGTCAGCCGCGAAGCAAAAACAAGCTCAAATGTCGAGTTCGCGCTGTTCACGTCGGAAGCGGCGCATACGCTTGACGAATCGCTGATAGGGCACGCCCGAAGTCAGGTGGCGCCACAGCGTGTGTGTGCGGAAAAACTCGCGCATCTGGTCTGCGTGATGCGGAAATCGGCGCCAATCCGCATGCGGCGTGGTCAGTCGACGCAACACCAGAATGGGCTCGTCGCTGAAGTCCCAAGATAAGGGCTCAAAGCCGGCCTTAAGGGCCATCATGCTCAGGCTCTGGCGCGTAAAGCCATGCGTGTGCCCGAAATGAAATCTGGCGGTTGGCGTGCGCTTAGGGTTTGCAATATTCGGCACGCCCACATGAAAGATGCCGTCTGCCCGAAGCAACGTATGCACGCGACGGAAGGCGATAAGCGGATCGCGCAGATGTTCAAACACGTGCGAGGAAGTCACCAGATCAAAGCTGCCGTCGGTGACCGGTGCGGACTCAAGTGTGGTGGCATGCACCTTGGCGCCCAACTCGGTGCGCGCGTATTCGGCAAATCCTTGATGCGGCTCGATGCCCTCGGCCTGCCAGCCGGCGGACGCGGCCGCGGCGAGAAAGGCGCCGGTGCCGGCGCCGATATCCAACACTCGATCACCTAGCTTCAGATAAGGTTTGAGAATGCCGACGCGTTCTGCCGCGCCGCGTTGATCGCGCAATAAGGACTTAGCGCGCGGCTTAGAGTCGCCGTGATAGTGCTCGCGGTATTGATCACGGTAGTAGCCTTCGATCTCGTCCGCGGTGGGCATGGGATCGAGAAACACCAAGCCACAATGCGTGCACAAGGCATTCGTGAGCTGCGCCAAGTAGCGATCACGCCTGCCCACCACTTCGCGCTCGCGGCTACCGCACAAAGCACAGGGCAGCGATTCCCCGACGAATCGGTACGGTTTGAGCCGGTCTAGCCAGTTGAAAGCGGACACGAATCCAATAGATCATCGAAGCAGGAGAGCTGAGTTTACGCTTGGCCATCGGCATCGGCGCGCTCACTTGTCGCGCCGCAGCCGACAATCTCGCGCTACCGTCGCCCGCACTCGCTCGGCAACATCATGGCTTTTGACTTGTGAAGTCGCGAACTGGCGCGACTGCACTCGCCGTCGCCGCCGCCGCTTCCCCGCGACCACACCACACCACAATCCAAAGCTCACCCGAACAGGTTTTCTCGCACGCCACCCACCGCAACCGATCCCGCGCCGCCCCGACCTGACCCGCGCGACGCCAAGCCGCTGAAAACAATCAAAAATGCCAGCCAACTGGCTGCTACCGGCCAAACCAGATAACGCGATTCGGCTGAGGGTGCCAGTACAAAATAAGGCACCGTATACATCCATGCGCTCCCCAACAGCGCCATGATCGGACCGATGCCAATGCCTTGAGGCAAGGTCGCGGCAACCCGCAAACGCCTGATCCACAATACAATCCCGGCCCCAAGTCCCAGCAGCAAATACAAACCCGGCGCCAACAGTCCCGCCGTGCGCATAGCCTCGATCAAGGATCGATAAGCCGAATGCGCGCCTGCAAATCGACGTTCCAACGGCGGGTTATCGGCGTAGGCCCGCAATTCAGGGTTGTCCGCCAGCTTCGATAGCGCCGGGGTCGAATGCGGTCCCAGCAGACCGAGAAAAAGCCGCAAGCGATGCCGCCACCAATGTGGTTCCGTCAGCAATGCTATCCACGCTTGGCGCAACTCCGTGCGCTGAAGTCTGGTCAGCGCTTCAATCGTCGGATTGATCACACCCGATTTCGTCGCCGAAAATAAATCCGACCAATAGGGATCAAAGGCTTCGCGCAATTGCGTTACGTCCATCCCAGGCCCGACCAAGCTCGCCGGTATCAATTGCCGATCGGTCGCCACCGACACGGCCTGCAAATCAATCATTGGCGCCACCGCCCACGTATCCAAGCGTCCGCTCACCAAGGTCTGCGCGAAGCTGAGCTTGCCAAACCAGAGTAGGGCGATAAGTCCAGCAATCAGCACGGCGCGCTGCCAATGCGGTACGCGCGGCCAAGCCATCCATCCCCACCAGATCACCAACGGCAGCACCGCCAAAATGCCGTTATGGCGCACACCGCTCGCGATAAAAAGCAAAAGAGCGACCGCGATCCCGCGCGCGAGTCCAAGCGGAAATCGCGGCAAGCACAACGAAAAAGCCGCGACTAAAGCGCCGCTTAGCACCAAGTCGGTCCACACATGCGGAAACATGGAGACTAAAAAGGGACTGAGCGGCGCCAGCAAAGCAATGGTCCATGCCAAGCCACCTCGACCCGCCGCGTGCGCCAACAACGCCAACCGCGCGAATCCAAACGCGTGCAGGCCACCGATCAAGACCAAGGGCCCACTCGTCGCCGGAAAACCCAAGCCCATCAACAGCGCCCAAAGCGCCGGCATCATTGGCGGCGCCACCTCGGAAAACTGCCCCGTCCGTGCCTGATGCCATTGGAACGCCGAGTCAAAACTCACATAGCCCGGCCAAGCCACGACCACAACCACGCCCACCAAGATCGCCGGCAAAGCCGTGAGCAGCCAAGCCTTCCAAGTGCGAGCACGCGCAGGGCTGGCTGCGTTTGAAATCACTTCTGGCCCTTTCGAAGGCGGTCAACCACAGATTGTCGCTCCCGGCCCATGCGGTCTTCAGTGATGTTACGGCCACCAGTCTTTGCGATCATCAGCCCAAAATTCTAGGTGTGGAAATGGACGCCTCCCCAGCTTTCGGCCTCGTTGAGCCACACGGGGTTACAACACCACAGTCGACAGGAGAAGGCGTCGGAGTTGAAGGCTAAGCTGGTGGGCTCGACTTGGCAAAGAGCGTTTTTCAGGTTCGCATGATCGCCTTCAGCCGTAATTTGTTGTTCAACAAGCAGTTCATCCGTACTAAGCTGATCGGCACGTCATGGGGGTCGTATGCTGAATCGAATGAATTATTGGTGCCTTTACGATTGCGCGTCGTCAGCGGCCCGATTTGCCCCTCACGGAGATCGAGCATGACCAATACAACCCTCGCGCAGGCTCAGCGGGACTTGCGAGGTGGTTACTGCGCAGGTGGACCCGGCGTTCTGGCATCGGCGCTGGCGTGGGGCTGCGCGGCTTTGGTGGCGGCGTTCGTTTCACCAAGGCAGGCGGTGATCGCCTTATTCGTCGGCGGCATGCTGATCCATCCCGTCGGTCTGCTCATCGAGAAGCTGCTGGGTGGATCTGGCAAACATGAGCCCGGCAATCCCATGGCCGTGCTGGCCATGGAGAGCACGATCTTGATGCTGCTCTGCCTGCCGATCGCCTATGTCGTATCACTGTATCGGCTGGACTGGTTCTTCCCGGCGATGCTTTTGATCATCGGTGGGCGTTACCTGCTGTTCTCGACCATGTACGGCCTGCGGACGTATTGGCTGCTCGGCGGGGTGTTGGCGATCGCTGGGTTCGTGTCGGTCGCGGTGATGGCATCGCCGGCGGCAGTGGCTCTGGTCGGTTCGCTGATCGAGTTCGGTTTCGCGATCCATCTGACCCGCATGGGGCGTCGCGAGCCGGTTGCCTGAGCGGTAGCGAGGTGTCGTGCTGGCCCGTTCTGCACTCGCGATGAAAGTTTGCGCCACGTTTTCGCGTTACAGGCTGCAACGTGGCATTCCTCCCCGGCGGAGCCACGCGATGCGATCGCACGTCAACCGTCATGCCCGATCGTCATCGCGCTGGCCGGCGCTTGCGCGCCCTCGTCCGCGCAGGTTGAACGCAT
>Ga0105044_10000614_pt1 | contig 44401 bp, 55 predicted proteins | sample MAT01_FD_78092 | JGI IMG/M metagenome (GOLD analysis project Ga0105044, IMG submission 78092) | Freshwater microbial communities from Lake Fryxell liftoff mats and glacier meltwater in Antarctica - MAT-01 | ecosystem: Environmental > Aquatic > Freshwater > Ice > Liftoff microbial mat | place...
GTGATGAGGCTTTCGGTGCTGCCGACGAATTCACCCATCACCGCCCGGTCAAGCGAGGCGTCAAATGAGATTTGCACATCGGTTGCCAAACTGCCGATATCTAAGGTCAACAAGGTCACGCCTTCAGAGAGCGGGACGCTAATCGGCACGCGCTGATCTTCGCGCACTTGACCCGCCCGTGACGAGTAGGCTACCAACGCCACGTTGATGACCACCGCGCCGGTTAGCGCCAACGCAATCACGCCGCTGAAGGGCAGTCGCCCGCGCAATAACATCCCCAGACCCACGGCCACCAACAAGGCAGGCCATCCGCGTTGTATCAGGTCGGCTAATCCGGGTGGGAAAACGCCCGCCGTCAAGCCTAACCAGACTGCTCCGCCCGCGACGGCCAGCACGCCCCATAACACATTCCGACGCACAGCCATCTTAGGACGCCCTCAATTGACGTAACAGGTAAACCAGAGCCAGCACTGTCGCCAGCGCGGGCAGATATAGGCTTTGGCCGGTAGCGCCCATCAGCAAGCCGCCCGTGCGTTCTGCCGCCCACAATCCGATTACCAACCCGGTCATGAGGATCACTCCGAGCGTGCTGACCACGCCGCCGCGCCGTGTGACCAATGACCCTTGCGGAATCGCCCACCACAAAGCGACATACAACGCCAATACTGCGCCAGAGGTGATTACCGCCCCTACGATGAATAGTGCGCGGACAAGCCACGCATTCAAGCGGAGCGATGCTGCGATTCCGCCACATACCCCGCCGAGCACTCGGTCTGTAAAGCTCCGCGTCACGCTCAATCCTTCTTACGCTTTAGCTGGGCTAAAGGTTCATTTTAGCAGGCGAGGACACAGCCCCACCTAAACAAAATTCAGGGTTGGGTTATGGGATAAACCGCACCACTGTGCGGAATTGTCCCAGTTCTAGTTCATCACCATCCCGCAGGCGCACCGGTTGGTTGGTCGGGATGAGCGCCCCGTTCAGGCGTGTGCCATTGGTGCTGCCCAAGTCGCGGATGAACAAATCGCTGCCTTGGACATGAATCTGCGCGTGGCGGCGGCTAACACCCAGCTCGCCCGCGCCGTACTTATTCAGGTCAATTTCCAGCACGTCACCTTTTTCGCCCCGTCGCCCCACCACCATATCGACATGCACCGCCACAATTAAACGACGTTCACCCATCTTAAATTCAAGGCGAGCCGGTAGGCGATGTGGCGGTTGTATGGAGGAATTGGCGCTCATGATGGGCAGTCTAATGGCTGACGAACTGCTTTAAGTGTGCTGTATAGTCATTATTGATGCAAGCCCGTGGATGGTTGCGGGTGAACTTTACTTAGGGCGGAAGCCATCTTCCCGCCCGCCAAGCAAAAATCTAGCCGGGTGTTCAGGGTAAAAGTCCGTGGGAAATCGGCATTTCGTTGGTTTCGGCCAGTCGTTCGAGGCCGCCCCGATCCGCGATGAAGAACTCACGCCCGCGTTTTTTGAGCAAACCGGCGTTGAGCAAGCCGCGCAGCGCCCGCCCGACCACCTCACGAGTTGTCCCCAAAATGGCCGCGATTTCTTCCTGCGATAGGCGCGACGGCGCTTCTGCGATTTGCCCGGCATACGAGGTTGATTCGTGTAGGAACAATTTCGCCAGTCGGGATGGGATGCTGCGAAAGGTCATGTCTTCGAGGCGTTCGATGTACTCACGGTTGACCCGCGCTAAGGCTTGCACGGTGGCGGCCAATAAGGTCGGCTCTTGTGACAGTAGCGCGACCATCACCGGGTGGCTGATGACCGCGACGTGCGCGGCGGTCACTGCGGTGGCGTTGTACGGGTTGCTATCGCCATCGACGGCGGCGACCTCATTGAACGAGGAGACTGGGCGGAGCAAATTCAGCGTGTGCGGGCGTCCCTCTGGGCTGATGCGATAAATCCGCACCAACCCTTCGGTCACGATATGAAACCCTGCGCTGTCTTCCCCTTCGGAAAAGATGGCCGCGCCCGCTTGATAAGCGCGCAGATGCGCGCCGTCGTGTATCCGTGCCAGAACACGCGCCGTTACTCCATGAAAACAGGGGAGACAGCCCCAATCCGCGAGGTCATCGGCCATCGATTCCGCCTTCTCAAACTATTTCGGCAGTAAAAACGCCAACATCAATAGCACCCCAAACGAGGCGGCTGCCAACAGCCCCATCGAACGGAGGTCGGCTAACACAAAGCCGTACTGGGCGTGCAATTGTTCTTCCGTCACAATTTTGGTCGGATTCGACAACATCTGCGAAATCTCATCCCCCGTCAGCGAACGTCGGCGCGATTCTTGATTACGGGCGCGCACACGCACTGCGGTTGACCGAGGGGATACGACTTTTGGTAGTGCGTTGTCGGGGCTGGGCGCTGTTGCTGCGGCGACTTCTTCGGCTTCAACCTCAGCTTCTATATCTTGTGCTTGTTCGCGAGCGCGGTCTAGCAATTCACGGTTTAGGCGTTGGCCGCTGCGTTCTTTACGCTTCGACATGTTTCAAATCCTTTGCCCGTCTGGGCGGTTTTCTTAGAGATTTGTTCCACTGACCAACTCAGCGAACACGATGTAACGTTTGCTATTCACGCGGTAAGGATAACAGCTAATTAGCGTAGCGGTAGGACGGCCTTGATCGCCCATCACCTGTACATCGCTGGGATCAACGATGTCTGTGCCGGTGACGCGATAGGTGAAGGTCTGGCTGCGGGTCTGGATATAGAATTCGTCTCCGACCTGCATCTGATCGAGGTTCTTGAACAACTCGCCATAAACATCGTTATGCGCCGCCAATGACACGTTTCCGGTTGCGCCGCCGGGGATTGCGTTATTGTCTACTTGCCCGACGCCCTGTTTGAGCGCCTCTGGGTCTGTGCCTTGCACAATGGATTGTTCTAGCCCCAAGCGCGGGATGCTGACGTACAGCGCGGTCTCATCGGTCTGGGGCGGGCGGATGACGTTCGCCAATAAAACCTGATCCACCACCAACTGTTTGACCGCGCCTTGTAAGTGAGACGGCACATCGTCGATGAACTCATCAAGGTTGAAGCTGACGGTGTTGTCATCGTTGATGATGTGACCGCCCGGCAGCACAAAATCGTCGAGCTTGACGGTCAAGAGTGAGGTCGGTTCAGCGGTGGGGATGCCTTGCAACCGCGCTTGATTGGCGTCTTCTTGCACTTGCGCCGTTTCGCGCTCTAATGTGTTGACCGCGCCGGACAGACTCGCGCCAATCACGACCAACCCGACCACCGCTGTCACTTCGACCAGCGTCAAAAGACGATTGAACCACACTCGTCGGACTGCCGCCCGTTTGGGGTCTGGGATGTCGGCAGGATAGGCCGCTTCGTCCTCAAAGGTCGGCGCGGAGGGTGCAGGGTGTGGCGTGCGCGCCGCAACGGTTGGGTTTGGGCGCACAGACACCGGCTGCTGCACGATGGTTTGGACTGGCGCGGGCGTTTCTGGCGTCTCAAGCACACGTCCGGTCTGGCGCATCCGTTCCAAGCGTTGCTGACGCTGTTCTCGCTTGCGGATGGCGAGGACGCGCTCTAAGTCTTCAATACTCAGTTCATCGACGGGTCGTTTATCACGCATCGGTCAGGTCACTCTTAGGGATACTTGCGGTTGAGCAGGCGGGCATACGGGATGGTCTCGCGGACGTGGGGCAGGCCGCAAATCCAAGCGACGGTGCGCTCTAGGCCGAGGCCGAAACCGGCGTGCGGGATGCTGCCGAATTTTCGCAAGTCGAGATACCACGAATAGGCCTCACGCGGCAAACCGATGGTGGCGACGCGCTCCTCAATCAAATCACTGTCCCAGATTCGTTCGCTGCCACCGGTGATTTCACCATAGCCTTCTGGCGCGAGCAGGTCAACGCTGCGACAGACTTCCGGGCGGCCATCGACGGGCTGCATATAGAAGGCTTTCACAGCCGAGGGGTAGTGATAGACGAACACCGGCTTGTCAAACATTTGTGTGAGCGCCGTTTCGTGCGGGCTTCCAAAATCATTGCCCCATTCAATGTCGATCAGGGAGCGCTCTGCCGGGTCTTCGAGGGTCGCGGCCAGCGTCTTGAGGCGCTGCACGGCGTCGTCATAACTAATGCGTGGGAAGGGCGAAATCGCGTTCTGGAGGGCGGTGGTATCGCGCTCCAAAATCTCCAACTCAGCCTTGTGCTTGGTCAACACAGTTTGGATGACATGTGACAGCAGTTGTTCTTCCATGTCCATCACATCTTCAAGGCTGTAGTGCGCCATCTCTGGCTCCAACATCCAAAACTCGATCAGATGGCGGCGAGTCTTGCTTTTTTCGGCGCGGAAGGTCGGGCCGAACGCATAGACTTTCCCAAAGGCCATCATGTTGGCCTCGTTGTACAACTGCCCGGTTTGGCTGAGGAAGGCCGGTTCGCCAAAATAATCCAGCTTGAACAGGTCTGTCGTGTTCTCACCGGCGGCGGGGGTGATGATTGGGGTATCGACCAGTAGAAAACCATGATCGTCAAGCCAGTTGCGGAGCGCATTGACGATGGTTGAGCGAATCCGCAAAATCGCCCATTGGCGCGACGAACGCACCCAGAGGTGACGGTTGTCCATCAGAAATTCAGGGCCGTGGTCTTTGGGGGTGATGGGATATTCGTGCGCCATCTGCACCAATTGAATATCCTTGACGCCGACCTCATAGCCGCCGGGGTAGCCGGGTGCGCGCTCATCTTTGCGGACGTTGCCGGTGATGATGATTGACGACTCTTGGGTGAGCTTGCCCGCGAGGTCGAAACCCTCTTCTGTCAAATCGCCTTTGAAGGCGACGCATTGGGCGATGCCCGACCCGTCGCGCAGTTTGATAAACGATAATTTTCCCTTACCGGTACGGTTATAAACCCAGCCGCGCAAGGTGACTTCCTGCCCATCGTATTGAGCAATTTCAGCAATTGAAATGACGGGTGGCACGGTTTCGCTCCTAGTCCAAAGTAAAAAACGCCTGTCTCATAAGTCTGATTATAACACGCCAGAAAAAACCCTCAGATTTGGGTGGAATCCAGAGGGTTCAATTTGCACAAAAAGGGGTACTCTTATAGAAGTGGTCAGTTTGAAGTTTAGCCGTTTGAAGTTGGAAGTTTTTACGCTTATCAAGATGATTGTCCGTTTTAACCTCAATTTCACCAAGCTGCATTATGGTTAAAGCTGAACCTAAATTGAGGTTTGACTGTCCACTGCAAACTTCCCACTTCTAACTTAGTTAAATGAGGTAAAAAAGCATGTTAGGCCGTAACCCCGCCAATTATCACGTTGAGTATCTTGATATCACCCAGCATTGGGACGCCACCTCACAGCCTTACGCCGGCGGCGACGCCCTCATCACCTTGCTCTCACAGGGGTGGGAGATGAACGGCACGATTTACATGGAATACAAGTGGTTCGGTGGCAACCGCCGCGTGCGCGTGTATCACTGTGACTTGTACCTCGACGACGACCACATGACGTTGCCGGTCATTCACAACCCGTATGTCAACCGCTTGCTGCGCCAGCCACAATTCAAGATTGAACTGCGCGAGACCGGCAAATTGACCCCGCATGAGGTGGTATAACGCGGTATTTTCGACCCTGACATCCAATCCACCTAGGGGCATGGCGCGCCATGCCCAGATTTTTCGTGCGTAATTTTAATACAACGCCTGACGTGGGCGGTATTGTAGGGCTTCGGCGGTGTGCTGCATTTGAATCATGTCGCTGTCGGCGAGGTCGGCGATGGTGCGACTGAGTTTTAGGACGCGATGATACGCCCGTGCGCTGAGGTTCATGCGCTTGATGCTGACTTCTAGCAAACTTTTGGCCTCTGGGCTGGTCGGGCAAAAGGTTTGGATATCGCTGACGGTCATGTCGCTGTTGGTGCGAGCGTAGGGATGCCCGGTGAAGCGTTCGCGCTGACGTTGACGGGCGGCCTCGACACGGGCGCGTATCGCTGAGGACGGTTCGGCGCGACTATCCGACATCAATTTGTCGTGGTCTACCCGTGGGACATCCAAATGCAAGTCGATTCGGTCAAGCAGCGGCCCCGATAGGCGGCTCTGATAGCGCGTAATCATGGTCGGCGTACAGGTACATGGGCGGTGCGTGTCGCCATAGTAGCCGCACGGACACGGATTCATCGCGCCAATTAGCAAAAAATTGGCGGGCAGTGTGACACTGGCCTTTGCGCGGCTGATGGTCACGATTTTGTCTTCGATGGGCTGGCGCAGCGAATTGATGATGTTGGTCGGTAATTCTGGGAACTCGTCAATGAACAAGACGCCGCGATGCGCCAATGTGACTTCACCGGGTTTGGGGATTGAGCCACCGCCAACCAAGCCGGCCAAACTGGTGGTGTGATGTGGGGCGCGGAACGGTCTGTGCAGTATCAGCGGATGATCCGCCGTCAACAAATCCGCCACCGAGTAGATGCGCGTGACCTCCAACGCCTCATCAATATCAAGCTGTGGCAGAATCCCCGGCATAGCACGCGCCAACAGCGTCTTGCCAACGCCGGGCGACCCACTCATGAGGACATTGTGATTGCCCCCAGCGGCGATTTCCAGCGCCCGCTTGATGTGTTCTTGACCTTTGATGTCCGCGAAATCAACCGTGCCTTCCGGCAGCGGGGTAGACATCGCTTCAATCGCGATCTCGTGCTGAAAAGGAGTCAGAGGCTTGAGTTTATAGAGATGCTCGACCAGCGCGGCCAGCGTCGGCACGGGGATGACTTTCATCCCGGCGATCAGGGCGGCTTGTGGCGCATCTTCTACCGAGCAATACAGCGTGTTGAGTCCGCCTTGCAGCGCGGTATAAGCCGCCGCCAATACACCGCGTGCGTGGCGCACACTGCCGTCCAATGACAATTCGCCAATGAACATCGCGCCCTCGGTGCTGTTGAGGGGGATTTGGTCGGTGGCCGCCAATACGCCAACCGCGATGGGCAAATCATAAACCGGACCTTGCTTGAGCAAGTCGGCGGGCGATAGGTTGACGGTATAGCCTTTATTGGGGAATTGCAGGCCGCTGTTTTTGATGGCGGCGCGCACACGCTCACGACTTTCCTTGACCGCCGAGTCTGGAAGGCCGACAATGGTGAAGATCGGGAGTTGGGCGCGAGGGTTAAAATCCGTCTCAACCAGCACGACTTCCCCCTCAAGACCGATGATGGCGCAAGCGCGAACAATTGAGAGCATACAGGTTCCCTAACTGAGACTAGAAAACTGACTAAGCCTAAGAGTATAATCGTCATACAACGCATTTCAAAACACACCGACGTGAGTCGCAGTGTTAATTTACCGTAGACAGCACCAATGACAGCCTGTTATACTCTCTGGCCTGTCATGATGGGCTTACTTTGGGGAAAAAGGGCAAACCATGAAGGTTTCCACATCTATCAAGGTGCGGTGTCCGCATTGCCGCGTTATTAAACGTCACGGAAATGTGATGATCATTTGCAAGAACCCCAAGCACAAGCAGCGCCAAGGGTAAGGACGAACTATGCGTGTAGAAGGTGTTGACCTGCCTCGCGATAAGCGAGTCGTTATCGGGCTAACCTATATCTTTGGGATTGGGAAGAAAAGCAGCCAAGACATCCTCGCGGCTGTCGGCGTTGACCCCAGCATCCGAGTGAAGGATTTGACCGAGCAGCAGCAAGCGGAACTGCGCGCCCAAATCGGCAACTACACCATCGAAGGCGATTTGCGCCGTTCGGTGTTGGGTGCTATTAAGCGTTTGCAGGAAATCGGCTCTTACCGTGGGATGCGCCACAAGCGCCTTCTACCGGTTCGCGGCCAGCGTACCCGCACCAATGCCCGTACCCGTCGCGGTGTCAAGAAGACCGTACCGGGACGTGGTCGTAAGCGCGGATCGTCGAAGAAGTAAGGGAAATCAGCTTGGGTTTTTCGGTGTGGTTTTTTCACCCCACCGTTCCATCCATCCTATACTCGTCATCACGATACGCCCTGCTCGTGCCGTTGTAGGGCGTATTATGACGTAACCACCACTTAGGAGGTTCCATGGCACGCGGTAAGCAGGGTGCAGCCAGCCGTAAGACGGCCAAGAAGGTCGTCAAGAATATCCCTTACGGTCAGGCGCACATCTATGCGACATTTAACAATACCATCGTCTCGATGACCGACCAGTCCGGCAACGTGGTTGCTTGGGCGAGTGCGGGGACATCGGGCTTCACCGGCAGCCGTAAAAGCACGCCCTACGCCGCCCGTTTGGCAGCGCAGTCGGCTTCGGATGCCGCCGCCGGTCATGGCATGAAGGAAGTCGACGTTTTCGTCAAGGGCCCCGGCCCCGGTCGTGAAAGCGCCATTCGTGCCATCCAAGCCAGCACCTTAAAGGTGCGTTCTATCACCGACGAAACGCCTGTCCCGCACAACGGGGTGCGTCCGCCGAAGAAGCGCCGTGTTTAATCACGTCGTTCGCCTTTTTGTTTGGGAAGTCCCAACACGGTTAGTCTAGGGAGGACTTCGGGGATGTCAACGACCACGCTCATAAAGGGGGTGGCTTGCGATAAGCAAGCCCATGTTGACCAGCCTCGGTCTTCATTCGTGAGGCTAAGTTATTCGGGTCACGATACCGACGGGTGACTGAACCAGCCCATCGCTCTATCGTCCACCATTAAACATGCTGAGGGTCTAAGCAAGTGCGGTGGGCATGACAAGCCTGAATAACATTGGCGAGCTTCACTTTATCGTCGTAAGACGAAAATAATGAGGCAACTCATGATAGTATGAGGGCGGGTTAGTGATTTTTCAATATCACCACCCCACCGGAACGGTTTAAAGTGTCAGCTATCGCTATTGTACGCCGATTCACAAATCCGATGGCTATTTTCACGAGAAAGGAGAGGCGCTTTCCTCCGCTACCACAAGGGTAGCGGTATCTCCGCGCCAAGTTCAATGAACCTGACCCAAATGGTGCTGCCGCATAAGGTCGAGTCCGATGCGGCGACACGAAACTACGGGAAGTTCACCATCAGCCCGCTGGAAAAAGGCTTCGGCCTGACGCTGGGGAATGCGCTACGGCGCGTGCTGTTGTCGTCGTTGCAAGGTGCGGCGGTGACGAGCGTGCGCGTGAGCGATGTCCATCATGAATTTTCGCCCATCCCCGATGTGCGTGAGGACATGACCCAGTTCATCTTGCAGGTCAAGCAGATGCGCGTCAAATTGGACGGCGAAAGCGCCCGCCTACGTTTGGAGCATCGCGGTGAAGGCACAGTCACGGCTGCGGACATCCGTTGTCCGCCGGAAGTTCAGATTATTAACAGTGACTTGTATCTGTTCACGGTTGATAATCCCAACGCCCATCTTGAGATGGAGTTTGAGGTTCGTGCTGGTCGCGGCTTCAGCCCATCGGATGAGCGGGGTCGCCTCCCGATTGGCGAACTGCCGGTGGATGCCATCTTCAGCCCGGTCAAGCGCGTGAAGTTTGAAATTGAACCTGCGCGTGTTAACAACTTGACCAACTATGATAAGTTGGTCCTAGAAATCTGGACGGACGGAGTGATTCGCCCTCAGGACGCGCTGGCGCAAGCTGCACAAATCCTGATGCGTCACTTGTCGGTGGTGAGCGGGATGAACCCGGACATGCCCTCCGATTGGGGCATGGACGCGATTGACCCTGACCCCGATCCGCGTTTGTCCAACGGCAAGCGCTCGCAGCTTCACGATAAGCTGATTGAAGAGCTTGACCTCAGCGTGCGCGTCTTTAACTCGCTCAAGCGTACCGGTATCACCACCATTGGTGATGTGCTGGAGATGCTGGATCGCGGCCAAGACGCAATGTTGGCAATCCGCAACTTCGGCGAGAAGTCGCTGGATGAACTGATTGAAAAACTGCAAGAGAAGGGCTATCTGCAGAAGCCGCAGGACGATACCGGCGCTGCGGAATAAGACGAGCCTATAAAGAGGACGACGATGAGACACAAAGTCGCTGGGAAAAAACTCAGCCGCGACACCGGACACCGTAAGGCGCTGCGCCTGAACTTGACCCGTGCGCTGTTCGAGCATGAACGTATCGAGACGACGCTGGCGAAGGCGCAGTTTGTGCGCGGCAACGTTGAGCGTCTGATTACCGTCGCTAAGCGCGGTATCGACAAAGCCACGGTGACTGGCAAGCCGGAGGCTGGCGTTCACGCCCGCCGTATCGCTGCTAGCCGCCTCGGTAATAACCGCAAGGTCGTGCAGAAGCTGTTCGATGTGTTTGCGCTGCGTTATGCGACGCGGCCCGGCGGCTATACGCGCATCTTCAAGCTAGGGCCGCGCCACGGCGACAACGCCGAAATGGTGCTGCTGGAGCTTGTTGATACGACAGTCGCCCCGACCAAGCTCTAAGTTATAATGGTGCGTTATAGGGCGACGCTGGCCTATGATGGCAGTGCGTACTGCGGGTTTCAACGTCAAGCGGGCAACACTCCCACCGTCCAAAAAGCGGTTGAGGACGCCCTCCGTAGCGTGACCCATCAGACCACCACTATCGTGGGCGCGGGTCGAACCGATAGCGGCGTCCATGCGACAGGGCAGGTGATCACCTTTGAGATCGAAGGTTGGTCACAAGGCTCAGTCAAGCTCGTTAAGGCGCTTAATGCTACGCTTCCGCCCGACATCCGATTGCGCGATGCCGTCGAAGCGCCGGGGTTTCACCCGCGTTTTGATGCTGCCAGCCGCCGCTATCGCTACACCATCTTGCGGGCGGATGTGCAGAACCCGTTGCTCAATGGGCGGGCGTGGATGATCAGCCATCGGTTGGAGGGTGCAGCGATGCAAACCGCCGCGCAGATGTTGATTGGCAAGCACGATTTCGCCACGTTTGGGAATCCGCCGCAGGGTGATAACAGCGTCCGCGAGGTGTTCATCTCAACGTGGACGCAGCGGCCTGACTCATGGGGTGAAATCTTTGAGTACGTCGTGGAGGCCACCGCTTTTTTGCACCATCAGGTGCGGCGGATGGTCGGCATGATGGCGGAAGTTGGGCAAGGGCGGGTATCATTAAGCGAGTTTGAGGCGCGGTTTCGCGCCGCAGACATTCACCAATCCAAACCCGCCGCGCCACCCCAAGGATTGATCCTTGAGGCCGTGCGCTATCGGGAATAAAATATCCAGCTAGAACAAGTGCGAGGCGTGGCAATTCAGTCAGCCCGCCGGAGGAAACGATGAGAGTCAAGACGTTTGTGACCACTCCCGACGACATCAATCGTCAGTGGTGGGTCGTTGACGCGGAAGGGCAGACGTTAGGCCGCCTCGCGACGAGAATAGCCGTGGTTTTACGCGGTAAGAATAAGCCGATCTTTACGCCGAACCTTGACTGTGGCGATTACGTTATCGTCGTTAACGCAGACAAAGTTGTCGTGACGGGCAACCGTCTCGAAAAGAAGATTTACTACCATCACACCGGCTTTCTGGGCAACCTCAAGAGTGAGCGCCTGAAAGTCTTGATGGGTCGCCGCCCGGTTCGCGCTCTTGAGAAGGCGATCAAAGGTATGCTCCCCGATGGTCGTTTGGGTCGCGCCATGTATAAAAAGCTGAAGGTTTACGCTGCTGCGGTACACCCGCATGAAGCGCAACAGCCTAAAGAACTGAAGTAGGGGGAATCGAAATGGCTTCGCAGTATTTTGAAGGCATTGGCCGCCGTAAGGCCTCTAGCGCCCGCGTCCGCCTGTATGCTGGCGGCACGGGGAACTTCCTCATCAACGACAAGGACGCCCGCGATTATCTTCCTCGCGCTGGCGACTATGAAATTATGTTGCAACCGTTGAACGTAGTCGGTCAAGATGGTAGCTATGACATCAGCGTCCACGTCAACGGCGGCGGCATCAGCGGTCAGCGTGACGCGGTTCGCCTCGGCATCGCCCGCGCCCTGTTGGAAATCGACGCCGATTTCAGCAGCCAATTGAAGCCCGCCAAACTTCTCACCCGCGATGCGCGTGAGAAGGAACGTAAGAAGCCGGGTCTCAAGCGCGCCCGTAAGGCCCCGACCTACACCAAGCGTTAATTCGCTTGGAGGTGGTTAGGACACCTTCGGTTCATGTTCAAAGCGACAGGCAAGACCGTTTTTACGCGGGCTTGCCTGTTTTCTATTATCGTTGATGAGTTGTGTTAAGGAGTTTATTTCACATGAACGGATTACTGCCTGATTTCACCTCTGCCTTTGTGCGCCGCCCGGCGGCCAGTTTCGCCAGTGGCATCACCACCCGCGCTCACCTCGGTTTGCCCACGCTGACCGAGACCCACGCCGCTTTTGATGCCTATATCGCCGCCCTGCGCGTCGCTGGCCTGACCGTGACCGAACTCCCGTCGCTAGAAGAACATCCAGACGCCCATTTTGTTGAGGACGCCGCCGTGTTATTCCACGATACGGCCTTCATCTGTCGCCCGGCCACCAGCACCCGTCGCGGTGAAGAAACCCTGATGGCTCCGGCGCTGGCCGGCTTTCGCCGCGTGTACGCTAAAGGTGACGCGACAGTTGAGGGCGGCGACGTGTTATTTTGCCAAGATCGCGTCCTGATCGGCCTGAGCAAGCGCACCAACCGCGTCGGCGCAGAACAACTTAAACAAGCCATCCTTGACCGGCTGGGGACGGTGCAGGTTGATTTTGTGCCGTTCACCGGCGTGCTGCACCTCAAGACCGGCCTGACCGAAATCGCGCCCGGCGTTTTGGTGCATGATCCGCAAATGCGGCTGCAAACCACTATTTTGGGGTTGAAAATCGTCACGTTGCCCGCCGCTGAAGGCTATGCTGCCAGCGTGCTGCCGATCAATCAGCATATTTTGATCGCTGAGGGTTTTCCGACGGTAGAGGCATTGGCTGCCCAGCACTACAATGAAGTCCACGCGCTGCCGATGGCCGAAATTGAAAAAATGGACGGCGGCTTGACCTGTTTATCGCTACGGTATTAAGGGCAGTGATGAGTCCTGAGTCCTAAGTGATGAGAAAAAACAGGTAAACGGTGCAAGGAGCAAAGATTTAGCCCTCGTATTTCGCTTTTGCCCTTACTCAGGACTACTTTCCCTTATTACATTTCTGGGGGTCTTATGACGCTCACGATTGTTGGACTTGGGCCCGGCGCGGCGGGAGACATCACGCGGCGGGTATGGGGATTACTGGAGACCGCGCCGACGGTGATTTTACGCACCGAGCGCCATCCGTGCGTGCCAGAACTGCCATCACGCGAGCGCATAATCGCCTGTGATGATTTGTATGAGCAGCACCCGCGCTTTGCCGATGTCTACGAGGCGATTGTCGCCCGCGTGATGGAATATGCCCGCGCTGGTGATGTGGTCTATGCCGTCCCCGGCGACCCGTGCGTCGGAGAATCTACGCCGCCGAAATTGCGCGCCGCGTGTGCCGAGGCCGGTATCCCGCTGGTGATTCTGCCGGGCGTGAGCTTCATTGAGCCGTCTTTGGCGGCGGTGGGCGTGGATGGGATTGACGGCGTGCAATTGCATGATGCGCTGGTGATTGGCGCGATGCACCATCCGCCGCTGAACCCGGATGCGCCAGCTCTCATCAGCCAAGTCTACAGCCGTCAGGCCGCCAGCGACCTCAAGCTGACACTGATGAACCAGTACCCGGATGATTTCCCAGTCAAGCTGATTCATGGTGCGGGGTCGGACGACGCGCTGACCGAAGACTTGTTGTTGTATGAGATTGACCGTAGCCCGCACATCAATCATCTGACCTCGTTGTGGCTGCCCGCGCTGGGTGATATGAGCAGTTTTGAGCGCTTCCAAGAGATTATCGCCCATTTGCGCGCCCCGGAAGGCTGCCCGTGGGACAAAGAACAGACTCACGAGTCGCTCCGCCGCTATCTGTTGGAAGAATCAGCCGAAGTCTTAGAGGCGATTGACCGGGGCGATATGGAAGCGCTGGCCGATGAATTGGGCGATGTATTGCTTCAGGTCGTGCTGCACGCGCAAATTGCGATTGACGATGGTGACTTTAAGATGAGCGATGTGCTGCGCGCCGTCAATCACAAGATGATTCGGCGTCATCCGCACGTCTGGGGCGATGTCATGGCGGACAACCCCAGCCAAGTCGTTAAGAACTGGGACGCGATTAAAGCGTCTGAGAAGGCCGACGAAATAAAACCCGAGTCGCTTTTGGACGGCATCCCGTCAGTCTTAGCGCCGCTGCAACAGAGTTACCGACTGCAACATAAAGCGGCCAAAGTCGGGTTTGATTGGCCGTCGATTGAGCCGGTTGCGGCCAAAATCCGCGAGGAAGTGGCCGAACTTTTGGCGGCGGAAACCCCCGACGAACGCCTGAAAGAACTCGGTGACATTTTGTTTGTCGTGGTCAATTTGGGGCGGCATGTCGGCGTTGATGACCCCGAAACCGCGCTGCGCCTGACCAACCTGAAATTCCGCACACGCTTTTTGGCGGTCGAGCGAGCCGTGCAAGTCAGCGGGCGTGATTGGACGGACTTTACCCTCGACGAGTTAGACGTGTTTTGGAACGCCGCCAAGAAAAACGAGTGAGTTGGTTGAGATGCGCCTACTGCCCCGCGCCAACATTTAATCAAATCTCCTATACTGAAAGATAGACATAACAGAGGAGACCTGTTTTATGGAGCGCCGAGTCATTTTACAGCCCGGAGAGGACGGATATTGGGTCATCGAGTGTCCCAGTTTGCCCGGTTGCATCAGTCAAGGGCGAACTCGTGAGGAAGCGATTGTGAACATCAAAGAGGCGATTAGTTTGTATATAGAATCGCTGATGGCACATGGCGACTCGATACCCGAAGACCATATTGAATCACTGTTGGTGGCTATTTGAGCGAGAAACTTCCTCTCATTTCTGGACGAGAATGTGTCAAAGCCCTGATGAAAATTGGTTATATGTTTGATCGCCAGCGAGGTAGTCATATTATTTTACGCCGTGAATCGCCACCGCCAACTCGCACAGTCGTTGTTCCAGATCATCGTGAAGTCGATAGAGGCACATTACGCAGCATCCTTCAATAAGCCGGTTTAGACGTAGATTCATTTATCAAGTTGCTTTGAATTCATTTGGCAACCACAAGGTGAAGGTCGTGCCGTGGCCTTCACCAACACTGTTGACGCCGATTCGCCCGCCGTGCGCGGTCACGATCTCGCGGGAGATGGCGAGTCCTAAGCCCAACCCGCGCTGGGGGCCGCGTGCCTTGTCCACCTGATAGAATCGTTCGAAAACACGGGTGAGTTCCCCTTGCGGGATGCCGATTCCGCTGTCGCGCACGCTGATTTCAACGCCTTGATCCAGCGCGTGTAAGTCGATCTCAATATGACCGCCTTGCGGGGTGAACTTGACCGCGTTACTCAGCAGATTGGTGATGACTTGCGCCATGCGGTCTCCATCAGCGCGCACGGTCAGCGCGCCGGGGGATTTGACGGTCAACGCGACATCTTTTTTGCGCGCCACGACCTCGATCCGCTGGACGAGGGCTTGGGCGAGCGCGGTCATATCGACAGGATCGAGCGTGAGCGCGACGCGCCCGCTTTGCAGCCGGGCAAGGTCGGTCAATTGCAAGACCATCCGCGTCAGGCGGTCTGCCTCGGAATAAATAATCTCCGCCGCGACCACCGGGTCGCTGATGGCGTCGTCGATGATGGCTTGGGCGTAGCCTTGAATCGAAGTCAGCGGTGTTTTGAGGTCGTGGCTGACATTGGCGAGGAAGTCGCGCTGGGCTTGTTGGGTGCTTTGGACTTCATAAACCATCGTATTAAAGGCGTCGGCCACGGCTTGCACCTCGGCGGGGCCTTGGCGGGGGACTTGGTGCGAGTAATCCCCGCGTGCCACCGCTCGCGCCGCGCCGCCCAATGCTGAAAGTTGCTTGATGAGTTGACCGCTGATGACCGCCGCCAAGATGAACGCGATCCCCAGCCCGAACAGCGCGGCTTGTAAAATCGGCGCGACCAGTGAACCGCTGAACTCGGCCAGCGATTCTTGAAGCGTGCGCGTCGAGCGTTGCTCAGCCAGCAACAGCGCGAGGTCGCGGATGGAGCCGCTACGGATGCCGATGAACAGCCATTCGGTGTTGTCTGGGTCGCGCAGTGAGCCGAATATGCCGTCTAATAACGGGTTTTGCGGACCGCCGCCGTTCCCACCCCTCACCGCGCCGGGGCTGACGCGATAATCCGAGTCAATCGCCAGATTGATGTTCGCGCCGCTTTCAAACACGCCCGCCGAGTCATAAGTGACGGTGCGATTTGACCAACGCACGACGATAATCCGCGAGTCGTAAGTTTCGGCTTGGCTTTGTAGATCCTCAAACGTCAGGCGGTCTAAGCCTTTCCGGGTCGTATCGGACATAAAACTGCGAGCCAGTTGCACCAAACGCTGATAACCGACCAAAGACGGCTCTGGCCGGGAATTGAGCGCTGCCAACAGCACCGCCGCGCCGACGCCCAGCGTGACGACCAACAGCAAAAAATATGAGCCGAAAAGTTGCCAGCGCAGTGACCCAAAACGGCGCAGCATCAGCGCACCTCCAGCTTATACCCTATGCCCCACACGGTTTCGATGCTGGGCGTCATGCCGCCTAGCTTATGGCGTAAATGAGCGACATGGACATCGACGGTGCGCGTTTCTCCGGCAAAATCATAGCCCCAGACCACCTCTAATAGGCGCTCACGGGTGAAAACCTTGCCGATATTGCGCGCCAACATCAGCAATAGGTCAAACTCTTTCATCCGCAGGTCAACCGTCCGCCCGTCAATTTCGACGGCGCGGCGTTCGGGTAGAATCGTGACATTCCCCACCGTGACCGCGCCTTCTACTGGCGCGGCGGCGTCACGGTTGATGCGCCGCATGATGGCCTTGACTCGCGCCAGCAGTTCACGCGGGTTAAACGGTTTGGTCAGATAGTCATCGGCGCCCAATTCGAGGCCGACAATTTTGTCCACATCGTCACTCAGTGCCGTCAGCATGATAATCGGCACATCGGAAGTGGCGCGCACTTTGCGGCAGATTTCCAATCCGTCCATGCCCGGCAACATCAAATCAAGGATGACCAACGCTGGCAGTGTCTCGATGATTTGACGGTAGCCGACCAAGCCGTCATTGGCGCTGCGGACGGTGAAGCCGTCTTTTTCGAGATAGAGTTTGGCGAGGTCTACAATCCGCTGTTCGTCGTCGATGATGAGGATGAAATCGCTCACGAGGCATTTTCCTTTGGGATGAGGTTGAGTTCGCGCAGCCATGCGCTCAATAAGTCGGTCAAGGCCAGATTACCCGCCGCGTTGAGGTGCATATCGTCTGGGTAATATAAGGCCGCCGAATCCGCTGCGATTCGATAGAGCGCGTCGGTTGGGTCGTAGCAGGCCAGCACGAGGTCATCGCAAATCCCGGCCAGAGTCGTGCGCGGCGTGCCGAGCGATTCAAGTTGCGCCGCGTTCATAAAGTTGGCCGTGATGCCGCTGTAGACTTCCTCACGGGTCGGGATGAGGACGACGACCAGCGTCCCGCCCCAACTTTCGACCAGCCTTTTGGACTCCGCCAACGCCTGACGGGTGGTTTCGATGCCGAATTGATTCACATCGCGGCGCATGTCTAGCGCGGCTAATTCGTAGGGCTTGCCGAATAGGAAGGGTGAGCCGTCCGGGTAAACCGCCTGATGTTGCGCGACAAAGGCGGGGTCATTGTCCGGCAAGCCCGACCAACTGCCGGTCATGAGCAATTCTAAGACTGCTGCGCTGACGAGGTTTTGGGTGAACCAATTCCCGGCCTGAGTCGGTTGAACCGTGCTAGAGACATCCCCCGGCAGTCGTTCGATGTCCCCGCGCCAACTGAGCAGGCTGTAATCGTCGTTAAAGTCGTTGCCGAAAAATTGCCAAATGACGAGTTTGGGTTTGAGCGGCGTAGCGAAATCGGCCAGCATTTTGGTATGGCTCAGGCTGCCGGTCACGGGTGTGGACAGGTTAACGACGCCCAAGTTATTTTGGGCAGCCAGTTGGTCTACCCAGCAATCGACCTGTTCGGTGAAGCAGAAGCCGAATGAGTCGCCGACCACGACGGCATCCACGCTGTAATCCACCGGGCGATTGCGGAAGCCGATGCCTTCATCAGTCGGCAGGCCGTCATCCCATAATTTGGCGGTGTTGAGCTTGAAAACCACCGACGGGCTACCATATTGAATGACATCGGTCAGGCCGGGGCGGAGGGTGTAGTAGTGGTCACGATTCTCGCGCCATGCCGGTGTCCATGCCTCAGAATATGGTGAGCCGGTGGTGATCGTCCGCGCCACCGCCCCAATTTGACTGTTGAGGCGGGGCGCGATGAGGCGTAATAGCACTTCGAGCAGGCCGAGGCTGATGAGCAAGATGATGATGAGGAGCAGTAGCCCGCGAAACAGACGGCGCATTTTAGTTGTCTCCGAAAAAGTAAAATTCCATCAAGTCGCGTACCAGCGGAGCAGCTGTGCCGCTACCCTCACCGCCGTCTTCAACCATAATGACGATGGCGATTTCGGGGTCGATGCGCGGCGCGTAACCGGCGAACCACGCATGGGTGGTCGGCCCCGGCAGATTTTGCGCCGTGCCGGTCTTGCCACAAACGCCCAGTGTTTGAAGCGGTGAATCGACGAAAACTTGTCTGGCTGTGCCGCTGTAAGCCGTGGTCACATCGCACATGCCGCGCCGTACCGTGTCTAAAACCTCGGCGCGCACCCCCAGATTACCCAGATTGTCGGGCTGGGCGGTGTAGACGAAATTGCTAAATAATCCAGCTTTTTCGACCAGATAGGGTTGCCAGAGCGCCCCGCCATTGGCGACGGCAGCGGTCAGGCGGGCGATTTGTAGCGGGGTGACTTCGACCTCGCCTTGCCCGATTGCCATGCTGACGGCATCGACGAATGACCAGTCTAAACCGGTCTTGATTCGGTAGGTGTCGGGGTCGCCGATATTGCCAGAATCTTCCGCGATGTCGGTTAATCCGGTGGGGACGCCCAGCCCGAATTGGCGCAGATAACGCGGCATCAGGAATGGGTCGCGCAGGTTCATCTGATAGCCGACTTCATAAAAGTATGGGTTGCAACTGTTGGTGATAGCTCCCGCGAGGTCGAGCGTGCCGTGGCCGCTCGCCAACCAGTCGGTTCGGGTGATATCGTTCCGCGTCCAGCTTCCGGCGCACGAAAAGCGTTGATTGGTGCTATACACGCCGCTTTCGGCCACTGCCAACGAGGTGGCGATTTTCATGACCGAGCCGGACGGGTAACGGCCTTGCGCGGGACGGTTGAGCAAGGGGAAGCGCGGGTCGGTGCTGGTTTTTGCGATGATGTCTTGTGCGGCCTCGCGCCCCATCACCGGATAGGGGGTGAAAGCGTTGCCATCGTAGGTCGGGTAGCTGACCATCGCCAAAATCGCGCCGGTATTGACATCCATCACAATCGCGGACGCGCCTTTGCTGATGCGTCCCCAGCCGTCGGCGTTTTGCGCGTAGGCGTCGGTCAATAAACTTAGCGCCTTCTGTTGTAAATCGCTGTCGATGGTCAACCAGACGGCTTGGGCGGGTTCGGAGGCGCGCTCGGCGATGTCGCGGAGGCGTGCGCCGCCGGTATCTTCAATCACCAATTGAACCCGTGGGACGCCGCGCAGCAGGGAATCCCACTGGCGCTCTATCCCGCTGCGCCCCAGAATCGCGTCTTGTTGGAAGCCCTCAGCTAGGATTGCTGGCAAATCGTCCGCTTCAAGATAGCCTACCGTGCCGAGGATGTGCGGCATCAAGCTACCGTTAGGGTAATTGCGAGCCGGGCGACTGCCGAATTCTGCCGCGCAGTTTGTCGCCAGCCCTTCCTTATTAGCGGTATACGCGCCCGGCTCAATAATCGCCAATTCATTGACCCAATCGGACGGCTGCGAGTCTAGGCGCGTTTGAAGCTGTTCAAGCGTCAGGGTAGACGCATTGACGAGCGCATTTAGGCAGGCCGCCTCATCAGGGATGTCCCGGCGGACGACCTCAACGGTGATGATGAGGCGGTCATCTTGTATCGCCAGCACCACGCCGTCGTGGTCATAAATATTGGCGCGGTTGACGGGCGTCGTAATCAGGCGCAGACGCCCGCCATTTGCCAATTCGCGGAAAACATCCCCGCGTGACCATGCCACCCGCCAGCCATCATCGCGCTCATCAAATACCAATGTCATTTCACGCCCGCTGTCGGTGAATGTCCCCAGCAGACGGGTCTCAAAAGTAGCGTCATAATTGAAGGTGACGATGCGCGGCGCGAGCGGGTCACGGGCGATGGCGCGGGATTGGGTCGTGACGCGCTGGAGCGTGAGCGTGTCGGCTGCCCTCTGATATAAGGCTTGGAATGGCGCGAAAGGGGTGGCCTCGCGGGCAGAAAAATTGATGCGGGCGTACATCTGCGCGTAATCCCCGGTCTGCCACCCATACAAAAATTCCCCAGCGGCGCGCTCGGCCTCATCCAGCGTAAAATTGGGCGGGGTAGGCGAGGGGAACAGCGTCGGCAAGGGCTGGAAAGCTTGCGGCGCGGTGGTTTGACAGGCCGTCAAGAGTACGAGCAAGGGGATTAATAAGATGAACGCAGCACGAGGACGAGACACAGGATAACTCCGACTTATAACACTACTTCTAAGATAAGCCATTTACGCCTAAAGCGGTATGCCGATGGGGGTCAAAGGCGTAAAAAGACGGTAAATTTTTCCTTAAATGAGAACCACATTAAAAAGACCTTGCTTTGTTTGACACGCACGGGGGCGGCTGATAAGATACCGCCTGTTAATAACCAGCGTTATCGGCACCCTCTTTGAAGTAAAAAAAGAGGCAATACCGATAAAACTGAACCGAGTGTATGTGACGAAAGTGCAGCGCAATTTAGCACTGCGGCTCGTTACGGCAGGAAGCACCGGGCGAACGGCAGCGAGCCGCATTTCGCCTTTTTGCACGCCTGACGCCAATACAATAATGTAAGGACGGAGAGTTCATGCCGACCATCAATCAGTTGGTGCGTAAGGGCCGCCAGAACAAAAAGTTCAAAAGCAAAGCACCTGCGTTACAGTATACGTGGAATGCTTATGCTCGGCGGCGTTCAAAGCAAGCTACAGGGGCGCCTCAGAAGCGTGGTGTATGCACAATTGTGCGTACAATGACGCCGAAGAAGCCGAACTCGGCGCTGCGTAAGGTCGCCCGCGTTCGCTTGTCGAACGGGATCGAAGTGACAGCGTACATCCCCGGCGAGGGACACAGCCTCCAAGAACACAGTGTTGTGTTGGTTCGTGGTGGCCGTGTGAAAGACTTGCCCGGTGTGCGTTACCACATTGTGCGTGGGACGTTGGACTCTGACGGCGTTAAGAACCGTCTCCAGTCGCGCAGCAAGTACGGCGCGAAGCGGCCTAAGAAGGGCGCTCCTGCTGCTCCGGTCAAGGGCAAGAAATAACGATAGGGTAATCAGGCCATGCCAAGACGGAATTCCCCTCCGAAGCGCGTTGTCGCTCCGGATAACAAGTATAACAATGTCAGCTTGACGATGTTTATCAACCGAATGATGTACGGCGGAAAGCGCAGCACATCGCAGGGCATCATGTATGATGCGTTGAACATCATCGAAGACAAGGCCAAGCGCAACCCGATTGAGATTTTTGAGTTGGCGCTCCGCAATGTGACCCCAGCTGTTGAAGTGAAGCCGCGCCGCGTGGGTGGTTCTACCTACCAAGTGCCGGTTGAAGTGACGACGGATCGTGGTCTTTCGCTGGCGATGCGCTGGTTATTGGCAAATGCCCGTTCCCGTTCTGGGAAAGGCATGTCGGCAAAACTGGCGTCTGAATTGCTGGACGCTGCTAATGGACAAGGGAACTCGATCAAGAAAAAAGACGAGACCCACCGCATGGCGGAAGCCAACCGTGCCTTCGCGCACTACAAGTAAGCTTCCATCTCTTCTGAATTAAACACGAGTCCGACAGAGCAGAACATGGCTAAAACGCTCGACAACAGACCGGATCTGAATAAGGTTCGCAATATCGGCATCATCGCCCATATTGATGCTGGTAAAACCACCACCACCGAGCGCGTACTGTACTATACGGGTATGGTTCACAAAATCGGTGAGGTGCATGAGGGTGGCGCAACCACAGACTACATGGAGCAAGAGCGTGAACGTGGTATCACGATCACCTCAGCTGCCGTGACCGCCCAGTGGAAGGGCTACCAAGTCAACGTGATTGACACCCCCGGACACGTAGACTTCACCGCTGAAGTGCAGCGTTCGTTGCGCGTTCTGGACGGCGGCGTGGTCGTGTTCGATGCCGTTGCGGGTGTTGAGCCGCAGTCCGAAACCGTTTGGCGTCAGGCTGACCAGTACAAAGTTCCGCGGATTTGCTTCGTGAACAAAATGGACCGTATGGGTGCAAACTTTGCCCGCACGATCAGCATGATCATTGAGCGCGTTAACGGCAACCCTGTCCCCATCCAATTGCCATTCGGCGAGGGCGATCACTTCAAGGGCATCATTGACTTGTTGGCGATGGAACTCATCACGTATGCCGACGACATGGGTCAAGATGTCAGCCGTCAGCCGATCCCGGAGAGCTACCGCGAACAAGCGGAAACCGCCCGTCAGGAGATGATCGAAAATTTTTTTGAGAATGACGCGGCGCCCACCGAGAAGTACCTGATGGAAGAAGCGATCACCGACGAGGAAATTTTCGTCGCCTTGCGCGCTACGACCATTGCTGGGCGTATCCAGCCCGTGCTGTGCGGGTCGGCTTTGAAGAACAAAGGCGTTCAGTTGATGCTGGATGCGGTGATAGATTATCTGCCGTCGCCGCTAGACATCGCTTCGACCAAGGGGATCAACCCCAAGACTGAACAGCCGATTGAGCGCCATGCGAGTGACGACGAGCCTTTGGCGGCGTTGGTCTTCAAGATCATCACCGACCCGTTCGTAGGTCGTTTGGCGTTCGTGCGCGTCTACTCCGGTGTGCTTCGCGCCAGCAGTACGGTGATTAACACCACCAAGGGTGAACGCGAGCGGATTGGTCGTATCGTGCGTATGTTCGCTGACCGGCGTGAAGACATCACTGAAGTTCACGCGGGCGATATCGCCGCTATCCTCGCGCTGAAAGGGACGTTCACAGGGGATACCCTGTCTGACCCCGATCAGCAGATTATGCTGGAGAACATCAAGTTCCCCGAACCCGTCATCGAAGTCGCGATTGAGCCGAACAGCAAAGCCGACCAAGAGAAGATGGGTGAAGCACTACGCCGTTTGGCGGAAGAAGACCCGACCTTTAAGGTTGAAGTCGAAGACCACCAAACCAAGCTGCGCGGCATGGGAGAACTCCACCTTGAAGTCTTGGTGGATCGCATGATGCGCGAGTTCGGCGTACAGGCAACCGTGGGTCGCCCCCGCGTGTCGTATCGTGAAACGATTACGCGCACGGCTCGCGTTGACATGATCTTCAAGCGGCAGTCCGGCGGTTCGGGTCAATATGCCCGCGTCGTGGCCGAGTTTGAGCCGATGACCGAAGAAGAACTCAAGAACGCTAAACACGAGTTTGAGTTTGTGGATGAAATCAAGGGCGCTTCGATCCCCCGTGAATTTATCCGCCCGACGGAAAACGGTATGCGCGAAGCATGTGCTGGCGGCGTGTTGGCTGGCTTCCCGGTGGTTGGCGTCCGCGCCCGCCTCGTGGACGGCGCGTCACACGATGTCGATTCCAGCGAAATGGCGTTTAAGATCGCCGGTTCGATGTGCTTGAAGGAAGGCGTTCAGAAGTCTTCTCCAGTGTTGCTGGAGCCGACCATGCGCGTCGAAGTGTTCGTGCCGGATGAGTATACCGGTTCAGTCGTGGGCGACCTGTCGTCCCGCCGTGGCATCATCAACGGTATGGAACCACGCGGCGTCGGCGCAACTGCCGTCAGCGCGTATGTCCCGCTGGCTGAGATGTTCGGTTATGCGACCAACATCCGCAATATCACGCAGGGGCGTGGTCAATTCACGATGGAATTTGACCGCTATACCATCGCCCCGAACAGTGTCGCAGAGCAGGTTATCAAGGCAGGTCGCTAAACCGCGACGGCCATGCAGTAACGTTTCGTAAAGCCATCAAGTAGAAGATGAGGACACAATGGCTGGTAAGTTTGACCGCAGCAAACCGCACGTAAACATTGGTACCATCGGTCACGTTGACCATGGCAAAACGACCCTGACCGCCGCCATCACCAAGGTGTTGGGCTTGAAGGGTAAGGCTCAACGGATGAAGTATGATGATATCGACAACGCTCCTGAAGAAAAGGCGCGTGGTATCACCATCAACATCCGTCACGTTGAATATGAGACCGATGCTCGCCACTATGCTCACGTTGACTGCCCGGGTCACCGTGACTATATCAAGAACATGATCACCGGCGCGGCGCAAATGGACGGTGCGATCCTCGTGGTCAGCGCCCCCGACGGCCCGATGCCCCAGACTCGTGAACACGTTTTGCTCGCCCGTCAGGTCGAAGTCCCGGCCATGGTCATCTTCTTGAACAAAGTTGACCAGATGGACGACCCCGAACTGCTCGAATTGGTCGAGATGGAACTTCACGAGTTGTTAAGCACCTACGGCTTCAGCGATGAAACCCCGATTGTGCGTGGCTCGGCTCTGGCCGCCAACATCTTGGAAAGCACCGACACCAATGCGCCGGAATACGCGCCCATCTACACCTTGATGGACACGGTTGACAGCTGGATCCCGACCCCGACCCGTGACAAGGATAAGCCGTTCCTGATGCCGGTGGAAGATGTTTTCACCATTCAGGGTCGCGGTACCGTTGTGACTGGCCGTGTGGAGCGTGGTATCTTGCTCAAGGGTCAGGAAATTGAAATCCTCGGCCTGCGTGACGAGAAGATCAAAACCATCGTCACCGGCATCGAAATGTTCCATAAGGAACTCGATCAGGCGGAAGCTGGCGACAACGCTGGTATCCTCCTGCGCGGCACCAAGCGCGAAGAACTTGAGCGCGGGATGGTTCTGGCTAAGCCGGGTTCGATGATCCCTTACCGCAAGTTCAAGTGCGAAGTGTACGTCCTGAAGAAGGAAGAGGGTGGTCGTCACAAGCCATTCGTCACCGGCTACCGTCCTCAGTTCTACATCCGCACCATGGACGTGACCGGCACGGTAACGTTGCCGGAAGGCGTCGAGATGGTTATGCCGGGCGACAACGTCAACATGGACGTCGAACTGATCATGCCCGTCGCTCTTGAGCGCGGCTCGAAGTTCGCCATCCGTGAGGGCGGCTTGACCGTCGGCGCGGGTATTATCACGGAAGTGGTTGCGTAACGCTTCCCGCGCTACGAACCAACACAGCGATGCCGGGGGGCGCAGCCCGCGTCCCCCGGCATTTCTAACGAATTTGACGGGAGCCAAACATGGCAACAGCGAAGAACAAGATTCGTATTCGGCTAAAGGCCTATGACCATCGCGTCCTAGACCAGTCGGCACAGCGGATCGTAGAGACGGCGGAGCGCGCGGGCGCACGGGTGGTTGGGCCAGTTCCTTTGCCGACCAAACTGGAGCGTTTTACCGTGCGTCGCTCGACCTTTATCGATAAGGACTCGCACGAACACTTCGAGATTCGCACGCACTCGCGTTTGATCGATGTGATCGACCCCGATAGCAAGACTATCGAAAACCTCACCCGCCTCAATCTTCCGGCTGGTGTGGATATCGAGATCAAGCTTTAGTCAACCCGGTTTGCTATATTCCCAGCACAAGTAACGCAGCGGGCATTGTTCAGGTCCGTCGATGCGGGTGTACAGGGAAGTACGCTTAAACAGTAAGGGGGCGGGGTCTCCATGACCTGATCCCGGCGCGAAACCCGCGCAGCACCCCTCTGGAGGCAAGATATGAAGGGCATGATTGGTAAAAAGGTCGGTATGACCCAGATTTTTGACGAGCAAGGGAATGTTATCCCGGTGACCGTCATCCAAGCTGGGCCGTGCCACGTCACGCAGATCCGTAGCAAGGACAAAGAAGGTTACGTCGCAGTGCAGTTGGGGTTTAGTGAAACTAAGCCACAGCGCCTGACGAAAGGCCAACTCGGCCATCTCAAGCGTAACAATCTCCCTGCGCTGCGTGTTTTGCGGGAGTTTCGCATCAAAGAAGGCGATGCGGACGTTCAGGAAGGCGACCAAATTAAGGTCGATGTTTTCGCAAAGGGCGAGCGTGTGGACGTGATCGGTACGTCCAAAGGCCGTGGCTTTGCAGGCGCTATCAAGCGTCACGGCTTCAGCCGCCAACCCAAGACGCACGGTCAGTCTGACCGCGAGCGCGCTCCGGGTTCGGTGGGTCAGCGTTCGTTCCCCGGACGTACACTTAAGGGGCAGCGGATGGCCGGTCACATGGGTAATGAACGTGTGACGACCCAGAATCTGGAAGTCGTGCTGGTCGATACAGAGCGCAATTTGTTAGCAATTCGCGGCTCTGTGCCGGGCCATAACAACGGCATCGTCATGATTAAGCCGTCGGTCAAGGCGCGCAGCAAGTAAGCGAGCCTATAGGAGGACATGACCATGCAGTTCCCTGTCATGGATATCAACGGCAAGCAGGTCTCGACGGTTGACCTGCCCACCGACATCTTTGGAATCGCTAAGGAAGACTTGAATATCGGCTTAATGCACCAAGCCGTCGTGCGCCAGTTCGCCAATGCGCGGCTGGGGACACACAAGACCAAGACCCGTAGCGAGAACAACCGTACACATGCTAAGATTTACCGCCAAAAAGGGACGGGTAAGGCGCGTCACGGTTCCCGTAACGCCCCGATCTTCGTCGGCGGTGGTATCGCCCACGGCCCGATCCCTCACAAGTACACCAAGGCGCTCCCCAAGAAGATGCACCGCGTCGCGTTGCGTCACGCCCTGAGCAGCCTTGTTTTAGACGGTCAATTGGTGCTGGTAGACAGCATCACGCTCAAGGAAGCCAAGACCAAAGAAATGTCAAAGGTCTTGACCGCCCTCGTCGGTGATCTCAGCGCGCTGGTCGTGTTGGCGGATCGCAATGAGGCCGTTGAGCGTAGCGTCCGCAACCTTGACCGCGCTTATTATCTGCGTGCGATGTACTTGAACGTGCGCGACCTACTGCAATACAACCGCGTCGTCTTGCCGCTTGACGCCTTGGACATCATCAACACTTGGCTCGGGACGGAGGCATAAATCGTGGCTCAATTGCATCTTTACGACGTTATCCGTCGCCCTATTGTCAGCGAAAAGAGCAACTCGCTCACTTTGAACAATCAATACGTGTTCGAGGTCGCTGGCACGGCGAACAAAGTTCAAATCAAAGAAGCCGTCGGTGTGATTTTTGACGTGAAAGTTGTCAAAGTCAACACGATGGTTATGCCCTACAAGCGTGGTCGCCGTGGCAAAAAGTTCTACCGCCGTACTCAACAGTGGAAGAAAGCAGTCGTCACGGTAGCCGAGGGCGACAAGATCGACCTGTTTGAGGTATAAGGGGCATAACCATGGCTGTTAAGGTCTATAAGCCCACTTCGGCTGGCCGCCGAGGTATGACGGGCCACAGTTTTGAAGAAATCACCGCCAGCAAGCCCCAACGCAGCCTCACCGAGGCTCTGCGTAAAAAGGGCGGGCGCAACAACCAAGGCCATGTGACCATTCGTCACCGTGGTGGCGGTCATAAGCGTCGCTATCGTCTCATCGACTTCAAGCGCAACAAGTTCGACTGCAAGGCCACCGTTTCGACGATTGAATATGACCCGAACCGTAGCGCCCGCATCGCCCTTGTTGAATATACCGACGGCGAGAAGCGTTACATTATCGCGCCGTTGGGTTTGAAAGTCGGCGACATCATCGGCAATGGTGATCAAGCCATTTTGCGTCCCGGCAACGCCATGCCGATCAGCGCAATTCCCGTGGGTACTGAAATCCACAACATTGAACTGCTGCCCGGTAAGGGTGGACAGATGGCGCGCTCGGCAGGTGTGTCGGCTCAACTTTTGGCGAAAGAAGGCACTTACGCCCAAATTCGTCTGCCCAGCGGCGAAGTTCGCCTTGTGCATGAGCGTTGTATGGCAACCATCGGCCAAGTCGGTAACGTGGATCACGGCAACGTGAAGCTCGGCAAAGCAGGCCGCAAGCGCTGGATGGGCATCCGCCCGACAGTGCGCGGTGTCGCCATGGATCCCGGCAGCCACCCTCATGGTGGTGGTGAAGGCCGTTCAGGTATTGGTCTGCCCGGTCCTAAGACTCCGTGGGGCAAACCCGCGTTGGGCTTCAGAACCCGCAGAAATAAGCGCACCGACAGATTTATCGTGCGCCGCCGTACTAAGTAATCACGCACGAGAGACCGGACGAGGACGTAACTTATGAGCCGTTCGCTAAAAAAGGGGCCGTACATCGCCCCTAAGCTACTCGCTAAAGTCGAGAAGCTGAACGCTGAAAACAAAAAGGTCGTGATCCGCACTTGGAGTCGGGATAGCACGGTTTTCCCGCAGATGGTCGGTCACACGATTGCCGTACACGATGGTCGCCGTCATGTCGCCATCTTCATGACCGAAAATATGGTCGGTCACAAGCTCGGTGAGTTCGCGCCGACGCGCAGCTTCCGCGGCCACGTCGTCGAGAAGAAAAAGAAGTAAGAGGCGACTGAATCATGGAAGTGACTGCACGCACCAAGCATCTGTCTATCTCGCCCCAAAAGTTGCGCCTCGTGTGCGACAAAGTGCGCGGGTTGGACGCTCTCCAAGCCAAGACTGTTTTGGCGTATATGCCGCAGAAGGGCGCTGGCTTCGTCATCAAGACGCTGGCCTCCGCTATCGCCAATGCGGAAAATAACTATGACATCGACCCAGCGACCCTGATTGTGGCGCAGATTTGGGCCGATGAGGGAACGCGGCTCAAGCGCGTCAAGGCCGGAGCGCGTGGGCGTTATAAGCCCCGTGTGAAGCGCCTTTCGCACCTGACCGTCGTGCTTGCCCCACGCCAGAACACGGAGGAATAACAGTATGGGTCGTAAAGTCCACCCTATTGGCTTTCGCCTGAAAATCAACCGTGACTGGGAATCGCGCTGGTATGCAGAAGGCCGCGATTACGTGGCACTGCTGGCCGAAGACCGCAAAATCCGCGCCTTCATCAAGAAGGAAGCGGAAAAGGCGGGCGTCAGCCACACCGAAATCGAGCGTTTTCCCAATCAAGTGGTTGTCACCATCCACACCATGCGCCCCGGCATCATCATCGGGCGTGAGGGGAAGGCCGTCAAGAAATTGAAGACCGACCTCGAACTCTTGACCGCTAAGAAGGTCAAGGTTGAAGTGAGCGAAATTGACAAGCCCGATATGGACGCTCAACTGGTTTCGGAGAACATTGCCGGCCAATTGATCCGCCGTATCGGTCACAGCCGTGCCATGAAGCGCGCAGTCCAACAGGCTATCCGCCTCGGCGCACAAGGCATCCGTATCGAAGTCTGTGGTCGTCTCGGTGGCGGTGATATGAGCCGCCGCGAGATGGTCAGTGAAGGTCGCGTTCCCCGTAATACGTTGCGCGCCCATATCGACTACGGCATGGCAGAAGCCCTGACTACCTTTGGTCAGTTGGGCATCAAGGTCTGGATCTATAAGGGGGAAATCCTGCAGCAAGACGCGACAACACGCAAGGAAGAAAAGCCCGGCGTGTACATCAGCCAGTAGCCCCCGGGCGCGTCTGGGCGTAAGGATAGAGGAGTAAGCAAGTATGTTGATGCCAAAGCGTGTCAAGTATCGTAAGCAGATGCGTGGTCGCCGCAAGGGGACTGAGCTACGTGGCGCTGCGGTCCAGTTCGGCGAGTACGGCCTTCAGGCTCTGGAACCCATTTGGTTGTCCAGCCGTCAGATCGAAGCCGCCCGTCGGGCAATGGTTCGCTATATCAAGCGCCGTGGAAAGATTTGGATCCGTGTGTTCCCGGACAAGCCGATCACCAAAAAAGCCGCTGAAACCCGCATGGGTAGCGGTAAGGGTGCGGTGGAATACTGGGCAGCGGTGGTCAAGCCGGGCCGCGTCCTGTTCGAGATGGGTGGTGTGGACGAAAGCGAAGCGTTAGAGGCATTACGCCTCGCAGCCTTCAAGCTTCCGTGCAAAACCAAGATCATCAAGCGGATCGACCCCATTTCAGGGCAGGAGTTGGTCTAAGATGGATGTCCGCGACGTTCGCAAGATGACAGATGAACAAATCCTCAATGCCCTTGAGGATAACCGTGAGGAGATGTATAAGCTCCGGCTGCAAAAGGCCAATGGTGAGCTTAAGAATCCCAACCTGATCAGAGCCAACCGTAATGATTTGGCTCGATTCAAGACCGTTTTGGGCGAACGCCAAGCCCAAAATGGCAGCCAGAGCAAGGGGAAGTAAGCAATGAGCAATGACCGCCGCCGGTTGGTGGGGCGAGTGGTGAGCGATAAGATGGATAAAACCATCGTGATCGCCATCGAGCGCCGCAAGATGCACCGGGTCTATAAGAAAATCGTTATCTCGACCAAGAAGATTATGGCGCACGATGAGAGCAACAGCATTAAAGTTGGCTCATTGGTTCGCGTGGTCGAGAGCAAACCCCTGAGCCGTCACAAGCGTTGGGTGGTTGAAACCGTGCTGCAAGGCGCGGATGGTCAACCGATTGTCGCTCCTGATGCCAGCAGCGTGGAGGCCTAAACATGATTCAGACAGAGTCCCGCCTCAAGGTTGCTGATAACACCGGCGGCCAAGAATTGCTGGTCATCCGTGTCCTCGGCGGCTCACGCCGTCGCTATGGGTACGTGGGCGACATCGTGGTCGCCGCTGTGAAGTCCGCTTCTCCTAATGGTAGTGTCAAGAAGTCGGACGTGGTAAAGGCCGTAATCGTGCGGACGGCGAAGGAATTCCGCCGCCCGGATGGTTCGTACATCCGTTTTGACGACAACGCTGCCGTCATCCTTGCCGATCAGGACAAGGACGGCCAGTGGGGGCCGAAGGGGACTCGCGTGTTTGGTCCAGTTGCGCGTGAATTGCGCGAAAAGGGCTTTGCACGGATTGTCTCGCTGGCCCCAGAGACGCTGTAAGGGAGAAGATAGACCATGCAGCGCATCAAGAAAGGCGACACCGTAGAGGTGATCGCAGGCCGTGACATCGGCGAAAAAGGACAGGTTGTCGAAATCCTGTCTAAGGAAAACCGCGTGGTCGTGGAAGGGGTTAACGCCCGCAAGCGCCACAAGAAGGCTCAACAATTGGGCGGGCGTCAAGTTCCGGCGCAAATCGTCGAGTTCAATGCCCCGTTCGATTTGTCCAACGTGATGTTGGTCTGCCCCGCGTGCAGCAAGACCGTCCGCATCGGCTTCCGTTTCAAAGAAGATGGCAGCAAAGTGCGCTTCTGTAAGAAGTGCAATGCTGACTTCGCATAAGCCGAGGTAAGGTAGAGAACCATGACAGAGAACGCTGAAAAGAAGAAGATCATCCCGGTGTTGCAAGCGCGCTATCGCGAAGAAGTCACACCGGCTTTGATGACGGAGTTCAAATACAGCAGCATCATGCAAGTGCCGACGGTTGATAAGATCGTTATCAATATCGGCATGGGCGAAGCGGTTGACACCCCTAAGTCGATTGACGCAGCGGTAGAAGACATTCGGATCATCACCGGCCAGCAACCCATTGTCACACACGCTAAGAAGAGCGTCGCGCAATTCAAACTGCGTGAAGGCAAAGCCATCGGCATCAAAGTGACGCTGCGTGGCGAGCGGATGTGGTCGATGCTGGATCGTTTGGTGAACATCGCCCTGCCCCGTATCCGCGACTTTCGCGGCGTCCCGTCCAAGCTGGACGGGCGTGGCAACTATACCATCGGCTTGCGTGAGCAGTTGATTTTCCCTGAAATCCAATTCGATAAAATCGATAAGGTTCGCGGGATGGAAATCACGATTGTCACGTCGGCTCAGTCCGATGAGGAGGGTCGCCGTCTGCTAAAGCTGATGGGCATGCCCTTCAAAGAGAATTAAGGGGACGAGACGATGGCGAAAAAGTCAATTGTCATTCGTGAGTCACGGCGTAAGTTCGCCGTTCAGGTCCGCAACCGCTGCTCACGCTGCGGTCGTCCACGCGGCTTTTATCGTCGGTTCGGGCTTTGCCGTATTTGCGTGCGCGAAATGGCGCTACGTGGCGAAATCCCCGGTCTTGTAAAGTCAAGCTGGTAGGAGTAGCGCGATGGTTTCTGATCCGATTGGGGATATGCTCGCGCGCATCCGCAATGCCTTGATGGCTGGCAAAGCATCTGTGGACATGCCGAAGAGCAAGATTAAAATTGAAATAGCCCGAATCCTCCACGAGGAAGGCTATATTGAAAGCTACACGGTGGGCGAAGAAACCCCCGTGCCATTCATTCACGTTGAGCTAAAGTACTACGGTCCGCGCCGTATGCGTCGCCCGGTCATCACCAATATGACCCGCGTCAGCAAACCCGGACGCCGTGTGTATCGTGGCAGCACTGACTTGCCCCGCGTGCTAAGCGGCACGGGCATCGCCATCATGACTACCCCTCGCGGTGTCATGACAGCAGCCCAAGCCAAGCGTGAACGCATCGGTGGCGAAGTCCTCTGCTACGTGTGGTAAGGGGTGAACCATGTCGCGTGTAGGTAAAATGATCATCGCCGTCCCGGCCAAAGTTGAGGTCAAAATCAACGGTCAAGACGTGACGGTGAAGGGTCCGAAGGGCGAACTGAAGCATACCATGCCGGCCTCAATGAATTTGAAGCAGGACGAGGGTATACTTCAGGTAGAGCGCGCCAGCGAAACCCGGACAGACCGTGCTTTGCATGGTCTGACCCGTGCGTTGGTGAATAATATGGTTAATGGCGTCTCGACGGGTTTCCGCCGGACGTTGATTATCGAAGGCACTGGCTATACTGCTGAAATGCGCGGCAACCAACTGGTGATGAAGCTGGGTTACTCCCACGAAATCCCGGTTCCCGCGCCAGAAAGCATCAGCTTTACTGTCCCGACTGACCGCAAAGGCACGGTGCTTCACATTGATGGCATCGACAAGCAAGTGGTCGGTCAGGTCGCAGCGGACATCCGCAAGCTGCGTCCGCCCGAGCCGTACAAAGGCAAAGGCGTGCGTTACTCTGATGAGATCGTGCGTCGCAAGGTCGGCAAAGCCGGCGCGGCGAAGAAGAAATAACCCGGGGCTGGCAGCATGAACGATAAAATTGCGAAGCAAAAGCGTGCAGGGCGCGAACGTCGCCACGCACGGGTGCGCGCCCGCGTCGAGGGGACAACGGAGCGCCCGCGTTTGAACGTCTACCGCAGCGTGACCAACATCTACGCGCAGGTGATTGACGACATCAAGGGTCACACGCTGGTGTCGGCCTCAAGCATTGACACCGAGGTTGCCCCGCAAGTTGTGGGCAAGACCAAATCCGAAGTCGCTAAGATTGTCGGTCAGGTTGTGGCGCAACGCGCCAAGACCGCTGGCATTAAGCAGGTCGTGTTTGACCGTGGCGGCTTCCGTTACCAGGGTCGCGTTGCGGCTCTGGCTGAAGGGGCCCGCGAAGGCGGCCTAGAGTTTTAAGGGACGACGGAGCATAGAATGGCCGAAAAACGTGAGAGAAAAGAGCGTCGTGATCGTGAACAAGATGATCGCGAAGAGCTTGATGAGCGTGTGGTAGATATTACCCGCGTCGCTAAGGTGATTAAGGGAGGCCGCCGTTTCGCCTTCCGCACCGTGGTGATCGTGGGTGATAACAAGGGGCGTATCGGCATTGGCGTGGGCAAAAGCCGCGCCGTGCCGGACAGCATCCGTAAGGGTAGTGACCGCGCCCGCCGTCGCCTGTGGAAGGTCGCCCTCAGCGGTACGACCATCCCGCATGAGGTGTTTGCCAAGCATGGCGGCGCGAAGGTGCTGCTCAAGCCAGCTTCCCCCGGCACAGGCGTGATCGCCGCCGGTGGTGTGCGCGCCGTCCTCGAAGCGGTTGGCGTGCGTGACGTGCTGACCAAATCGCAGGGCAGCAGCAACCTCCTCAACGTGGCGATGGCGACCATCGAAGCGCTGCGCTCACTCCGCAGCCCTGAAGAACTGGCCGCAATGCGCGGCAAGCCCGTCGATCAGATGCGCCCATTCTGGGAGCGTGCAGCCCGTGCTGCCGCCCAGCAGGGTGGGACGACTGAGGAGGCGAAGTAATCGCTATGGCGAAAACATTGAAGATTACGTTGGTTCGCAGTGTGATTGGCTACGTCCAAAAGCAGCGCGTCACCGTCAAGACTCTGGGTCTGCACCGGCTGAATAGCAGCGTGACCCACAATGACACACCGCAGATTCGCGGCATGATCAATGTGATCAGCCACCTTCTGCGCGTGGAAGAAATAGAGCAAGAGGACTAACCCATGAAGCTGCATGAACTTAAGGCTGATAAGGGCGCACGTCGTAAGCGTACCCGTGTGGGTCGTGGTATCGCCGCTGGTAAGGGTAGATACGCCGGGCGCGGTATTAAAGGTACTGGCGCACGTACTGGCGGCGGCGTCCCGAACTACTTTGAAGGCGGTCAGCTTCCGCTGGTTCGCCGTCTGCCATTCAAGCGCGGTTTCACCAACATCTTCCGCGTGGAGCATCAGGAAGTCAACATTGGCGACCTCGATGCACTGTTTGAGGCTGGCGCGGTCATCGGCGGGGTAGAACTGGCGCGAGCCGGTCTGCTGCGCGATGCCAGCCAACCGGTTGTCATCTTGAACAACGGCGAATTGACCAAGCCGTTAACCGTTAAGGCGCACCGCTTCAGCAAAACGGCTTTGGCCGCGCTGGAGAAGGCTGGCGGCGCGGGCATCAAGTTAGAGTTGCTCGTCAAGGGCGCTCATGCCACCGTCAAGAAATTGCGTAAAGAAGACCTCGCCAAGCTGGCCGAGAAGGCACAACAATAACATGCAATGGGTCGGTAGGGCATCGTCCGCCGACCTATTTGTGTTTTTGTGCCATTACGAGGATTTGAGGAATCATGTTACAGGCGTTTCGTAACATCTGGCGTTTGCCAGATGTCCGCAACAAGCTGTTGATTACCGGGCTGATTTTGCTGGTGTATCAATTTGCCGCTCACGTACCGGTCGTCGGCGTGGATGGTAATGCGATCAAGCAATTGCTCCAGCCGGGGCAGGAAGGCGCAGGCCTGATTAACGTTCTGAACCTGCTTTCGGGCGGTGCTGTGCGTAACTTCAGCGTGATTGCCAACGGTGTGTACCCTTACATCACCGCGTCAATCATCCTGCAACTGTTAACCCCGATCATCCCGCGTTTGGCAGAACTTCAGAAAGAACCGGGTGGTCGTGACCAAATCACCCGCTACACCTATTATCTGGCGATCCCGATGGCATTTTTACAAGCCTTCGGCCAGATTCAAATCTTTAATTCGTTGTTGGGCGGCGGACAGCAAATTATTCCGGGCTTCGGCAATGAGTTCTTGTTGACCATCTCGGTTTTGTTCAGCATGACCGCTGGCACGATGTTTGCCGTGTGGTTGGGCGAACTCATCACCGAACAAGGCATCGGCAATGGTATCTCGCTGATTATCTTCAGCGGTATCGTCGCCCAAGTGCCGACCAACATCGCGCAAATGCTCGGCGATACCTCCGTCCCCGTCATCTGGAATATCGCGTTGTTTGCCGTGATTACGCTGATTAGCATCGTGGTGATCATCTACATTCAAGAGGGCGAGCGCCGTATCCCGGTTCAATATGGTAAGCGTGTACGCGGCAGCAAGCAATACGGCGGCGCACGCACCCATATCCCGATGAAGGTCAATCCCGTCGGCATGATCCCATTGATTTTCGCCCAAGCCATCATCACATTGCCCGCCGTGGTCGTCAGCTTCTTCCCTGAAGGCGCTTTCGGTAACAGCATCCGTGAGGCGTTCGGAAATCAACAAGGGTTCTTGTATTGGGCGTCATTCTTCACGCTGACGGTGTTCTTCACCTTCTTCTACTCCGACGTGATGATCGGCAACCAAGACCTCGGCAATAACCTTCAGCGCAATGGCGGGTTCATCCCCGGCATCCGACCCGGCAAGCAGACACAGGATTTCATCACCCGTGTCACGCGCCGGATTACGCTGGTGGGCGCGCTGTTCCTCGGCATCATAGCCGTCACACCGGGGATTGTAGACTTCATCAACTCAGTGCTGTTCGCCGGGGCATTCGATCCCGGAACGTCGGCTAACGCCGCCAACGTCATCACTGGGTCGGGTCTGATCATCTTGGTCGGCGTGGTCATCGAGACCATGCGCCAGCTTGAAGCGCAGCTTGTGATGCGTAACTATCGCGGCTTCCTGAAGTAAGCTGGCGGGTAGCTACGCGCAAGTCCTAAGATGCTCACGCTATGGCGAAACGCCGTGCGTGAGCGTTTTTGTTTGATGCTTAAGGAGAATTTTCAATCATGACCGATTTGTTTCTGCTCATTATGGGCGTGCAAGGGGCCGGCAAAGGCACACAAGCTGGCTATCTCTGCGATAAGTACAGGCTATTGCATATCTCAACCGGTGATTTGTTCCGCGCTATGGCAAATCGCACCGACCCGCTCGCACTGCACGTTAAATCGACCATCAACGCGGGTATTTTGGTTGATGACGAAACGACCAATGCGGTGCTGCAAGACCGGCTTGAGCAGCCCGATGTCCAAACCCATCAGGGCGTGCTGTTGGATGGCTATCCGCGCAACGAAGCTCAGGCACAGTGGTTGACGGGGTATTTGGAGGGCAAAGGCAAGTCGGTTGACGCCGTGTTGGTGTTGGAATTAGACTTGTATACCGCCTTTAAGCGCAGTTTTGGCCGCGTCACCAGCCCCGATGGCAAACGCGCCTTCAATATCTTCAGCAACCGTGATGGCGTGCAGTGGGATTTTGAAAAATCTCTAGACGACAAATTCCCACCACGGTTGGTCGCGGCCTTCAAGGGCAGTGGTGAGGCGCTCAAACGTCGTGTGGACGACGCTGACGCTTTTGCCGTGATTGGGCGGATTGAGAAATTCCTCAATGAGACGCGCCCGGTACTGCCGTATTATGAGGGCTTGGGCATTTTAGAGACGGTTGACGCCGATCAGCCGATTGAGACGGTACGTGAGCAATTATTCAGCATCATTGACGAGCGGAAAAAGTAAAAGGATAAGCGATGACCACGCGAATCACGCCGATTGAGGGCGTCGAAGTCTATTTGAAGTCCCCAGAAGAACTGGCGTTGATGCGCGAGGCTGGGCGGATTGTCGCGCTGGCGCATCAGGCCATGAAAGCCGCGATTCGCCCCGGTATCTCAACCGGTGAACTGGATAAAATCGCCGAGACCGTCATTCGTGACCACGGCGCGAAACCGGCCTTCTTAGGGCAAATCAAGCCCAATACGCCGCCTTTTCCGGCCACCATCACGGCCTCGATCAATGAAGAACTGGTGCATGGCATCCCCAGTCATAAGCGCATCCTCAAAGACGGCGACATCGCCAGCCTTGACACCGGTTGCTTTTATAAAGGCTTTGTCGGCGACTCAGCGTGGACATACGTGGTCGGTGAAGTATCGGCGACGGTGCTACGGCTCTTGGATGTGACCGAAAAGTCGCTGTACGCGGGCATTGCGGCCTCGGTGATTGGCAACGACCTCCGCACCGTCGGGCGCTCGATTCAACACTATGTCGAGAAGCACGGCTATAGTGTCGCTCGCGAGTACACCGGCCACGGGGTAGGGCAGGCCATGTGGGAAGACCCACAAATCCCCAATTGGTGGCCGAATAAGCCGCGTGGGCCGCATCGCTTTGACAATATGGCGTTGGTCGCCAATATGACCTACGCGATTGAGCCGATGGTGATTGCCGGACGCCCCGACCTGAAAGAGTTGGACGACAAGTGGACGGTTGTGACCAAAGATAAATCGCTGTGCGCGCACTTTGAACACACCATCGCCATCACGCCCGACGGCCCGGAAATTATGACAAAATTGTAGGGACGCCATTTTTAGCGTCTGCCAGATAACCCGAAAACGGACGGCAAAAATGCCGTCCCTACGAAAGATTGGTTTGTGACGTAGGGACGCCCCTATGTTTATTCGGTGATGACGTGCAGGTTGCGGAGATACTCAATCAGCGGGCGGATGTCCGGCTCGGCGTGCGGCGTCTTGCGCTGACCAATCGGGTCGTATACCTGTTTATCGCCCAACAGCGCGTGAGCGATGTTGCGCCAGCCCGCCGATAACGCTTCCGGGTCATAGCCACCTTCCATCGCAAAGATAATTTTGCCGCCGCACAATTCTTCGGCCATGCGAATCAATTCACGAGTCAAATGGGCATAACCAGTGTTGGTCAGCTTGAGGCCACCCAACGGGTCACGCCAGTGCGCGTCAAATCCTGCCGAGACGATGATGAGTTCGGGCTGGAAGCGGCGTGCCGCGGGCCAGACAAATTTCTCGTAAAGTTGCGCGAACCCGTTATCACCAACCCCCCCCGGCAGCGGAAGGTTCATGGTATAGCCCCGCCCCGGCCCCGCGCCAATTTCCTCTGCCATGCCCGTCCCGGGATAAAACGGGTGTTGGTGGGACGAGATGAACAGCACCGAGCCGTCGTTGTAGAACATATCTTGCGTGCCATTGCCATGATGCACGTCGTAATCGACGATCAAGACGCGCTTGAGGCCGTGGGCGTTTTGAGCGTGGCGCGCTGCGATGGGGACGTTGCCCAACAGACAGAATCCCATCGGACTCCCGATTAAGGCGTGATGCCCCGGCGGGCGGACGCAAACCATCGCATTATGGGCTTGGCCGGAGATGACCGCATCCACGGCTGCCACAATGCCCCCGGCGGCCAGCCGCGCAATCTGAGGGGTTTCCGGCAAGGCGTAGGTGTCGGGGTCGAAAAATATCGGGAGTTCTTGCAGCGCCACCCAACCCAATCGGTCAAGATAGCGTTGACCGTGAACGGTCAGAATTTGCGCGTCTGTGACCGCGTGCGGGGAGATGTTCAACATCCGGGCGTTTAGGCCGCTGCTTTCCAACTCACGCCAGACGGCGCGGATTCGCCCAGCATTTTCTGGGTGGCCGGGGTAATCGTGGTCAGCATACAGCGGATGGGTGATATAAGCGGTTGTCATGCCGTCGCCTAAAACCTTTCATCAATAAATCCTCCTTATTATGCCTCAATAGTGGGGTGAGTTGCCCGTATAGGTTGTATGAGATTATCGTCTCACTCAGGATTTACCTTATAATGGGAAGGGCGCGGCAAAACCCAAACCGACCCGCACCAACGAGGTGCGTTACAACAGAACGGACATCTAATATGCAATATGAACGCCTCATCACTTGGGCGCAAGAAGAATGGAAAAACCGCTGGCCGGGTCAGCAGGCCGTTGCGATTTGGGCCTCGCCGGAATGTAGCAATATGATCGCCCAGAAATTGATGAAACCCAACCGCCGCCTACGCGGGAAGTCACGTTTCATCGGCGTTGATCGCGTGGATTGCTCGGTGGTCACGCCCATCAGCGATTATGGCGCGTGGGGTAAAAAGATGGTTTTCACGGCGGCGGCTGGCGCGCTGGCCTTTCGTTTTGACTCCGATAGCGGGCCGTTTGAAGTGTTATATATCAGCGCCTATTTTGATGATGAAGTCCAAGACCTAACCGCTGTCGCGCTCGTCCCGCCAGACCGTCTGGAGACGTGGGCGCAGTTCGAGGGCTTATGCGCCCGTGCGGTGCGCCCCAAAATTCAGCGGCGGCGCGATGTGTATATCATCGGCGGGATGGACGCCTCATTTGACCCCAATGTGTCGTGGGAAGATGTGATTTTGCCCGATGACCTCAAGGCACAATTGATTAGCGATGTGGACGCCTTCTTTGAAGACGGGGTGGACATCTATCGCAAGCTCAAACTCGCGCCGTTCCGTAAATTGTTGTTGGCGGGCGTGCCGGGGACGGGCAAAACCATGTTGTGCGCCGCGCTCGCCAAGCACTGCATCGATCAAGGCCGTATCGTGGTCTATGTCAGCGGCACGGATCGCGACGGCGCGTCGTTCGAGAAAATCCAGCGGGCGTTTCAAGCGGTGGCCGCGGCACGCTACCCGACTCTGCTGATCGTCGAAGAAATCGACGCCTATCTGCACGGGGATGATAAGGCGCGCATCCTAAACGTGATGGACGGCGTAGAGTCGCCCAACAACCCCAAGGGGTCGCTTTTAATCGCGACCACCAATTACCCGGAGGCGATTGATGAGCGCATCACCAAGCGCCCCGGACGAGTTGACCGGATTTACGTCATCCCGACCATTCAAGATGCCCGCCAAGCCGAACAAATGCTGCGCCATTACATGGCCGACCAATGGCACAACAGCCACTTGGCGGTGATTGACCGCTTAATCAGCCAACCGGGTGCGTTCGTGCGGGAGGCGGCATTGGCGGCGCGCATGTTGGCCGCCCGCGAACGTCATACCGAGGTGTCTTTGGAGATGTTGGAGCGTTCGATTGACACCCTCAGCGTTCAGATGACGGCTGACCGCGACTTTTTGGTGCAGCGCCGCCCGCTGGGGCTAGACCGCAATAATCCACGCCGTGGGGCGGGCTTTTTTGGCGGGACGCGCCGTAATCATGACGATGAGTAAGGTTAAACTCATTTCAGCACTCGACTAAAGCGCGTCCTGAGTCCCAAGTGATGAGTCCTGAGATTAGGCGTGTACCACTCAGGACTCATCACTCTACGAAGTAGTTTGTGTCGCTCCACTGCCCGCTTTTTGGCGCTTTGATGATGTACTCAAAGCCGTTCATCGGGATGACTTCTATTGTGTCGTAGGCGCGGGAAATCGCCAATAACACCGGTGTCGGGTAGAACTGAGCGCGAAGGATGATATAACCGAATTCTTGTCGGTCAATCTGGTTGATGAGGGTTGTGCCGTCATATTGGCCGCGCAACCAGACGTTTAAGAGTTGTGTCGGGTTGCTGACCACATCGCGCCCCGCCCGAAAACTGAAACCAGCTTCCTCTGACAAAACAGGTTTTTCGGAGTTGCGGACGTAATCCGTGATACGTTCGGCGTTGGCGTAGTCTTGTGCGGTGACGAAATGACCGATGTCGGAGTAGCCGCCCGCGATTCGCCCCGCCGAATCGTAAAATCCGTTTAGAGCGTTGGGTTCAAGCCCCCACCAATTTGCCAATGGCTCAAAGAGTACGCCGGTGGTCGGCATTTTCAGCACGGCGCGACCATAGCCGATATACAGTAGCGGCACAATCAGCAGCGCACAGGCCGTCACCAATGGCGCGAGAGGTTTTAATAGCCCCAGCACACGACTCAGATAGTTGGGCGGAAATGTGAAATCTCCGGCCAGCCAACGACTGAAGAAAACCCCACTCAGCAGCGATAAACCGGCTACCGAAGTCGCGAAATAACTGTCGCCGCCGCCCCATGTGCCGGAGGATATGCCGCCCAGCGTCAGCGTCACGCTGAACCATATCACGTACAGGGATAGGCGCTCGAAATATAATTCGTATAGACATAACAGCGCGGCGGGGATGATTAAAAACCCATGCAAGCCATACCACAGCCGGAATAAGCCCTCGACTTGCGGCCAAAAGATGGTGTTGACGTTGGCGGCGATGGCTTGTTTCCACCATTGGCCGTCACTGGTGATGTACAGCAGCGCGAATATCCCCGCGCCGACAGCGGCGAATAACGTCCCCCATGCGATAGCGCGGCGCGGATTGCGGAGAAATAACCAAATCAGCACGGCGACGGCGCTGTAAGCGGCCAATTGCTTGGTATAACCCGCCAGAATCAACATCCCGAATCCGATTAGGAATAACCGCCGTTTACGCCATGAGGCGAAAGCGAGGTTTTCGGCTTGAGTCAGGATGACGATGGCTAAGGTCTCGAACATGACCATGCTCATCTGTTGGCGCAGCAACGGCCCTTGTCGATAGGTGATGTTAGAGGCCAAAAACGCCAAGCCCGCCAATACCCCGATGATGAGATTGCCGCGCCCAATGCGATGTTTGCCGTCTCGCCAGACCGCGTAGCCGATGGCATAAGCGGTGATGAGCGTGCCGAGGAAGCCCAACAAACGCCCATACCAATACTGTTGACCGAATAGCCACGCGAATGGCACGGCGATCAGATGAAAGACCGGCGGGTAGTTGCTGGCGTAATAGGGGTACGGTTCTAGGTCTCGATACGGCGTCTGAAATTCACTGAACAATTGCGTGTCATAGAGTTCAAATCCCTCGCCCTGATCATAATCGAACGGGAAAGGGATGAGATTGGCAGCGTAAGCGATATAGACCGTGAGGTGAAACAGCATCACGATCAGCGCGATGCCAATCAGGACTTTGTGGAAAAAGGCGAGGGCGCGCTGCATCAGGCTTCTGCTTTGCCTAGCGGGATGAGGGTTAGACCGATGAACGCGGCGACCCCTAACCCCAACATGGCTGCGCGTTGCGCGGGGCCGATGCCCTGATCGGATTGGCGGATCACGTCAAATGCCAGCAACCCCAAACAGCCCAAGACGCCAACGACGACCAAAATAATCCCCAACCAGCGTTTGCTGAAGGTGAATTCCAGCGAGAAAAAATGTTTTATCACAGACAATTTCCTTTATTCGCCGCGTTCGTGCAGACGGCGGTCAAGTTCGCGCAGTTTGCCGCCGGTTTCATACCAACTAATATCGCTCAAGCCAAGTTTTTGCCGGATATAGTCGTCGGTCATGCCGGCGCGTAAGTCACGCAGGCCGCACGTCCACCGGCTGATTTCAAATGACAACTTGAACGGCAAACCGGCCTTGTCCCCGATGTCGCTCAGGACGTATTCGAGATTGCGGGCGGTACAGTCAAAAATCACGGCAGTGGGCGCGTATTGGCGCGCATAAGCATCGTACAACGGCAGCCAAGTCGATGCGAGGTCGATGTTGCGCTCTTTGAACACGTTGCGGACTTTGAAGCGGACTTGCAAAACCGGCTGTTTGGGGTCGTCCAAAACAAGGCTCATCGGCGTGAGCGCCATCGCCTCATTTTTCTTGATGCCGGTGTCCATCAGCAAGCGCAGTAGCATCTCAGGTCGGGTGTCGGGGTCTTTGCCGCGCTTATAGGTGAAGGTGCGCGAGGATTCGATACAGTCGCGCAGCTGTGCCGGGGACAGCACATCGGAGAGCGGGGCGGGGCCGCTGCGCTGGACTAAGCCTTTGGCCGGGTCTGCTCGCAATGCGCCGATTTCGTGTAGCCACTTGAAAAAAGTCTTTAGGGTGGTCATGCGGCGGGCATAGGTCTTGCGGCTACATGGCACATCGCGCCCGTTTTCCATCCAATCGAAAAACCCCTCAAGATCGGTGATGGCGATGTCACCGATGGGCGTGGCTTGGCCCTGATAAGCGGCCAATAGGTCGAGGTCGGCGGAAAAGGCCACAATCGTGTGGTCGGATTTTCCGTCGGTAATCAAGCGTTGGGCGAATAAGTCAAAGGTCGCTTTCAACGGCGTGGTGCGTGTGATGTCCTCTGGCGTAGACGGCGCTTGGCTGAATAGTGGCAATTGGCGGTTGGGGCGGGATAAGGGGGTCGTCATACGGTTTAGCGCGCCTGTAGATAACTGAGTGAACGGTGTTTTTCGTCCGCCAAAAGGTCGGCGCGTTCCCGTTCCCACTCGGTCAAGCCAGATAATACCAATTCGATGCCAAAAACCGCTTCAAATCCCTCGCTGACGGCTTCGGCGGTCTCATCCCACGTCACGGGGTGTCCGAGCGCGTCATTTAAGGTTATGGCGCGTTCCAGCACGGTCTGGCGGGCGGCCTCACGTTCGATCTCATCAGGATAAGCTAGGGCGTCACAAATTCGGGCAAGGTCGCCGGTTAGGGGCAGTGTGCCGTGTTGAAGCAACCCCGATTTGCGTCGGACTTGCGCGCTACCGACCAATTTTTTACCCTCCACCGTGATTTCGTAATGGGATGGGACTTCAAAACACACCGCGCCGGGGCGCTGGGGGGCGGTGTCTGACCGTCGTTCGCTGTGGGCCGCTGCGCCCATCAGAGTCAGGGCGTGCATCAGGGCGCGGCTGATTTCGCGGTAACTGTCCACAATCCCCAGCATCGTTAAAGGGTGTTCGGGGGGGAGTGCGACGGAATAAGTCAATTCGTCTGTATGTAAAATCGCTTTGCCGCCGGTGGGACGGCGTACCATCTGCCAGCCGCGTGCGGTCAGCCGCACAAGGTCGGCATCCGCCATTTTTTGACTGAAGCCCAACGACAAGCAGGCCGGACTCCACGCATAGAGCCGCAGCGTGGGCGGCACAAGCCCAGCGCCCACCGCTTCTAGGATGGCTTCATCAGCCGCCATATTCCAACGGCCTTCCGCCGCAGAGTCGCATACCAAGCGCCATTGACGCGAATTCACGCTCACGCTTATACTGCCTCTATATCTCTTTCGCGTAAGTTTACCTGTTTTGGCTCAGTCGTGCCAAGCGCCGAGACCCCTATGCAAA
>Ga0105044_10000616_pt1 | contig 44328 bp, 35 predicted proteins | sample MAT01_FD_78092 | JGI IMG/M metagenome (GOLD analysis project Ga0105044, IMG submission 78092) | Freshwater microbial communities from Lake Fryxell liftoff mats and glacier meltwater in Antarctica - MAT-01 | ecosystem: Environmental > Aquatic > Freshwater > Ice > Liftoff microbial mat | place...
CGAGTCGCTCAAGACGGCCACAACGCAACAGGCCAGGTCGTGGGAACTGCGCAGCGCCACGACCCTGGCCATCCTCCTGGTTCGGCGGGGGCAGCGCGACGACGCGCGTGCGCTGCTGATGCCCGTCCTTGGCTGGTTCACGGAAGGATTTGAGACCAGGGACCTCGCTGACGCCAGGGCGCTCCTCAAGGCACTGGGGAGTTGACCGACGACCGGGTTCGCTCCAGAATAGCGTCCTCGCAACGCACGTTCCTCTACGGAGAGCCTTCAGTCATGAGCACATCAGCCGCCGGCAAGACATTCCCCCCCGCACTGGTCAGGGCGCACAAGAACTACGTCAACGCCATCAACTCGAACAACACCGATCGCGTGATGGCCAACTACGACAAGGGCGCGGTGGTGATGCAGCCCGATGGCCCACTGGTGACCGGACACGCCCCCATCCGGAAATGGGTCGCCGACTACTTCTACGGCTACAAGACACATTGGGTGAAGGTGTCGAAGGTGATGTGGATGGCTGGAGACTACGGCTTCGATCAGGGACTCGACACCGCGGTTGACAAGCCGATCCTGCGGAACAAGGCCGGCACGATCACCGGCTACGGCAAACCGATCAAGCAGAACGTCAAGGGCATCCTGATCTACAAACGGCAGAAGGATGGCGAGTTCAAGGTGTATCGCGACATCTGGAACAGCAACGTGGCGCCAAAGGGATAGGTTGCGCGTCTACACGGTCGGGTCGTCGCCGGCGCCTTCGTCGGCGACGTTCTCGGGCGGCGGGTCGCACGTGGCGGCCCATGGCACCAGAGCCGCGAGCGACGAAGGGCGGTCGTCAGGGTTGACGCGCAGAGCACTCGCCATGAACGCATAGAGTTCGTCGCTGACGCCACTCCCCAGTTCACGGGCGGGTGGCAAATGCAGGTCCGCCTTCTGCTGCACCAGACCAAACAGGTTCTTGGCGTTAAACAGGTGCCGCCCCGTCAGCAACTCAAACGCCAGACACCCGAGCGCATACACATCCGTCCGGCGATCGAGGCGTCCGCGATCGAGTTGCTCGGGCGCCATGAACGCCGGCGTTCCCATCACGAATTCCTCTGCGGCTCCCGTCTCGTCATCGCCAGGCAACGCGATGGGCACGGCCAGTCCGAAGTCGGTGAGCTTGACGCGGCCCGCGCGCGTGATCATCACGTTGGCGGGTTTGAGGTCGCGGTGGACGAGGCCGCGGCCGTGCACGTATTCGAGTGCGCACGCGAGCTGGCCGAGGATGGCGCGCACCTGCGGCTCGCCCAGTCGTCCCCGCAGCTTCACGAGCCGGCGCAGGTCCATGCCGTCGCACAACTCCATCACCAGGAAGTAGGTGCGGTAGGCAGGGAACAAGCGCTTCAACCGCGCGATGTTTTCGTGATCCAGACTCTGATGAAGCAAGGACTCCTGGTGAAAACGCGCCAGAGCCGCGGCGTCGTAAATGAGCCGGTAGCTCATCATCTTGAGCGCGACAATTTCACCAGAAGACTCCTCCTGCGCCTGATACACCACGGACATGCCGCCGCGTCCAATGCTCTGGAGGATGCGGAATCCTTCAATGCGCTTGTCCCCGAACCCATCGTGAAAGCTGCGCCCGAGTCGATCGGCCACAAGCTTCGTCAGCACCAGGCCAAGCTCAAGGTGCCGCACGGCCAGCGCGTCAAACGCCGCCGTGGGCACGAGCAGCGCCCTGACCGGCGTGTCGGCGATCACATCGGCGGTCCGCGCCTCGCGGGTGACGAGGGCCATCTCACCCGCAATGTCGCCACCCCTGAAGCGGCCCAGCAAATGACCGCCAGCCTCACCTTGGAGGCGTGCGTGTGCGGTGCCTTCAAGGAAGATGAAGAGGCCATCGCCCGCGTCGCCCTGCCTGATCATCAGGTCGCCCGGCTGATACGCGCGCTCCTCGGCCGCCGCAAACATCTCCCGCATGGCAAGGTCCGACATGCCCGACAGCGGCCGGCAACGCCGAAACAGGGTCCAGGTCAGCGGGTCCATGGTCGTGTCACCACTCCGCGATGTCGATCACGGTGGGCGGGCGCACCAACCGGTAGTCGTCGTTCACGACGCTGACGTTGTAGATAAGGACGCCTTGGTAATCGAAGCGACCGTGCCCGCCATGCAGGTGGCCGCACACCACCAGACGCGGCCTGATGCGCCCGATGGCAGAGAGCAACTCCGCACTGCCCAGATGCTCTATACCCGCAGCGCCGGGATGGTCAAAGCGATCACCGTGCCGATGGGGCGGCTGGTGCGTGACCAGGATGTCGGTGCCCTCCGGGATCGCCGCGTAGACCTCGGCCAGGCCGTCTGGCGACTTCATGAACGCCCAGTCGCCGAACTCGCGCGACCACGGCGACGCCCAGACCGAGATCGTCCCACCGCCGGCGCGTGACGCGGGCACCCTCGTGGCAGCGTCCACGAGAATCTGTCCCTCAGGTGCCGTGAGCGAACCGCTGCCGAAGTGGCACCTCTGCCCGCACCAGTCGTGATTGCCCCACGTGAGGATCTTGTGCGTGGCCGGAGCGTTCGCCAGCCAGGGCCTGGCGTATTCGTCAAACCAATCCTTCTGCTGATCGGGATGGTCGGCGGCGACCGCGGCCCCCATGCGGTCCGGGCACACGTCTCCCGCCACCAGCAGCAGGTCGCACGGGGGAATGTCAGGCAGGTATCCGTGCTGATCGCTCAGCGCGACAATCCTCATGGGACAAGAATGCCACGACCAAGCATCCAGGCGGCGATGGCCAGGCCGGATTCAATCGGCACCCGTGGCGCCCAGCACTCGACCACCTGCAGCGGCGTCATGCCCGCGCGCACCTCACGAAGAAGCGGCGCCAGCTCCCAGCCCCCGAGGTAGGCGATCGGCCCATCGAGAGCCGGATGGCGCAGCGCGGGACCAAGCGCAACAAAATCGGCGCCCAGCCTCGGTACCTCAACGAGTTCCGCATCAGGTGACACCTGAACGGCCGCGCCCGAGGCGAGCTGCGCGCTCATTGTTTCTGGGGGCGATGGCGCAACCCCGGCCTCCGGAGTGCCGGCAGCCACAGACCGATCAGTCCAGAAGGGGGACCGCTCACGCCCCGCCACGGTCGCATAGTGGCCCGCGGCCCAGGCCCGATGGCGATCGGACGCCTGGGCGAGGCTCTCACGATAGAACTGAATGGCAGCCTCGGTATGCTCAGATCTGCGCAACAGTGTGTTGACGACGACCGCGCCTGACAGCGCGCTTTGAATCGCCTTCTGGACGCCGCTCGAGGAGAGCGGGTCGAGCGCCAGCGCGGAATCGCCAATCTTGATCCGGGTGCGCGTGACGCACTGCTCGTCGAGATACGGCGTGGCGTCCACGGCGGAGACGCGGCCAAGCATGCGGGACTCCGTGCAGCCGTCCATCAAGCCGGACTGGCCCACCAGTGCATGGAACATGGCCTCGCGCGCCTTTGCCGCGCGGCCACGCAGGCTCGCGCCGTCCACAAACACGAGCGTGTTGTACGTCGCATCGGGCAGCGGCACGCCCCAGTACCACTCGTTCGCGCCAGCGCCAATCCGCGGCTGCGCCGGCAAACGGCGCCCCTCCCAGTAGGCGTAGAGCGCCACGGTGCGCGGCCCCGTCCGACGACGGCGGCCCGGCAGCGCGGCGGCTCGTCCGGTCGCGTCCACGACGTAGCGCACGCTGAGGCGTCGAACCGCCCCCGCGGCCTCGACGCCAAGGCGCCACCCCTCGCCATCCACCGTAAACTCACGAACCACGGCGGGCTGCAGCACCTGGACGCCGAGGGCACGCGCGCGGTCCAGGAGCAACGCATCGAATCGGCCCCGGTCCACCAACAGACCCTGCTCGCCTGGGTCAACGCGCTCGATCACAGGACCCGCCCAGTTCGACATCACGCGCCGCACGCGTATGAAGCCGGCGGCCTCCACGGCAGCGCGGGCGCCGATCGGCTCAAGCAGGGGAAGCACGCCAGGGCTGAGCGACTCGCCCAGGTGGCGTCGGGGAAAGGCCTTGCGTTCGACGAGGCAGACGGTGAGGCCGAGTTGCGCAAGTCGTGCGGCCATCACGCACCCGGCCGGGCCGGCGCCCATGACACACACGTCGGCGGACAACGGCGCCATGGCGGCCTACGACACCTCGGCGGGAGTGCGGCGATCCTCGCCGAGTCCTGCCGGTGAGAGGCGCAGGTAGGCGTCGAGGCAATAGTGAAGCCAGCCGCGGATGTAGTCACACGCCGGCCGGCCCCGGCGAATCACTTCGTGATGGCATCCGCCGCCACACATGTACCGCGCCCAGCAATTGCGGCAGGGCTCCTGCGTGTGCACATGACGATCGGCCAGCCACGCCGACCGGCGCACCTCGTCCACCCCCTCATCGAGTGAGCCCATCGCGCCCTCGGCATCACCGACGAACCTGTGGCAGGCGGCGAGGTCCCCGTCGGCGGACACACCGAGATACCCCGCACCGGCGCCGCAGGGATAGGGTCGGTGTGTGCCGCGCTGAATCTCGCGCATCGCATTCACCATGTTCGCGAAGGGATAGCGGTGGCCCTCCAGCATGCGGCGTTCAAACTCGCGACCGCAGGCGATCATCTCTCCGAGCATGATTTCGAGATCCTCGGCCTGCATCTCGCCCTTCCCCGTCGGCGCGCTGAGCATGGGCGAGAAGCCGACGCTGTGAAACCCGGCGTCCACGAACTGATCGAGCGTCTGCCTCAACTCCAGATTGGCCGGTGTCACGGTCACGCGCGCAGACACCTGCATCTGGCGCTGGCGTGAGAAGAGCGGCCTCAGGTTCTCCATGATGCGATCGAAGCTCCCCTGCCCGCTCTTGTAGGGACGCAGCGCATCGTGGGCCTCACGTGGCCCATCCAGGCTGATGGTCACCGCGAATCCGAACTCTTCAAAAAACGCCGCGTCGGCTTCCGTGAGAAGGGTGCCGTTGGTGGTGATGGAAAAGTTCAGCGTGACTCCGCGCGCGGCCGCGCGTGCCGCCGCACGCCGGGTCGTGGCCTGAAGCACCGGCCTGTTCACCAGGGGCTCGCCACCGAGAAACGCGAGAGTCAGGCGGGCGCCTGGCGCCGCGCCGTCCACGAGGAGATCCACGGCCTGATTGGCGCGTTCGGCCGACATGTTCTTGGCCGCGCCGCCAAACTCCCCCTGCTGCGCGTAGCAGTAGGTGCATCCGAGATTGCATTTCTGCGCGATGGCCAGCGATAACGCGTGCACCGGCGGCATGACCAGCGGTGTGTCATCAATGTACGGGTCGCCGCCCAGCCCCACGCGATCGAGCAGCTCGCCCACTCGGCCTTCGTGCATCGCGTCACCGAACTGTCCGAACAGCTCAGACTCGGCGTCGAACAGGCGGCTACCGTCCGGAACGAACACATGCCGGCCGAGCGTGGTCTCAATCAGGTGAACGTCGCGTGACCTGGGCGCCGACGCCGACATGAAGTGACGCGCGTCGGCGCGACTCACCCGTTGGCCTTCCCGGTGTCGTCCTTGCCGCCGATCGCGAAGCGCAACCACTGCTCCCACCCCTTGAACAGGTCATCGTAGAGCACCAGTCGGGAGTCCACGTAGTCATCGGGAATGTACGTGCCCGTCCGGTCCTTCTGCAGCCAGTTGTCGCCGGCGCTCGCGCCCGTGGACGTGGGTTCGACATTCACGAAGTCGGGCCGCGCGGCAGCCCAGTAGTAACACGAGCATTCGCGGTAGTCATTCTGCCACGGCGAGCAGAGCCCCTGTGTCAGCTCACCCGCCTCGGCGAGCACGCGCGAAATCACGGCCGTGTCATCCTCGAAGAACGGCCGCACCTTGAGGTCGTGAGTGACGTAGCTGCTCTGGTCGTCGTTCCAGGGCTGCTGGCTGAACCACGCGGGTGTGCGGGTGAAGTCGCAGGTGACCGTCTGGCCCACGCGCTCGTGCAGCATTGTGGCCAGCGCGTTGGACCATTCGAGTGGCGCAAGGCCCCACGGATTGGCGTCCGTGGAATAGACCACTGACTGATTGACGGTGTCGGCCGGCGACGGACCGATGGCCTGCGCCATGGTCAGAAACGGCTTCTCGGTTCCGTAGGAGATCCGCAGGAGGCGGCACCCCTTGAGGTGTGCGAGCGCCGGGTCGGTGACATCGATGACGAGGTTGTCGTACTCGCGGATCATGATGCCCTCGAACACCCGCCGCCACACCGCGCGCAGGTCCACCTCGAGCCCGGGTGTGCAGTTTGCGATCGCGCTGATCGGACGCGTGCTGACAGGATTGCCCCTGGCGACAAAGTTGATATCGAGGTGGCGTTGCGCGGACAGATTCCGCGCGGTCAACACGGCCTTCGGGGGGTCGGCTTCAAAAGTCGCCGACGCGGCGGCTCCCATGTCGATCGGTTGCCCGGCTGCGCGGTAGATCGTGTTGATCTGCCGATGGGTCAGCGCCAGGTAATTGCCATCCGCGCCACACATGAGCGCCGGCATTTTGCGGCGCCCGTTGTCGGTGAAGTCGGCCACCTGCTCCGGCTTCCGCAGGAGCGAGGGGAACCAGGGCGCCGCTCCGGCCCGCAGCGCGGCGTAGACCTGCTGGTGCAGGCGCATGATGGCGAGCGTGTCGGCCGTCTTTTCGCTGAACACCGGCCGCATGGGACGCAGCACGTCGAACGCTTCTTCAGCGGGCATGGTGTCGAAGTCCAGTGGGTCGCGCGCATCCACCGGGTTGCCATTCATCACGGCAACGTTCAGGAAGCGCACCGTTTCGAAGGCACGGCGAATGATGTCTTCGGCGCGCGCTCGCGTCTCATCAAATGACTCATGCTCGATCCGGGGTCCGAAGATGACCTGGTCAAGGTCGTCGCAGAGGTTGCGGACGAACAGGGAGTCGGGCACAAGCATCGGCGGCCCGGCCGTGATACGCGCCACGGCCGAGAGGCGCTTTGCGCCCTTCTTGCCCTTGAGCGTCACTTCCACAATGCCGTCGCACGCGTCGTCAAGATAGCCACGAGAGATGGCAATGTTGTTGTTGAGCCAGCACGGCGCAGGCGGAATGATCGAATAGAGCGATGGCGGCAAGGTCTCGCTGACGAACGTGCCGTGATAGTTGGGAATGGCATCGTCGATGCCGGCCGGCGGCTCGAACTTGTACCACCCCTTCTTCCTGTTGTAGATCCGGCGGTTCTTCGGCACCTCGTAGATATCGGGGTTCGCGGCCTTCAATTCGGCCCTCTCGGCATCGGTGAGATTCGAACCGTAGATCAGGCCCTGCGCCGGTGAAAAGCGAAAGCGGATCTCGGGGTACTGTCGCGTCGGCTTGATGAACCGCACGCTGCCGAAATCGACGAAGCGCTTCGGCGAAATGAAGTTGGCGCAGTGGCCCTTGAGTGGGTGCGGTGCGTGATTCGAGAACCAGCCGGTGTCGGCCAGCACGGCGTCACTGGGATTCGCCGTGCGCCGCTCGACCTTCCGGTTGGCGACGCTGACCTGCCAGGACACATCCTTCACGGTGCAGCCGTGCTGCTTCAGCAGTCCGAGAGTCAACGGCTGCCAGGTCTTTGATCGGTCAACCCGGGCGAAGACTTCCAGGAAGGGTGCCACGGGGCGTATGCGCCCCCCGTCCTTGAACGTCATCTCGCTGGGCGTGTGGCTCCCCGAGATCGCGCCCGTCTTCGGATCGACCTTCAGCGTTTCCTGCGGCACGATCTGCCGGAAGCCCAGCGGATGCTCCTCGCGTTCAACCATCGTGAAGTTGTCGAGCGGTTCGGGCGCCGAGCCGAGGCGCCCGATCGCCAGCGGCGGAAGAATGCGCAGTGCGCGAATCATTTGCGGCCTCCTCTGACGGCTGGACGCAGACCGGCCAGCACCTCGTCAATGAACGCGACGGACTGAAGGTCGAGGTCCCGGAGGACGGCCAGGTACTGCCGCCCGTCCGCGGGCTCATCCTTGTGGTGCTTCATGTGCGGGCTCAACAATGCAGAAACGAGTTCCTGGGAACTGGACACGAGATCCCGATGCTGACGCCAGACATCCGTTTCCGACGCCGGCAACACCAGCGTGTACGGCATCTGAAAGGGAGGACCCGCTCGTTCAGATCCTTTGCCGGCAAGCGGCAACCTCACGAGAATGCCGGCAATGGCCTTGATGTTGTACATCTCGCCGAAGACTTTTGACATGATCGCCGGCCGCAAATCGTCCGGCTTGCCAAGGTTGATGCGACGCAGTTGGAATGTGTGAGTGAGGTAGCACAGCAGCATGCGGTAGCGCACGTTGAACAGCGCGGCCCATGTTCGGGAAGGCTCGGCCGTAATCGGCGTCGCTCCTTTGATGGCCTGTCCGCGCTCGGCCACCACCGGATTCACGGCCACGCGGCGGGACGGGGACCAGTCTTGCTGCTTCTTCTGGATCTGCTGCAGTTCATGGAAGACCGTGGCGAACCGGACGAAGTGCGACGGTTCATCCTTGATCGCTGCCCGATGGTGCGGCGACTCACCCTGCCCGGCCACGTCTTTGAGCGCCGCGAGCGCCTCGGTGCGCGTCGCCATCTGCGTGATGATCACGCGCGTTTTTCGCTCGTGGGGTGGCGGCGCGTCGCTCGGCGCGGCGTGGGGCGGGAACGGGCCGGGCCGGTAGCCACGCCCCCAATCGTCGAACGACGCCTGAATACCGTAGGTCCCGGGGTTGAAGTCTGAATCCAGGATCTTCGACGGATCGCCGATGATCGCGATGATCGTGTCGTAGACCTCGCCGACTGGATGCCCGACGTGCAGCCCCAATTCGCGCCTGGCCGCTTTCGCCACTTCGTAATATTTTTTCTCGTCCTCGCTGAACACGGCCGGCATTTCCGCAAACACGTACTTGGCCAGCGACCGGCGCGTGAGCGGCTCCAGGCAGAATTCAAAAGGATAGTACGGCGTGTCCCACGGGTAGTCTTCGCGTTCAAAACTCAGGGGACCGCCAAGCAGACAAATGCAGTTCTGCACCGTCAGCAGATGCCCCATTTCTTCACGGGCAATCGTGAGGATGGCGTCGCGCCATTCGTGCACCGTGCGCTCGTGATTCCGGGCCTGGTCGCCACCCAGGGAATACGCCGCGTACAGATACTGGACCATCAGCGACTGCTCGAGTTCAGCCGCGATCTTCAGCAACATGATGAGGTAGTCGCGCCACGCGAGTTCCGGAGGCTTGGGTGGCAGGGGATGCTCGTGAATGTGCAGTGGCCTTGTGCTGCGGCGAGGCGTGGCGGGCATGCGCGGACTCCTCTGCTGAATACGGCGTTGACTATAAGCTCACCCGGCGTGTCTGTCCATCACCGTTGCCCGTTCCGCTCGGGCGCCGGCCCGGCGAACAACGGGCGGGTCAGCACCTCAGCTGACGTCTGGCCGCTCCGCGCCGATGAGGCTGGGCTAGACTTGGCAGGCATGACCGAGCCCGATAACGACGAGTTCGCGGCCGAGACGACGCGGGCGATCGACATCCCCAGCGAGACGATGAAGATCAGGCGCGAACTCGCCTGCTCCACCACGCCGGTTCTGATCCTGATCCGCGGCCTGATCCAGGGAACAAAGTACCCGCTTGAAGGCCGCAGCACGTTCGTCCTTGGTCGCGACTCCTCGGCCGACATCCGGTTCGACGACGCGAACGTGAGTCGGCAGCATCTGGAAATCAGCTTCGAAGGTGAGCAGGCTTTTATCGCGGACCTGAAATCGAGGAACGGCACATTCCTCAACGACGAACCGGTTGGCAGCGACAAGGTCGAGCTCGGCAAGGAAGACATGATCAAGCTGGGCAGCACCATCCTCAAGTACCTGCCGGCCGGCCAGTTCGAAACGCTGTATCACGTCAACATCACGAATGCGGCGCACCTGGACACCCTGACGGGCGTGTTCAGCCACAAGTACATTTCCGAAGTCCTCGACGTCGAGTTCAAGCGTACGAAGGCCCTGCGGTCTGAGATGTCCATCGTGTTCTTCGATATCGATGACTTCAAGACGATTAATGACACCTACGGGCATGAGTGCGGCGACCGGGTGCTGGCCGCTGTGGGCGGCGCCTTGCGGAACTGCGGGCTTGGCGAGCGGGAGATGGCGGGGCGCTACGGGGGTGACGAGTTCATGGTCGTGCTGACCAGCTCCGGACTCAGCCTCGCCGCGCAGACCGCCGAGCACATCCGCCTGGAAATCGAGCGTATCACCTGCACGCACGAAGGGATCCGGGTGCCAGTGACCGCCAGCATTGGTGTCGCGACCGTCAGGAAAGCACTTCACCGCGTTGCGGACTTGTACCGGGAGGCCGACCAGGCGCTGTACGACAGCAAACGGAACGGCAGAAACCGGGTGACAGTGGCACGGGACTGACGTCAGCGCTTGCGAACGAACGTTACAGGCAGCACACTAGTCGGTCGTCTTCCGGCCGCGCCGTGATAGCATCTCGCGTCAATTCGTGGGCATGTCGGCCCGTGGTCGGAGAGACCTATGCGTGTGAGAGCAAAGACCATCCTGCTGAGTCTGTTGGCCCTTCTGGTGCTGGTGGTGCTGGGCGGCATCACGGCCGTCGGCTGGCAGGTCGTCCTGGGCCCCGACGCCCGGCCCGTGTCGAGCACCCCCTTCGAGGTCACTGAGGCCAGGCTCGCGCGCGGCAAGTACCTCGCCGAGGGACCTACGCATTGTTTCTTCTGCCACACCGAGCACGAATTCTCCACGCCTGAATACCCGATGGTGGCCTCAAAGAAGGGTGCCGGCTGGGTCCTGCCGCTCCCCGAGCTGAACCACATCGCGGCCAGGAACATCACGCCCGACAAGGACACGGGCATCGGCACCTGGTCAGACGATGAAGTCGCGCGAGCCATTCGTGAAGGCGTGAGGAAGGACGGCTCGGCCCTCTTCCCGGTGATGCCGTACATGGACTTCGCGGCGCTCGACGACGAGGACGTCAAGTCGATCGTGGTATACCTCAGGACGATCCCGGCCGTGAGAAACACGGTGCCTGTGCGCCAGCTCCCCGGCCCCCTCGAGTACATCGTCAAGACCATGCCCACGCCACTGACGACGCCGCAGCCCTCGCATCCGGCGTCCACGCCGGTCGAGCGCGGCCAGTATCTGGTCACGATGGCGGGTTGTGGCGCGTGTCACACCCCCACTGATGGCGAGGGCACGCCGCTGCCCGGACTCGGCTTTGCCGGTGGCGGATTCTTCCAGCTTCCGAATCAACCCGGCAAGCTCGTCTTCACCGCGAACATCACCCCGGATCCGTCCGGCATTGCGCACTACGACGACGGGCTGTTTCGCGAGACCATGCGAACCGGACAAATCCCGGGCCGCATGCTCAATCACATCATGCCGTTCCTGGCCTACCGCAACATGACCGACGACGACATCAGCGACATCTACGCGTTCCTCAAGACGGTAGCGCCGATAAAACACCGTGTGAGCAATACGGATCCGCCCACGGCGTGCCCGCTCTGCAACCAGTCACACGGGCTCGGCGATCGCAATGTGAAACAGTAAAACAAGGAGGCCGGACCTTCAGGTCCGGCTCCTGCTATTTCGCGGGTGCGAAGGCCGCTCGAAACGCAACCATCGCCGCTGGGTGGAAGATGGTCGCGTGCCGCTCGCCCGGCAGGCGGGCATGGCGCACGCCGGCGGCAGGTCGACGTTGATGCGCCGCGTTTCATTCAGCGTCGCGGATGGCAACGTGAATGTCTCGGCGACCACGAGTGACGCGGCTGGCTGAACGGCCGGCGGCGATTGCGCGGCAAGCGCCGATGACATCAGCGTGACAGCGCCCGGGAGAATGTCTGCGCCCTTCATGGGCACGAGTATGGCGGGCGTCAGTCCGCGCGAAGCAGATTGATGTAGTCTCTTGACTCCAATGCGCCTCGCGGTAACCGCTTCATGACCGACGCGAACACGTCCACATTGACATGCCCGCACTGCGGCCATCAGGCGGTGGAGATCATGCCGGTCAACGCCTGCCAGTATTTCTACGACTGCAAAGGCTGTCGTCAGGTACTGCGACCAACGCCGGGCGATTGCTGTGTCTTCTGCTCATACGGCGACCGGCCGTGTCCGCCGCAACAGGCATGTTGCACCGCACCACGCGAGTCGATGTAACGTACCGATGGCCGGGCCATCACCCACACGCGACTGATGGTGGCCAGGGTGGGCAGCGAACCGGTGGGGCCACGTTCTGGCCGTGACGGCGATCGTGTCCGGCGGCGTGGGACGCCGATCACAGCGGGCGCAGATATACTCCACACACATGGCGATCGGCATCGGCACTCGTCTCGGAGTCTACGAGGTCGTGGCGTCCATCGGTGCCGGGGGCATGGGCCAGGTGTTCCGGGCGCGAGATACACGACTCGGCCGCGAAGTGGCCATTAAGGTGCTTCGCCCCGACTTGACGTCCACTCCCGAGCGTCGTCTCCGATTTGAGTTGGAGGCACGTGCCGTGTCGCGGCTCAATCACCCCGGCATCGTCACGCTCCACGGCATGGATTCGGTACCAGGCCCGGAGGGAACCACTGACGGCGTCGATTTCCTGGTCATGGAACTCGTCCCTGGTGAATCGCTGCATGGACGGCTGCGGGCCGGGCGCCTTCCCCTGGCGACCGTGATCGACCTCGGCATTCAGGCGAGCGACGCCCTCGCCGCCGCACATGCAGAAGGTGTCGTGCATCGTGACCTCAAGCCGGCGAATTTGATCGTCACACCGGCCGGCCGCCTCAAGATTCTCGACTTCGGGCTCGCGCGCTTCGAGCAGACGGCAGAGCCCGAGGCCCTTACGTTCGTCGAGGCTTCGCCCACCGAGACGGGCACCATCCTGGGCACCGTTGGCTACCTCTCGCCCGAGCAGGCGCGAGGTGAGCGCGCCCACCCGCGATCCGATCTGTTTTCTCTCGGAGTTGTCCTCTACGAGATGCTCGCCGGCGTCGCGCCATTCGAACGCGGTTCGGCGTTGCGGTCGCTCTCGGCCGTCGTCAACGACCCGCCGCCGCCCCTGTCGCAGACGCCGCCGGACACGCCGGCGGCACTCGGCGCGTTGATTGGCAGTTGCCTTGAGAAGCACCCGTCGCAACGCCCGCAGTCGGCCGCAGCCGTGGCCGATACGCTCCGTGAGATTCGCGCGGCGCTCACGGTGGCGCCTGACGACCGTGCGAGCCGTCGACGACTCTGGATCGGGGCGGCCGCCGCGAGCCTGCTATTCATTGCTGGCATCACCGGGTACTGGCTCAGCAATGCCGACGAACGCTGGGCGCGGGAGACGGCCTTTCCGACCCTCGAGCAATTGGTTCGAGACGAGAAACTCTTCGATGCCTTCCTGCTCTCCAACGAGATCGGCCGCCGGTTGCCGGCTCATCCGGCGCTGGCGCGCATGCTGCCGGAGTTCTCGACACCGGCGCGGATCGAGAGCGAGCCCTCGGGTGCCGAGGTCCAGTTGCAGGCGTACGGTTCACCGGCCGCTCGGTGGTACCCGCTCGGACCGACCCCCGTGGATTTCCAGATGCCCCTGCAGTCCGTTCGAATGCGGCTGAACATGGCGGGTTTCGATCCCATCGAAAGCGCGCCCTCGCCAGCTCGCGAGGATCCCAGCGGCCGAATAATCTTCCAGTTCCGTCTTGACCAGGCCGGCACGGCGCCGGCCGGCATGGTTCACGTGCGCGGTGGCACGGTGGTCCATCGAGGCGCGCCCGTGGCGGTCGAGGACTTCTGGATCGATCGACTCGAGGTCAAGAACCTCGACTACCAGCGCTTCGTGGACGATGGGGGCTATCGTCGCCGGGACCTGTGGCGACATCCCATCGTGGTCGAAGGGCGTGAGATGTCGTGGGACGACGCCATGATGCAGTTTCGCGATGCGACGGGACGGCCAGGGCCCGCGACCTGGGAACTTGGGCGGTTTCCCGAGGGAAGAGGCGGGCTGCCTGTTGGTGGTGTGAGTTGGTTTGAAGCCGTGGCGTATGCCGAGTGGGCCGGCAAGACACTGCCCACGTATCATCAGTGGTTTCGAGCGGCGCAACCCGACGTCTTCACCGAGATCCTGAGCCACAGCCGCATCGGGGGTGACGGACCGGTGGAAGCGGGGAGCCTGCCCGGCCTTGGGCCGTGGGGCACCCTCGACATGGCCGGCAACGTCAGGGAGTGGGCGTGGAACAGCACCGGACAGTTCCGCTTCGCCCTCGGCGGCGCGTGGAGTGACCCGTCGTATCTGTTCATTGAGCCCGAGGCGTTCTCGCCGCTGAGGAAAACGCCCGATCACGGCTTCCGAACCATGCAACCCGACGGGCCGGTGGCGGCCGCGGCACTGGCGGCCTTGGAACTCTCCGGCGTTCGCGACTTCACGCGCGAGCCGCCAGTCTCCGACGAGGTGTTCGCGGCGCTCGCTGGTGTCTATTCCTACAACCGCACCGAGCCACTCGCCGTCACCGTAGAGTCGGTGGATGATCGCGCGCCGTACTGGCGTCTCGAGCGCGTGTCGATTGCAGCCGCCTACGGCGGCGAACGTCTACCCGTCTTGCTCTACCTGCCAAAGTCCGCGCAGCCGCCGTTGTCGGCGGTCCTCTATCTGCCGGAGTCCACTGCCGAGACGCTTCTGTCGAGTGAGAACATTGCCACGCGTTGGTTCGAGTTTCTCGTCCGCGGCGGCCGGGCGGTCGTCGTGCCCGTGTACAAGAACATGTACGAGCGGCGGATCGCCGGCGGAACATTTTCGGTCGAGTTGCGCCGAGACACAGTGATTGCCTGGTCGAAAGACCTTGGCCGGACGATCGATTACCTCAAGACGCGCCAGGACATCGACTCGGAGAAACTTGCGTTCTATGGGTTCAGTCTGGGCGCCGTCTACGGGCCGATTCTGGCGGCGCTCGAACCCCGGTTCCAGGCGGTCGTGCTGCTTGGCGGCGGAGTGAACCCGGGGGCCCTGCCGACGGAAATCGATCCGATCCGCTTCGCGCCGCGCCTGCGGACGCCGACGCTCATGGTGGCCGGCCGTGAGGATTTCGTTCGCCCGCTCGAGACAGCGCAGCGGCCCTCTGTTCGCCCTGTTCGGCACACCACCAGACCGGAAGCGCCTGGCCGTACTCGAGGGTGGACACTTGCCGCCGCGCATGACCGACGTGATGCGTGAGGTGCTGGCCTGGCTGGATCGGTGGCTCGGACCGACTGGTTAGAGCCAACTTGGCGCCCCTAAAGGGATGCCCTGCGTCCGACTTGGTGTCGCACTGTGACGATTATTTCGATGGGTCATTCACGAAACGGAGCACACATGCGCCTACACGCGAAACTGACGGTATTTCTCCTGTGCCTGTGGGTCGCGGCGGCGTCGCCGGCGGCCGCTCAGGTCAAGGCCGCGGTCATGGTCTCAGGCCTCAACTCACCCTTGGAGTTCGTTCAGGACCCCTCACAACCCACTGTGCATGTCGTGGTTGAGCAGGGCGGAGTTGTGCGCGTCGTGCAGAATGGCACCCTGATCGCGCAGCCGTTTCTCGATCTGTCGGCAGCCATATCCACGGGGGGCGAGCGCGGCTTGCTTGGTCTCGCGTTCGCGCCCGACTACGCATCCAGCGGCCGCGTCTTCGTCAACTTCACGGACCCCGCGGGTCACACCGTGGTGGCGCGCTTCACGCGTGTGCCGACCGATCCCCTGCGGGCCGACCCGGCCTCACGCTTCGACCTGCGATGGGGTGGCCCAGGCGGCACCCGGTTCATCGCGCAGCCCTTTTCGAATCACAACGGCGGCCACCTTGCGTTTGGCCCCGACAACTATCTGTACATCGGCATGGGCGACGGCGGGTCGGGCGGTGACCCTGGCAATCGCGCGCAGAGCCCAACCACGCTCCTCGGCAAGATGCTCCGCATTGATGTCGATGTGCCCGACGCGCATCCGGAAGGCTACGTCGTCCCTGCCGACAATCCGTTTACCGACGGGAGCGCGCTGCCCGAGATTTGGTCCTTCGGCCTCCGCAATCCGTGGAAGTTCACCTTTGATACCACCGGATTTGGTGGCACGGGTGCGGGCGCGATGGTGATCGGTGATGTGGGCCAGGGGGCACGCGAAGAAATCAACTACGAGCCCGCAGGCGGTGGCGGACGCAACTACGGCTGGCGGCTTCGCGAGGGGTTCGCGCCGTACCTCCCGGCGACACCCCCGGCGTTTCTCCCCCTCACCGATCCGATTCTCGACTACCCCCGCACGGAAGGACGGTCGGTCACCGGCGGTTTTGTGTATCGCGGCGACGCCCTCGTCAGCGGGTTCCGCGGCCGGTATTTCTACGCCGACTTTGTGACAGGGCGCGTCTGGTCGGTGGGGCTGTCGCTCAACGGGGCGGGTGAGGCCAGCGTGACCGATCGGGTTGAGCACACGGCGGAACTTGGCGGCACCGGTGTCATCGGCAACATTGCTGCGTTTGGCAGGGACTCGACAGGCGAGCTGTATCTGGTCTCCTTCAACGGATCCATCATCCGGATCGTGAACGACCCGTCGGCGTCTGGCCCAATCGGCGGATCGGTTGGACCGTTTGGCCAGGTGGACACGCCGCTGCAGAACGCCGCCGGTGTCGTTGGCGCGATTGGAGTCACCGGGTGGGCCCTTGACGACACCGGCGTGGCCAATGTGCGGGTCTATCGCAACTGCCTGCCCGCGGTGGACAACCCGGCGAGTTGCCAGACCGTCCTCGGCACTTCGGTGGTGTTTGTCGCAGAGGCGGCGTTCCTGCCTGGCGCACGGCCGGACGTCGAGGCGGTGTTCCCGTCGTTGCCGAATGCGAACCGGGCAGGCTGGGGCATGCAGATTCTGACTTTGATGCTGCCGCACGTGCCCAACAGCCAGCCCACGGGCGGCCAGGGCCCGATGACGCTGTTTGCCGTGGCCACGGATCTGGATGGGCAACTGAAGCTGCTGGGCCGATCGTACGTGCAGGGCTCACCCACCTACGCGACCCCGACATCGATCACCATGACCAACGACACCATCGCGAAGCCGTTCGGCACGCTCGACACGCCGTTACCTGGCTCAACGGTCGGAGGGTCTGTCGCCAACTTCGGTTGGGTCCTGACACCCGACGCCAACACCACAGTGGACGGACCTGCGGACATCCTGATGCCACTGAACGGATCAACGATCGTGGTCTACGTCGATGGCGTCGCGACCGCGACAGTGGCATACGACCAGTGTCGAGGCACAGTGGGCAATCCGGTGCCTGGCGGCCAGTACTGCAACGATGACGTCGCGAATCTCTTCGGCAACGTCACCGGCCAGCCGCCGTTCCCGCCCCGCACAGCAAATCCCACGCGGCACAGGAACCTCGATGCTGGCCGCGGTGCCATTGGCGCCTACCTGCTGAACACCGCCACTCTTTCAAACGGGCTGCATACGTTGGCCTGGGGCGTCGAGGACTCTGCAGGCCGCAGTGAAGGCATCGGGTCCCGTTTCTTCACCGTGCAGAACGGCGCCGCGTTCGCCCCACGCACGCATCCGCCGGCGGTGACTCACGTGCCAGCACTGGAAGTGACCGAGGCTCCACCAGCCGACGGGATCGTGTGGGGCCGCACGGGTTTCAGCCAGACGGCCGCGTGGCAACGCGTACGGCCCAACCCGCAGACGACCCGGCACGTGCGACTACCAGAAATGGGACGCCTCGAACTGTATTTCCAGGATGCACCCGAGTCGGGCTATCTCGTCGCAAACGGGACGCTCAGAGGTCTGCCGGTGGGATCCGTGCTGCAGGGCCAGAGGTTCACGTGGGCACCGGGACCTGGCTATGTGGGAACGTATACGCTCGCGTTCCGCCACGGCCACACTCGCACGAAAGTGCAGGTGACAATCGCGCCTGTCCCCGCGACCCAGGCGGGCGAATCGCACGTGCGCATGAGCCTGGATGCCGTGCGGAGTGAGCGGCGGGTCCGGGTTGAAGGGCGTGCGTGGGACCCGGACGCCTCTATCGGCAGCGGCGTGGGCGCGGTCCATGTCTGGGCGCAGGGCCCACGCGGAGCGGTCTTCCTCGGTGCGGCCGAACTCGACCTCCCGCGCAATCAGTTCGCGCTGACGTCATCGGTCTCACTGCCAGCCGGGCACTACGCCGTCACCGCGTACGTCTGGCTGGAGCGCACCGGCCGCTGGGAGGATGCTCGCACCCTCGCACTCATTGTCCGGTGACGGCAGTCGAGGCTACCTCAGGCGGAATCGCGCGGTCACGGGAAAGTGATCCGACGGTGATCGCCCGTTCGCGGCCGTGCGCACGATGGCCGCGGACAGGACCTCGGTGCCGCGTGGCACAAACACATAGTCGATCTTGTCGCCGGCAATGCTGGTAGCGTCGAACCCGGTAAACGTGCCCACGTCCCTGGTGTCGGGATGGAGCACCCGGAACGTATCCACAAAGACCCCCGGCGCCGAGGGGCTGCCGACGAGCGCGGCCAAGGCCGGATTGGACTCGCCCACATTGAGGTCGCCAGTCACGATCGCCGGCTCGCCGCGATGGGCCACCGACGCAATGCGCCTGGCCAGCAGCTCCGTGCTCCGCTCCCGGGACGGCTGCGAGATGTGATCGAGATGCACGTTGTAGTGCCAGAACGCCCGGCCGTCCCTGTCAACAAGCCGCGCCCACGAACAGATGCGCGTGATCGTATTGCCCCAGGACGTGGACGCCACAACCTCGGGCGTGTCCGAGAACCAGAACGTGCCCGCATTCGACAACGTGAATCGGTTGGTCCGAAACAGAATGGCCGAAAACTCCCCCTTCGTCCGGCCGTCGTCACGCCCGACGCCAGCCACCGCAAACCCAGGTACGGCCACCAGAATCTCCTGAATCTGCGAGTACAAGGCCTCCTGGAGACCAACGAGATCGGCGTTCTCCGCGCGCATCAGCGCAAACAATGCCTCACGCCGGTTCTCCCACCGGTTCACGCCGTCATTCGCCGTGCCATAACGGATATTGAAAGACATGACCGTCAGCGGGTCGGCCGCCGGCGCCTGTTGCGCACGGACGGGACACACCACGATCAGAAAGGCAGCGATGATGGCCAGACGATGGGACAAGGCCACAGCTTAACCCGAACCAGAACCCGCATTCCTACGGTGCTCGCCTTTGTGCGCGGCCGTTCGGAGGTCCCGGGCTTCAGCCCGGGACAAACGCCGCTAGCTGATCACGAGCAGGGGGTGACGCGCGAGTTTGGTACGCGCCTCGCGCATGTCGTCGCCGCGCAGTTCTCGCAGCGCCGACGTGACCAACGACCGCACCGTCTTCTTGCGCCACACCAATTCGAAGTCTGTGTTGTCCATCGGCTTCGCGAGCGTGTAGGCGTCATCGGCCACCGACGCGATGAGCTCGTCGGTGAGTGTCTGGCCCGCCAGGCGAGCCGCCGCAACCGGCACCTCCAGAGGACGCGAGGCCACGGCGCCAAGCACGATGCGAGCCTCGACGATGCGGTCGTCGTGGAAGCGGGCGGCAGCGGCCACTGCGGCGACCGGAAAATCGAACGACCCGCGGCGCCGAAGTTTCCAGTAGGTGCTGCGCCAGCCGTCCGACGTGGGCAACGTAACCGTGGTGAGAATTTCATCGGCCCGGCGCGTGAGATAGAACATGCCGTCGTTTGCGTAGAGGTCGGTGAGCGCCACATCCCTGGTGCTTGTGGCTGAGACCAGACGCACCGTTGCCCCCAACGACATCAGGGCGGGCGCCGCATCGGTGGAGGACACGGCCAGGCACTTGTCGCTCGACGTCGCGACCCAGCACGTATCTCCGTCCTTCTTCATGCAGAAGTTGATCGACTGCCGCCACTCGAAACTCTGGTCGTAGTACGTACACCGTGTGTCGAGACAGATGTTCCCGCCAATGGTGCCCATGTTGCGCAGCAGCGGCGTGGCAATCTGCCCCACCGCCTGCCATAGGCCCAGGTACCGCGCACGCACACGCTCGTCATGTACGAGCGAAGTCAGGGTGACGCCGGCACCGATCTCGAACCCGTCGCGGTCTTCCACTCGCGAGAGTTCACTGACACCACGGAGTCCGACAACCGTGGACGGCACCTGCTGACGCCGCTTCATGTTGGGAATCAAATCGGTGCCGCCAGCCAGGAGCATCGTGTCCTTGGGCGACTCGGCCAGCCACGCGGCCGCGTCCTGCACGGTCTTGGGAGCGCGGTAGCGGTACGACGGAAGGCGCATCATGAGTCGGCCCCCTTGCTCATGCCGGCCGCCTTCGCTTCGATGCCCGCGTCCACTTTGCGATGTGTCGGCCGCTTCGGATCGTTCACCGCACGCCCGTCGCCACCGGCCCACGGCGGCGTCACGTGCAGCGTTTCAGGCCAGGGGATGTCAGGGAATGACGCCGGTCCCGACCGAGGCAATTTGCCGGCGGCCTTGGCCTCGAGGGCGCGGAGAATCTTCTCTGGTGTGACGGGAATCGAGTCGATGCGCACGCCCACCGCGTCGTAGACGGCGTTGGCCACGGCCGGCATGATCGGCAGCAGCGGTCCCTGCCCCACTTCTTTCGCGCCAAAGGGCCCTGCGGGATCGGGATGTTCGATCAGGTCCGTAAACACTTCCGGCATGTCCAGGAACGTCGGACTCTTGTACTCGAGGATGGACGGACACTTGTGGACGAGCGCGTGCGAGAGCTTGGCCGGCAGCCGGCGGAACACCTGCTCTTCCATCAACGCCTCGCCGATGCCCATGTAGACGCCACCCTCAACCTGCCCGCGCACAAGCACAGGATTGAGCGCACAACCGATGTCATGCGCAATCCACACGCGGGGCACCGTCACCCAACCGGTCTCGGGGTCCACGTCCACTTCGACCACGCAGGCCGTGTAGGAATAGGTCGGCGAGGGGCCGACGCCGCCACCCTTGAACTTCGCGGGTGACTTCGGCGGAGTGTACGAGCCCGTGGTGCCGAGTGTGCCGAACTTCGCCTCGGCCATGCAGACGGCTTCGCGGAATGACGTCCCCTTGTCGGGGTCTTCGCTATCGAAGACCCGCCGGTCGGCAAACACCAGCCGGCCCTTTGGAATGCCAAGCTTCGCGCTGACACCTTCTGCGATCAATTCGCGCGCGCGCTCGGCGGCCTGAATCGCCGCATTGCCCATCATCAAGGTCACGCGGCTTGAGTAGGAACCAAGGTCCACCGGAGTCAAATCCGTATCGCCCGTCACCGCGCGCACATCAAACGGGTCGATGCCCAGCACCTCAGCCACAATCCCCACCAGCACATCGTCGGACCCCTGGCCGATCTCGGTGGCGCCGCAGAACACCGTGACGCCGCCGCTGCGGTCGAGCTTGAGTTGCACGCCTGAGTGCGGCAGGTCGTTCCAGTTGATGGGAAGTCCCGCGCCCGAGAGGTAGGACGAACACGCCAAGCCCACGCCGCGGCCATGTGGCAGCTTGCGGAACTTCTCACGCCACCCGGAGCGCGCAACAACCTTCGTGATGCAGTCCGACAGGCCGATGGTACCCACGCGCAGGAAGTTGGCCGTGAGGCTGTCGGGCGGTTGAACAATATTGAGACGAAGGTCGGCCGGATCGATGACGAGCTTCTCGGCAATCTTGTCGAGTTGCACTTCCTGGCCGAAGCGCGACTGCGGCGTGCCATGGCCGCGCTTGGGACCGCACGGCGGCTTGTTGGTGAACACGCGACACCCGCGGAAACGATAGGTCGGAATGTCGTAGGTGACCGTCTGCAACGCGCCCGTGTAGAACGTGCTGGCCACGCCGTAGGACCCGTAGGCGCCGCCATCAAGCAGCGTCTGCAGGTCGAGGCCGGTGATGCGGCCGTCGTTGGTCACACCCGCGCGGAAGCGCATCAACACCGGGTGGCGTCCCCTGTGGCAATAAAAGACCTCTTCGCGCGTCAGCGCGATCTTCACCGGCCGGTCCAGGCGCATGGCCGCATAGGCCACGACTACTTCGTGATTGAACGGATCGCTCTTGCCGCCGAACCCGCCGCCATTGGGCGTGGCGACCACGCGGATGTGCGCGGCCGGTATCTCCAGCGCCTTCGAGAGTGCCCGGTGCAGATAGTGGGGGGTCTGGGTGCTCGAATAGACCACGAGCTTGCCATCGGGGTCTTTCGTGGCGACCGTCGCGTGTTGCTCGATGGGCAGGTGCGTGTTGCCCTCGAAGAAGAACGTGTCATCGAACACGTGATCGGCGCCCGCAATGGCAGCGTCAACGTCTCCGAACTGGAGCGCCACGGCTTTGTGGACGTTACCAAAGTCACCGTAGTCGTGAATGCGCGGCTCGGGGTGCGCCAGGCTGTCGGCGGGCGAAGCGAAGGTGCGCAGCGTCTCGTATTCGACCTCGATCAGACGCGCCGCCCGATCGGCGGTCGCCTCGTCGCGCGCCACCACTGCAGCGACCGGGTCGCCGACAAACCGCACCACGTCCGGGCACAGCGCATGTTCGTCGTGACTGACCGGCAGGATGCCGTAGGGAATCGGAAACGATTCCCCGGTCAGCACCAGTGAGACCCCTTCAACAGCAGCCGCCTTCGACGTATCGATGCGCACGATTCTCGCGTGGGGCACGGTGGAGCGCAGCAGCTTGCAGTGCAGCATGCGCGGCAGGATGATGTCGTCCGCGAACTTCGTCTGACCGGTCACCTTCGCGCGGCCGTCTACTCGCCGCCGCGGCTTGCCGATCACATTGCGGGGCGGCGTCACGTCGCCCGCTTTCGGCCCTGCACGGCGGCTTCCACCGCGTCGAGAATCTGCTGGTACCCCGTGCACCGGCACAGGTTGCCGGACAGGGCTTCGCGAATCAGGTCGCGCGACGGATTCGGCTCACGGTCAAGCAACGCCTTCGCCGCAATGAGAATGCCAGGCGTGCAATACCCACACTGCGACGCGCCAAGATCCGCGAAGCACTCCTGCAGCGGATGGAGGCGGCCATCCACCGTCAGGCCTTCAACCGTGATAACCGATCGGCCCTCACACTCGTGGGAGACCACGAGACAGGACAAGACGGGCTGGTCGTCGAGCAGCACCGCGCACGCGCCGCACTCGCCCAGTTCACAACCGTGTTTGGTGCCCGTCAGTTGCAGGTCTTCACGGAGCACTTCGAGCAGGGTCTTGTCGGGGTCCACCAGCGCTTCGGCCGGCTCGCCATTGACGGTCAGGTGCAGTCGCAGTTTCATGGGCGCCCCGAGATTGTACCCGGAGCGCGGCAGCGGCGATCACTCTGACTTGGGCTGCAGACGATAGACGCGCCCGAGGCCGTCCTGATGCACCAGCCGCAGACGGTCGCCAAAGAACGCCAGCCTGGCTTCATACTCTGCGCGGAACTCCGCGTCGTAGTACTCGAGGTGCACCACGGCATAGGTCACGCCGAGATTGGTCAGACGAGTGATGCTCTGGTCTGACGGAAACCGGATGAGGTCGTTGTACATCTCCTTGTACCCGGGCGGCTCCACGCCGCTGTAGCCGAACACGGTCGGCTGGTGGTGCGAGAGTGAGTGCAGCATGAAGTTGGTGGCCATGTCGGCCCGGCGCGAATCCGCACGGGATTCCGACAGAGGAAACTCCGCAACGGCAAACGGCTTCGGTTGACTATCGAGCCAGCGGTCCACCGGCGTCGAGTCGATCTTGAACGGCCTGGCATCGATCGGCATGAACGCACACTCGATCAAGAGCAACGCGGCGATGAAGCCCGCGGCCAGCAAACGGCGGCGCCGGGGCCACGATGTCGACAGACGGTCGAACCCCAAACCCGCCAGCACGGCCAGCGCAAGAATCCCAAGCAGCGTGAAGCGCGATGGCACCCGGATGAAGTTCAACCCGGGAAGCCAGTAGATCCATCGCCAGATCGAGAACGGCGGACCGATGGTCATCCACGCGGTGACCACAATCATGGCCACGTACGTCCAGCGCTCGCGCGACACGAGCCGGGAGAGGGCGAACGCCGCCAGAACCACCGGCACGATGCCTGGGAACAGGAACGCATCCGGTTCCTGACGCAGCCAGACCCAATCAGGCAGGTTCGCCACCATCCATTTGTGCACGTGCGAAGGGGAACTGAGGTAGCTCGACCCCGTCACGCCCACATCATCGAGCACACGTTCAAGCCGCACCTCGCGACGCGCGAGCCAATATGGAATGAATGCCAAGGCCGCCGGCAGCAGCACGACCAGGCCTTTCCAGCCAACGTGGCGCACCCGGGTGGCCAGTGCCAAGGGCATGCCCCACACCAGTCGAAAACCAACGATCAGCACCGAGGCCAGAATCAGGAGCGCTGCGCCGTGCCCGCTCGTCAGCGCCTGCAACGAGAACAGGGCCAGAGTCGCGTGCAGATGACGCGCCTTGCCACTGTCGAGATACCGGTGCAGGAACGCCAGGCCGAACGGCACCCAGTGCACCGCCAGGTGAATCTGCGCCAGTCGCGCGAATCGGGGCGGAGCGAAGGCGAAAATCAGCCCGGTGATAAACGCCGCCGGCCGCGACAGTCCCAATGTGCGCCCAAGGAAATAACCCCCGAACGCACACAACACCACAGACAGGATCGCCACCACATTGGTCGAGGTGAGCGGGTCTCCGGTCACCCACATGACGGGCACGGCCATGAGCGCGCTGCCCAGGGCATTCTCGGAGTACGCCAGTGTATGCTTGAACGGAAAAAAAATATTCGCGTCGAAGGCGGCCCAGGGCGCGTGTGTCAGCGCGTGCGTACCCCAGCCGATGGTCCAGATGTAGAGACTTGGATCGGCCCCGCCTCCCAGCTTCAGGCCCGAAGGGTTGACGCTGACCGGATACATCATGACGAGCGTCAGTAAGACGTAGAGGCCCGCGACGATGGCCAGGCGCGATCGCGACATCAGGTCTCTATGATATTTGCAGCGGCCAGGCGCTTGTCGAGGGTCACCAGATCAGCCCCGAGCGAAGCCGCGAGCCACAGATAGCTCGCGTCGTAGGCCGTGAGCCCGGTGGCATGAGCGATGAGGACGACGTCGGTGACGTTCACGTCCATCCACTGGATGTGGCTGCCCTCTCCGAGGGCGGCCTGCAACAACGTCAGGGTAGCCACGGCGGACTCTGGCTCTCGCCGAATGCGCTTCCAGGCCACGCTGGCCATTTCAAACTGCAGGATCCGTGGCGCAAAGACCTGCGCGCCCATCATCCGCAACTTCACGTCGTCAACGCCCGGCTCCTGGAACGTGACGGCCGCCAACGCCGACGCGTCGGCCACCACGCGGTTCACCGCGAATCCCTGAGCTTGCGGATCACGCCAACCGAACTCTCCGAGGGGCCGAGCCCCAACGCCCCTGCCATCCGGATCAAGCGGTCGGGATCGAACCCACGATTCCGGGGAGGCCGGACGGCTTCCTCAAGAATCGCCATGAGCTCCCCTTGAATCGACCGGTGGTTCTGCGCCGCCCGCTCGCGCAGAGCCACAGCCATCTCAGCGGGCACGTCCTTGATTGAGAGACTGACTGAAGACAGCATGGAGCCATAATAGCACCATAATGGCGCCACAAGAAAAATCTCTATGGCAACGGATAGCCCTTCGGCACTTTGACGACGTACGTGCCAGCGGCCAAATCGTGCCAGGCCTGACGCGCAGGCCGGCCGTCGCTGGCGATCAGGTCGCTGCGCAGGATCCACAACACCCCGATGCCGAGCGCGCCAAACGACAGCACGCTCGTCAGGCCACGCACCAGCCCTTCAAGAAACGACAGCTCGCCGCCGTTGATCTTGACCACCCGGAGGTTCGCCACGATCCCGCCAATCGTCGTGCCCTTCCACACCCAGAAGCCAATGAAATAGATCAGCAACAAGGGAAAGAGGAGGTCGTCATCGCGATATCTGGATTGCTGGTCCAGCAGCTCGCTCACGAACAGCAGCAACACGACGTCAATGACAAACGCCGCCGCGCGGTCGAGGAATGCGGCGCGCGGAAACGACGCCAGATTCGACGCGAAGACGCCCGGCATGCTGGCCGCCGCCGCGCCACCACCGACGGCAAACGATGCGGCCCCAGCGGGATCGCCTCCAGTCTCCGCGTCATCGTCGCCCAACGTGGTGGAGGGGGCCGGTTCAACAGGCGGCGTGGAAAGAGGCGCGCTCCTGCGCACCCGCGGCGCTTTTTCCACCTTGGGATGTTCGCGCCGCCACGCCGTCAGGAACGCGAGCACGGCCGCGCCCAGCCCCAGGACGCCGAACAGCGCCCACGCCATGAAACCCAGCAGCGGCACCATGTACGTCAGTGTCACCAAAGCAAAACCGATCACAAACGACCGCAGGGCCTGCAAGCGGCTGCCCGGCTCGTCGGGCCTCATCACCGTGTTGCCAATTGCACGCAGCACGCCCACCCGGCCAACGAAACCCGCCACCACGAGCGCCGCTAACGCGAAGGGAATGACCGCAAGACCGATGATCGATACCGCGAGCAAGGCGGAGACCGGCCCGGCCAGCAGCAAGACGAGCAACCCCGTCATGAAACTGCCGAGCGGGCGCGTGGCCAGCACCGACGCGGTGGCGGTCACGGGATCGTGTGCCACCAGATTGATCAGCAGATACACCAGCAGGAACAGGCCGACAATGTTCCAGACCCAGCCCAGGCTCGCGACAATCGGCCGGCCCCACAAGAGCCCATAAGTCACCCAGGGCACCACAGACTCCATCCACGCGCCGAGCGCGCGTGTGCCCACCACGAAGTGCCCGCTGCCGAAGATGAAATTCTCCGGCACATCCAATCCCGCGCCAATGACCACGACCTCGTCGCGCACAATCGCGCCGGACTGCACCGTGGCGTTGCCGCCGACGACGACAAACGAGCCCTTGATGACCGCGGTGTTTGAGAGCGTCACGGGCCCGAAGATGACGACCAGGTCGCCTTCCACGCGGCCATCAATGCGGACATTGCCGAAGACCACCGTGACACTGCGCACCACTTCGTTGGCTCGCAGCGCGTAGTCCTGCCCGATGCGCAGCACGGGCCGCCAATACCTTTGACGAAACCCGAATTCCTGCTCGAAGCGATCGAGCGCGGGCGACTTGGGTTGCGGCCGCGTCGTCGGGCTGGTCGCATCCTGTCCGCGCGGGGTCGGTGGATTCTCACGTGGTGATCGGGGAGCCTGGGGACTTGCGCCCGCGGCGGTCACAACGGCGGTCATCATCAGGAGCGCCACGACCATGAGTTTTCTTGCGTTCATCGAGACGCTCCTCCCAGAGCGACACGGCCGAGCATCGCGCCCACTGTGGCGCACGCGATGGTCATCACCGTGACAATGGCCAAAAATGGCAATACGAGCGGATACCACACTGCGCGAAAGAACACGGCGGCAACGCGGAGGGTAACGTCGACTTTGAGCCATACCACGCCGACGCGAGCACTCATCGCATCTGCGGCGGGCTGCAGCCACGCGAGCGCCATCGGCCACACCAGCGTCACGGCGACCATCACGGTCACGGCGCCCACAGCCGAACTGACGCGCCACCCCAGTGGCCAATCAAACCAGGTGCGCGGTGCCGGCCGGGCGAGCCGGGCATGCACCGCTGCCATCACGCGCGGCGCAAGGGTACGTGGCGCACGCGGCTCGGGCAACGCCCGCAGTGCCCGGGTCAGGGGATCGTGTGGATCGAAGTTCACGCCGCGGGGAGTCATCGAAGCGCTCCCGCCTCGTGGGCTGAGGCCAGCGCGGCGCGGAGCGCTTCTCGTCCCCGATGGATGTCGGTCTTGACCTTGCCCACCGAGATATTCAGCCGCTCGGCAATCTGCTGGTAGGTCAGGTCATCAAAGTGGAAGAGGACGATGGGGACGCGCTGGTGTGCGGGCAGGCGGCGCAGGGCGGCATCCAGCGCCGTGTCGGGGTCCCGGGGTCCAGGGGGCGTGGGGTCCAAGGGTCCCTGAGTTTCCCCAGTTCCCCACTTCCCAGTCCGGGAGTCTATGGCTTTTGCCTCGGCGCCACTCAACTCGCTGAAGAAGCGCCAGCGGTTGCGGTAGCGCGAGAGGTGGTTCAGGCAGGTGTTCGTGGTCACGGTCTTGAGCCATCCTGGTGCCGATGGACTGGTGCCGATCTGGTCGAACTGCTCGAACGCCTTCATGAACACCGTTTGCGCCACGTCTTCCGCCTCCATCGCGTTGCCCAACAGCCGCAAGGCCGTGGCATAAACCATGTCCTGGTATTCCAGAAGGAACGCCTCAAAAGCCCGGGCGTCGGTCATGCCTGGCCCAGCGGGCGGACGGTCATTACCTGACAAACACCGCAGGTGTGAAAAAGTTTCAGCACTGGTCGTATTTTCCGGGGCAGACGGTACACTACCTGCTCGCATCCCTGAGGAGACTGACGGCAAATGTCGAAGAAATGGTCGCAGTACGTGTGGTTTGGTGAGTTGCTGGCGGCGAGATAGACGCTCGTGGCCGGCCTCGACTACGCGATCATCGGCGTGTACCTCTGCCTGATCATCTGGCTGGGCGCGAGCTTCGCGAAGCGCCAGACGTCGGCCTCCGAGTACTTCCTGATCAGCCGATCCGTGCCGTGGTGGGCGGTCTGCTTCACGGTGGTGGCCACCGAGACCAGCACCCTCACGTTCATCGGCATTCCCGCGCAGACCTATGCGGCGGCGGGCAATCTCACCTTCCTGCAACTTGCGCTCGGCTACATCGCCGGGCGATTCATCGTGAGTGCGGTCTTCATTCCGAAGTACTTCGCGCGTGAACTCATGACGTCGTACGAGGTGCTGCACGAGCGGTTCGGCGCCCCGGTGCGCAACCTCGGGTCGGCGATGTTCCTGCTGACCCGGAGCGCGGCCGACGGCATCCGCCTGTTTGCCACGTCAGCCGTGGTCGCCACGCTGGTTGGTGTGCCCATCTGGGGCGCCATCCTGGTGCTGGGCATCGCGATGATCGTCTACACCTTCTATGGCGGCGCGGCGGCGGTCATCTGGACCGACGTGATTCAGATGTTTGTCTATCTGGCCGGCGCACTCATCGTGTTCTGGTTTGCCCTGGCCGGCGTGCCGGGCGGGCTCCGTGAGGTGCTCGACTTCGGGAGCGCCAACGGTCGATTCGTGATGTTCGACCTGCGGCTCGATTTTTTCAGGGCCTACACCTTCTGGGCCGGCATGGTCGGAGGCGTCGCGCTCACGCTGGCCACGCACGGCACGGATCAATTCCTTGTCCAGCGGCTGCTCACCGCACGATCGCAGCAACAGGCGCAGGTCGGACTCTCGCTCAGCGGCATTCTGGTCTTCCTGCAGTTCGGTCTATTTCTGTTCATCGGGGTCACACTGGCCACGTTTTACCAGCATGTGGCCGCGCCCACACTGGCACGACCCGACATGCTGATCCCCACGTTCGTCCGCGACTACGTGCCGGCGGGTTTCGCCGGCTTCGTGGTGGCGGCGATTGTGGCGGCGGCCCTGTCGCCGTCCATCAACTCGTTGGCGGCCACCACCGTCAACGATTTCTACCTGAAGTACTGGAAGCCGAAGGCGAGCGATGCCGACATGCTGCGCGTGGCGCACCGGGCTACGGTAGGCTGGGGCATGGTGCAAATCGGGATTGCGTTGTTGGCCACGCAGCTCAATCAGTCGGTGCTCGACGCCGGCCTCGCCGTGCTGGGACTCGGAGCCGGTCCCGTGCTGGGCGCCTTCCTCGTGGCCGTCATGCGCCGGCGCGTTGAGGCGTGGCCCGTGGCGTCCTCGATGCTCGTGGCCTGGGCCACGGTCTGGTCGGTGTGGGCGTTCACGAGTGTCGCGTGGCCCTGGTATGCCGTGATCGGTGCCTCAATCACGGTACTGCTGTCGCTGGTCTCGACGCTTGTGTGGCCGGCGCGCCGACCGCTCACTGCGGTCCTTGTGCTCGGGCTCCTTGGCGCGGGCGCCTGCGGCCGCGATGCGGAACCCGAGGCCGCGCTGACCGGCGCCATCCAGGTCTCTGTGGAGCCCGCCCGCATGAATGTGCTTCGCCGCATCGTGAGCGCACGCGGCGCCGTCACGCCAATGCCCGACGGAGACTTCACGGTGCATGCGACCGAGACCTCCACGGTTGTGGAACTGCCGCTGGCCGAGGGCAGCCCCGTCAGTGTGGGCGACATCATCGCGCGCTTCGAGGTCCCAAGCCGCGTGGCGGCGATCCACGCAGCGGAACTGGAAATCGCGCAGATCCTCGCACGCGTGGAGGCCGCAAAGGCGCGCGTGACGCAATTCACCTCACTCGTCGGACAGGGGTTGGCGCCGCGGGTGGAACTCGACAATGCCAGGGGCGATCAGGCTCGCGCCGAGATCGAGTTATCGGCGGCACGGCAGACACTGGCCACCGAACGCGTCGCCGAGGAGCGCGCCACGGTTCGCGCACGGTTTGCCGGCGTGGTGGCCAACCGCTGGCACTACGTGGGCGACACGGTGCTTGGCACCGGTACAGACCCGGTCATCCGCATCATCAATCCCACCCGAGTGCAGATCACCGCAGACGTGCTCGTGCAGGACCTCGGCCAAATCGTCAATGGTCAGAGTGCGACGATCACCCCGATGGGCGAAGGGCCGATGGCAGGCACCGTGACTCGCGTCACCACACCGTCCTCGCCCGATGCCGGCACGGCGGCTGTGGCACTGACGCTGGCTCCCGGCATTCCAAGTCCGCCGGCGGGCACGGCGGTCCTCGTGGAGATCCTGATTGCGTCGGTGCCCGAGGCGCTTGTGGTGCCCACCGCCGCGGTGCAACGCGTCAGCGGCGTGACCTTTGTGATGGTGGCCGGCACCGACAATCGCGTCATGCGTCGCGACGTGCGCGTGGGCCTCACGACACCGCAACTGACGCAGATCCTGGACGGCCTCACCGTTGGCGAGTTCATCATCACGTCGGCTCTGACGGAGATTAATGAGGGAGATCTCGTGTCGTTCAGCCGAGGCGTTCTGGCAATGGGGCAATGAGCGAAGTGGGGTCAATAACGTCCATAGGGGTCAACTAGACCCAAAATAAGCGCTGGGTTTCAAGCGCGCGGCCGCGGCCTTGAGACCCAGGCCGCGCTACGTTTCGACTACACGCATGTCGAAACCGCTCTAGGGAACTCGGGGAATTTTCTGGCGCGGCCTGGCTCTCAAGACCGCGGCGCCAGGCGCGCATGAAGCTCAGCGCGCTCTACGTTCGGCCATTGCCCCATTGCCTCATGGCCTCATTGCATTGGCTCATTGGCTCATTTTCATCGGCAGTCTCAACGCCGCCCGGCACCCCACGGCGCCCACACGATTCTCAAGCGTAATCGTGCCCCCGTGCGCTTCGGCAATCTGCCGGCTGAGCGCGAGGCCGATACCCGATCCATTGGGTTTGGTCGTGAAAAACGGCACGAACAGGTTCGAGGTATCGGGCAAGCCCTTGCCCTCATCATCGATGGCGATTTCGGCCCAGTCGCCCAGCGTGGACCACCGCACGGACACGGCGCCGTTGGTCTCGAGCGACGCATCCACGGCGTTGCGCACCAGGTTGATCAGCGCCTGTTCGAGTTGGTCTGAATCCGCCACCAGGCGAATCTCTGGCGATGGGGTGACGCGCACAGGCAGGCGTTTCTCGAGTTCGACAATCCGCATCATGAGATCCGTCACCGACAGCGGCCTGGGCTGGGGCTTCGGCAATCGGGCCAACTGCGCGTAGGCGCGCAGGAACCGGCCCAACGCCCCCGATCGTTCCTCGATGAGCGACAGCCCCTGCGACACCTCGTCGCTGCGCTCAAACCCCGAGATCCCGGCCGCGCGGTCCGCGGCGGAGCCCGCCGCTCTATCAACGATGCGGCGCAACGAGTGCGCAATGGACTTGATCGGCGTCAGCGAATTGTTGATCTCGTGCGACAGGACGCGGACGATGCGCTGCCAGGCGGCTTGTTCTTCTTCGCGCAGCGCCTGACTCAGGTCGGCGATGACGATCAGGTGGTGCGGGCGGCCGTCGCGGTAAAACGCGGCGCGCCGCACTTCGTACCGGCCCTTCCGGCCGCCAATCGCCCGATCGATCAGGCGTCGCGGCTCCCCGGTGAGGTACTCATCCATGCCCATGCCCGTGGCGGGTGTGCCCAGCAGGTCGACCTGCGTCTTGCCGAACAGGCGCTCGCCGGCTTTGTTGACGAGGAGGAGCTGGTGCAGCGGGTCGAAGGCGAACACGGCCACCGCGATCTCCTGCATCACGTGGGTCAGCAACGCCGTGGACTCGACGGCCTCGGTGCGTTGGCGTTGCAGGGTCGAACCGAGATCGTTGACCTCACGCATCACCATCGCCATGGAACTGCCGGAGCGCGCGCTCAAGCCGCGGATGGAATAGTCTCCTTCACGAAGCGCGCCCAGCAGATTCGCGATCACGTTCAGCGACCGCGTGGCCATCTGCCGGGCCGCCGACCCGGAAGCGATCCAGAACACCACAATCACGATCGTCAGCGTCCATCGGACCTCGGGTGGCAGGGGTTGCCGCCACAGGTACCAGAGCGACACGCTGACGGCCGGTAATGCGCCTCCGACCACCAGCAGCGCAATCGCCAGCTCCAGGTTGCGCGCCTGTGGCGCGCCTCGTTTGTATTGGGCGTCCATGACCGTCCTTAAAGTCCGAAGCACTGCAGCCGGCGGTACAGGGCGCTGCGACTGACACCAAGTTGTTCAGCGGCCTTGCGCACATCGCCGGCGTGTTTCGCCAGCACTTTCTGAATGAATACCTTCTCGGACTGCTCAAGCGTCATGTCATCGCCCGCGGCCGGCGCCGCGCCGGCTCCCGCCTGCACGCCCAGATCCTGTGCCGTAATCGCGCCCGACTGCGCCATCAGCACGGCGCGTTCAATCGCGTGCCCCAACTCGCGCACGTTGCCGGGCCACAGGTGCGTTTCAAGCGCCTGGCGCGCAGACCGATCAAACCCTTCAAACACGCGCTTGTACCGGTCCGAATACCGGGCGAGGTAATGCTCGGCCAACGGCACAATGTCTTCAGGACGCTCACGCAGCGGCGGCAGGTGAACCACCACCGTGTTCAGGCGGTACAACAAGTCCTCGCGAAACCGTCCGGCGGCAATCTCGGCCGGCAAGTCGGCATTGGTGGCCGAGATCACACGCACGTTCACGAAGATGACGCGCGACGACCCGACCTTCTGCACTTCGCCCGTCTGCAGCACGCGCAGCAGCTTGGGCTGCAGGCGCGACGGCATGTTCGCGATTTCGTCCAGGAACAACGTGCCTTCGTCCGCCAGTTCGAAACAGCCGATGCGGTCCGTCCGCGCATCAGTGAACGCGCCCTTGACGTGACCAAACAACTCGCTCTCGGCCACGCCCTCCGACAGGCCCCCGGCGTTCATGGTGACGAGCGGTTTGGACGACCGGTGCGAGAGCCGGTGCAGCAGGCTCGCCACCACTTCCTTGCCCGTGCCGTGTTCGCCGGTGATGAGCACACTCGCGTCGGACGCCGCCACGCGCTCGATCGTGTCGCGCACGGCGCGCATCGCCGGAGCCAGCGCGATAAACGTCGGCAGGTCGCGCTTGTGCAGGCGCTCATTCTCTTCCTGCAGGCGGCGGCTGCGCCGCAAGGCGCGACGCAGTTCCAACTGGGTCTGGACGGCCACGAGCAGCTTCTCGTCATCCCACGGCTTCTCGATGTAGTCGCGTGCGCCACGCCGCATCGCTTCCACCGCCCCGGCCACGCTGCTCCATCCCGTCATCACAAGCACGGGCAAGGTGGGATCAATGGCCTTCATGCGGTCGAGCAGCGCAAACCCCTCCTGGCCCGAGGTGGTGTCGCGCGTGTAGTTGAGGTCGATGAGCGCCACGTCGAAATCCGCCCGCTCCAGCGCCGCCACCAGGTCGCGAGGCGACGCCGCGGTCGTCACGTCATACCCCTCGCCGCCCAGCAACAGCTTCAGGGCATTGAGGACGTCGGACTGGTCGTCGGCGACCAGCACTCGCCCTGGTGTGATCGGCAGTCTGGAATCTGACATCGGTAATCGGGACTCCCTCCGTCCCACAAATGGGATTATCGCCTGTCTTGGACGGGCTGAGGTCCCCTCTCTCCCCAATAGAAGGAAAAGCCGTGCCAACTTTCCGGGCTGGCATGAGCCTTGTAGATGGACCGGTCGTGAATCCCGCCAAGATCCTCGTGGCCGACGACCAACTCGACATCCTGCAGGCCCTGCGGCTCCTGCTGGTTGACGCCGGACATGAGGCCGACCTGGTCAGTTCGGTGGGTGATGTCATCGACCGGATGGCCGAACAGCGGTACGACCTGCTGCTCATGGATCTCAACTACACGCGCGACACCACGTCGGGCCGCGAAGGCCTGGAACTACTCGAGAAAGTCCGAACCCAGGACCCGGCCCTTCCTGTCGTGGTCATGACCGGCTGGGGCTCGATCGGGACGGCCGTGGAGGCGATGCGCCGTGGCGCGCGCAGTTTCGTCCAGAAGCCGTGGGACGACACCACGCTTGTGGACGTGGTCAACCGCGAAGTGGCCGAAGGCCAGGCCGCGCGGCGCCGCGATGCGCGATTTGCCCGCGACCACGAAGAGGCGCGCCAGATTCAGCGGGCCCTGTTACCCAGCGTCATGCCCATCCTGGATGGCTGCCAGATCGCCGCCCGGTGGACACCGGCCGCCGGCATTGGCGGCGACTGCTACGACGTCCTGCGCTTCAGCGACACCCGCGTCGCCCTCTCCATCGCCGACGTCGTCGGCAAGGGTCTGCCCGCCGCGTTGCTCATGTCCAATCTGCAGGCGGCCGTGCGCGCCTTTGCCAATGCCGCCGCCGAACCCCACGAAGTGTGCAGTTCAGTGAATCGGCTGCTCTGCCGCAATATCGCGTCGGGCAAGTTTGTGACCTTCTGTTACGCCGTGGTGGACCTTGAGGGCGGCGTGATTTCGTACGCCAACGCCGGCCACAACCCGCCCATCCTGGTGCGAGCCGATGGCCGCATCGATCAGCTGGCCACCACGGGCCTCGTGCTGGGCGTGTCGAACGACTGGACGTACACCACCGGCACGGCCTCGTTTGGCCCCGGTGATCGGTTGATCTGCTTCACCGACGGCATGACCGAAGCCCGGTCGGCGGCCGACGAGGAATTCGGCGAAGATCGGCTGGCCGCATTGGCGGTGCGCACGCCTGCTGGCAGCGCCGAAGCGCTCGTGGATGCGCTGAACGCCGCCGTGATCGCCTGGACGGCCGGTCCGGCCCAGGACGACGCCACGCTTATTGTGATCGAGCGCGCCCACTAGACGTTTTCCGTATAATGGCCACCAGGGAGAAACCTGATGGTGCGCAAGAGTCTCGTTCTCGCGGCGACGTTGGTGGTGGTGGGTCTGTCGCAGGTGGTGCCAGCCGCGCAGACTCGTCCCGCCCTGCGTGATCCGGATGTCATCTACGTCCCCACACCGCAGTTGGTCGTGGACGAGATGCTCAAACTGGCCAAGGTCGGCAAGAACGATGTGGTCTATGACCTGGGTTGCGGCGATGGGCGTATCGTCATCACCGCAGCAAAACGGTTTGGCGCGCGAGGCGTGGGCATCGACATTGACCCGACACGGATCAAGGAATCCAATGCCAACGCAATCACGGCCGGGGTCACCGACCGCGTCACGTTCATCCACACGGATCTGTTTGCCGACAGCACCAACCTGAGCGAGGCCACGGTGGTCACGCTGTATTTGCTGCCGTCACTCAATGTGAAGTTGATGCCGAAGCTTCTGAGGGAACTCAAGCCCGGCACGCGCATCGTGTCCAACAGCTTCGACATGGGTGAGTGGCAGCCCGAGCAGACGATCGAGGTGGATGGACGCACCATCTACTTCTGGACCGTTCCAAAGTCGTAGTCGGTGACGTCGCCCCCGAAACGGACCAGCGGGCTTCGGCACTGGTTTACGAAGGAACTCACAGAAAGTCAGGGACAGCCACGGCGCCCGCATGCGGCACCGTGGTGGAAGGTCATGTGCCTGACCGGGGTCGACTATTTTTCGACGCTCGGATACCAACCGTCCATCGCGTTTCTGGCCGCCGGCGCCCTTGCACCCCTTGCCACGCTGGTCCTCATCCTGTTGACGTTGTTCGGGGCGCTCCCGGTCTATCACCGCATCGCGGCGCTCAGCCCGCACGGGCAGGGCAGCCTGTCGGTACTCGAAGAACGCCTGCCGCGTTGGAAAGGCAAAGGCGCGGTCCTCGTCCTCCTGGGTTTTGCCGCCACGAGTTTCATCATCACGATAACGCTCTCGGCCGCCGACGCCTCGGCGCACATCATTGAGAATCCCTTTGTGCCTGACTGGGCTGACCACCAGGTGGGCGTCACGCTCCTGCTGGTGACGGCCCTGGGCGCCGTGTTCGTACGCGGCTTCAAAGAGGCCATCTGGCTGGCGGTGCTGCTGGTGGTGGCCTTTCTCACCGTCAACGTCGTGGTGATCGGGTACGAGCTGTGGCAGGTCGTGCTGCATCCCGAAGTGCTCTCCGAGTGGCGCCGGACACTGTACGCGCAGCATGGCAACCCCGCGATGATGATCCTGCTCGCGGTGGTGTTGTTTCCAAAGCTGGCACTGGGCCTGTCGGGGTTTGAGACCGGCGTCGCCGTCATGCCGTTGGTGGCCGGCAGCGGTGACACGGACGAGGAGATACTGGCATCGCGGGTTCGCAACACGCGGAAACTGCTGACGTCCGCGGCCGTCATCATGAGTATTTTGCTGACGGGCAGTTCCCTCGTTACGACGTTGCGCGTGCCGGCCGAAGCCATGAGCGCGGGCGGCGAGGCGAGTGGCCGGGTCCTTGCATTTCTGGCGCATCGCGATCTGGGCGACGTGTTCGGCACCGTCTACGACATCGCCACCATCGGTACGCTGTGGTTCGCGGGAGCCTCGGCCATGGCCGGCCTGCTCAACCTCGTACCGCAGTACCTGCCCCGCTACGGCATGGCCCCCGACTGGGCGCGGGCCACGCGCCCACTGGTGCTCATCATCACGGTGATGGCGCTGGTGGTGACGATCGTGTTTGATGCCGATGTCACGGCCCAGGGCGGCGCGTATGCCACCGGCGTGTTGATGCTGATGACCTCGGCCGCGGTGGCCGTGGCCATCGCGCTGCCGCACCGTCGCATACGCTACGTGCCGATCGCCGTCATCTTCGTCTACACGACGATTGTCAGCATCATCGAGCGGCCCGAGGGCATCCAGATTGCCACCTGGTTCATCGTTGCCATCATCGGCGCGTCGCTGGTATCACGGGTGGCGCGTTCGACGGAGTTGCGCATCGAGGGGATTGAGTACGACGCGCTGGCCGAGGAACTGGTGACCGAGGCGGCGCGCCGGCAGTCGCTGCGCATCATCGCCAATCGGCCTGATGCGGGGAACCATGATGAGTACGCACGCAAACTGGATGAAGCACTCAGCTCGCACCACCTGCCGTCGGATGCGTTGATTCTCTTCCTGGAGGTCCGGCCGGGTGACACATCGGATTTTTCCGAGCGACTGAAAGTGACCGGCGCGGACGTCGGCGGTTTCTACGTCCTGCGCTGCACCAGCCCGGCCATCCCCAACGCCATTGCCGGCCTGCTGCTCGATCTGCGCGACCGCACCAATACCATTCCCCATGCCTACTTCGGCTGGACGGAAGGCAATCCCTTTACGTATCTGCTGAGGTTCCTGGCGTTTGGCGAAGGCGACACGGCGCCGGTGTGCCGCGAAGTGTTGCGTCAGGCTGAACCAGACCCGGCGCAGCGCCCCCGCATCCACGTAGGCTGATCGTTTTCCGGAGATCCCGCCGAAGGATCCGGGTGTCCCGGGCTTCAGTCCGGGACACCCGGCACGGGCTGAAGCCCATGCCCTCCGAGCTGCAGCAGCCGATCGAGCAGCCCCACCTGTCCGGCGTTGATCACGCGGCGGGCCTCGTCGATCGTGAAGAACGAGACGCGGTCCACCTCCGGGATCTCGATGCGTCGGCCCGAGCGCGGCGGCCACTCGGTGGACGTCAGGTTGCTGCTGGTCGCAGCCGGGTCGCAGTCGCCCTCGAATGCCCAGGCGTGCACCGTCTTTCCGCTGCGCTGAATGACGCTTCCCAGGGCGAGGTAGGGCGCCGCGGAATGGAAGCCCGTTTCTTCGCGGAACTCGCGAATCGCGGCCTCAAGCAGCGTTTCGCCGTGATCCACTCCGCCTTTGGGAATCGACCACGCGCCTTCGTGTTTTTCGGCCCAGTACGGCCCGCCAGGATGCGCGAGCAGCACCTCAAGGCGGACGGTCGTCGTCAGCCCTCGACGGTACAGCAGCAACCCAGCGCTTTCGCGATGTCGCATGAAACCAGTCTATTGGGCAATGAGGCAATGGGCCAATGGCAATGGGCCAATGAGGCAATGCAGCGCCTCAGTTCGCCAGTTCCCCAGTTCCCGTATAATTCGGCCATGCCGACCACCTTCACCCTCAACGGGAAATCGACCACCGTGGATGCCCCGACCGACATGCCCCTGCTGTGGGTTCTGCGGGATGTCCTGAACCTCAGCGGCGCCAAGTACGGCTGCGGCACCGGCCAGTGCGGCGCCTGCACCGTGCACCTGCGCGGACGCGCGGTGCGCTCGTGCCAGACCCCACTGGCCAACGTGGCCGGCGCGGCCGTGGTCACGATTGAGGGGCTGTCTCCCGACGGGTCGCACCCGCTGCAGAAAGCGTGGGAAAGACTCGACGTCCCGGAATGTGGCTATTGCCAGGCGGGCCAGATCATGGCCGCCGCGGCGCTGCTCTCGACCCGGCCGAAACCGACCGACGCCGAGATTGACGCGGCGATGAACACCAACCTCTGCCGCTGCGGCACCTACATCCGCATCCGCCAGGGCATTCACGAAGCTGTGCGAACCCCAGGCGCTGCGGATGCGGCGCCGAGCATGAAGGACGCGAAATGAGCCCCACCATTACACTCGACCGCCGCGATTTCCTGCGCGTCACCGCTCTGGCTGGTGGCGGCTTCATGCTCGCCACCTACCTCGAACCGCTCGACGTCTTCGCCCAGGGCCGCGGCAACGCGCCGCCGCTTGAGCCCAACGCGTTTATCTCGATCGACGCGAGCGGCATTGTCACCATCACGGCCAAGAACCCCGAGATCGGCCAGGGCGTGAAGGTGATGCTGCCAATGCTCATCGCCGAAGAGCTTGATGCCGACTGGAAGGATGTGGTGATCGTCCAGGGCGACCTCAATCCCGCGAAGTACGGCAATCAGTCGGCGGGCGGCAGCACGGCCACGCCGAACAACTGGATGCCCATGCGCCAGATTGGCGGCGCCGCGCGCCACATGCTCATCGCCGCTGCGGCCGAGCAGTGGGGCGTGCCGGCGTCTGAGATCACGACCACGCCAGGCCGCGTGGTGCATGCGGCGTCGAACCGGTCGGCCGGGTACGGCCAACTGGCAGCGGCCGCTGCGCGCATGACGCCACCGCCCCTCGCATCCGTCGTGCTGAAGGATGCGAAGAACTACCGATTCATCGGCAAACCGATGCCAGGCGTGGACAACCACAAGATCGTCACCGGCCAGCCGCTGTTTGGCAGCGACGTCAGGCTGCCAGGCATGCTGCACGGCGTGTATCAGCGGTGCCCGGTGATCGGCGGCAAGGCGATCAGTGCGAATCTCGACGCCATCAAGGCGCTGCCCGGCATCCGTCACGCGTTCATCATTCCCGACGGTGTGGGCGGCGGCTCGATGAGCGGCGTGGCGATCGTGGCCGACAGCTGGTGGTACGCCGAGTCGGCGCGCAAACAGTTGAAGGTGGTGTGGGACGAGGGCAAGACCGCCGGTGACAGCACGGCCGGCTTCGCCGCGAAGGCCGCGGCCATGGCGCCGATGGCGCCCCACAGCACCACGCGCACCGACGGCGACGTCGATGCGGCACTGGCCGGCGCCGCCAGGACGGTGGAAGCGGCCTACGCGTATCCGTTCCTGGCGCACGCACCGATGGAACCGCCCAACGCCACGGCGGTGTTCAAGGACGGCACACTCGAGATGTGGGCGGGTACGCAGCAGCCCGGCGGCGTGGTCAACACCATTGCCACGGCGCTCGGCATCACGGCCGCCGACATCACCGTGCACCTGCCCCGGATGGGCGGCAGCTTCGGACGCCGCCTTTACAACGACTACGTGATCGAAACCGCGGTCATCGCCAAGACGATTGGTGTGCCGGTGCAGATTCGCTGGTCGCGCGAAGACGAAATGAAGCAGGAGGTGTTCCGGCCCGCCGGCTACCATCACCTGAAGGGCGGCCTCGACGCGTCGGGATCGCTCGTCGCCTGGCGCAATCACTTCATCTCGTTCAGCAACGAGGCGCCGCCGCCTGCAGCCGGTGCGCCGGCCCAGCAAGGGCCCGCCGTGCGTCCCGCGCCCTCCTCGACACTGAGCGCCACGGAGTTCCCCGCGCGGTTCGTGCCGAACTTCGCGACGCATGCCTCGATGATGCCTCTGGGCGTCACCACCGGCGCACACCGCGCGCCGGGTTCGTGCGCCATCTCGTTTGTCATGCAGTCGTTCATGGACGAACTGGCTCACGCGGGCGGCAAGGATCCGGTGCAGTTCCGCCTCGACCTTCTGGCCCGCACGCCCATCGCGCTTCCCCAGCAGGGTGGTGGCGGTGGTGGAGGCGGCTTCAGCGCCGAGCGCATGACCGGCGTGCTCAAGCTGGTGGCCGAAAAATCCGAGTGGGGCAAGCGGACACTGCCCAAGGGCACCGCGATGGGTGTGGCGTTCCACTTCAGTCACTCCGGCTACTTCGCCGAAGTGGCCGAGGTCAGCGTTGACGCGAACAAGCGGATCAAGGTGAACAAGGTCTGGGTGGCCGGCGACATCGGCCGGCACATCATCAACCCGCTCAACGCCGAGAGTCAGGTGCACAGCGGCATCATCGACGGCCTGAGCCAGCTCATGCTCGAGATCACGGTGGATGGCGGCAAGGTGGTGCAGAGCAACTTCGACACCTATCCCGTGCTCCGGATGCGGCAGGCGCCGCCGGTGATCGAGACGCACTGGGTGCTCTCAGACAACAACCCGACCGGGCTGGGCGAACCGGCACTGCCGCCGATCATTCCGGCCGTGACCAACGCAATCTTTACCGCCACCGGCACGCGCGTGCGGTCGTTGCCGCTGACCAAACACGGATTCAGCTGGAGGTAAGGCGCGTGACATTCGGCAAGACGAGCGCCCTCATCGTGGGGGTCGTGGCGGTGTGGTCTGCGTGTGCGCTGGCGACGGTGTCCGGCGTCGCGCCGCCGGCGACGCCCGGAGCGTCGCCGCGACAAGCCACGACCAACGACGGCATCTACACCAAGGCCCAGGCAGACGCCGCCAAGGCGCCATTCGTCAAGCTCTGCAGCGAATGCCACGCGTTCACGGTGGCTGCGCTCAAACAGCCCAAAGACCTCCCCTTGGGCGATGAGCCATTCCTCAAGAAATGGGAAGGCCGTTCGCTTGACGAACTCCTCACCCTGATCGTTACCACCATGCCTAACGACGGCTCTGCCGTGGTGAATGACGATGAGGCGTTGAACCTGCTGGCGTATGTGCTTCAGCAAAATGGCTTCGCTCCAGGCAAGGGGCCGCTCAACAAAGGCGGCGCGGCCGCCATCATCGAGAGACCAAGAAAATGATCGGGGTCGTGGGGTCGTGGGGTCCTAGGGTCCCGGAGTCAAGAGGGAAAAAGTGAAATCAATTGCTGCCATCGTCGGTGCCGTAGTCATCGCAGTTGCCACCGTCTCGCTTGCGGCCCACAACGTCACATTCAAGGGCACGGCGCTTGAGGCTGACAAGGCCGGCGTGCGCGTCAACGTGGTGGACGCCAAGACCAAAAAGATCACGCCGATGAAGTTCGATGTGGACGCAGAAACCAAAGTGCTGCGAGACGACGTGGTGGTGACGTTTGCCAATGCGAAGATCCAGAAGGGCGAACCCATCTCGGTGACTGTGGACCATGACCTGGATGAGGAGCTGGCCCAGGTCATCCGGCTCGGCAAGACGAAGTAGCGCGATGCGCCCCCGTGTCTGGATCGGGGCGCTGCTGGCGCTGGGCCTTCTGGCCGCCATCGCACCCGAGGCCCTGTCGGCACACGGCGTCTCCAACCGCGATGCGGCGTTTGTGCGCGGCGTCACGGGGCCTGTGCCGGCGCCGTTCATGTATCTGGGCGCCAAGCACATGGTCACCGGCTACGACCATCTGCTCTTCCTGGCAGGCGTCATCTTCTTCCTCTACCGCACCACCGACGTCGTCACGTACGTCAGCCTGTTTACTCTCGGTCACAGCGTGACGCTGTTGTTCGGGGTGCTGGGCCAGGTGCCGGCCAATGCGTATTTGATCGACGCGGTGATTGGCCTGTCGGTGGTCTACAAGGGATTCGAGAACATCGGCGGGTTCGAGCGTGTGATCGGGTACCGGCCCGACGCGCGCCTGGCCGTGCTGGTGTTCGGCCTGTTTCACGGATTCGGTCTGGCGACGAAACTGCAGGAGCTGTCGTTACCGGCCAATGGCCTGGTGGCAAACCTGCTGGCGTTCAACGTGGGTGTGGAGATCGGACAGGGCTTGGCGCTGATGGGCATTTTGATTGCGCTGACGTATTGGCGCACGCGACTTGGCTTCCTGCGCCATGCGTTCGCGACCAATACGGTGCTGATGGCCGGCGGCTTTGCGCTGATGGGATATCAGCTTGTGGGCTACGTGGTGAATCGATGACGCAGCCCGCTTCCGCGCGCCGCATTCTGATGGCTACCGGTGTTGCGCTGGTCGTCGCGCTGGTGGTGCTGGTGGTTGCGGTGCTGCCGGCCGAATACGGCATCGATCCGCTCGGCACTGGCCGGGTGCTTGGGTTGACCGCGCTCGCCGGTACTGATGACGAGGTCGCGTCCACGACGACCTCTGCCCAGAGTCCTGGCGCGAATTCGCCGCAGTCCGGCACGTTGGCGCAGGATGTGTTCACGGTGGAGTTGCGCCCGTTCGAGGGTGTTGAATACAAGTACCGCCTGGAGCAGGGCGCGAGTCTGGTGTACTCGTGGACCGCGTCTGCGGCAGTCGGGTTCGACTTCCATGGCGAGCCAGACGACGCCCCGGCGCGCTATTCCGAGAGTTATGGCAAGGGCACCAGTGCCACGGCGCACGGCGTGTTCATCGCCACGAAGCCTGGCATTCACGGCTGGTTCTGGGAGAACCCCGGCGCCGGCCGCGTGACCATCACGCTCACTTCGTCGGGCTTCTATTCCGCTTCGACCGAATATCGCGACGGTGAGCAGCGCGAACGAGCGTTCGGGCGGCGGTAACCGATGCGGTGACCGGCCGGCGAGGTCAGCGCCCGACCACCTGGCACTCCGGCAGCGAGGAGTTATTGGGGGCATCGAGCGGATGGATCCCTCCAGCGCCTCGGTCGGGATCGACCACCGCCACCCGCTTGCTGACGAACAGCACTTCGTAGGCAAACGAGGGAAACGGAGACAGGTCGGCCACACAACTGGCGTTGTTGAAGTGAATGTGCGCCACCTCGAAGAACTGCGTCAGGCGCCGGATAACCGCCAGGTAGTCGGGGTCATCCTGCCACCGATGATCGGCATCTTCGGCCCAGTGGAACTCCACCGCCATCTGGTCGGTTCGCTCCAGAATATCGGTCGGAATCGTGAGTAGCGACTTCCACTCGGCGCCCTCGACATCAATCTTCCACACCAGCCGGCGCGCACCGTCGCCATTCCGGACCATCTGGTTCTGGACAGTGTCGAACACGCGCCCGTCCATGGTGGCGGCGGTCCCAGCCACACACTCGGTGTGGAATACCGTATCGCCGAAGTAGCAGGCAGGCTGTTTGGGGTTGAAGCAGTCGTACTGATGCACGGTCACGTCCAGGGCTTTCGAAATATCACACCCCCACTTGTCATAGCCCCCGATGCCGTAGGAATACGCGACCTCGACGTCCTGCAGGAGGTTGCGGCACATGAGGTAGCCGCCATCATTCGCCTCGCCAAACCGTTGCAACTCGCAGTTACGCAGCGCCACCGGGCGCAACAAGTCGAACAGCGCCTTTCGGCGCGACACAACATCAGCACCCTCGGGGCGTACTGGGTGTTGCCGTTGTTTCACCTCGGCCCTGGCCACCCGCCCATTCCTGACCTTGACCTGATTTCGGACCACCGCCCCACCAACCACCAGGATCAGCACGCCAGCAATCGCCATCATCCAGCGCTGGAATTTGTTCACCGTGTCGCCACGGCGACACTGTACACCACGCCTGGAGCGCGCGCAGCGGCCGCCCTCATCCCTGAGGAGTAAGACCACGCCGTACTTTCGTGAGGTAGAACGGGCCGCCCACCGAGCGATAGCCACAACTTGCTTCAGCGCGATCAGGGACCTGAAGCGGTCCGTGCACCACCATCTCGTCCGCGCGGGCCAGCCCTTTCGGCTTGACAACGGAGCGGGATGCGGCG
>Ga0105044_10000617_pt1 | contig 44301 bp, 39 predicted proteins | sample MAT01_FD_78092 | JGI IMG/M metagenome (GOLD analysis project Ga0105044, IMG submission 78092) | Freshwater microbial communities from Lake Fryxell liftoff mats and glacier meltwater in Antarctica - MAT-01 | ecosystem: Environmental > Aquatic > Freshwater > Ice > Liftoff microbial mat | place...
AACAACACGTTCACTTTCGATATCAACGCGTCGACCGGCAGCGTCACGTACGTGCTGGGCGGCAATACGAACACGTTCATTGCCAGCACGTTCTATCAGACCCGCGCAGAACTCATTGCCCTTGGAATGTCGGCATGCGCCAACGTCTTGGTTACAAGGAACTTTACCGGCACGATCGTGGGGATTCCTCTTGACAGGACAGCGACAATTTCTGCCGGGCGCACAGTAACCGTCGTCAATGGGAACGGCCCATACGTCCTCAACAACGCCCCAGGCGGGAGGTTCGACGTGATTGCTTCACGTAATGCGGGAAGCGTCCAGGAGAGGGCCATCCTCCGGCGCAATTTGAATCCTCCCGCCAATTCAGCACTTGCATTGCTGGACTTCGAAAGCGCCGACGCATTCGCGCTCGCCAACGCCCAGATCACCCTCCAGAATGGAAATGGCGAGCAGATGGCGCTGCAGACAGCATTTCTTACCAGCAATGGCAAGGCGGGTAATTTCAGCACTGCTTTCGTCCCGGCTGGCAACACCACTGCGACGATCACCGGCATTCCCGCAACGCACACTGCGGCAGGCGATTTACACAACCTGTCCGCTTTTACCTTTAGCTCGGACCGCGCCGTGTTCCGATATATGCGCAACATTTCGAATCAGGCAATCGCGTTCGGTCCGGTGTTGACGTTGCCAACGATCTCAACGATCGCGACGACACCGTATGCCCGACTCCGCGCGTCCGGCACCTGGATGGCCGAGTATGCGACCGCTGGCACTGTTTCGTACGAACAGGGTACACGCTTCTGGGAGGTATTCGTCTCTCGTGGATTCAATGCGGCAGACACTTACCAGATCGATCTACCCGATCTCTCCGGCGTGACGGGATTTCTTTCAAGCTGGGGCTTGCTCGCTGGAGCAACAACGACATGGACGGCGACGTTTAGCGATCTCGCAGCGAACTCGATCACTGATGGCGGTGGATTCAAGACGGCAGCGCGCACCGGCACCATCACTCCGTAAGACAATCACCGCACCAGCCAGCCTGTCGCAGTTGCCTCGGCAACTCCGGCAGGCTGGCTGGCTGCGTTTCGAAAGCGTGCGTGACGACGCAAGATCGTCGTCCAACGAATCGAAACTACCGCGTCTCTCCCGCCTTAAACGCGGCCACGCTTCCTGCTGAACGCGACCCGCTTTGACGTCACGCTCGGCGCTCAGCAATCGCAGAACACCATCTTCTTTGCCACGTACAAGATTGCGGAAGAGAACGCGCACGAGGTACGGAAGGAACCGGCTCATTTGGTACGCCCGCAACACATCGAGCGTGCACTCATGCTGCGGTACACGTAGATTTGGTAATTCCAGCTTCCCGAGGTTGTGTATGGCCGTCGAATTCACTGCGGTGTACCGAGAAGTACCTGAGGGGTTCATTGCCTTTGTCGAAGAGTTGCCTGGCGCCAACACGCAAGGCTCGACCCTGGACGAGGCGCGAACCAATTTGCGTGAGGCCGTGGTGCTCGTGATGGAGGCCAATCGCGCTATGGCCGAAGAAGATCTCGCGGGCGCCGCCGTGATTCGCGAACCCCTCCGCCTGAGCGCGTGAAGCGCGTTGATCTCGTACATCACGTCGAAACGCACAGCTGCGTGCTGCTCCGGGAGGGTGGCAACCATTCGGTCTTCGTCAATCGCGCCGCACGTCGGACGTCCGTGATTCCGCGCCATCGCGAGGTGAACGATTCTCTCGCGCGGAAGATCTGCCGTGATTTGGAGATTCCAGAGCCATGATGCCGAACAGGACGTTCTGACAAGCACGCTTGTCGTGCCGGAGTTGTTTAGCCGCGATTCCTTCCACCGCTCCTGGGACATGAAGGAACTGGAGGAGATCGCGGGCGACCGCGCACGTGACCGCCGATGTCCGGCGGCGCGTTACCGCACCGCGACGAACCCGCGCTCTCTCACCAGCACCGTGTCGAATGTTGCCACCGACTCGCAGTCGGCAGCGCGCGCGTGCTCCCGGATGACATAGTCGGCGAAGTCGCCCTTCCCGGCCGCATACGCCTCAAGCGCGCGTGAGAGCTGATCGACCGCTCGAAAGAGCAGATGTCGCGCTCGAAAGAGTTGTCGCAGGAGCGCGGCAGCTTCGCTCCGGCCTACGCGGTAGCTGACACGCAACACCCACACCGTTTCGCAGACCACAATATCCGAGACGAACAGCGACTCATCGGCGGCGATGACGCGATCGATCAGCTCGGCTGCCAACGCCGTCTGCGTGGCGTCGTCTTTGACCAAATAGCGCACGAGGACGTTGGTGTCGAGTGCGATCACGAACCGCCCGCGCCGCGCGCGATCGCCTCGTCCATCTGTTCGACGGTGACGTGTCGTCCTCCACTGCTGATGCTTTCCCGCAGTGACGCCAGGTCCACCGTGTCCGCTTCGACCGTAATGGTGGAGTCTTCGTGGATGACAAACCGCACCCGGTCGCCGGCGTAGACTGCAAGCGCCTCCCGCACGGCTTTCGGTACGGTAATTTGCCCCTTGCTGGTGATCTTGCTTTTCATCCTTACCTCATAAGTGTATCCTTACTAAGAGTAATGACCACTCCCAATGTGTCAAGCATTTTGACTCGCCATGCCGCCGCCGCGGCGCTCGTAGCGGTCGCTGAGGGCGGCCGCGAGTTCGGCACCATCGCGATTGGATATCACGTCACGGTACACCCGGCGCGAACAGCACAAGGTCCTTGAAGTAGTCGCGGTAGAAGCCCCGATCGCGTGTCAGCAGTCGATCCGCCTCAATCTGCGCGTGCGCGCCGATCAGGAAGCCCGGTACGACGCGTGCTGAGGACTTGGATGTGGGACGTCGTCGCGGGAGGTAGCGTGCGAACATCTCGCCCGCGAGCAACGCGCTGGCGCGCGATGACGGCAGATAGTCAATCGCCCAATCGTCGAGAAACTGCTCGATCTCGCTGGCGCGGAATGCAGGCCGGATCTCCGCGAGCACGCACTCACCGACCACCAGCACGCCGTCGGCGATTGCCACGCGAAGCGCCGCTTCCGACGCGGCCGCATGGGTGGGATTGTTGACGAGTACATCCAGCAGAATGCCGGAGTCAACGGCCGTGCGCACCGCCACCTCGCGCTCGCTCGAGATAGAGGGGCCTGTAGATGGATCCGCAATCAGGAATTACGAGGGTCGTTCGACGGGATGGAAGCTTCGGCCTCAACCCCGCAGGCCATTGCTGTGCAGCGCGGGTGACCGATAATGACCAGCCGGATGTCTCACCGACCCGTCGTTGATGCTGGCAACCCTCTTGCCTATCGCGTTGAACAGGCAGCCGTGCTCCACGCGGAAACGCGACGCACCGCGAGCACCATCAGCTGTCGTTCTGACGCGTTGAGGTGGCCAAACCCGCCACCCGATCGCACGAAACCGCGAACCTCAAGGTACAGATCCGAACCGCACCGCGGATTCGTGACGTCGATGTTGGCTTTGAACGCGCTATCCAACTGTCAACTGAAGCCTGTCTCCGTGAACTCAGTCCACCACCACGCGGCATCCGCACGCGCGCCGCACGGCTGAAAGCCACTCGACTCGAAACCGCTGACATAGCGCCCGCGGAAATCACGAAAGCCGATGGTGCCATTCGACGTAGGGTCCGCACATGCCACAAGCGCGGCAACCACAACCAGAAACACCGGACAAGAGCGTGAGGCCGAAACGCTGCTCAAAAGTGCCATTTCAACAGGGGCATCGTCGGCGCGAAGCCGTCGCCCGGCCGCGTCGTGAGATCAGGCACACGACTATCCGGCTGGAACATCAAGCTGTCGGAATAGATCTTTGCATCACTTCGCGGTACTCCTTTCCGAACTTGTGCGATCAGGCGCTCGTACATGGGGAGATCGGGGCGACGAACAACAACCCACTCCGGCGGATTTCTCTCGCCGGCGAACAGGCGCGTGATCTCGTAGTAGTCGCCAACAATGGTTGCCTGCTCTTCAGCCGAGAAGCTGGAGATATTTGAATCTGCTCGTAACTGGTAGTTCATATATGCGACGTTGCGATCGCCGGTAGCGATTTGCCCGCTCGCGTTGTGATAGACGGAGTCACTGATGTAGGCGGTCCCTTGTGTTTGATACTGCCAGATGTGTGCGAACTCGTGCACCAACACGGCTCGGCGGACTCCCAGGAAGTCCCATCCATAGGACACGCGAATCTGGTTGCCGAGCGTCGTCGGCGCGTTGAAGATGTTCGTTTCCGTGACACGCACACGCTCCGCGTCCACCGAGGAGGCAAAGATATCGTCGACGATGCTGCGTTCTGTCGTCGTGAGACGACGTCCGATCGGACTGGTGATCGCCGAGAGCTGGATGGCCGCGTACTCCAGCGCCGGCGAGGAGAACTTCAACGGGGACTCCTTCCGATTGCGAAGGACGTTCGGATTTACATTCGACAAACGTGGGTCGAGCTTGAAGTTGTCACCCATAACAAGACTCCTCGGAACGTGAGACAGTGTGCGCCAGACATCACCCATGGGCAACAGTACGACGGCGAAGGAGCGCCTGATCGTTGTGCAAACCTTCGACTTTCGCATACGTTCCGCGTAGGCTTCCGGCTCGGCGATTCTGGGAATAGTGCGGTTTGCTCACCACTGCCACCAGAGTGCCAGCGCAGTCACCGCGGCCAGCACCATGATCGCCGTCGCGGCGCGCACGCGGAAGCGCGCTCCGCCAAGCACCAGGACCAGCACGGTCTTGAGCAGTGAATTGGCGATCACGCCGATAGCGATGGCGAGTGCCGCCACGTGCAGCTGAGTCGCGTCGTCGGCGAGACGACTCATGGAGAGCGTCAGCGCATCCACGTCGGTAAGTCCCAGCAGCGCGGCCGAGGCGAGCACTCCCGGGTTGCCGGCCGCTTCATCGACCCACGCGATCAGAAACAAGACGATCTGAAAGGCGACGGCCATCTTGATGGATGTGCCAAGCGCCAATGGATTCTGCCGTGCATTAAACGGCTGCGACAGCGTGGACTGACTGCCCTCGATGATCGTCTGCTCGATCGGCCGCGTCTCACGTTCACGCCAATAGGCGACGACAAGCAGGCCGATGCCAGCGACCAACGCAGGAGCGAGCAGCGGGAGCAGCTCGGCGAGCAACGACGGCTGCAGTACCGTGGCCATCACGATCACGCGCGGCACGAGTACGGTGCACGCGGCCGACACTCCGAAGGCCAGCGGAATCGCGAGTGACGGTTCCAGCTTGCTGCGCCGTGCGAAGTTAAGGGTGACGGCCGTGGACGACACCAGTCCACCCAGCAATCCGGTGATGCCGAGTCCGCGCGTCTCACCGATGAGTCGACGCGCGATGTACCCGGCGAAATTGAGGCCACTGAACAAGAGCACCACAGTCCACAATTGTCGCGGATGGAACGCCGAGAATGGGCCGTAGGCTCCACTGGGCAGCAGTGGCAGCACCACCAGCGCGAGGACAGCGAACTGCAGCGTCGCCCGTAGCTCGGCCGCATCGATGCGCTGCAGCAGGTCCTGCAATGCCGACTTTTTCGCGAGCAACACGACGACCAACGAGCCGGCCGCACTCGCGATGGTACGGTGTCCACTGCCGGCCGCGGCGCCCATCGCGATGACGAGCATGGCGGCGACCTCGGTCGTCCCGTCGGCGGTGGTGCCGTGGCGTCGCATCGTGGAGGCGTACGCGATCACGATAAACAGGATCGCGCCGCCGATCAGGCACGCCGCAATGACCGGTTGGCCGGAGCGCTGAAACCAGCCGCCGAAGCCACCGATTGCACCAAGGAGCGCGAACGTTCGCAACCCGGCAAAGCGCGCGTCGGGACCGGACGCGTGACCCGACCATTCACGTTCGAGCCCGACCGCCAGGCCGACGAGCGCGGCGACGAGGAGATCGAATCCTAACTGGAGATCCATGATGGACATGGACGTGCGACGGGCTGACTGAATTCGTCGATGCCACCCTGTGCATTCCTGATGGAGCGCGGTATCACATCAGACCTCCGTCCTTGCGCCGGGGCGCGGAGTGATGATCGCGAGCACCAACAGCTCCTGGGTCACCGCACGCATGCCATGCAATTCGTTCGGCACATAGGTGACGAAGTCGCCAGCACGGCACTCCCGTTCCCCATCGCCACCAGAAAGGACGCCAGCGCCTTCCAGCACCGACAGCATCACCGTCGACGCATTGCGATGCGGTGCAACCGCTTGACCGGGCTGTAGACGGAACACGAGCAAGCGCGCGTCCGCACTGTCATGCAGAATAGCCGTGGCCGGTCGATCGACGGAGGCGGTGTGCGTGCCATGCGCGGCGGCGCGGGGATCGAGTACAATCATCGCGTCCTCGCGTTGGCGGGGCCGTGCAGTGGGAGCAGCGTCGGGAAGACGTGAGTGCGCATGGATACGGAAGCTACGGGGACCGGTGCATCTTCGTTTAACGCCTCTGCGTCCAATACCTGTCGAGTCGTGACGGCATCGCGCCGCCGGGCGGCACAGCGTTGATGGTCAGCAGCCTCGCGCTGTTCTGGTAAGCAAGGTGCAGCGGCCCTGTTCCGCCAGTAGCAGTGCTTGCATGATGGGAGCCCATGCGGTGAGCACCACCTGCCGGTGCGGCACGGGCGCGAGCAGCGTCGTGTCCATCCACGGCGCCCAGATCGCGAGGCGTTTGGCGTGGCAGCTCGGGCAGCAATACCGGCACGTGCACGAGAACGCCAGCCGAAGGCTCCCTGCGCGAGACACAAGCGACGGCGCATGCGGATCGCACGTCCGCGACAGCCGCCTGTGCACGTGTCGAGGCGACGCCACGCATTGGCGCCGTCGCGCCGAAACAGCGGAAGGTGCGCTCGCCGAGTGTCGCACCGAACTGGCCGCGGCGAACATGCGTGCCGCGCGGCTGGAAGGCGAACGGAATGCTGGCTGCGTATCCACGAGGATTTGCGCACGCTGCTGCAATCGCGGTCCGACATGCGCGCACCACGGGCGTTGCCCGGTGTAACGAAAGGGGTGACGTCAGCAAAGTAGGGCACGAGTGCGGGCAGTCGCAGCCCCCACCGTCATACGGCGGTGGGGACGCTCTGTTCTCGGAGCATCACGGTCGTGACGCGGCGTGTGCAGCAAGTCATCCGCGGACCGTCGGCGGCGGCGCACTGCGAGCCATTCCGCGCCGCCACTCCAACTTGAGCACCGGAGCACCACATGAGGCGTCGACAGGACCCGCCGCAGATCACGATCACCTATGTCGATGAGAAGGCCGACCTCGACTGGGTCACCAGCATGCTGGTGCGCTCGTCGCAGCGGGTGGCGGTCCCCCCACGCATTGCACGCACACGGCCGGCACTGGTAAACAAGTTGACGTCGCCGATGCCACGGCAACTCGGCTACCGCACCACCCATAAACCCTTTCTCCCCGAGCCCCGCATGACCGACCAACACGCTCGCGCCGCCAGACCCGCGTTGCAGGATCGCACCCGGACTGCCGCATCCTAGGCACGAAAGAGCGACGCCAACGAATCCGCTGTGCAGGACCAGCACGTCACGAATGCGGAGCGCGCGTTGCACGATGGATTCGACATTCCGCTCGAACTGCGGTGGGGTGACGATGGCGTGTCCGGCACCACGACGAAGCGGTCCGGCTCGGATACAATTTTTACCGCGTCTACCTGCAGGCGCGCTGCCCGACCTCAGTCCCGCACCGGCGTCGGCTTCGGAAAATGTATCAGGCTCTTTCGAAAGTTCAGGACCGTGCCGGTAAAAACATTCGACACGACGAACACAATCGGCAGCCCCGGCTCGACGTCGAGCACCACGTCTGCCGTGAACCCGCGTTGCCGCAGGAACGCTGCAGCCGCGTTGGCGCTCAAGACCGGATCATCCGACACCAACCCGATACTCGCCGCCGGAGTGCGGAGGCGTTGATTCGTCACGGAATCCGAGGTGTTGATGATCGTGCCATCCCAGAAAATGGAGCGCTGCACGGCGGCCGAATTGGCCTGAAACCGCTCGCGGACGCCGTTCTCACGCAGCAATGCGACGACCGCGGCCTTCGCCTCCGGCGATGACGTCGTGAATATCCGCGACCCACCGTCGGGGAACGGCAGTGGATTCTGTCCGCGCAGGAATGCTGTCAGCCAGGCCGCAACGATCAGGAAGCCCACGGAGACCAGGGAGATGATCCATTTGGGGACGAACATTGCTCGCTCCGGTGAGGTGCAGGGATAGGACTTTCAATCGGGCTCGGTGGATTATCCGGCAAACGTACGGCGCGATCGCCGACCACGCGAGGGCCGACGGGCGCGCGGCGGCGTGCACTGCGCGCGCCGAGGCGCGAACAGCGGCCGCGCTGTCGCACCCCCACATCGTGCCGATCTTCTCGGCGGCCGAACGCGATGGCGTGGTGGACTTCGTGATGCAGTATGTGGAGGGGGAGTCGCTGGCCGAGCGTATCGCGCGCGACGGACCGCTGTCTGCTGATGCCGTGGTCGCGCTCCTCGATCAACTCGCGTCGGCGTTGGGCTTCGCGCACGCGCGTAACATCGTACATCGCGACGTGAAGGCGAAGAATGTGTTGCTGGACCAGCGAACGAGGCGTGCCATGGTGACTGATTTCGGCATTGCACGTATGGTTGAGACGCAACCCCTCACGGCGACCGGCACGGTTTTGGGGACCGTGGCGTACATGAGGCCGGAGCAGGTGAATGGTGAGGCGCTCGATGGCCGCAGTGACTGCATGCGCTCGGCGTCCTGGCGTTCTTCGCACTGACCGGGCGTTTCCCGTTCGAGCGCTCGTCGGCGTTGGCCGTGATCGTCGCGCACGTGCACGCGCCGGCGCCGCGGGTCTCCTCGTTGCTGCCGCATTGCCAGCCAGTGCTTGATTCGTTGATTGCGCGGCTGTTGGCCAAGTCGCCCGAGGATCGGTTCGCCGATGCGGAATCGCTACAGCAGACGCTTCGCGAGCGCGCGTTTCATGCGCACAAGGAGGTAATCGTACGGGAGATGGGCATCCCTGGCACCAATCGTACGGCGCCCGTGGTCCTGACCAGCAGGGAGGCGGAGGAAGTCAGGGCGCGCGCGGCGCAGCGGCAGGTGAACACCGGCATGATCTCGCCGCCGCCGCTGTTCTCGCCGCGCCGCGATGCGCCGCAGGTCACCAGTGGGTACGACGCGTCGATCGTGCAGGCATCGGCGATCGACGCCGGTATTGATCGCGAGTACGTCGAGCGGGCGATGGAGGAAAAGGCCGAAGCAGCACGCGTCTCCGCGACGGTGATCGTCTCGAGCGAGCTGATGCAGCGCCCCCAGGGCTGGTTTGCGGGCGCGCGCACGACGCTCGAGTACACGGCGTCGCTCGACGGCGAATTGGATGGCGACGATTTCGAGGGGATCGCCGAGCACGTGCAGCGGGCACTTGGCGAGCCGCACTGGTGGCCGGACTCGTTGCGATTCTCACCCGCAGTCCGCCCCTTGCGGCGGGCGCCTGGCTGGGCTGGTACGGTGTGACGTACGCCACGGCGCGGTTCTTCTACAAACCAGGGCTACTTGCTATCGCGAAGTCGTTGAGTCAGTTCTCCACGCGCGTCGCCTGAAAGTTCATCCGCACGATCTTGCGCTGAACGATTCGGGCAAGGTCGTGATAGAACCAGTACGTCAGCGTGACAAATCCCGATGCTGTTGTGCCGGTGAACGTGACGTCGGTTTCCATCGATATGGTGGTCAAACCACTCAACCACGGGGAATCGGAGAGGCCGCGTCGAATGAGCCTGAAACCCTTCTGTTGGGCATCAGCGTTGGATCGCACTCAACCTTTGGGGGATGGAATTGAAAAACACCGCTGAGCCGGAAACATTCTCCGAAGCGTCGCTTGAATTCCTGAAATTGGCTGGCAAACAAAAGAAGGCCGAGTGGCTCGACACGCGGGACGCTGAGTATCAGCGGCTGATTCGTTTGCCACTTCTGGCTCTGGCCGACGCGATGCGGTACGAGCTGACGGCCGAAGCGCGCGGGTATCATTTCCCGTTGCGGGGTATTGGCCGCATCAAGAAGCCATCGAATAAGGTTGAGCAGGGTGGAGCTCACTTCAAGGATTGGGTTTCCTATATCGTGACCCGCCCATCCACGAATCGCTTCGACAAACATCCGCTGTTGTTCTTCGGGCTATTGCCCAATGATCCGCAGTGGAATGGCGTCGTGGTCGCCGGCGGACTGTACATCGCAAGTTCGGTACAAACGCGACGGGTCAGACAAGCGATCGCAGATGACTCTGAACCCTTTAAAGCGCTCTTTGCGGATAAAGCCTACAGAAGATGTTTCAAGAATGGGTTCGAAGCCTTGGAAAAGGCCGAAAGATGTCCGCGCGGTTTTGACGCAAATCATCCCGACATCGACTGGATTAAACTCAGAACATTCTTTGTCAGCAAGACGCTGACAATGAAAGAATTCACCTCTCCGAAGCTGGCCGAGAAGCTCGCTCTCGATTTCAGACAACTACTCAGGTTGAATGCACTGCTGCAAAAGGCCTTGGATGGGGACTGGTAATCCTTCCGAGGTCGCAACATCCCCGACATTCGTCAGCTGCGCAGCGCCGTTTCGGTCCAAACGACCATCGTAGGCTACGGAGACAAACGCGTAACGAAGCGGACGTCGAGACAGGCTATCGTACGCCAAACCCTCAACGCGGGCCAAAGGCGCAGGCGGTTGCGCACCGAGCGTCATGGCCATGTTGAGTGCACATCCGAAGACCATGCCGCCGAGCGTGCTTCTCATTGATTCACCAATTGGGTTTGATGTCGCCAGGCTCCATCCCGCTGGGCTCGCCTCCGGCCGTCTTCAGACGTAAAAACGTTCGCGCGAGCGCGGCGTTCCGTCAACCGCCCGACCGTGTCCGGACGCCGGACGATCGCCCCAAAATGTACGTCGGGCCGTGCCGCGCAAAAACTCGCCGAACTCAGGCTATGTACGTCACATGACGTATTCAATTGCGGCGTCCGGCTGTGCACATTCCCTCCTCACGCTCTCGGATGCATCCTCCTGCTACCAGCCTTGCATCGCCTTCGTCTCGCGGGTTCAGGTCTCTTCTTGCCGGACACGGTGGTCACTGCCGAGGAACTCGACGCACGATTCGACCTTGCGCCGGGTTGGGTGGCAGAGAAGACCGGCGTCTTGCGTCGCCACTTCGTTGGTCCGCACGACTCTGCGGCCGCGATGGGCGCCAAGGCGCTTCGGCGTGCACTCGGCGACGCGCAGTGGCCGGCGGAATCGCTCGATCTCATCATTTGCGCGAGCGGCACGGCGCACCAGCCGATTCCTTGCACCGCCGTACTCATCTCCGAAGCCATGGGCGCACGCTGCGCCGGTGTTCCGGCGTTCGACATCAATGCCACCTGTCTGTCGTTTCTCACGGCACTCGATGTCGCGGCACTCCTGATCGACAGCGGACGCCATCGTCGCGTGGCGATCGTGAGCAGCGAGATTGCCTCGCGCGGACTGGACTGGACAGACCCCGCCAGCGCAGCACTCTTCGGCGACGGTGCGGTGGCCACATTGCTGGAGGCCACAACGGACGCGATAGGGATTGAGGCGGCGCGCATGGAAACGTATCCGGAAGGTGCGCACTTGTGCGAGATTCGCGGTGGCGGCACGTCCCTGCCGTCCATGCAGTACACACCGGAACGCGTCCATGACTATCAGTTTCACATGGACGGCGAACGGCTCCACAAGCTCGCCGCTACGCACATGCCCGGCTTTGTAACCCGTCTCTTCGAACCCCTTGGCGTGCACCCGGCTTCACTTGACGCCATCGTTCCGCATCAAGCGGGACGCATTCCGTTGCTGCTCCTCGCCCGTCGACTCGGCATCGATGACCAGAAACTCGTCATGACGCTCGATGAACATGGCAATACGATAGCGGCCGGCATGCCGATGGCGTTGCATATCGCACGCGCTCGCCATCAGGTGCGCCGCGGACAACGTATTGCGTTGCTGGGTACCGGCGCCGGCATTGCGTTCGCGGGCTGTGTGTGGCAGCTCTGATCGCTTCTCCGCGCCCCCCGGGCATCCGGTAGTCGCGTGACGTCCACACTGGGTGCTGGAGCGACGATCGTCGTCACCGGTGCCACCGGATTTCTCGGTGGCGCCGTTGCGCGTCGGCTCGCCGTGAGCGGCTACGCCGTGCGAGCACTCGGCCGACGTCGACCGGAACTCGCGGCGCTTACGACACTTGGCATCGACGCGCGCGCCGTCGCGCTCGATGACGCCAGCGCTATGGCCGATGCCTGCGCCGACGCGCATGCCATTGTGCACGCCGGCGCACTCTCAAGTCCGTGGGGGCATGCCGCAGACTTTTACCGCGCCAATGTGCTCGGCACGCAGCATGTGCTCCACGCCGCACGCATGCACGCGGCGCGCAACGTACGCGTGGTACACATTTCGTCGCCCAGTGTGTACTTCCGCTTTGCCGATCAGCTGGATGTGCATGAAGACACACCATTCCCCGCCACTACCCCAACGCCCTACATCGCCACCAAGCGTGAAGCCGAGACGCTCGTGCAGACGGCCGTTCAGGACGGCCTGAGCGTGATTGGGCTGCGGCCGCGCGCGATCTTTGGACCAGGCGACACATCACTCCTGCCGCGATTGCTACGCGCGGCCGCTTCGGGACGACTGCGCGTTATTGGCGATGGCCGAACGGTGGCCGACCTCACGTACATTGACAACGCCGTCGATGCGGTACTGTTGGCCTTGCAGGCACCCCACACATATGCGGGGCGCTTCTACAACATCACTAACGGCGACCCCGTTCAACTATGGGACGTCATCGCCGAGCTGTGCACGGCACATGGTTCGCCTTTGGCGTCGGGCAACCTCCCGCGCTCGCTGGCAATGACGCTGGCGAAGGTCATGGAGTTCGCCGCGCGCACGGTACCGGGCGCTGCTGAGCCGCTGCTCACGCGCTACTCCGTCGCCGTACTCAGCTACAGTCAAACGCTCTCCATTGCGGCCGCCACGCGAGACTTACTGTACACGCCGCGCGTGAGCATGCGCGAGGGCATCGCGCGGACGTTACCGAGGAGCGCGGCGTGACGGGCGGCGCATCGCACGAGGTTCGCGTGGAACTCCTGTGCGTGGGGTGGTGCGCCGTGCCGCGCGCTGCGCTGTCGCCCATCTCGGCCGCGGGTGTCGGTCCACGCTTCGCAGACTGGTTTGCGGTCGCGCGCTGCCCTGCCCTCGTCCTGCTGGTGCATCACCCGCAGCACGGGCCGGTGCTGGTCGATACGGGCTATGCTCCGCGCTTTGCCGAGGCCACACAACGGTGGCCGGAGCGCGGCTATGCGATCACGACGCCGGTCACCTTGCCTGGGGCGCAGCAGCTTACCGCGCAGCTCGCAGCGCGTGGCATTTCGCCAGGCGACGTACGGCACGTGGTGCTCACGCATCTGCACGCCGATCACGTGGCCGGACTACGCGATTTCCCGCATGCAACATTTCACGTGCGCGACGCCGCCGTGACGCCACTGCTCGCCCTTGGTACGACGTTGCGAGGCCGGCTTCGTGATACCCGCGCTGGCTTCCTGCGCGCCCTGTTACCCGATGACTTCGTAGCGCGTGTCCGACCACTGGAGACGCATGCGCTGAGCGAATCGAACACACCCGTTGCCTTTGCTGCGCTGGTTGGGCACCCGGTGCAAGAAGCGAACCCGCGAGCGGCGTACGATGTCTTCGGCGACGGCACCATGCTCGCCGTAGACGTGCCGGGACACGCACCGGGCATGGTGGGTATCGTACTTCCCACGGTCGCTCGTCCCGTGTTTCTCGTGGCCGATGCCGTGTGGCGGCTGGCGACACTCGCGCGAGGCGCGCGCCCCGGCTTGGCGGAACGACGCATCGCGTGGAACGCTCCCATGGCCGCTGAGTCTATTCGCCGCTTACAGACGTTCGCGGCGTCTCCACAGCAAACAGCGACACCGTTCTGGCTGTTGTCCTCCCACGACGAGTCGGCCATCGCGGATTACAAGCGAGCCGAGCACGAGAGCGGTACGTGAACTTTCTCCGTGGTCTGGTCGGCGGATTTGTGCGCGCGCGCTGGCATCGGCGTGCTGGCCACTGGCCCGATCGCGAGGCCCTTGAGGCGTGGCAACTTCCGCGGGTCCTGCGACACCTGCAGTGGGTCGCGGCACGCGCGCCCTTTTACCGCGAGGCGTTGGGGCGTGCGCCGACGATCGATTCGTGGCGCAACATGCCTCCCATCGAGAAGGCGCAGCTCATCGAGCACTTTGAGCGTGCGGTCACCGTGCCACTCACACGATCACGCGCCTACGAGGTGGCGCAGGCGTCGTATCGTTCACGGGATTTTGATCAGACAGTGAACGGGCTCACTGTCGGCCTCTCCTCCGGCACCTCCGGAACGCCCGGGCTGTTCGTGGCGAGCGCGTGGGAGCGCGGCTGTTGGGCCGGTACAGCGCTGGCGTGTGCGCTCCCGTTCCCGCGACGGCTGCCGTTGCACATTGCCCTCGCGCTTCGCGCCAACAGCCGACTGTACGAGAGTTTGAATGTGGGATTCGTGCGGTTCACCTATCTGGACTTGCACGCGCCACGCACGGCGCATGTCGCAATGCTCACTGCGTCGCCACCAGACATTTTGGTTGGCCCGCCCAGTGTACTGATAGATTTGGTGCACGCCGGGCTGAAGATCAGACCGCAGCGCGTGGTAAGCGTGGCGGAGCCGCTGGCGCCCGACGTCGAGGAACAGCTCCGTGCCGCGTTTTGCTGCGACGTCGTGCAGTTGTACCAGGCGACTGAAGGGTTTATTGCCGCGCCGTGTGCGGCTGGGCGATTGCACGTCAACGAAGACGTGCTGGTGATGCACCGTGAGTACATCGACCAAAGCTCGGGGCGCTTCGTGCCCGTCATCACCGACTTTACGCGTCGCAGTCAACCGATTGTCCGCTACCGACTCACCGACGTCCTGGTCGCGCGGCACACCTCGTGCGCGTGTCGCTCACCACTGCTCGCACTTGAGCGGATTGAAGGACGCCTTGACGACGTCTGGCGACTGGCCGGCTCCGAGGGCGGCGAGGTCACCGTGTACCCCGATCAGGTCAGTCTGGCCATCGGGAGTGCCGCAGGACTCGCGTTCAGGGAGTTTGTGGCCACCTGCACGTCGCCGCACGCCGCGCACGTGCTGGTGGAGTGGGCCGATGGCGTAGACCCTGCAGCACATGCCACCGCCGTCAGCAGCGCCATTGCATCGGTCGCGCGGCAGCGCGGAGCAGCGCCGCTTCGCGTGACGGTTGAGTCGGGTCGCATTGAACGGAGCGATCGCAAACACCGTCGCGTGCGCAACGCGTTTGGCGGTGTGTCGAATGCCGGTCCGCAGGCAGACGCCTCCGCCTAGCCACTCGCCATGCGAATCGGCCTCACCGGCGCACGAGCCCCTGCCACGTTTGAGCTTGCCCATCTGCTTCGCGCAGCCGGGCACGAGGTCGATCTTGTCGACAGCGTGCCGTGGACCGTGAGCCGATGGTCGCGCGTATTGGGGCCAGTGTGGCGCGTGCCGTCGCCGCGCTTTTCCCCACGGGCGTGCGTGGTAGCGATGCGCCGTCTGGCCGAACATCGGCGCTGGGACGCCATCCTGCCAACCTGCGAGGAGATCTTTCACTTCGCCCGCGCGGTCGAGCGTGATTCTGCCGCGCTCGGTGCACCGCTCTGGGCGCCTGCGGCCGAGAGGCTGTTGCAGTTGCATCACAAGGGTGAGTTTGTTCGCCTGGCGCGCGACGTGGGACTGCCCGTGCCTGACACGCAGGTGCTCGTGCATGCGGTGGACCGCCGATCGCCGGAAGACACGGCGGTGGACGGCGCGTGGGTACTCAAGCCGGTATGGTCCCGCTTCGGAGTACGCGTGACGATGCTGCAATCGGGAGATGCATGGCCTGCTGCTGTGGTACCAACACCGGCATGCCCGTGGGTGATGCAACGACGGCTCTCTGGCACCGCGTGGTGTACCTGGAGCGTGGCGGCTTACTTCGATGCACCAGGCGTGATGACTACCCCCATCCTCGGCTACGATCTCGCGCTCCCGCGACCGCTCGGCCTTTATCGGCTGCTCTCGATGATCATCCTTGAGCGCGCGCAGCAACGCGGTCTTCTGCTGCACGCATCGGCTGGAGCCGACGAGTTCAAACTGTTACGCGGGGCTGTCCCGGCGCTCGAGTATCTCGCCGTTGATGTGCGGGGCCGACCGCGCTACGCGACTGCGGTGTGGCGGGCATTCGCCGCGGCGGCGATATGGATGGCACCGCAAATATTTCCCAATGCGAATCCTGAGAACCAGGACCGCACTGCCCATCGCACCATTCCCTGAACCGTGAACAGCAAGGAGCACCCGTGCCACCACATCTCGACAAGGTCTTCGGCTACAAGGGGAACGCCTTGCAGCTCCCAGTGCCGGACCTCGCTTCCGCCATCCCTTTCTACGAACAGGTGCTCGGCTTCCATGTTCAAGCGCGCAGCCACGAGCCTTTCCCATCAGCCGTGCTGGTGCGCGATCGGGTCACGATCGGCCTCGTCGAGAACGGAGGGGATCCCACACAAGACGGCTGCGCCTTTCACGTCCAAGCGATCGACGCCCTCTTCGCAGAGTTCAAGACGAACGGACTGCAGATGGACGATCCCGGCTTCGGCGTCGAACAGCGCAACGGGGTCGCATGGCGCGTGTTTTTTGTGGTCGCACCGGACGGGCTGTGCTTCTGGTTTGGCGAGGCACAATCGTCGTGAGAAGCCCAACGCAGACCACAACGTACGAGAGAGCCGGTTGACCACGACCATCTCGTCGGCCGTGAACCGATCGGGCGACAGCCGTCAGAACAGCCGCTGCGCCCCCAGCCGCGCGAACGGCACGTTCCCCGGCGCCAGGTCGGCGACACTGCGGCCTCCGCGCGCATACTCGAGCCGCCGTAGCACCGTCATCCCGGCATCCGCGGTGAGCTGCCACTTCCCGCCCCTTGGCGCCCATCGCACCTGCGGGCCCACCGTGGCGTTGGCGAGCCAGAGCGCGTCTCCACCGGCAATACGCTGCGCATCAGGAAGACCATAGTTCGCACCAATCAGTGATGCGTTGAATCCCAGGTCGAGTCCTTTGCGCGGCATCCACCAGATATCACCACGCGACGGGAGCAGCGCATCGACGAGCACGCGTCGCGATGGGCGCGACACCACGTGGACAACGGGAATCGGCAACAGCTTCCCAAAGCTCGATGCGTACGACAACCCGGCTCCGATCGTGGTGCGCGCAGACACGATGCGATCCACGAATGCGGCACCCTCCACGCGGAAGTTCTCGCCGTAAAAGCCTGGCCGCAGCACGCCCACCATCGTGTGCCTGGTGCCAAGAGTACGCAGGACCAACAAGTCGGCCGCCACCACCTGAAGATTGGTGAAGGCATCGAACGTGTTGCCGCTGAGCAGCCGCGCGCGCTCGCGGGGCAGCGCAGCGCGCACCCCGCGCCACTGCCCGCCGATCACGACGATGGTATTGCCTTGGTCGCGCACGAGGCGATGCCCGAGTGTCGCCTGGATCGACTGCTGGGCGAACTCCTCGCGTGCGGTGGCGCCCGCGGGCAAAGATACCGTGGTACCTCCCAACACCTCGACGCGCAGCGTGAATCGCTCGCGCTGCGCGGACAGCGAACGGGCGCACGCACCGTTCAGGAGAATCGCAGCTATGGCAAGCGAGGCTAAGCGAAACGAAGGATGGAGACGTGAGCGCGTCATGGCGAAAGAGGAAGGGAGAGCTTGCGGGAGCGCACGGAGGCCGACAGACTGAAGGATAATCCTGACCAGTCCTATCGGTAAACTCAACCGCTGAATCACATGCGCCGCATACTGCTTCTGACTGGGCTCCTCACGCCCGCTCCACTCCTCGCGCAGCCGGTGTCCATCGCCCGCGTGGACACGCTGCTCGCCATGATGCAGCTCGCCCCGGCCATCACGCTGGTCGACCAAGCGCTCGTCACCTCCCCGCGCGACTTCGACGTGCTGTGGCGCAGCTCCCGCGTGCGTTTGCTGCAGGGGGACGCCACTACGGAGAAGAGCAAGGCGCAGGACAAACTTTACCGGGACGCCCTGGCGCTGGCCGAGCGCGCCATCAAGGCCAATAGCGCCGCGCCGGATGGCTACTTGCGCCGCGCCGCGGCCAACGGCAAGGTGGCCCTCTTCGCCGGCATCCTCGAGGCCGCCGACTACGTGCTACAGACAAAGGAAGACACCGAGAAGGTCATCGCGATGCGCAACGTGCCGCCCGTCGCGCTCGCCACCGCGCACTACATCCTGGGCCGCACCAACCTCAAGCTCACCGAGACACCGCGCCCGTTGCGCATGCCGCTCGGCCTTGGCTTCGGGAACGCGGCCGATGCGCGCACGCATCTCAAGCGCGCCACCGAGTTGCGGCCAGACTTCGTGATGTTCCAGCTGGAGTACGCTCGCGCGCTGGTCGCGAACGACCAGTCGGCAGAGGCACGCGCGGTGCTGCTGCAGCTGCCGAGCCTCGCCAATCAGGAAATCGGCGACGACGCACGCAAGCGCGAAGGCGCCGAGCTGCTGCGCACGGTGAAGCAAGATTGATGCGTTGTGACGACGCGGCGTTACTCCACATCGCATGACCTCCCTGCTCGACGACTTCACCGATACCGACGCGGTGGCGCGCCGCTGGCGCGTGTTCAGCGACCGCGTGATGGGCGGCGTGTCGAACGCGCGCGCCGAGGTGATGATGGTGGCTGGAGGGAGGGTATCACCTGGCGACCCCACCGCTGTCAACTCCTCTCGACTATCGATGGGCGTGCGGCGGCGGCGGTGACAACCAGCGGATCCCGTACAAGCGCGCCCGCACTTGACGTGCGACACGGCAATTCGTAAGGTCTCTCACCGCAACCATCGCGAGCACCCCCAACCATTTTTGGGCTACAGACCATGCGCCGGGACCGAACACGAGCCATCGCGCTGCGCGCCCTGGACGCGACGCGGCTGATCAACTCAAGGTTTTCGCAGGCGAACCTGACCATGACGTCGGCGCAGATTGCGCAAGCGCAGAACGTCCTCGACGCTGCCGTCGTCAACCCGGCCGTGCAGAAGGAGTATCAGGCGATGTACCGCAAGTCCATCATTGGACGCGTTGGCTCGCAGTTTGCCTTTGACGCCAAAATCTCACGTCAGGCCGACAGGATCGCCGAGGGCATGATCCCGGTCTCGGAGAGCGACCGGCACATTCGTCTCAACTTCCGTCTGCTGCTGCTCGGTGATGCGCTGACGCCAACCACGGACAATCCGGACGAGGCGCAGTACCTGAAGAAGGTCCTGGCGACGCTCGAGCACCGCGGCGTCTGGCTTCGGCTCGGTCAACCGTGGGTGCGCGACCCCAACCAATCTGCGTCCGTATCAATCGACCCGCGGCGCTTCGATGTGTGGCTGTCACTCGGCTACGACGGAGACACCATTCCGTCGCGAGACGGAGGCCTCACGCGCGATGCCCTGCTGGGCACCACCACGATCGGCGCTGGCTACTATTCAGAGGTTCATGACGGCCCGGTTCAGCGAGGGCTTCAGAAGGAGATCCGCAGGCTCGAAGGGCAGATCGGCGCTGGCGTCGAGGAGCATGCCCGCCTGATCAAACGCAAGGCGGATGCGGCATTCGGCGTAGCCGAACTCTCCGACCTCTTTGGGGGCGCTGATCTGCCGCCGCGATCCATCTGGGAGCATCCGCAGCGACTGTTGTTGAAGGCACTCGAAGTGAAGGTCGGCGGCAACGTGAATCTCAGCCAACCCTATCTGTTGGTCGCCGCCATCGCCACACGCAACAATGCGCAATTGCTCGCGACGTACGCGGAGAAGTCGGCAGCCGGCGCGGGGGCAGCGGTGTCGATTCTTCAGGTCGCCAAAACCGCCGGGCAGATCGCCGAAGCCGGACTGGCGCTCACGGGAGTCGTGGGGCTCGCCCGAGGCGCCACCGCGGTCGCCACCGGCACGGCCGCCACGTCGGTCGACGCGGCCGCGCAAAGGGTCGTCGCTCGTTACATCGCCAAGAACCCCGAGTTGGCTGCAGACCTGAACAAGGTCCGATGGGTTCCAGGACCCAAGGGCACGACCTTGGGGGGTATCAAGGGCGGTCATAGCTCCGGCATGGGCACCGGGGGATGGCACTCGGGATGGTAGGTTGAGCGGCACAGCGGGGAGCGAGTCAGCTGTCTTTCACGATCTCCCACTCGGTCCTGGCGACAAAGGCCTCACACATCGTTCCCAGGCAGTCCCACAGCATCACGAAGTGCCGTTTGTGAAACACGCTGCCCGCAGACATCACCGACGTGCTGTGAAACCCGAAGGTCGGCGGCGAAACCTTCGCCTCAGTGCACAAATTCACCCACGCGGACTGGCCCGCCGCCGCATTGCCGGTAGGTGCGGCGGCCCCCGAGAATCCGCGTGACTCGTACGCGGCCTGCTCACTCGCCTTGATGACGCTCATATCCTTCATGGCCGTCGAGCAGTTGGCCGACATGCAGCTGTACTCATCCTGCAGTCCGAGCATGTGCCCGAACTCGTGCGCGACGGTCGAGTCATAGCCGAACTTCGACTTGTCCGCGACGTTGGACATCGCGACCTCGATGTCGTCCTTCATCGTGATGACGACTTGATTCTTGTATTTGAAGGCCCGCTTACGCTGTGTGATCGGCCCTTTCAATCCCCCCTCGCGCAGCAGTTGCTGGACGGCGGCCATGTTGCCTCTGGCATCAGACCCTCCTGCCTTGAGGAACAGCGGGAAGTTGGCGTCGACCCGGGCAAGCTCCTTCGCCAGCGTCTTGATCTGGGTGCGCGTGTAGGGAGAACTGACGCCGGAGGTCAGCGCACACTGGACCGCGAATGGAAAGGCGGCCTTGAGACTCGCACCGATGCTCTTGCTCATATCGACGCGCTCAGTGGCGAGCAGGCCCCCGATGTTGGCCGACTTCGGCTTGTACCCCACGTCGTGTCGTGCCAAATACGCATCGTCGCGCGAGACCAGCTCCTTGCCCGAGAAGCTGGGCTTGACGTTCACGATGAAGTGGCTGTTGGGATAGTCATCCTGAAAGACCAACTTGAAGCGCGGGATCGCCTCGAACTCCGTCCATCCCGGCTTCGTGGATCGAAACTTGAACTGCGATCCCCACACCGGCGGCACCTTGAGGCGAAAGGCGTCCCGAAACGGGCCCTTTTGGTCCTCCTGCATATCCATGAAGTTGAGAAAGACGCGCACGGTAATAAGCAGGTCCTGGTTTGGCACGTCGAACTTCGCGTCGAATCGTCCCACGCCGGTGGGCGGAGCGTAGTTGGTTTTCGTGAAGACGCGGGTCTTGAAATTGTCTTTGGACACAGCACGTGAGGTAAGAGTGAACAGTATCGATCGCGCGCTCCGCGCGTCGTGATGCTCCTAATTGACCGCCGCCAGCTCCGTCGCCATCAACTCCCGCACGCGCGCCTTGGCATCGACCAGCGTGATCTCGCCCCTGTCAAGTTTCGAGATAAACGCCCGCTGTGCGAGATAGTCCCTGTTCACGATCCCAGCCTTGCTTTGCAGCATCCGCCACGACTTCCGACGCTCCACGGCAAACAACACCATCTGCCGCGTCACTGCGTAGCACGTGAACACATCCTGCTCTTCGACCTTGATGAAACAGCCGAAGTTGGGGATAAAGCTGCGATGCGACGGATCAAACACCCGACGGTTAATCTCGTCGTCCTGCGTCACGAAGTACAGCATGTCGTCCAGCAACGTGAGCGTTGCCGCCTCGGCCTCGGTGATCTTTTTCAGGTGCTTCCGAAAGCGGCCTTCGGTCAGTGCCCAGTGCGCGACGCCGAAATTGTACGCTTCGCCGGTACTCGCGTACTTCGTACGCCACCAGTCACGGTCGATGCTGGGATTGCCCTTGAGATCGAACGCCTCCTGCATTGTCTCACCCCTACGCGGGTTGTACACGAACTCGGGCACTCCGCGCGCGTCGCGTACCATCTTTGCCTGCTCAGCGCTCATGTTATCACCCACGCCATGCTCGGGCTGACAGGTGGTATAGCATTGAAAGAATGCCGTGCCCCGATACGCAAGACCATCAAGCATCGCCTTGTAGAGCTTGGGTGCGTTCGCGATTGACACGGCCGCCACATACGGCGAGCCGTGGCCACTGGTGAATGCCTCGGCCACGTTCTTCTTCTCGATCAACTTTCCTTGCGAGGCCGCACCGAACTGGTTCATGTCGTAGCCGCCCAACATCGTCGACGAATCCGAGTTCTGACCACCGGTATTGCTATACACCTGCGTGTCCAGCATCAGCATCTTGACGTTTGGCCGGTTTTGCAGAATCACCTTCGACACATTCTGAAAACCGATGTCGCCCAGCGCACCGTCGCCGCCAATCACCCAGATCTTGGGGAGTTCGCGCACTTCTTGCTCCGTCATCAGCGCGTCGTCGAGATGCGTGAGGGTGAAATAGTCGGCCTCGGTGATCACGTGTTCTGTACGATGCACCAACGACGACGCCAGACGCTCTGGCGCCACCGACCGGTGCGCATGGTTGACGATCACCGATTCGGCCATCAGCCAGGAGATCGTCGCGCCATCCTGGAAGAGCGAGTTCATCCACGGATACGCGTGGGGATTGGCCGCCGGCGTAGACCCGTACACCGTATTGCAGCCGGTGCTCGCGCCCATCATCATCACGCTCATGCCGTTGGCGCGACGACCATCGATGGCCTGCAGTTCCTTGTGGTTGAACGCGTCCTGTCGCAACACGGCTTCCAATCCGCCCACAATCTGTGCATCGGTGATCGGTCCGTGCTCCGCTTCGTAGTCGGTGATGCGCTTCGCGGTGTCGGCGTCGTTCTCTCCGCCCAACCCCATCACGAGGTGGGCGAAGGTTGTACGGAACAGCCGGTGCTCACTCTCACTGCGTGCTTGCATCGCCGCTATACGTTCCGCGCCCTCAGTCGCGATGCGTTCGGCAAGCGCCGTGAGGCGGTCCGCCTTTTTGTGATAGAGCGGACGCATGTACGCTTCCGTGACGCTGGCCACCGCGCGCAGAATGCTCTTCTCTCCGCATCCCGCACATGCCCCGTCGCCTGACACGAGCGCCTCGTAGTTCCGTCGCACCATCAGGTGATTGCGAAGCGTGGCATCTTTCGAGCTCGTGATGTCGTCGTCGTTGTAGAGTCCGAGGTACGTTTGCGGCGTGTCCGGCAAAAGACGCGAGAAGACCTGCGCCGTGGTGAGATCGGCGTTGAGCTCCGGTGTCTCACGGGTCATGCGCAGCGCGTCATGATCGCCGCAGACCTGCACACACTCGCCGCACCCTTTGCAGAGATCAGACACGAAGATCGAGAACAAACCGCCGTGCCCTGGGTTCTTCACCTCCACCGTGCGAAAGATGGCAGGCACGTCACTATAGGACAGCGGCAGCTTATCGATGATCCCCGTGAATTGCGCTTTCGATTCTGCCGACACGCCGACGAGCAGTTCCACTTCGGCACGCACCAGATCTTTGAACGGTACCTTGGTCTTGGCTTTCACCGACTCGAGCATCGCCGTACGCGCGCGCTGTTCGATGTCCGGCACCGCAGACACCAGTGTGCGGCGATCGTCGGCATTGCGGACGTAGTTGTGCACGGCCGTGTACAGCACCGTGCTGATCTCCTGCGCCGTATTGGGCAGTGCCGTGTCCGGACACGCCGCGATACACTCCATGCATTGGGTGCAATTCTCGGGGATGTACACCGGCGTCTCGCGACGCGCCACGTACTTGGACTGCGTGGCGCCTGTGCCGGCACTCATGATGCCCACTGACGCGAGCGCGCTGGCCGGCTGGTGGTATCCAAGGCCGGCGCGGTATTCGGAGTCGAACTTGGCAACGGTTTGCAGCGGCGCGCGCGCCAGCTGCGTAACGGGCATGGCGAGACCACCACTGCCACAGGAGCCGCAGCCAGCGGTGGGCGGGAAGTAGTGGTCGCCGAGGGGCGCGAGCAGAGGATTGCGCATGGACGACTGATCGAGGTCGTCCTGTCGACCGATTTTGATCTCCGTCACGCGAGCAAACCCCGCCTCCATCACCTGCATGTTCGACTCAACCACAGAATCGCCAAAGCGCCCGAACTTCTTCACATACTGTTTGCGCACCACCTCGTGGAATTCCGCCTCGGAGATATCGAACGTCTTGAGGAACGGCGAGACGCGGAAGAAGGCGCCGAGGAAGGCGTTGCCCTGCATCCGGAGCTGCAGCTCGGTCTGCGTCGTGGCGTCCTTCGCGATGTCGAAGCCGGGCAGAATGAACACGCGGATGTGCTGATCGATCACGAACTGCCGGTGGTGCGCCGGGATGCGCTGCCATGCAACCTCGGGCGACTCACCGGACTCCCATACCAGTGAGCCACCGCGCTTGAGTCCTTCCAGCGGATTGGTGTGCGTGAACGCCTTGGGATCGCAACAGAGCACCACGTCGACGTGATTCAGCTCGCAATTGACTTTGATTTGCGACGGGGCCACGGTGAGGTAGTAGTTGGTCGGTGCGCCTTTCTTCTCAGATCCGTACTTGGGATTGGCCATCACGAACAGCTTGTCCTCAAGCAGGCCATCCGCGTCATACGTAGGATGCGCCTCGGAGATGACCGTGCCGAAATCTCCGATGATCGATCCGAGGTTCTTGCCGGTCGTGATCATGCCCCAGCCGCCAATCGAATGAAAGCGGACGGCGATGGCACCGTCGGGGAGCAGCGACGGCGTGTCCTTGCTGATCACCGCGTACGGGTGGTCCACGCCAAGCACAAAGAACGTCTCGCCGTCATCAGCGCCGCGGCCATCGGTGCGACGCGAGACGCCGGTTGCGAATTCATACGCGCCGATGGTGTGCTCAGGACGGAAGTCGCGTGAGCCGATGCCGTAGGCGCCCCGGAAAAGCCGCGGCGTCTCATCGGGCGTGAGTGCCGCGTGGGTGCCGCCGTACCTGGTGACCTCGTTGGCCTTGCCGAGCGCGACGCGAATGTCGCGCGCCAGCGGGTTGTCGCCGGCCAGTCCTTCGTCGGTGCGCTCGAGAATGATCACCTGTTTCTTGCCGCGCAGCGCGTTGATCACCGCGTCTTCCGGGAAGGGCCGAATCACGTTGATGTGGATCGATCCCACCTTCGCGTTCCGCTGGTCGCGCAAGTAATCGCAGGCGGCTTCGATATTTTCGGCCGCGCACCCGAGCGAGACGAATACCGTGTCGGCGTCGGCCGTTTTGTACTCGCTGATGAATCCATACTGCCGTCCGGTGAGCGCGCCAAACCGGTCATACGCCTCGGAGAGCATGGGCAAGACATGCTCGTTGAAGTTGTTGCGCCGAGCCACCACACCGTTCATGTGATGCTCCTGATTCTGCACGGGTCCCAGGAGGACGGGGTTCTTGAGGTCCAGCATCTCCGGAAGGCGACGGCGCGTCGGGCCGAAGAGTTCGCGTTGCGCCGGCGTCGGACACGGGATCTGGTCGTCCGGAGCCCCGAGGTACTCGCGCAAGAACTCCGCTTCGGGGGCGATGTACATGCGCTCACTGTGCGTAGTGAGCATGCCATCCTGAATGTTCATGCCGGGGTTCAGCGCCAGCTCGGCGACGTGCCGGAGCACGATGCTCTGGTCGGCCGCTTGTTGTGCGTCGCGCGCCATGAGCATGATCCACCCCGTGTCGAGCGCGGCGTAGATATCGTCATGACCGCAGTGCACGTTGAGCGCGTGTTTGGTGAGCGCGCGTGCGCCAACTTGCAACACCATTGTGGACAGTTTGCCGGGCGCGTGATAGTACTGCTCCATCGCGTACACGATGCCCTGCCCCGACGTGAAGTTGACCGTGCGTTTGCCCGTGACGGCGAAGGCGGTGGCGCCGCCCTGCGCGGCGTGCTCGCCCTCAGTTTCGGCGGCGACCTTCTGCTGTCCCCAGACGTTGAGTTCACCCGTTGCGAACGACGCCTGGTAGATCTCCCCGCCCTCGGTCGACGGGGTAATCGGGTAGAACACGCCCCCCTCGGTAATCCGCGTCTCGACATACTGCGCAACGAGCTGGTTCCCGCTGCAGGTGACGTGGAAGCCGGGATACTTGTGCTTCACCGGTGCGTCGCGAAGAGTCGCAGGCCCGTCGGGCCCACCCGACGGCGAGGTCGGGACGCGGGAGTGGTCGGCAGTGGAGTGGCTCATGGCAGGGTGTCGATCGCGACAGAGTGCTGGTGGGACGGCGCGGGGTTGCACCCGCAAAAGTCTCCCAAAAGAATGCGGCCTGGCCGAGCGGTGCGCTACCAGTCGTTCTTCTGTGCGAACGCTCCCGGACCGCCTCACATTCGTCGAGTCGTGGCCTTTCGATTACCCCTCGCGGGGCGTAAGCTCCTTGGGCGCTCCCGGCGCCACGACGAGCCCCTTTACCACCTCCCGCACTTTGGTTACCGAGCTTTTCGGCGACGCCGCCCTGCAAGCCCCCGATCCACTCCTCGAACGCTTGCGCAGCGCGACGGAAGGGACCTACGATGTCGTCGGCGAGTTGGGGCGTGGCGGTATGGCCGTGGTGTACGCCGGGAGCGACCGCAAGCTGCAACGTCGGGTCGCCATCAAGGTCATGGACCCGCGTCTGAGCATGACGACGGGCATGGCCGCGCGGTTCTTGCAGGAAGCGCGAATCGCCGCGCGCCTGCAGCATCCGAACATCATTGTGGTTCACGACGTGCGCCAAAGCGACGAGATCATCTTTTTTGTGATGAGCTTGATCGATGGCGTCGCCGTCGACGCGCTCTGTCGGCAGCCGCAGCCGATTCCCGTCGACCAGATTCGCTGGATTCTTCTTCAAGCCGCGCGCTCGCTCGCCTACGCGCATTCGGAAGAGATCGTCCATCGCGATATCAAGCCGGCCAATATCCTGCTGAATCTGAAAGGGGAGGTCATCCTCACCGACTTCGGGATCGCAAAGGCCCTTGGCGACACCGGGCTGACACAGTCCGGCACCCAGGTCGGGACGCCCATGTACATGAGCCCCGAGCAGTTCTCCGGCATTCCCGTTGGACCGCCCTCCGATCAGTACGCTCTTGGCGTCACGGCCTACCAGATGATCGCCGGCCGTCCACCGTTTTCCGGTGATTTGTACCAGCTGATTGCGGCGCACGGCGGGAAGCCGCCAACGCCACTGCGCGAGCTGCGCCCTGACTGTCCGGCGTTCCTGGCCAACGCGGTCATGCGCATGCTGGAGAAGGATCCGGCCAACCGCTGGCCGTCACTCGAGGACTTGCAGGACGTGTTCGGCGCCAACATGGCGATGGATGGCGGTGTCGCACGCCGTGCGCTCGCCGAGACGGTGCGGACCTTGCGCGATGCGGCCGGTGGGAACCTTGTGGTCGGCGCCACGAGCGGCCCGACGAGCGATGCCTCGCGTCGCGCCGCCGTCACCGCAGCACGCCAGAGCAGCGAACGCGCGCGCGAATCGATCGTCGTGACCATCTCGCCGCCCGGTGCCACCATCTTTGTGTCTGGCACCCTCGAGTTGCGCGCATCGGTGTCCCTCGACACAGGACAGTCGCTCCCCGGCGCGGGCGCACAGTGGACGTCCAGTGATGAGTCGGTGCTGCGCGTCCAGGTCAACGGAATCGTGTCCGGCGTGGCGCCGGGAACGGCCGTGGTACGCGCGTCCGTGGGCGGTGGGTGGTCGGAGGCGACCATTCGCGTCGAAGCAGCGCCCATCGCCCGACTCTCGCTCGCGACACCCAGCATCACCCTGCGTGTCGGCGACGTGGTACGCCCCGAGGTCATCGCCGTGGATGTCAATGGCACGCCCTGTGCAGGCGTGTCGATGGCCTGGATCAGTCGGTCGCCGGCCGTCGCGGATCTTGATGCGCCCGGCGTCATTCGAGCGATTGCTCCCGGTATGGCAGTCATCGATGTCAGCACGGGGAACGTCCGTCGATCGATGGACGTCGCCGTCCTGCGTCGACCCATCGCGCGCTTGCGCGTCAGCGCGACAACGTCGGTGATGCAGTTGGGCGATGCCGCCGTGCTGTCGATCCAGGCGTTTGACGATCTTGGCACGCACACCGACGCGACGCCGGTTCGGTGGACATCGAGTGCACCGTCCATCATTCACATCGATTCCACGGGCCGAGCGCTGGCGATCGGACCAGGCGTGGCGCGCATCTCGGCGTCAATCGATGAGGCCACCGATTCGGTCGAGCTCCAATCGCTGGAACCGCCGGTCGGCTCTGTGCAACTCACGTTGACCGACGAGCGTCTTGAACTTGGCGATGAACTGGTGTGGTCGCTTCGTGTCAAGGATGTTAACGGTGCCGCGCGATCAGCAAGTGGTGTGCGGGTCTGGAGCAGTGCCCCCGACGTGCTGCAGGTAGACGACGGTGGTCTCAAGGCGCGCGCCTTGCGCATTGGCGAGGCCACGCTCCACGCGGCTCCAGAAAGCGACGCTGGATCGCCCGAGCTTGGCGTGTCGGTCCGCGTCGTGGTGACGGACGTTGTCGTCGCGCGCGTCGAGCTGTTCCCAGCAACGCTTGATCTTGAAGTGGGCGCGGTCGCAGCCGTGAATTTGCAGGCACTGGATAGTCGTGGCGTCGCCATCATGTCGGCGTTGGCGGTCTGGGAGAGCGACTCGCCAGACGTGGCTGTGGTCGAGGGCAATGGCATTGTGCGGGCGATGACCCTTGGCGCGTGTACTATTCGGGCACGGATCACCAACGGCACGGCGAATGCGGTTGAGGCGAGCGTCGCGGTGCGCGTTCGTGCCGCCGCCGTCGCCAGACTGTCGATTGCCGGCGACCGCAGCATGCTCGAAGCGGGTGAACAAATGCGGTTGCGTGCGACGACGTTCGACGCGATGGACGTGGAACTCACGGACGCCGTACCGCTCTGGCGCTCATTGCAGCCCGCAATTGCACGGGTCGAAGGCGACGGAAGCGTCACCGCACTCGCAGCCGGACGCGCGACGATCATTGTGGAACTTGACGGCAAGAGTGGACAGATCTCGATCCTCGTCTCACCAGCAGCGGTCGAATCGCTCAGCATCGAGGTACCGACATCCGATGTCGTGATCGGGATGCCCGTTCGCCTCGCGATCGTGGCGCGCGACCGCAATGGCCAATCGGTGCAGCCACCCCTGCAGTGGGTAGTGGAACCCGCCAACGCGGCAACGATCACGCCGCTCGGTGAGCTGACGGCCACGCGTGCCGGGACGCTGACGGTTCGTGCCTCGCTCGCCGTACCGGCCGACGCGACCGGCATTCTGAGCGCCCGCAGCGCCCTCGAAAGTACCGTCAGCATGCTCGTGCGTGCACCACGTGTTACGGCGCTGGCCTTTGCGGCAACGTCGGTGAGCATGGTCGTCGGGCGCAACGCGCGCGCCGACGTGCGTGCGACCACCGACAGTGGCGCGAACGCGCCGGCCTCGGCACTGCAGTGGGCATCTGCGCACCCGGACATCGTGCAGGTCGACGCCAACGGCGAACTGCGCGCGATGGCGCCCGGGGAAACCCAGGTGACCGCAACGGCCGAAGGCCTGCGCGCCGCGCTCACGGTGCGCGTGACGGTCGCGGTGGCGACAACCACCCGTCTCAAGTCCATGGCACTCGTGGGGGGCGGCATCGCCGTCGCGGCGCTCGCGTGGATCTTGTGGCCGGCGTCGTCACCAACGATTGCTGAGGGACCGGGAGATACCAGCGTGGTAGCGAAACAAGACTCGGCGAAGCCGTCGTTGGCGCGGACGCTGACCAGCTTGTCGCTTACTCCGACGTCGGTGGAGGTAGCGAAGGGAAAGAATCAGCAATTTTCCGTAGCCGCGACGTGGAGCGACGGAAGCACGTCGGTGCCGAGCGTGACGTTCAGCGCCAACGGCGGACAGATTAGCACCGACGGCATTTATTCTGCTGGTACTTCTGAGGGAGCCTACCGGGTCATAGTCCGAGCGGATTCCCTGGCGGATACCTCCGATGTGCGTGTAGCGAATGTGGTCACACAGGATAGCCAGAATAGCATTAACCGCGAGGCCGACAAACGCGAGGTCGACAAACGCGGGGCCGACAAACGCGAGGCCGACAAACGCGGGGCCGACAAACGCGAGGCCGACAAACGCGAGGCCGACAAACGCGAGGCCGACAAACGCGAGAGCGACAAACGCGAGAGCGACACACGCGAGAGCGACACACGCGAGAGCGACAAACGCGAGGCCGACAAACGCGAGATTGCCAAACGCGATAGCGTCGCACGCGAGAACGCCAAACGCGATGCTTCCGCGGAGGCGCCCTCGACGTCGGAGCTGCGCACTATTGCCGATCGGATCGCGTCAGATGTGCGCAGCGGAAAGTCCCGTCCGACGGCTGATCTCAAGCAGTTCTTTGCCGACGGCGCCGAGCATAAAGTCACTATCAAGGTATTACCCGTCACCACACCGCTCGAGCAAGGGCAAATGCGAACGCAGTTCGAACTTGAGCTCTCCCGATATAATTCAGGCAGCGTCCAGGAGCGACGCCTGACCGTTGTTCAAATTCATGTCGCCAAACGCGGTGGTGCCGCGGAACTCCTCTCCACGTCGTTTGGTCCGCTTGTCAAGCCCGGTTCCCGCTGACCGTCGCATCGCGCTCTTCCTGTCGCACCCACTTCTGACCATGTGTCCCATGATTCTTCGCTCCTCGCGTTCTCGCCGTAGGCTTCGTGCGCTGACCGGCAGCGCATTCCTGTTCAGCGCCCTCGCCACGCCCATTCTCGCGCAGTCTGCGCAAAAGTACGCGCTGCAACTCGCGGTGCTCTCGACGTCGATCGGCGTTGGCACTGGCGCGACATCAACCGGCGGCATCGGCTTTGAACCGCAGATCCGATTCAATCGACTGGTGTCGAGAGAAGGCTTCGCGATCTCGCTGGGCCTCGGGGGGCAGTATACGAAGCATTCCGCAGGCGGCGACGAACTGAATATCTCCGGCGTGTTCCTGGAGCCGCGGTTTGTGCCCGTCATTGGGTCCAGCAGCATCTTTCCGTATCTTTCCGGGCGCCTCGCGCTGCTGCGACAGAGCAGCAATTTCGGCACGAATTCCGGCGGCTACGCCTTTGGCGCTGGCGGAGGCATTGTGATCAAGCTCTCAAAAACCGTAAATCTGGACGGTGGTGCGCAGTTGGTGCGACAGAAGCTTGGCGACTTTACCTTCTCCGATGGCGACCCCGGGCAGTTTAACCCGTTCACGACGTACGCGGCGAAAGTCGGACTCAATTTCGGCTTCCCGCGGTGAGATAAGCGTACTCCGCGCGTGCCGTTAAACTATGCGCGTCGACTTACCGCATCGACGCGCTCCCAGCGGGAAAACGTGCACCTGGGCGCTGGGCTGGCGTTCGTAGCAGGCGCCACCAATGCCGGCGCCTTTCTGGCGGTGGGGCGGTACACGTCTCACATGACCGGTGTCGTCTCCTCGATGGCTGACGCACTGGTACTCGGCGACCGCGCTATGCTCTTCACGGGCATCGGTGCGTTGGGTGCGTTCGTGGCTGGTGCCGCGACGACCGCCATCACCGTGAACGCCGCGCGACAGCGCGGCCTCAGCAGCGCCTTTGCCTTGCCGCTCCTGTTCGAAGCAGCATTGCTGCTGGTGTTTGGCGTTGTTGGTGTGCAACTCGACCATATCCACACCATCTTTGTGTCGGCGACGGTGGCCCTGCTCTGCTTCACCATGGGTCTGCAGAACGCCGTCATCACCAAGATCTCGCAGTCGGAGATCCGGACGACGCACGTGACTGGCATTGTGACGGACATTGGTATCGAGCTCGGCAAGCTCCTGTTCGTAAACCGCGCCGGGGTTGCGGAACGGGTTGTGGCGGATCACAGCAGACTACGGCTGCTCACCCTCTTGCTCGGTGCGTTTTTCACCGGCGGCGTGCTTGGCGCAGCAGGCTTCCAGGCGATCGGGTATATCGCCACCGTGCCCATCGCGCTCGTGCTCGTCGCGCTCGCCGCCGTGCCGGTATTCGATGACTTTCGAAGTCTCCCGCGGCCGTAGGCACCTGGGACCGGTTGCCTCGCTCGATAGTTCCTGAGCACTACGGCCAAGACGAAACAACGCGACAGCGGGGGCGCATTGACATGCGCCCCCGCTGTCTGTTCCGCGAACGTGTCGTGGCCGTGAAGGGAACGGCCGTTACTTCGACGCCGCCGCCAACGACCGCATCGCCGCGGCCATCGTCTTCACGCGCGCCCCGTCCTTGGCACCGGCCACATCGCGATCCACCAGCGCGGCGAGCGCCGTCAGCGAACGGCGACGCGTGGCACCTGACTGCTGCTCCGCCGCGTCAAGCGCGCTGGCGATCGCGGTGGTGCGGGCGACCGCCAACCCATTGTTCCGCACCAACTGATCGAGGTATGAGCGTACGACGGGGAACGCCGCCGGCCACACGAGTTTCGGCTGGCTTTGCGGATTGTATTGCGTCAACTGCACAAGTTTCGCCGCAGCGATTTCGTTCGCGGACAAGTTCGCGGTCGGTGTCAACTCCAGAATGTCCAGGCCGCGCGCCATCTCCGACGAGTAAATCGCACCGTTGAAGTAATACGCGCCCCACGATCCACCAATCGTCCGTTGGGCCGGCGGCGCTTTCTGCGCGCCGGACGGACCGGCGTCGATGAGCGGCGGCATATCGACCGGGCCGCGATCAAAGAAGGCGATCTCCTTCGGTTTGTCGGGATCGGTGAAATCGATCACGTCAATGCCACCTTGATACCAACCCTGCACCATGACGTCGCGACCAGGTACGGGGATCAGGCCGCCGTTGTGCGAGACGCAGTTCTCTTGCGCACTCTGCGCTGTGGGGATTTTGAAGTACGCGCCCTGCTTGAGCTTCTTCTTTGCCGACCGGTTGATGGTGAGCGTGGTGTTGCCGCCCATCTCCATCATGTTCGACTGCTGACAGTTGGGCGATGTGCCTCCACCCCACTCGTCGGTAAACACGACTTTGCCACCGTCATTGCTGAACACGGCCGTGTGCCACAATGAGAAATTCGTGTCGGCCGCCGCGTCCAGGCGAATGGGCTTTTCGGGGTTCGTGATGTCCACCAGCAGGCCATAGCTCCCGCAGGCGCCAGCCAGAAGGTTCATCTCGGGATAGGCCGTCACGTCATGACAGTTGCGCGGTCCGGTCGGCCGCGGCGGCGCGGCAGGTGCCGCGCCCGTGCTATCGCCACGACCACCACGACCGCCACGCCCTGCCGCAGCGGCACCGCCACGACGTGGCGCCGCCTCGAGATCGGTGAAAATGCGCGCGCCCGTCACCACTTCTGCGGCTGCGGGATTCTTCAAAGAGACCTTGATCACGTCGAGCCGAAACATCGAATTGGTGGGATCGGCAGGATCGTCGTTGGCGATACACCCGGGCATCTCGGTCGCCGGGCGTGCCCCTTGGCTTCCGGACACGTAGATGTAGAGAATGTCCTTGTCCTTCTTGCTCGGCACCAGCGTGTGCGTGTGCGACCCTTTGCACGTCTGCACATTCTTCACCAGTTTCGGATTCTTCGGATCGGCCACGTCGTAGATGCGTACACCGGCCATGTGATCTGCCGGATTCTGCACGCCCCCCTTCCCGCAGTCATTGCGATTACCGCCACCTTCCGCCGAGATAAACAACAAGTTGTTGTAGATCGACGGGTCGCCCTGCGAGGTAATGCACGACACGACCGACACCTTCGTCGGCTTCCCGGGATTACTGACGTCCCAAATGGAGAATCCGGCGAAGTTGCCTTGGTAGACGTACTTGCCGCTGAACGCCATGTCGGAGTTCACGAAGGTCAGGCCGCGCGCGGTGTCAAACTCCGCCGCCTTCGGCGTGAGGGACAGCAGCTTCATCCCCTCCATCGCGACACCCGGATCGGTCAGGCCAGCCTTGAGTCCGTTGCGGGGATCCCTGGGATTCGGATACGTCTGCGCATCGAGCGCTGCTCCAGCGAACATCACCCCCAGCAACGAGAGTCCTGCCAGGAAACCGGCAGAGGTGGTACGGGTCATACGCATCGCGCGATACTCCATAAAAGTGAGGTCAGCTCGCCGGCGGCGAAGGCAGCTGTTGTAGCATTTGTTGCATCAGGCCAATCTCCGCCGTCTGCACGGCTTGCACATCGTTTGCAAAGACCGAGACATCCACCTCTTGTGCCGCCATCGGCGAGGCAAAGAGGTCCTTCACCATCGTGAGCGCCCCCTCATGATGTTGAATCATGAGGTTCAAAAAGAGTCGGTCAAACTCCGTTCCACGCACCGCCTCGAGCTGCGTGAGTTGGGCGGCCGTCAGCATTCCCGGCATCGACATGGTGCGAAAGGCAATGGTGTCGGGCGCCGTTTGCTGGTTGGCTACCAACCACTCTTGCATCAGCGTGATCTCTCCGCGCTGCGATTGATCGATCTTCATCGCGAATCGGAGCAGTCGCGGATCAGCACCACTGTTCGCCGCCAGTCGCGCCATGTAGACGGCCTGCCCATGATGCCCGATCATGCCTTGCATGAAATGCACATCGGCGGCCGTATACATCGCCCCCTTGGGGATCGTGACCGGCATGTCCATGCCTGGCATATTCATGCCGGCCATAACGGAGGCCGAGTCTGCTGGATGCGCATGCTCGGCCATGCCGGTGTCGGCGGTCGCATCGCGTTGCGTGCTACACCCCGCGAACAGGATTCCGCTGACGAGCACGCTCACGACGGACAACGCGAGCGTGCGAGCGTGACGAGGAGACCGTAACGAGGAAGTCATCATGGAAGTATTACACGCGGTGGCCGCGAAGCGTTGAGCAGGATCGCTCCACAGACCGTACAACGTGCCGCGATGGCACTTTTCTCACAAGGGTGAACGATCACGAGGTCGTAGCGGGGCGCGAGGGGCGGCTGGTCGTCCTACGGCGTAGTTCCAGCCCTCTGTTGTGTTCGTTGCCCCCACGCCGCATCATTGCCACCATCCCGCTCTCTCACCAGTGATTCAAAAGAGGCACTGATGCGCCATCTCGTTGCATTGGGCAGTATCGTCGTCGGTCACCTCGTGGCCCCCGCGACCGTCACCGGACAGTCGAAGGATCGCTTGAATCCGATCATCGCGCTCCAGGAAAAGGGGCTGCCGATCTTCGGCATTACTCATCCCGTGATCATCCGTCGCGCCGGGCGCGGCGGGCCGCCGCCGGGAGCGCCCGGTGCGGTCCCGCCTGCGGCGGCACCAGCCGCTGCTCCAACGCCGCCGCTGCCGGAGATCGTGCTCAGCGACGTTGCCAAAGAAACGGTCGGCTACACGCGTGCCGATTATCTCTACACCTCCGGCACCTCCGACACGTTCCTCCGCTACCTCGCGGAAATCAAGAGCGCCGGCGGGTCTATGCGGACGCACCCGTTCTCGGCGAAAATCGGGATCTGGCATGCCAATCCGGAGGCTGTGAACAACGCCATCATTCGCCAGCTGAATGCGGGTCACGTGAATGTCTCGGCGGAGCAGGTCGAATCGGCGCAAGAAGTGCGCGACGTGATCAATGCCATGCGCTTTACATCCGCTGGCGGCACGAGGCCCGACAGCGGCCTGACGGCAGCGGCAGCGTACTGGGGATTGACGGTCGATCAGTACAAAGTGAAATCGGATGTCTGGCCGATCAACACGCGTGGCGAGCTGCTGCTTACGGTCATCATCGAAAGCAAGGAAGGCGTTACGCGCGCACGCGAGATCGCCGCGGAGTCCGGTGTCGGGCAGATCTTCGTGGGGTATGGCACGCTTGGTGGCGTGTACCGTGGCGACGCCGCAGGTCGCGAAGCGGCCGCCGCAGCAATTCTTGCTGCCTGCAAGGAATACAAGGTGCCCTGCGGATTTCCGACGAACAACCCGGCGGAGATGGAGCAGCGCATGAAGGAGGGCTGGACGGTGCATATCATGCAGCGCCGCGATTCGGCCGCATTTGCAGCAATCGAGACCGGGCGTGCCATGTTCAAGCGGAAATGACCTCACCGGCACACGCGCGCGTTGCGGTCGCACAGCTTGCGCCCGCCGCGAACACTGACGCGGCGATCGAGCAGATCCGTGCCGCGTGTTCGCGGGCGAGCGCTGCCGACGCACAGTTGGTGGTATTCCCCGAAGCGTATGTCGGCGGCTATCCGCGCGGGTCCAGCTTCGGCGCCGCGGTGGGATCACGCACAGCAGCAGGACGGGAAGCGTATCGATCGTACGCCGCGCAGGCCATCGACGTGCCCGGCCCGTACGTCGCCGCGCTCGGTGCCATTGCGCGTGAGTGTTCGCAGTACCTCGTGGTTGGCGTCGTCGAGCGCGACGGCAGCACGCTTTATTGCGCCGTCCTGTTCTTCGCTCCAGACGGCGCCTACATGGGAAAGCATCGGAAGCTGATGCCCACCGCATCCGAGCGTTTGATCTGGGGGTTTGGCAACGGTTCCACCCTGCCCGTCTTCGACACGCCGCTTGGCAAACTCGGCGCGGTGATCTGCTGGGAGAACTACATGCCGCTCCTGCGTGCGGCACATTACGCAAAAGGCATTCAACTCTACTGCGCCCCGACGGCCGACAGCCGAGAGACCTGGTTGCCAACGGTGCGGCACATCGCCATCGAAGGGCGCTGCTTCGTACTCAGTGCCAACCTCGTGGCGCGACGCCGCGACTATCCCGAAGCCGACAACGCGGCTGATGGCGCTCCAGACGACATCGTGTGTCGCGGTGGGAGTTGCATTGTTGATCCCTTCGGGACCGTACTCGCTGGCCCTGCCTTCGATACCGAGGAACTCCTCGTTGCCGATATCGACATCAGCGATACCGTGCGCGGAAAGTTCGACCTCGACGTGGCCGGGCATTACGCGCGCCCCGATGTGTTTCAATTGACCGTGAACGAAGCAGACGCGCCTGCGGTCCGGTTTGTAAACGCGCTCACTTTCCCTGTTGCCCCCTGAGGTTCGTATGAACCGTCTGCTCGCTGTCGCTGCCATTGCCGCCGTCGCGTACGCCGTACCGGCGACATCGCAAGACGCCGCCACCCTCACTCGGATCCGCGACGAAGGGCTCAATCGATCGCAGGTCCAGTCGATGTTCAATCATCTCACCAACGTGATCGGGCCGCGCCTGACGGGCACTCCGGCGTTCAAACAGGCGGTGGATTGGTCGGCACAGAAGTTCAAAGAGTTCGGCCTCGACAACGTGCATCTCGAGTCGTTCCCGTTTGGCCGCGGCTGGACGCTGGAAGCGCAAACGCTCGAAATGACGGCGCCGCGATTCATGCCACTCATTGCGTACGCCGAGGCGTGGACACCTGCAACGCCCCGCGAAGTGGTTGGCCGACCGGTGTACATCGGCGATTACGCCAACATGGACTCCGTGAAAGCGCATGCGGCCGAACTACGTGGCGCCATCGTGCTGGCCACGAAGCCACAGGACTTCTTTATCACGAAGGACCGCTTGCAGCCCACCGCGCACGACCAACCGGTCCCCATCGGCGCGCCGCGCCCGAACAATGCCACCGGTCCCTTGGCGCGCAACGTGATGCAGCAGTTTCTGCATGACGCCGGTGCGGCGGCCGTCTTGCGTCCAACGGAAGGTGGCATGGGCACGATGTTTGTGCTTGGCTCGCGCACAACAACCGCCGAGAACTCGGTCCCGTCGCTGATTGTCTCGTCCGAGCAATACAACATGATTGTGAACGGCATGCGTGCCGGCGCGCCGGTATCGCTGCGGGTCAACGTGAAAGTGAAGTATCATAGCGCCGACACCAACAGCTATAACGTGATCGCCGAGATCCCAGGCACTGATGCGGTCGTTGGCGACGAAGTCGTGTTGCTTGGGGCGCATATCGACTCGTGGCACTCGGCCACCGGTGCGACCGACAATGCCGACGCGGTCGCTGAGCTGATGGAGGCGATGCGTATTCTCAAGGCGACCGGCATACGCCCCAGGCGTACGATTCGTGCGGCGATTTGGGGCGGCGAGGAACAAGGCTTGCTGGGTTCGCGCGCGTATGCGCAAGCACACTACGCTGGCGAAGCGAACGCAAAGGCACGTGACAAATTCAGCGTCTATCTCAACAATGATCCGGGAACGGGTCCCATTTACGGCTGGTACTCCGAGGGCAACGGCGGCGCGAAGCAGCTGTTCGATCAGTGGCTCATGCCCTTCACCGACATCGGCGCACGTCGCAACATCATCGAGAAGATCGGCAATACCGATCACCTCTCGTTCATCGCGGTTGGCCTGCCCGCCTTCAATACCATTCAGGACTATGCCGACTACGACACCAAGCTCCACCACACCAACATGGACTTCGCCGAGCGCGTCGACGCGGCCGGACTGAAGCAGGCGTCGGTGGTGCTGGCCGCGTTCGCGTACAGTGCGGCGATGCGTGAGGGGCGATTCCCACGGGCCGTCGTCACGCCGTAGTCTGGTACGGATGTTGGGATCGTTGTCACCATGACCACGGCGTCGCGCTCAACCTTTTCGCGTGATGACGCCCGCGCGTGGGATGCCATCGAGCAACACGGGCGCACGGCGGTCGCGTTTCAAGCCATCAATCCTGGGCTGTGCCACTGGTTTGACGGGGCACGTGGTCTCGTCGCGTATGCCGATACGGGGCGCGCGTGGGTGGCTGCTGGCGAGCCCGTCGCCAGCCCTGACGACGCCGTCGAGCTCGCGGAGCATTTTGTGTTGGCCGCGCGTCGTGAACGGCGACGCGCGGCTTTTTTCGCGACCTGTGGCCGTCGCGACAGATGCACTGCTTACGATCACGCAGGCGGTGTGGTGGAACGGGTCACGCGTGCACTCGTGGCAGGTAGCCAGCTGGGTGCTGTTCGCCTGTGCCGGCCCCGTGCTCACAGCCCCCGTCCTGTGGGGCGCTCTTCGCCGCTGGCAACGGTCGCGTGAGGCAACGAACGCGACGGCTGCCACGGCGATGCCCGCCAAACAGCAGGCGACGGTGCGGGGACGTTAGCGTCGGCGGACGCGGGCGCGAGTGCGTTGGTGGGCAGTCGCGGCACTTGTCTTGGATGTACATACTGATGTACATTAAAGACATGGCCACACGATATTCCATTGCTGACGCACGCGCGAATCTTCCAACCATCATCGATCAAGCGGAGGCCGGTCAGGAGATCGAATTGACGCGACGCGGCAAAGCCGTCGCGGTCGTTATTTCGTTGCGGGAGTTCGCGAGACTGCGCGGGGAACGCGCACCATTCGGAGACGCGTACAGGCAGTTCCTCTCCACGCATGCCCTCAGCGACGTCGGGCTCGACGAGGCGTTCCTCATGGTATCGCGAGAAACAACACCCGGCCGCCCAGTATCCCTGTGACCGTGCGATATCTGCTCGACACCAGCATTGTGTCCTCGCCGATATCGAAAGTGCCAAATGCGGCCATTGTGCAACATCTCGACACCAATGGCCATGAGTGTGCGATCGCGGCCCCAGTCTGGCACGAACTCACCTACGGATGTCACCGCCTGCCCCGCGGAAAACGACGGGCCGCGCTGGAGACATACCTGCAGGACGTGGTCCTCGCGTCGTTCTCGGTGATCGCGTACGATGAGTCGGCGGCGCATTGGCATGGTCACGAGCGCGCACGGCTGGAGGGACTGGGAAAGCCAGTCCCATTTGTTGACGGGCAGATCGCGGCGATCGCCGCCGTGAATGACTTGGTGCTCGTCACGGTGAAGGTGAAGGACTTTGCGCGATTTCAGGGCGTCGCGGTCGAAAACTGGAGCAGGCGCCGCGGGGGCTAGGGTGCAGCGTGGTCGCGCGACGACGTCGTCGCCTCTGAGGCCGTTGGAGCGGTCCCCCTGCGTACCGTTTCGCGGTACCGGACACCATTATTGGAGAGTCACCCTTCCGACCGCGCCGCACACTTGGAGCCCCGATGTACCGTTTCGCCCATGCCGTCAACCGCTACACGATCTTCATGGCTGCGCTGAGCCTCGGCGCTGCGTCGCTCACCGCACAGCCACCGGCAGGTCGCGGCGGCGGCGGATTTCGTGGTGGCACCACCATCAAGCCAGGCGAGAGCTGTCCGCCCGGAACCACCGAAGTGCGGCCGCGCAGCTGTATGGCGCCCGAAACGGCACCGCCAAGTATTCTGGACTATCGTCCGAAGTCGACGCTGATCGCGCCTACCACGTTGGTCCGCAAGGCCAAATACCCGGCCATCGATTTCCATGGGCATCCGTCGGGACTCCTCGCCACCACGGCGACGCTGGCGCAATTGGGCGCGTCGCTGGATAGTCTCAACGTGCGTATGATGATCGCCGCCGACAACATGTCCGGTGACCGTCTCAAGCGCGTGATGGACACGTTGCGCGCGTCGCCGATGATGAAGGACCGCGTGCGCGTGCTCGCCGGTATCAACTTCGGCAATGTGGGTCCGGGGTGGGCTGCCAAAGCCGTCGCCCAGCTGGAAGCCGATGTCGCGGCCGGCGCCGTCGGGGTTGGTGAGATCGGCAAAGGCTTTGGGCTCAGCACCAGGAAGCCGGACGGGAGTCGCCTCAAAATGGATGACCCGGAGCTCGATCCGGTCTGGGACGCCTGCGCTCGGCTCAAGCTGCCGGTGTTCATTCACACCGGCGATCCGCAGGAGTTCTTTAAGCCGGCCGATCTGAGCAACGAACGGTGGCTCGAAATCGCGCTCTTCCCCGAGCGTCGTTATCCCCCCGATCAGTTCCCGAGTTTTGAAACGCTGGTCATGGAGCGCAACAACCTTTTTCGCAAACATCCGAAGACCATCTTCGTCACGGCACACCTGGGGTGGCACGCCAACGATCTCGGCTACCTCGGGAAGCTGATGACCGACCTGCCGAATCTGTACACCGAGGTCGGCGCCGTGCTTTACGACATCGGTCGCCAACCGCGCGCCGCGCACGACTTCTTCGTGAAATTCCAGGATCGCATCCTCTTCGGCAAGGATTCCTTTCAGCCAGAGGAGTATCCGTATTACTGGCGCGTGTTTGAAACGCGAGACGACTACTTCGACTACTATCGCGGCTACCACGCGTTCTGGAAACTCTATGGCATCGACCTCCCCGATGTCGTGCTCAAAAAAGTATACTACCAGAACGCGCTCAAGCTGACGCCGGCGGCGCCGCAGACGGGCTGGCCGAAGTAGGGGGGACGCGCCGGGAAGACGGCGGTCGCTCAAAAGGAGGACGGCGCGTCGGGAGTTCCCTGATTCACAAACCCAGGGAATGAGGCGATCATATGAGAGGTGTGAACATTATTTCGCTTTGCCTCTCTACGGAGCACAGCCATGTCGACCGCCACGCGCCCGTTCACGGATACCTTCTCGACGTATCGGCTGCAGACCCAGCCCGCCGGCCCGATCCTTGTGGCGAGTGATACGTCGTCGCAGTCCGACGCCGCCTTCGCGGCGGCGCACGCGCTCGCCGCACGCACGCACAGCGACGTACGCGTCGTAAGTGCCATGCGACCGTTTGCGATGCCGATGTACGCGTTTGACACCATGCCGGTCGTCTTCGAACAGAACGACGGCGCCGTGCGCGCCGCGCGGCAATCCCTCGTATCCGCACAGCGCGACCGCACGGTGCCAGACGCCACCTGGCCGGTGGCCGTCCTCACCGGCGATCCGGCCCACGAGATCGTGGCGCATGCGCGGGCCATCGAGTCGCGTCTCATTGTCGTTGGGCGCGGGCGGCACGCTGCCCTGCAGCGCGCACTGGGCGGCGAGACGGTTTTGCGACTCCTCCAGCTTGGAGACACGCCGGTGCTGGCCACTGAGGCCAAGCTCACCGCGTCGCCCAAGCGGGTCGTGATCGCGACCGATTTCAGCGAGTTCAGCCTGTACGCGGCGCAGATCGCCCTGCCGCTCCTGGATCCGCATGCGCACATCTCCCTGGTGCACGTGGCGCCTCCGTTTGCGCAGACCGATCCGGCGCTGCTCGAGCGCGCTATTGCCTATCGCAATCAGGCCCAGCACGGCTTCGCGTCGCTGCGCTCCCATCTTGCTCGCGAGAGCCTGACGTTTGAAGACGTGTATGTGGAAGGCAATCCCTCGGATGAGTTACTGAAGTTGATACGCGCGCTGGACGCCGATCTCGTGGTCCTCGCCACGCATGGCTACGGCTTCTTGCGTCGGATGATCCTGGGGAGCGTTGCGGCCGAACTGGTACGTCACGCGCCGTGTTCAGTACTTTGCATTCCGGGATCGGCACGGACGCTGCTCGCCGCCCGCTCGCGCCCGGCCACCAGCTCGCAGACACGGTCGCTGGACATGGCTGTCCTCGACGCCGAGCTCAATGCGTTCACCGCGCGGAATGCCGGTCGCAGTTGCACCGTGGAAATCGACCGACGGGATCTCGGAGCGCAGATCCTTGGACACGGCCTACCGCTGGTGGGCGCCACGGCCGAAATGACGGCGCCGCGTGTCACCCTCATGTTCGGTGCCTCGACCCTCTTGGGCGAACATATCTCGCATACTATCCCGGACGTCACGGCGGTCGACCTGCGCACGAACAGCGTCGGTCAGGAGCAAGTCCTCAGGATCGCACATGCCGATGGACAGACGCTGATCCTGCTGGACTAGCGCCCACGCCGTAGCAAGCCCGCTCATTCCGAGAGCGGCTTGCCCTCGTGATCCGCGATGAGCACCCACACCGTCCGCGTGCGCTTGGTATACAACAGGCGCACGGTCACGTCGCGTGGGTGTTGCTTGAACGCAAAATGGAAACGAAAGCTCGTGTCGAGCGACTCGCGAATGACACCTTCCTTAAACCGCCCGTAAAATTCCTGCACCTTGGTGCACGGCGCGATTTCGGTAAAGAACTGCTTCCCAATCGCGTCCTCCTTGCGCAGTGACGCCAGCTTCGACTCGACGGCGTTGTAGTTCAGGATGCGCCCAGTTGCATCGAGTTGAATGATGCCATAGGGCGCGCGATCCAGCTCCTCGGGCGTCATGCGATCGGCCGCTTCGAGGACCTCCATCACGCTGGGAGGCGCTGCATGTCCGGGACGTTTAGGGAACGGCATCAGCCGAGTATACGCTCGGCGCTCGCCGTTTGGGAAGCTCGGCGATGTATTGTTTTCCCGCTTGCTTCGGGTTATCTTCGGGTTCATTCACGACCCGTACCAATGCCCCAGCCTGCTCCAGTCTACGCGGAATTGCACTGCCATTCCGCCCTCTCGCTCCTCGACGGCGCGTCCCTGCCAGAAACACTGGTCGAGCGCGCAGCTGAGCTGGGATACCCCGCACTCGCCATCACCGACCACGACGAGATGGGCGGGGTCGTACGCTTCGGCACGGCCTGCGAGGCGGTTGGGATGGCCGGCATCCTGGGGGTTGAGCTCACCGTGCTGGTGCCCGACGAGCATAAAACGTATGGCACGCGCACCACGCACCTGATCCTGCTCGCGGAGTCGCGTGATGGCTATCGGAATATCGCGTCGCTGGTCACCCACGCCCGCATGCACGCTGATCGCGGGTCGCCGTCTGTCCCGTTCACGCTCCTCGCCCAACATGCCCGCGGTGTCTTTGCGTTGACAGGCTGTCCACGCGGGTGGATTCCGCAGCTGCTTGCGGAGGGACGCGACGAGGCCGCGTGGCACGCCGCAACCCAGTTGCGCGATGTCTTCGGGACCCATCTCGCCGTGGAGTGCTGGGATCACCGTCTTCCGGAAGAACGCGTGCTGGTGCGCCGCTTGCGCCCATTGGCCGCGCGCCTTGGGGTGCCGTGGGTGGTCACCAACAACGTGCATTACGCGCGTCCTGAGGGGCGCATCATTCACGACGTGCTGTCTGCCTTGCGACATGAGCGCACACTCGACGAGATGGGCACACGGTTGCGTCCGAACGCGGAGTGGGCGCTCAAGGCACCGTCGCTCATCCTCAAGCGGTGGCAGGGAGCCGAAGACGGCGTTCGCGCCACGCTCGCCATTGCCGAACAGTGTGCCTTTCGATTGGAACAGCTCAAGCCGTCCATGCCGGCGTTTCCGTTGCCGCCGGGCATTACGGCCAATGAATATCTCAGCCGCCTTGTCGATCAAGGTGCACACGAACGCTGGGGCGCCGAGTACGGGCCAAAGCAGCGCGCGCAACTCTCGCACGAATTACGCATGATCGCCAAACTCAAAATGGCGGGCTACTTCCTTATCGTGTGGGACATCGTGCGCTTCGCGCGTCGCGAGGGAATTCTCTGTCAGGGACGTGGCTCTGCCGCCAACTCGGCGGTCTGCTATTGTCTTGGCATCACCGCTGTCGATCCGATTCGTATGGAGTTGCTCTTCGAGCGATTTCTCACCGAAGAGCG
>Ga0105044_10000618_pt1 | contig 44246 bp, 36 predicted proteins | sample MAT01_FD_78092 | JGI IMG/M metagenome (GOLD analysis project Ga0105044, IMG submission 78092) | Freshwater microbial communities from Lake Fryxell liftoff mats and glacier meltwater in Antarctica - MAT-01 | ecosystem: Environmental > Aquatic > Freshwater > Ice > Liftoff microbial mat | place...
ACCTCCGAGCCTGTACAGCAGCGGTTTATCGCCGTCAAAACCGACAATGCTGCTCTCCAGGCCTACACGGCAAGGTCCACCATCAAGCACCATAGCGATGCGGCCACTCAACTGATCCAAGACATGCTGGGCGGTAGTGGGGCTGATGTACCCAAAGGGGTTGGCCGAAGGAGCCGCAAGGGGTGCGTCAAGTTCGCGGAGTAACCGGAGCGTCAGCGGATGATCCGGCACGCGCACGGCGACTGTGTCCAAACCGCTCGTGACCAGGTCGGGAATGTTCGCCTGCCGAGGCAAAACCAGCGTCAGCGGTCCGGGCCAAAATGCGCGAGCCAACGCCAGCGCGGGCTCCGGAATGTCTTTTGCGACCATACCTAGGCGCTCTGCGGCTGCAATGTGCACGATCAGCGGGTCAAAGTGTGGCCGGTTTTTGGCCGCAAAAATGCGGGCAACGGCTCCCCCGTCCAGTGCATTTGCCGCAAGACCGTACACCGTTTCTGTGGGGATGGCCACAAGGTGACCCTGGCGAAGCAGGGCAACGGCTTCGGCGACGTCTTCAGAACAGCGGGTGTTCAGGGTTTGGCTCACAGCCTTAAAGTTCCGAAATGGTGGGCAATTATAAGAACCTTCTACAGGGATGCCGTCAATTTGTATTCACTGAAAAGGCTTAGTTTGGGGTGCCACTCAAGGGCATTGATGTGAAGAGTTCGATGTTGACGTCTGCAGGCCGTTTATGCCTGGGTTTTTTACTCCCCTTAATCGTTTCGTGTCGGGACTCACCAGAAACGATAATACCAACCATAAGCCCCCTCACCGAGTCGGTATACGCTTCTGTGATTGTAGAGCCGGAATTTCTTTATCAGGCCAATGCCAACGCTACGGGAATTTTGGATGCTGTGCTGGTGGAGGAAGGTGATTCTGTGGTCGCGGGTCAACTGTTGTTCAGGATTCGAAATGAGAATCCGGCATTGAATGTGAGCAATGCTTTGGCCACCGTTGAACTGGCCAGAGCGAACTTGCGGGGCAATCAAACGGTTCTGGATGATTTGCGAACCCAAATTTCGAATGCGCGATCGGTGGTTCGCAACGATTCGTTGAACTACGCCCGTCAGCGAAACCTTTGGGAGCAGAAGATTGGTTCAAAAAGTGATTTGGAAAAGCGCGCACTTGCTCTGGAAGGCTCCCGCAACAATCTGCGCCGGTTGCAGAATCAAGTGAATCGCACCCGCAATGACTTGCAGACACAATTGGAGCAGGCGGAAAACAATTATAAATTGGCGCAATCAAACGCAGGTGAGTTTGCAGTACTCAGCCGGCTTTCAGGAACGGTCTATGATGTCTTTATTGAGGCTGGAGAGTTGGTGACCCCGCAAACAGCCTTGGCAACCATTGGCAGCAAGGAGGATTACCTGCTCAACCTTAGATTGGACGAAGTGGACATAACGCGCATTGCAGCGGACCAGAAGATTTTGGTCAATTTGGATGCCTATGGCAATGAGGTCTTTAATGCTCGTTTGACCAAAGTTTATTTAAAGAAAGATGAGCGCACGCAGACGTTCAAAGCCGAGGCTGTCTTTGAAACGGCGCCTCCTAAACTGTATTATGGACTGGCGGGCGAGGCCAATATTCTGATCACAGAAAAGGAAAAGGCCATGACCATCCCGCTGGTTTATTTACTTGAGGGAAATCGGGTAATTGCCAATGGCGACACAGTTTCGGTCACTACCGGAATTCGAAATTTGGAAAGGGTGGAAATTCTCTCAGGATTGGATGCGGCTGCTGTTTTAACAAAACCTAATTAGGTTGAACTGGTCTATTCTTTTGCGCATTTCCCAAAAGCACTTGCTTGCCCGGAAAAAGCAGACCACGGTTGCGGCACTTGGGGTAACCTTTGGCATTGGCACCTTCATCATTCTGGTCAGTTTTATGACGGGCCTCAATGGTCTTTTGGATGGATTAATCCTGAACAGAACACCGCATATTCACCTGTTTAATGAAATCAGGCCCAGCGAGCACCAGCCCGTTGATTTAGCAGACGAATACAAGGAAGGAATAAATGTCGTGCACTCCATAAAGCCTAAGCAGAGCCTGAAGCGGGTGCATAATGCGCTTCCTATCATCAATTACCTGGAAGAATTGCCGGAAGTGAAAGGAGTAACACCGCAAGTGATGGCGCAGGTATTCTACATTTCCGGATCTATAGAGCTTAACGGTGTGGTCTACGGGGTCAATATTTTAGACGAAGAGCGCTTGTTCAACATGAGCGACTATATTGTTGAAGGCAGTGCCCGCGCTTTGGAAAATGATCAGAACGGTATCTTACTCGGGGCCGGTATCGCTTCAAAAATGTCTGCGAAACTGGGCGACAAGATTCAAATCAGTACCGTGGGAGGTGGTATTTTCCCTTTGCAGATTGTCGGCATTTACCAGAGTGGTTTGGCTGAAATTGATGATAAGCAAAGTTATGTTAATCTGGTCACTGCTCAGCGTATTTTAGGGGAGTCCAGAAATTACATTACCGACATCAATGTGAAGCTATACGATATAGAGAACGCTCCCCCTATGGCCGTGCGCTTGCAACGGCAGTTCAACATCAGGGCAGTTGATATAAAAAGTGCCAACGCGCAGTTTGAAACCGGGACTTCCATCCGCAACCTGATCACCTATGCAGTATCCATAACATTACTTGTTGTTGCGGGATTTGGCATTTACAACATTCTGAATATGGTTATTTACGAGAAGATGAATGACATTGCCATTTTAAAAGCGACAGGATTTTCTGGCAGGGATGTCAAATGGATTTTCATTTTGCAAGCTTTGGTCATCGGGTTTGTCGGGGGCGTCATTGGATTGGTTGCCGGCTATTTCTTTTCTGTTTTAATCGATCACTCGCCATTTGAGACAGATGCCCTTCCCACGATAAAAACTTTTCCCGTCAACTTTAATCCGCTGTACTATGTGATCGGAATGGTGTTTGCTATGGTTTCTACCTTTTTTGCCGGCTACCTACCCGCCTTGCGCGCTGAGAAAATAGATCCGGTTGAAATTTTACGAGGCCAGTAAGATGGAACCTGTTTTAAAAGCTCAGGGCATCAGTAAATCCTTCACCGATCCGGTGGATTTTCAGGTATTGAAGGACATTAATTTCCAGGTGGAAAAGGGCGAGTTCGTGACCATTATGGGCAAGTCGGGATGCGGCAAGTCCACGTTGCTGTACATTTTGTCGACCATGGACCGGGATTACACTGGCAATCTGTTCCTAGAGGGAAGTAAGCTTACTGGCCAATCGCCCGCCGAATTGGCTAAGGTGCGCAACGAACACATCGGATTTGTCTTTCAATTCCATTATTTGCTGCCCGAATTTACCATCCTGGAAAACGTGATGTTGCCCGCGCAAAAGTTAGGCCGAAGAACCGCGGAGGAGATTCGTGCCGATGCGCTGGAGAAGCTGACCTTGCTGGATATAGCCGAGCAGGCAAATAAGCTCGCCAGCAGAATTTCTGGTGGACAAAAGCAGCGGGTTGCCATCGCCAGAGCATTAATCAACAACCCCATGATTATTATGGGTGACGAGCCCACGGGAAATTTGGACAGTCACAATGCGGACAACGTGTTTAACATTTTTAAGCAGCTTGGAAAGGAGCGGAATCTGTCGCTGCTTATTGTTACCCATGACGACGATTTTGCCAAAAAGACCGACCGGATTATTCGCATGGAAGATGGGCGGATTCTTGCCTGAATTGGCGGACTGTCTGCTTTTCGGCGAACTTGTTCAGCGCTCCCAATGCCCTTCGCCTGCTAACACAGTCATGCACTTGCCCAGTTTTTGCTGGTTGGTGATGCGATTCATAGGCACAAAAAAGACATCTGCCGCAACTTTTTCCGGGCTGAGCGCCACAGTAAAATAACCGTGTTGCGTAAAGTTTACCCAGCGGTGGTGAGGGTTAGCGCGATTGCGGATGAATTTGGGGGTGCCCTGGCTTAGCCAATCGCTCATGAGTGCCTGGTTGCTCAGCAATTGCCAGGTACCCCTTGACTGGCGCAGTTGCTCTTGGAGCCAGGCCTCCTGATGCAAACCAAGCACCGAAACCGAACCGTCCGGGTGCATTTCCGCGCCACGGAAGTAAAACATGTCCATCATGTGCAGATCGGCCACTCCGCCAAAAGAAAAGCTCCGGTACAGCCGCTCTGGGTGCAGCGAATCCGGCATGCGAATAGGCATATACTCGTAAAAGGCCTGGATTCCTTGGCCTATGTCGCTTTTATCCGGCACATCAATGTCGTGGTTGTATCAGGTGGCGGAAGGGTTTGGGCATGGACAAGGGAAATGAACCAGCAGAAGAGTGGAATGAAGAGGAGTTGGCGCATTGTGTTGGCTCGGAGGTATTGGTGCAATTTATGACCGGAGATCTATGATTTAACGAGTTTGATATCAAGGACAACGAGAGCAAATTGATTCGGGTTAAGACCAATTTGCACAGCAGTGCTTATCCAGTCTTCCTGAATTTGTCCAATGATTGCACCGCGGTGTTTACATTCTATAAAATATACTGTTTCTATTGGATTTACCGGCTTCCAGGCAACGACATCTGGTAATCCACTTCGTTTCTTCAGCCTTGCTGTTTGGCGAATGTTTGGCGAATTTCCTGGTCCAGTATTTGCAGCCAATCTGGCAATTCTGAAGCATTCAAGGTAAAAGGTCGCCAATTGTTTGGTATAGCTTTGGTTTGGTAAGATGTGATCCAATAGGCTTCAAAATCTTCCTTGCGGAACATCTTGGCAACCTCTATTTCACAACAACTGCAGTATGGCTGAGTTTCATCTATTGAACGTACTTGTTTCCTTCCTGGGCTATAGGTTTCTTGAAAGAAAGTATGATTTTCAGTATGAATAGATTGAAACAATATAAAGGGAATATTTATTTTAGCAATCTCAAGTGGCTCGCCAATCCTTGGACTTTTTCGGTTTTTGGCCGCGAAGGGAACTACTTAAGCTCGGTCCAGTTGATCGATAATAGACATTAGTTGTTCGTTTTCTAGAGAAGGGAATTGTTTATAGCCCTCAAGTTCAGAGTTTTGGGCTTAGTTTTCTGCAAGTTAAATTGGCAGTTATGTCAGAGGGATTTTCTCATGGTGTTTTGTTAAATCTAATGAATACAATTAAACACAAAATATATACATATAATAAAGTTGTGATTTTAATATGCTCTGGTATATTTCTATTTTCCCCGCTCACAGCACAAGTCAAGTTCGAACAGGAGCGCAGAATCACCGAGCAGGTCGTACCCGATTCTGCCCGCTTGGTCGTAGAAGCAATTTCGTCTGGTTCCCGAATCAAGTGGTACCAGGAACAGCGTTTGGAGGGGATCTCCTTTGAGGCCAAGTATGCATTGGAAGGCAGGCAATACAGTGTAGAATTCAATCAGCAAGGTGTTTTAGAAGATGTTGAAATTGCGCTTAAGTGGAAAGAAGTTCCCCAGCCTGCCTCGGTAGCTATGGAAGCTCACTTTGACAGCACTTACCTGAGGCATCGCTTGCGCAAAGTTCAAGAGCAACTTAGCGGAAGTTTGCCTGCCATCCAGGAACATTGGCAACAATGGTCTGCAACCAACCCAGTCGATGCTGGCGGAGGCGCAAAGAGCGACGCCCTCGTTATGGACACCTTGAAAAGGGTCATGCTGCGCTACGAAGTGGTTGTTCAGGTGCGCACCGCGGAAGGTCCGGCCCTCCACGAAGTGCTTTTTGATGAACAGGGGCGAATGCTGCAAACCGCAACCATTCTCCTCAGAAACACGGACAATCTTGCGTACTAAGCATTGGCTGTTCCTTGGGCTGCTCATCTTGTTTGGCCCTATGCAGCCGGCGATTGCGCAAAGCAGTTTTGAGTTGGGATTTTTGCCAGCGATCAACATCAACCGCAAGTTTGACCAGGGTTGGGGTTTGAATGCGAAAGTGGAATCGCGGGCCCTGTTGCGGCAGCCGGCCGTGGATCAGGAAAGCGCATGGGATCCTGATTATGTGTTAACCGATTTTATTCTGCTGGGATCTCGAAAGGTAGGCCTTGCGCACAGCGTGGCAGCCGGCTATGTTTTGCGGTTGCGCCCTGGCGATAATGCTCACCGGACGGTTCAGCAATTCACAGCGGTGCAGCCGCTTACCGGTGTTCGCCTGGCGCACCGGGTTAGCAGCGACCAGACTTTTTCTGAGCAGGAGCCTCCGGTTTTCAGGCTGCGCTATCGCCTTGTTGCGGAATGGCCCCTTTCGGGGCAGGAACTTGACCCACGCGAACCCTACCTGAAATTGGGCAACGAATACCTGCAAGCCTGGCAGGCCAACAGCACAGACCTGGAAATACGCGCCATCCCAACCCTCGGCTACGCCTTCACCGACAACAGCAAAATTGAGCTTGGCCTGGACTACCGGGTCAACAGCTTTCTGAGCGGCAAAACAGAGCACACGCTTTGGACGGCCCTGCAATGGTTCATTACCTGGTAGCAGCGTGGCCTAAAGGCCTCACCAAAACTCTAACCAGTCGAGCGCGAGCGTGGCATCGCTGTCGTTTGGCACAACCACCTGTACCCAAAGGGCATGTGCTTGATTTTCGGGCGAAGGGCCCGGCCGGTCCTGCGCTACTTTTTCGGGTGCGCTGGCTGCTCCCGCTGTGGAAAGAGCCCCCTTCGCCACCGCCCCACTGACCGCCGCCTGAACACTTTGCCATTGCGAAGACGCAGGTAATTCCACGCGGGCAATCACAGGCCCCCAGGGCTGATCCAGCCGAAGGAGCAAGGTGGCCGGGCTTTCTGCTGCCAACACCCGCAGCCTTACAGAGTCAACCCCCTGGCCAAAGTCCAGGTACTTGAAGGCCGCCCGATCGCGGTGCCCGAAGCCGATAAGCCCTTCGCCCGACATGGAATCAGGTGCGAGCGACGCCTCAGACTCCGAAGCGTGTGGCAGCGGACCCACACGCCCCTGGCCGTGCAGCAGGCAAGCCAACCGGGCCTCAATGCGGCGATGTGCGGAAAGCGCCGGACCCAGCCCCTGCGAGGTCATTTCCACTTCGGCCAGACGGCCTTCGGCATCAAACGCAATGGGCTCGGCGCAGGCCTTGCGCATACTCTGCGAGCTCTGTGTAGCCCGATGGTAGAATACAGCCCACTGCTCCCCTTCGGCGTCCAGCGGGGCGATGCAGCCGTGGTTGTTCCAAGTTGCCGGATCGCAACCGTCGTTGTCAATTAATACACCGCCAAAAGCGTAAGGTCCGAAAGGCTGACGGCTCCAGGCCCAGGCCAGCCCTGTAGGCCGGTCTGCGCGGCCCATGTAGGCGTAGACCAGGTAGTAAAGGCCATTGCGCTTGGCCATGGACACCCCTTCGTGAAAACCGTGTTCGCGCTCCGTGAGCAGGTCTTTGACCAGGGTCGCGCTGTCCAGCGATCGGCCATCGGGTTGCAGGCGCGCCATCTTGACGCTGAACTGGCCCCAGAGGTAGTAAACGCTGCCGTCGTCGTCGCGGTAAACGGCGGGGTCAATTTCGGCATACCCCAGCGTGGGCAAGGGTTCCCCGCCGGTAAAGGGTCCCAGTGGTCCGGACGCTGTGGCCACACCTTCTGCGTTTACCCGATCCGGTTGGCAATAGTAAAGGGTCCACCCGTCTGGCCCAGGCAGCCAGTCGGGTGCAAACAAGATGCGGTCGTTGTAGGGCACGCCATCGATTTGCCCATCCACACCTCCCGGCCCTTGGCCCGCTGAAGAAAACACATCAGGGTGCCAAGTCCAGGTCAGGCCCAGGTCACGCGAGGCCAGCACTGCATAGCGGGTAGAGCAATAGCCGTCGGCCTCCACGTCAACCGAACCGATGGCGTAGAGCGTGCCATCAGCTCCCATGCGCACGGCCGGATCAGCCAGAAACCGGCCTTCGGGCGTCAGCGGGTTTTGGGCGAAAACATTCACAGCAGCGAGCAGCACTATCATCGCCACCAGGCCCAATCGCCGGGCTTCTGGGAATGCGTTCATCCGGTTCATGCAGCAAAACAACGGATGCCCGTAATTTTCCGGCCATGAACCGCCAATTTTTGTTTGCTGTGTGGATATTTTGCGGTCTCGCCACGGCTGCGCAACCCCCTTCGACCTGGCATTACCCGGACTCGCGGCCGCTGACGCGCTGGTGGTGGTTCGCCGACACGGTGCAGCACGCCGATGTCCGCGAGCAATTGCGCTGGTTGCAGGCCAACGGCTTTGGTGGTGTGGAGCTTGCCTTTGTGTACCCCTACGCGGGCAAAACGGACGCGTCACGCCATGCCTACCTGGGCCCGGAATGGGCGGAGTCCGTGGCCTATGCGCAGCACTGTGCCGATAGCCTGGGGTTGCAGCTTGACTTTACCTTTGGTACCCTTTGGCCTTTCGGTGGAAGTTTTGTGCCGTCGCGCGACGCATCGCGCACTTACGGGGATACGGCTACGGCGCAATTTCTGCGCTTGTCCTGGGAGCATCCCGTGCGGGGCCGCGTGCTCAATCACCTGGACGCTGATGCGTTTGACCGGTATGCGAACCGCATGCTAAAGGGCTTGCAGCCCGCGCTGGAACAAGCCAGTGGGCAAGGCCGCCAGACCGGCTGGTTTTGTGATTCCTGGGAGGTTCACTCGGAAAAACTTTGGACGGCCGGTCTGGACAGCCAGTTTGCGGCGCGCTTTGGGTATGACGTCAACCCCTGGATGGACTCCTTGTACCGCCCCGGCTCGGAGGCCGTGCTGTACGATTACCGAAGTCTGGTGGCGGAACTGGCGTTGCAAGGCTTTTATAAGCCCTTCGCCCGAAAGGCTGCAGAGCATGGGAGCTTTACGCGCGCGCAATGCGCCGGTGCACCTGTGGACTTGCTTCAGGCTTATGCCGCAGTGGATGTGCCCGAGTCGGAGGCGCTGCTTTACCCGCCTTCGTTCAGCAGAATTCCCGCTTCTGCGGCCGCGTTGAGCGGCAAGGTTGATGTGAGCGCGGAGACGTTCACCTGCCTCTACGGTTGGAAGCGCTGGCCTGGTCCGGGCCAGCACCAGGGTCGGGAGGACGTGCGCGATTTGAAGTTGCTGGCCGATGCGCTGTTTGCCAACGGGGTAAACCAGATGGTTTGGCATGGTATGCCCTTCAACACGCCACCGGATACGCAGCGCTTTTTTGCCTCTGTGCATGTGGGTCCGGATGGGCGTTTGGCGGCCTCGCTGCCGTCGTTTAATGCCTACCTGCAGCGGGTTAGTGCTGCACTCAAAGAGGGAAAGGCCGCGTCGCAAGTGGCGGTGTATTTACCGCTGGAAGACGCCTGGCGCGCTGGCGAGTACCCGGAGCCTTTGGCGAGCCATCCGGGTTCCTGGGCGCAGTTCGAAATGCGCTATGTGCAACCTGCGGCAGCGTTAGCTGGTCATCAGCCGTTGTGGGTGTCCCGACCCTTCCTGGAGCAGGCGCGGGTGGAGGCGGAGCGTTTGTTGATCGGCGAGCAGGTGTTTTCCGCGCTGGTGGTGGATGTGGCTTTTTTGGATGCGGCTTCGCTGGTGGTGTTGGACCGACTGGCGGCAGCCGGTTTGCCGATTGCGATGCTGCAGGTTCCTGCGAACCCGTCTGCAGTAGCGCGGGCAGCGTATGCTTCGGATTTAGCGCGGCTGCTGGCGCGGCCGTCGGTGGTTCGGGCACTGGAGGATTTGATGTTGCCACCGCCGTTGGTGCGGGGGGTGGACCTATTTTGGGCCCGCGACCTCGGCGACCGTTTGCGCGTGTTTGTTCCCCATCCAGACGCCCATACCATTAAGTATCCTATGGAACTGGGTCAGGCTGCGAAAGCCCTTCCCCGGAGGGAAAGCATAACGATTCAGGCTTTTGGAAATCAAGTAACCCTGACGCTGGATTTTGAACCTGCGCAAAGTTTTTTGGTGGATTTACACCGCAGCGGAGCCGTAACGTACGCGGTTCTGCCGAGGGTTGAGGAATAAAATTGACTTATTTATGCGATTCTTTTGGTTTTTTGGATTGTAGGTGTATATTTGAATGATATGGGTTGAAAAAAATCTTGTGCTATGAAAAATAACTGTTTAAACATTGCATATTCATTAATATTTAACGCCGTGTGTGTGTGTGTGTGTGTGTGTGTCCGCTAGGGGCCTCCGCACAGAATGACCTCAACCTATATCAGGATTTTACTGGGGATTCTGCAAGTTTATTTGATGATGTTGGTGCCAATTGCTCAGCAGCGCTTGATGGGGAGTATCAGTGGTACTGGGATGAGCGGCCAGCGTCTATACCTTTTTGGTTTACAGATACCCTGCCCTGGAGTGGTTTGTATCGCTCCTGGCGCATAGAAGCGGTATCCTTTCCTTTTGTAACGGACAAACCACGCACACTTGCAGCGGATTCGGTAACTCGGCTTTTAACAGCCGTATTTGATACCCTAAACTACCCTCTTACCAGAACGGGCAACCTCAATGGGCAACAACTTGGGCCTCCGGCAAGTTATGCAGTAGACATCAATGAGCCTTTAACGCTGGCCTCCAATTCTTTTACTTCAAATGCACCAGCCTCTTTTGGCACAAAGTTTTTGCCGCACACCATTCTGCGGCACACCCTATACATCCACGCTACAGACCATCCCAATTCTCGCAAGGTTGATTCCATAGCCTTTATTGTTGACCTTACCAGAGGAGGAATGCGACGCTATCCATTTCGGGATGTGAATTTCGAGGGCTCCGGTGGTGCAGGTGTTCATGATGTGGCAATACGAATGGAAGTCATTCTCCCGGACTCTCTTGAAGCGGCGGGCAATGCACTAAACACCCTGAATTACTTTCCAGGTTCTGTTGATTTTACCCCATTGACCGACGAATTCGAAGACGTGTATTGCAATATTCCCTCTCCACATTGTGATTACAGCAGCAATGAGCCGGTTGATTATGCAAGGCCGTCAGATTATTCGTACCTCAGGATCCGGCTTCAAATGCAAGAGGGTTGCAGGTTGCCTGCTGGTTTTCAGGAAGATACGGTCGATCCTGATTTGTTGATAGAAACCCAGGGCATACTGCACCACTACTTTGTAGAAGAAAATTTGGATCTGACTAAGATTAATTCAACAGAAAGGAAAATTTACAATCCGTCACAGGTGTATATTGAAGCCGACAGCCTGGTCTTTCCCTCAGGCTACACTTTCCAAACCGTCCGGGGCGTTTACGCTACCGAAGCCGAAGTTGACACCTCTTCCTGGTGCGAACCTGAAGGCGTTCCGGCGCAGTCTGTCATCGTACCGACAGATTTAGAGCTTTCCCAGTACATTTTACGGTCTGGCAGTAGGGTATTTGTGCAGCCATGCGTCTATTTGTATGACCTGGTTATTCGCGTGGACAGCGGTGCGGTTTTTTCCTTCTATCCGGAAGGCACCTATGGGAACTACACGCTGGTTAATAACGGAGGCACGATTGATTCGCTGAGCTACAACGGTTTGTGCAACAACTGCCGTTGCGTGCAGGAATACACCGTTGCCAACAATTACAACGTAACGGATAATACAACGGTGAATTATGATGCTACAGTCAACGGCTTGATCCGCGTAAAGCCGGGCAATGTGTTGAACATTCGAAACTGTACCGTTCGTTTCTCAGATTCAGACCGGGTAGGCAAGCGTTCGGGCATTGTGGTGGAGCCGGGCGGAAAGTTGCTGTTGGATAATGCGTTGCTAACCTCATTAGACTGTGACCGCCTCTGGGACGGCGTTGAAGTGGAGGGCGACCCGGACATCGTTTCGCCTTTGGCCACCACAGACAACCAGGGCGGTGTGCGGATGATCAATGGAGCGACAATATCCCGCTCCAGGGTTGGCCTCTACGCCGGGGGCTTTTGCCCGGATGGCATGTTTTGCCCGGAAGATGTTACGTATGCAGGCGGCTATGTCGAAATTGACTCGGCCCACTTTCTGAACAACCGCATTGACATCAAGTTTGCGGCGTACAATGGGCCGCATTTGGGCTATATCCGCAACGCTACTTTTGCTACCACCATCAAGGAGAAGTACCTGTTTGAAGGAGATGTTCAAATAGAGCACGTTGTTGCGGATAATCGCTCCGGGGTTCGCATTGCCCAAAGCACTTTTTCGAACGAGTTGTATGACCAATATCCGGATTACCGCCGGGGAACCGGCATTACCGCGATCAATTCATCGATTACGGCCGACAGTTGCGCGTTTTCGGGTCTGACCAGAACAGCAGATGTCTATACCTTTTCAGGATTGAACAGAAGGCTGCATTTTACCAACAACACGATTGCGGAGACTTATTTTCCGGTGACGGTGCGGGGTGGAAGACTGGATCGCGTGGTAGGGAACACCTTTTCTGTGCCAACGCTTCAGTACATTGATGAGGACATTCCTCCCATGTATAGTCCCTTGGTTATAGACTCCAACTATGCGGTGTATCTTTTAGGAAGCCAAATGTTCCGTGTAGCCGACAACAAGTTTTTGAGCGATTCGATGAGTGCGGATAATTATCCCTATGCCATGGCTATGCGAAACAGCGGTCTTGGCGGTGGCTCCAGTTTTTTTAATCGCCTGCAAGGTTATGCCATTGGCATCCAGACGGAAGGGGACAATCGGCACGTTTTGCTGCGCTGTGATACGCTTGAATCCCAAAGGAACACGGATTATCGGTTAAATCCCCTTCATGAGGAAGCGCTTTTGCTGGATACCCTGGCGGATTTTGGATCTGCCTGCTTACAGGGTGGTACGGCAAACAACATCTTTCTGGGGAGCAGTTACAATGTGAGAAAGGAATTAGTGAATCCGGTATATTATGCGAGTGGGCAGCCGGGTTTAACTTATTCAGAGAGTTCAAAGCATAATTTGGGAAGCGATTTTGTAGAATGTGAAATGGACGAGGCTGACCTGCTTTCATGCCCAAGTTTACTGGACTGCTGGCTTGTAGACTGCGAAGGCATGGCTACTGTTATTCTCGACACTTTAATTGAGACTACTGACACCATAATTTTTTCTCCGCTTCGCATGCATGCCTACCAGGAGCTATTGAGTTACGCTTTAGACCAGTTGGATAGCCTGGAATTTGCCGAGGCCATATTGGAGGCCGAAGGGTCGCTGTGGGCCAAAAGACTTCTGCTTCCTCATTACTTGGAGACAGGACAGTTGAGTGCCGCTGCTCAGATGCTCAGTGATTTGGATGTCTACCAGGGTCATCCCTATGACGAGGCAGAGAATGCGCAGTACTACAAGCTATATGGCGCAGTTTACACCACCTATGCGGCTGGAAAGACCCTCCAGGAAATGACGGCCACCCAACGCAACAAAGTGGAGCAAGTGGCGCAAACCCCTTACGGAGTGGGCTTTGCAGCCCAAGCCATTCAGGCACATAACATGGGTAAGCGCTTTCATCGGATACCGGATTCTAGCCCTTCTCCTCAGCCGAAACTTCTCAACTCAATTGCGCAGAATTTCGGAGTAAGAGTATACCCAAATCCTACGTCAAGATCCTTGAATGTTTCTGCTAGTGAAGTTATACACAGGATTATTCTGTATGACTTGATGGGGCGAGTAGTTGAATTCTGGGAACCAAGAAAAGGGCAGGTCATTGTTGACTTACCTTACCCATCTGGTCTATATCTACTTGAGGTTAGCTATGGGAAAGGACTAATTGAGTTGCACAGAATTTTTTTAGCCCATTAGATTAATTTCATGAAAAGTATAATAATATTATTCTTATTCGTGTGTAGCAACACTTTTTGCCAGACGTTTAACAGACTTTATGATTTTAGCAACAATGAATCTGATTATATAAATAACATTAGCGTATCAGATTCTTTTATACTTGCTACATCTCGTTTTATAGGTGTTGGCGCAGGAGGATATGGCATCAGTATGCACAACAGAATCAATGGTGATGTGTTGTGGCATAACTTGAATGTAAAAGTAGATACAATTGCAGAACCGAACGGCATTTCTCGTGTTGGACCAGATACCTGGATTATTACAGGGAGTTTGGTGCCGTTTGACGGTGAGGGAGGCCGCTACTTTAGCCACATTATTCTTGAAGACGGACAAACTATACAGTATCAAGTGAATACAGAGTTGTCTGAGCAAACTAAACTTTGGGATGCTTGTAAAAGCAGTACTGGAGTCTTGCTCACAGGCAACCGCTATTTTGCGTCATCTGGCTTAGAGAAAACGCATCTGGAATTTATCCGTTTTAATGGTGAAATGGTTTGGCGCTCATTTCTATTTGATAGTATTTGGACATCATCTACTAGATGCGTTTGTGTAGAGGACACTTTAATTCTAGCTATGACGGAGCGCATACCTGGCTCTTCAAGGGTTACACACATAGTAAAGCTGGATACCGTGGGCTTTATTTTAGATTATTCCCGAATCACTACAATAACAGACATGGTGGTCTCCGACATCATATTGTCTGCTGATTCCACGGAGATTCTATTGGGCGGTTACCAATCTGATATCGGCATCGCAAATGCTGCTATAATTAAACTAGACAGAGGCTTAAATGTCAAGGGTTCAAAACTCTATACAACAGGTGATCGAGGATTGGGCCGGGCAATAGTTCAGACTTCAGATGACAAGTTTATCCTGATAGGCCATGGAGCAGACTTAGACCGCTTCGACAATTACGACAACGCATTTGTTTTGCGGATTAACCGATTTAATCTACTTGCCGAGGCCTTGTATTGGTACACACCCTCTGGTACACAAGCGGATGGTAAGGTCCAAATCATGACCCGAGCCGAACTGGACGGAGGTCAACTGTTCGTATCCGGGCACGGAGGGATCGTAGATACCAGTTTTAGTCAGGATGCGTGGCTCTTAGCGTTGAACGAAGACGGCACATGTGATTCAGCGAGTTGTTATCCCTGGCTTTTTACCGGAATAGAGGGGCTGCCGTTAGAAAACCTGGATGCATTCAAAGCCTGGAGCAGCGGTGACGCCATAAACGTATCGTTGACGGAAGCCTCCTTGGTGCACGCTGAGGCCCGCCTGGTGGTCATGAATGCTGAAGGCCGTAAGCTAACAATGGAGATCCCAGTCACGCAAACACAGCAATCCATCCCGACACCGGGATGGTCATCGGGGGTTTATTTCGTTGTTTATCAGAGCCCGAAAGGAAAGATGCTGCGCAGGGTTTGGGTACCGTGAATGTGTTGCAGCAAGGCACAAATTCAATCATGATAGGTCTGGTCAATGAGCTAACCTGGCTAGTAAACGCCCTCTTTTGGGCAGCAGTTTTTTCAAGCGGCGCTGAAAGGCTTACCAATTATTCCGTTTCGTTTTCTTGTTTAGAAACTATGCGTCTATGAGGGTAGCCACCTCCTTTTCTTTAGCCGTAAGTTCTTCGAAGATTGCATCCAATTGCCGCTTAGCGATTTCTGCCCTTTCGCCCAGAATTGTAAACTGCCCGGCTATTTTTCGCTTTGCTTCGGATTTTGGATGCAGCCTTTCACTCATGCAAAGAGCACGATCCTGACTGTGGATGCGACTGTTGAGCAAGTCATAGGCAGGACTCAATTTGAAGTCTCCCAAAGGGGTCTCTATGAGCGAGAAATTCTTGAAAGGTGCATCTCCATTGGAAATAAAAAAGTTGAAAAGAATTAGTTTATAGCGTTTGGGCGCATCCACCGTGTAGGCCGGCACATGGGCTTGCATGAGCCGGAACAAATCCAGATGATTGCTCAGGTACTTATAGTCTTTTCCGTGAGTCTGCGGTGTTCGACTGGCTAGCGCGGTAAAATCCTCCTGCGTCCATTTGCTATCTTATTTTCGTACATCGTATCGTTTGGTGAGGAATGCAGGTGCTCCATCGCGGAAGAAAAGGAGCGCATTTTTTGCGGTCTCTATAGCGTATACATGCCGAGCCAACTGCATGCTGAGGTGCTCATCGGGTTCCGGGTAAACGCAACGTCCGTTTTTTCATTGCTGGCTGGGGATTTATAGGGCAGCAGGTGGCTGACCGAACGACTTTCGAAAACCCGTTGCCGCGCAGTGCTGCTGTAGGGATGGTGGCCTGCTTTCAGAGTGCCAGGGCATCGTGTGATTTCAAGCATGGGAGTTCCTGCATTGTGCCGCGATGGCGCCTATATTGTCGCGACGGGCTATATGCAGGGGCAGACTAAAGTGATCTTCTGATCTTTCCGCGTCTCGAAACAGACCACTTCTTTGCTGGTGCCTTCGGGCAGCAAGTTGTAGAAGCAGGCAAAGAGTTGGTCGCTCTCAAACTCTTGCTGGCTCTTTGACAAGGTGGGGCTGATGGCCGGTCAATTGGCTCCAATAACCCAAGCGTCCGTATACCTAAATGCGACCTCCCCTAACTTAAGGCCGGCAACCACTGGTCGGAACAACGCGGAGTGCTGCAGCGTCGCGCGTCTTGCTTTGATCGAGGAAAAAGGGAGGGATATTGCACTATCTGTATAAATTTACGACAAACTTCCGCACCATGCCTTATTCCATCGGAACCAAAGAAACCCCATTAGCCCTCAAAACACCCCCGCTGAGCTCCGACTACACTATGCATAACGATACCAAAGATGGCAGGGAAATCTTAGTGTGCACGGTGGGTAAAACGGTACTGCACTACGACATCCGCTGCCTTCACGATTTGCACGCGATGCTCAAGAAAAGCGGTGATTGGATGGAGTTGGGCAGTACCGATGAGCAAAAGCCGGCCAAAGAGGCAACAGTTGAGGCGTGGGGCCGCTCAGAAAGCAATCCGCTAGGCGGTTGGTACGGTCTTAAAAAAGGATTCCGGGGACGCTTTGGTATGTACATTCCGCCGTTGATGGAGGCCTTGGGGCTTGCCGAAGTGACCCATGAGGCAAAGAACAACAAGATGAGAGCGAAGTAGGTTGGATGATTAACTCGATGATTTAAATACTCATAATTATATAAATTTTTGATCGAGAATTGCAATTATCCCTTTGTTGCCTGGCAAATGGCTTCTATTGAAGGGGCAGACCTTCCTAATCTTGAATGAGTTTGGGCAGCATCAATTAGATGCCAATATTGACGTGCACCCAGCTGAAAATTTTGTTTTGAGGGTATCACAGCATCAAAAAGCGGATTTAGCTGGTTTTGTTGACCTGGACAAAGGGATCTTGGTCCTGTTTGTCGGGATTTTGCCCTTGCTACATAACTGTAGAATAGTTGTAAATTTGGTAGTACCACCATGCTTGCTAGCAATCTTGAATTTCCAACAATAGTGAGCTACAAAAACACTATTAGTTATGTTCTTTATCAAGCGAGGATTATCACGACCAAAGGTGTGTTTCTAAACGTTAGCACTTTTCTCTTGATTTTAGGAGTACCCCTTACAGAAATATTGTCGCGCAACTATAATTCATTCACCGGTAGGAGCAAACTCGTCATTGTCTAATTGGACCACTCCTTTCGGACATGTCTACTACCTTAACTCCATTCGCCTTACAACTTTCTTAACTGCACTAAAATGATTACCCAAAACATCAATATACTTCTTGCCGACGACGACAATGCCGATTGTCTGCTTTTCAAAGAGGCTCTGGAGGAGTTGCCGGTTACTGCCAGTCTTACCATTGTAAATAATGGCGAACAACTGCTAGAGGAACTCACAGGAAATGGAAGTAAGCTACCAGATGTGCTTTTCCTGGACCTTAATATGCCGTTGAAAAGCGGTTTCGTTTCTTTAGGAGAGATAAAGCGCAGTATAAAATTGCAAAGCCTTCCGGTTGTGATATTCTCAACTGCCTCAGGGCAGGAAACAGTCAAGTCGGTTTTTAGAGATGCTGCACACTATTACATCTGTAAGCCTTCTGATTTTTCGCAACTTAAAAAAGTAATTTATGAAGCACTAACCCTTGTTACGCAGGAAGGTAATCCTCTCCCGAAAACAGAAAACTTTATGATTACAGGAGATTCCATTATAATTCCCGATAAAAAATGAAAGCCAAATCACCAGAAAAAGTATCTCCTACTAAAAAGGAAGTTCCGGAAAACACGTTCCCGGTGGTTGCCATTGGTGCCTCTGCAGGAGGACTGGAAGCTATGATGGAACTCTTGATGAATCTTTCACCCGATACGGGCATGGCGTTTATATATGTACAACATTTGAGTCCTGATCATAAAAGCATGTTGACGGAAATCTTGTCGAAAAAGACAAAAATGAAGGTTCAGGAAATTGACGACATGGATCTAATTCAACCCAATAATGTTTTTGTTATTCCATACAATAAAGGAATTGAAGTCACTGACGGGCACATAAAGTTAATCCCGCGTTCTGAAACAAGTACACCCATTTCTATTGATATTCTTTTTTCATCACTTGCACAAGCGCAAAAGGAAAGAGTAATAGGCATTGTTCTTTCTGGCAGTGCAAGCGACGGCACGGCTGGTATGAAGGCGATAAAGCACGAAGGTGGATTAACTTTTGCCCAGGATGAGACTGCAAAATTTGCTAGCATGCCCAACTCTGCAATTGGGGCTGGAGTAGTTGACTTTATTTTATCACCCAAAGAAATAGCACTTGAGCTGGAGCGCTTAAGTAAACATCCTTATGTAAATAATACTGTTGTACAGGCTGGAAAGGAAGACCTGATTGACAACAGCAATCCCGATTTAAAAATTATTCTTGGCCAATTAAAGAAAACCACTGGTGTTGATTTCGGCGCATATAAAATGACCACCATCAAGAGGCGTATCATTCGCCGAATGTTGTTGTATAAAATATTAACACTAAAGGAGTATTCTAAATTACTTTCAACAAAAAACGAAGAGATAGATATTCTATATCAGGACTTATTGATCAATGTGACAAGTTTTTTTCGTGACACCACTACTCATAAATATTTAAAAGAGAATCTTCTACCTAAGTTGCTCAAAGGAAAGAATGCGGGAGAGTCTTTGCGTATATGGGTTCCTGCTTGTGCAACAGGTGAAGAGGCCTATTCAATTGCTATGATGCTTCTGGAGATCCAGGGAAGTCAAGGAACCAGCGTACCTGTTCAGATTTTTGCTACAGACCTGAGTGAAAATGCAATAGGCAAAGCGCGGATTGGTATTTATAGCAAAAAAGAATTGGAGACCGTTTCGCCAAAGCGGATTCAACGTTTTTTCACGAATACAGAAGGCAGTTTTCGTGTTAATAAATCTGTGCGTGAGATGTGTGTGTTTGCTCCACATAATATTTTGCGAGATCCACCTTTTTCACGCCTCGATTTTATCAGTTGTTGCAACCTTCTCATCTATTTCGATCTTCCGGCACAAAAAAGGGTGTTCAACACTTTTCATTTTGCGTTAAACAACAATGGGTTTATGATGCTGGGCAAATCAGAAAGTATAAATCAGTCAGCAAACCTTTTTACGGAATATAATAAAAAATATAATATATTTTTACGCAAGACTAACTCAGGCACCCAGAGGTCGCCTGAATTTTCTCCACGCTTAGCGCAGCAAAATTTGCCAGAAAAAATTGGTGCGATAGAGAACAATGGTAATCAAAAGGGAGCATTTTCTATTCATCAAATGGGGCTTGACAAGGCTATTGATGACCTGCTTGTCTCAGAATTTATGCCTGCAAGCGTTGTCATCAATCACCAAATGGAAATTGTACAGTTTCGCGGTATAACCGACTTGTTTCTCACACACCCTAAAGGAAAAGCCACTTTTAATATTTTAAAGAAGGCAAGACCAGAGATTGCATTTGTGTTGCGAAATGCAATTTCAAAGGTAATTAAAAGCAAAAATCGTTTTCGTAAAAGCGGAATTGAAGTAAGTATAAATTCAGCACTAAGAATTGTAAGCCTGGAAATTGTTCCACTTTATGCAGAAGGGGAAGATCCCTTGCTTTTAATTCTTTTCACTGAGCAAGAGCAGACAGAAGGCTATGCGCAACAGGATAAAGGCGGCAAGAACAATTCTCTTGCGAAGGACCGAAGAATAGAAAAATTAGAACAGGAATTGGCAACCGCACAAGCCGATTCGCTAGCCATCTCGCAGGAACACGAAGCGTTTACCGAAGAGTTACAAAGCGCCAATGAAGAGGTAGTTTCTACCAATGAGGAATTGCAAACTGTAAATGAAGAATTGGAAACCTCGAAGGAAGAAATAGAATCTGCCAATGAAGAGCTAACCTCCACCAATCAGGAGTTACAAACACGCAATGACCTGTTAAATGAATCCTACGAGTATTCTGAAGCAATTGTGAATACTATGCACGAACCAATGCTTGTGTTGGGTAAGGACCTCCGTGTAAAATCAGCGAATAAAGCATTCTATAAAAAATTTGGTGTAGTTAAAGAACAAACAGAGGGTGAACTTTTATATGATTTAGGAAACAGACAATGGAACATTCCCGGACTTCGCGAACTGCTCGAAGAAATTATACCTAAAAATTCTTATTTCGATGATTATGAAGTTAACCACACATTTGATAATATAGGTGAAAAAGTTATGTTACTTAACGCTAGCCGCATTATTCAAAAGACACACCGCGAACATTTGATCCTTCTAATAATAGCTGATATTACTGAGGTTAGAAGGTTGGAAGAAGAAAAGGCAACAAGAGAAAGTGAATTTCTAAATGAGGAAATCCGTGAACGCAAGAAGGAAAAACGAAGGCTCGAAAAAGCCGTTGAGGAAAGAACAAGACAATTAAGGGAAGCTAATAAATTACTTGAAGAGAGCAATTCAGCATTACATAGCCTAAACATTGAGTTGGAAGCATTCACCTATGTTTCCAGTCACGATTTGCAAGAGCCATTGCGCAAGATCCAAACGTTGGCGAGTCTCATACTGGAGCGAGAGCATAAAGGCCTGTCCGAGAGCGGACAGAATTACTTCCGTCTCTTGCAGGATTCTGCAGAACGAATGCAGCGACTTATACTCGATTTGCTCGCCTTTTCGCTCATTAGCGCTGCTGAGCGTAAGTTTGAAGACATACGACTTGGCGATGTAGTTGAGCAGGTAATGTTAGATTTGAAGGAATCCATCGCTAAAAAGAAGGCCATTATTGTGCTAAAGGAAGGCTGTAACGTAACTGTTATTCCTTTTCAATTTCGACAGCTCATGAATAATCTCATGAGCAACGCGCTTAAATTTTCTAATCCCGCTGTACCGCTTAAGATTGTTATATGTGGTAAAATCGTAAATTACGATAAACTGAAGATTGCGAGCCTGCCACAGCAGGAAGCATACTGTCATATAAATATCACCGACAATGGTATTGGTTTTGATAAGAAGTATAATTATAAAATATTCGAAGTTTTTCAAAAGCTTCATAGTAAAGATGAGTATGCCGGAACGGGCATAGGGCTTGCCATTGTAAAAAAAATAGTTGAAAATCACAAAGGTATTATCACCGCAAAAGGGGAACTTAATAAGGGAGCTTCATTTGATATTTACATTCCTGATACATCATCTGTTCTTTCTTGACCATGAAAAGGCGCGCAGGATGTGCCCTCAAGTAAGCACTCCATGTAAACTCCAAAGGTTGCAATAAGCAAGCCACTATTTCAACAAACGTTCGATGTCCCGGATGTGACCGTAGAGCACCAATACATCCCCTTCGTTCAAAACGGTTTTGGCACTGGCAACGCCTTGCACCTTGTTTTTCATGATCAGGCTTCCGATTTCATTTTGCTCGCGTGTGGTGGTCATGGTGGTCAGCACCACTACGTTGTACTGGTTGACAAAGCCCGTTTCGCCCAGCGTTTTGCCAATGTAGCGCTCTGGCACATAGGCTTCTACAATGTGGTATTCAGGCGAAAGGGGGATGGAATCCAGCACGCCTTCTGTATTGAGCTTCCAGGCCCAGCGGTTGGCGGTTTCTTCTTCGGGGTGCACAATTTCGTCAACGTGCATGGCCTCCAAAACGGTTTGGTGAAGCGAAGAAACCGCTCGGCTGATGAGCCGCTTGACCTTCAATTGCTTCATCATGGCCGTGGTGAGAATGTTGGCCCCTTCGTCTTCGCCAATGGCCACGATCACCACATCAGTATTTCGAAAAGGAAGGCTTTGCACCGCAGCCATGTCGGTAGTGTTCATGCAAATGGTGTGCGAGATCGCTTCTTTGAAGTTCTCTACTTTGTCCATTTTGTTGTCTACGCCAATGACTTCGTGCCCCATTTGCGTGAGTAGGACAGCCAGTGAGGAACCGAAGTTTCCCAGTCCGATGATGATGAATTTCATGGCGCCTTAGTTGATGAGAATTTCGTCTTTGGGATAATGGACATTGCGCGATTTGTGCTGAGGCAGCAGCGAAATCAGGATGCTCAACAGACTTACCCTTCCCACAAACATGGTCAGGATAATGATCATTTTTCCGGGTTGACTTAAGGTAGGAGTTACGTTGAGGCTGAGTCCTACGGTGCTATAAGCAGAAATACTCTCAAAGGTCAAAGCAAGCAACCCTTGATCTTTTTCGGTCATCGATAGAAAAAAAATAGAAAAACCTATGGTTACCAGGGATAGCGAAATGAGCGCAAAGGCGCGGCGGATGGAATTGTTCGAAATCTCCCGGCCGTAGAGTTCTGTTTTGACTTTACCCCTGGCAATGCTGAAGTAGTTCAAGGTTGCGAGCGCGAGGGTGCTGGTTTTAATGCCTCCTCCTGTAGAAGCCGGAGAAGCTCCAACCCACATTAGGAACAAAATCAGCATGAGCGTTGGAAAGTGCAAGGCCGTCATGTCCGCTACATTAAAACCGGCCGTTCTAGGTGTTGCGGAGTTAAAAAATGCCAGACTGAGTTTTCCGTGAAGGGGATGACCAGCCAGCGTGTTGTTCCACTCCAGCATCCCAATTAACAAGGTACCCCCGAGCAGCAATATTCCTGTGGTGATCAGCACGATCCTGGTGTTGAGGTTGATGATCCAGGGAATGTGGACACTTCGACCTTTGGTTCCCGCCGGAATGAGTCGGTCAACGACCAAGTGCCGCAGATATCGAATAAAGTTGAAAGCGATAGGGAACCCAATTCCCCCGATAATAAAAAGCCCCGCGAGGATTAAATGCAGCGGGTAATTGTAGCGAATGCCAGACTCGTAAAGCCCGTTGGTGAACGTGGAAAATCCGGCGTTGCAGAATCCTGAAATGGCATGAAAAACGGAGAAAAACAGCACTTCAGAAGGGCTGCGGAACAGGGCGTGATCCACACTGAGGTAAACGAGGACCGCACCTATACTTTCGACAATGAACGCCAGCGCAATAATCTTGCGCAGCGACTGAAAGACTTCGGCTACTTTGTCTGAACTGGTCATGTCGCGCAGGGCCATCTGCTGCTGGAAGGAGCTTTCGCCACGGAAAAAATAACTAAAGTAGCTGGTGAAGGTCATGATGCCCAGCCCGCCGACCTGGATCAGTAGCATGATAATGACCTGGCCGAATTTGGAAAACTGGGTGGCGGTATCTACCACAATAAGGCCGGTTACACAAACGGCACTGGTAGATGTGAACACCGCGTCTATGTATGAAATGGGTTCCCGGGTAGCCTTGGGCAGCATGAGCAACAGCGACCCCAGGATTACCAAACCCAAAAAACTGCCTACGAACAGACGCGCCGGGTTCAGGTAGGTGGTCTTAGTCGGAAGTCGCCAATCTGAAAATTCGCGGGCAAAGACCCAAAAGATGCCCAGGTATACGAGGTAGTTTGGCAAAACCCAGGTGAGCAGGGCTCCCCCCGTTTGATGCAGGACCAGGAGCAACAGGCCAACAAAATACAGGGCATCTACCCACCAGGCGAGGCGGCGGGGTCTCCACGAACTGATGGCGTATTGTGCCGCGAGTGACAACATGCCCAGTACCAGGACAACAACGTACAACCCTCCCGATCCTCCGGGCAGCGTGATTTTAGCACCGAAACCGTATTCGTAGATCACGGTCAGTAACCCTGCCAGGCTAACCAGCAACGGCATGCGCCGCAGAAGCGAGAATCGGCTGGCGTTGTACGCAGGTCCTGTTTTCATCCGTTTTGCTGCCCCTGTGCTGGCTTACAAGATGGTATCGTCCGCCCAGGCAGCATGTACGGGGTAATCGGTGGTGCAATGCAACCCCCGGGATTCATGGCGCAGTGATGCGCTTTTGGTCACGAGGTACCCAATGGTGATGAGGTTGCGCAATTCGCAAAGTTGGGGAGAAATGGTGGTGCTGTGGTAAAGTTTTTCCGTTTCTGCGCTGAGCAGCCTTAAGCGGCCTAGCGCGCGTTCAAGGCGAACATTGGAACGAACGATTCCCACGTAGCTGGTCATGATCTCTTTGAGCTCCTTTAGGCTTTGGGTGATGAGCACCATTTCTTTGGGCTCGGTGGTGCCCGCGGCGTTCCAGTCCGGGATGCCGCTGGCCAGCTCGGGCAGCGCGTTCAGGGCCAGGATGTCCTTGTAGATGCGGTGCGCATACACCATGGCTTCAAGCAGCGAGTTTGAGGCCAACCGATTAGCGCCGTGAAGCCCGGTGCAGGTACACTCTCCGCAAGCGTAAAGCCGGTCGATGGTGGTTCGGCCTATGACATCTACTTCCACGCCCCCGCAGAGGTAATGCGCGGCGGGCACCACCGGAATCATGTCGCGGGTCATGTCCCAGCCCTTGGTGGCGCAGGTCTGGTAAATCGAGGGAAAATGGTTGGTGAGCTCCGTGGCGGGTATGTGGCGGGCATCCAGGTACACGAACTCTTCACCGCGACGCTTCATTTCGCTGTCGATGGCCCTTGCCACGATGTCGCGAGGGGCAAGGGAGCCACGGGAGTCGTAGCGGAGCATGAACGCTTCGCCCGATTGCGTCTTTAACTCCGCGCCAGCGCCCCGTACGGCTTCTGAAATCAGAAACGAAGGGCTCGCTTCGGGATCATAGAGGCTGGTGGGGTGGAACTGAACAAACTCCATGTTGGCGATCTGCCCTTTGGCCCGGTACACCATGGCGATGCCGTCGCCGGTGGCAATGGTGGGGTTGGTGGTGCTCTTGTACACCTGGCCGGCGCCGCCGGAAGCCAGAACGGTGACGTTGGCCAGCACGGTTTCTATCTGGCCGCTGGTCAAATCCAGCAGGTAAGCCCCAAAGCAGGTAATGGGCGAAGTGTGCCGTGTCACGATGCGGCCCTGGTGGTGTTGGGTAATGAGGTCCAGCACAAAAAGGTGGGTATGCACCGTGATGTTGGGCTGGTTGTGGATGACTTCCAGCAGCGTTTTTTCCAGCTCCCAGCCCGTCAGGTCTTTGTGGTGCAGCACCCGATCTTCGGAATGCCCCCCTTCGCGACCCAGGTGGTAGCTACCGCTGTCTTCGCGGTCAAAATCCGCTCCCCAGGCGATGATCTCCCGCACCCGCTCCGGTCCTTCTTTAATGACCAACTCCACCACTTCCGGGTTGCACAGGCCGTCGCCTGCATCCAGGGTATCCGCGATGTGTTTGTCATACGAATCCTTCTGGTAATCCCAAACGGCAGCGACACCACCTTGCGCGTATTTGGTGTTGGATTCATCTGCGCTGGCCTTGGTCACCACGGAGATCAACCAATCGGGTTTTGCCTGGGCAATTTTGAGGGCACAAGTCAGCCCGGCAATGCCGGAGCCAATAACAAGAACGTGAGGCATGGAGGAAGTCCTTAGAGGGTAAGGCTTGTAAAGATGCCGCAAACTAAAGCGTTGCGCAGCCTTAGGCACGACCGCACAGTCTCATGCTCTGGCAGTCAAAATGGCCAGCACAGCCACAATGATCAGTGCAATAAGGATGGAATAGGCAACCATGCCCACGGCAAAAGTGCTGGAGGCACGCCAAAAGCGCTGCCAGCGGGTGCCGCTGAAAATTGCCATATAGACCCAAATCTGGTATGACATGCTAATAGCCAGGTACACGGGTCAGATGACGCAGCGTAATGCGCTCTGTTTGTTGTTGGAAGGCATCCGCTTGGGGTACGGGCATTTCGGGCAGTAGAGCGTCGTCCATGGTACAAAAATAGCCTGTGGGGAATTGGGTTTTCGCACAACCAGCGTTGGGCGCCTCAGCGCAGAGCGAACCAATGCACCGACACGCCATTGCCCAAAAGTTATTAGCTTCACAAGTCGGATTCTCCAACCTGTACCTCCTTGGCCAACGCTACCAAACTCCGCATCAAACAAGTTGACATTACCACCCTGGACGTGGATGCCATCGTCAATGCCGCCAACCAAACGCTCTTGGGTGGCCGCGGCGTAGACGGAGCTATTCACGAAGCCGCCGGCGATGAACTCCTGGCCTATTGCAAACTTCTCGGAGGATGCAAAACCGGTGAGGCCAAGGTGTCGCCGGGATTTAATCTGAAGGCGCGCAATGTTATTCATACCGTAGGCCCGGTGTGGGAAGGGGGACAACAGGGTGAAGCGATTTTGTTGGCCAATTGCTACCGCAATGCGCTGGCCATTGCCCGAAAAGAGCGCTTCGTCAGCGTGGCCTTCCCGGCTATTTCTACCGGAGCATTTGGTTACCCAATGGATGCCGCCACCCGCATTGCCATCAGCACAGTCCGCGAGTTCCTGGAGCAGAACGAGCACGACTTGCGCGAGATCGTTTTTGCCTGCTTTAGCCCCAAGGCCATGCTCACCTATGAGCGCATTCACGACGATGTGTACAGCCATTGACGGCCGGGCCTTGCACCGTCACAATTTTTGACCTACAACTTGCTGATTAGCAGGATTTTGTGTTAGTACACGGCTGCCCCTTCCCCCGCACAGAGCCGGGCAAACTGTAAGCATTCTGGTAACCTTGCCGCCCTACCTTGATCGCGGGCGCGGAGTCCGTTTATCCCGATTCGCGTCATGTGTTGCCAGAACGAAACGTTATTGTTGTATCAGCCGGGGTTATTCCGGTTCTCCTGTGGTTGTTCATCGCGGTGACCCCGCTGCATGCGCAGACCTTGCTCTTTGAGCTTTACCACCCGGAAAACAGCCAGCCTTCTTACCTGTTCGGCACGCTTCACGACCATGGTCTCCCGTTACAACTGCCTGATTATCAGTTAGTTGAGCGAATGGAGGCTTCGCAAGTGCTCGCGTTGGAACAAGTTTCGGAATGGCCGGGCGAAATGCTGGTTGACCATGCGCTGTTTCGCAGCGATCATCAACTGTACGACGTGCTAAAACGCGGCCAGTACAGGCGGGTTTGCCGCTTTTTCTGGCGCAATGGCGGCCTGGAAAGCGATGTATTGGACGACTACCAGCCCGCCTACCTTTCCGTGATGGCGGCGCAGTACCAGCGACGTGAGGGAGTGTACCTGGACTGGGTGCTTCGCGACATGGCGGCCGCCCGCGGCATGCAGGTTTTTGGCCTGGAAAGCATGACGGAACAAATGGCGGTGTTGGAAAGCCTGACCTGGAAGGAGCAGGCGGCGCTGCTGGACGCCATGGTTGATCGCAAGCGCGGTCCGCAACTGAATGCAGAAGCGCTGGTCCAGGCCTACTTGCACGCTGAATTGGACAGCTTGGCAGTGTGGCTGCACGCCTGGGATCACCCGGCGTATCGTCCGGATGTCATTCATGGCCGGAATCGTTTGTTGGCGGAGCGTGTGGAATCGCTGACGGGCCGCTACTCGGCGTTTATTGGGGTCGGGGCTGCCCATCTGGCCGGTGAAGAAAACCTGCTGGACCGCTTGCGCGCCTTGGGAATCCAAGTCATTCCTGTCTTGCCGGGTGCACCCTATCCTCCTGTTACCCCAGCCGCCGAACAAGTGCCTGAAGCCGAAGCCTTGCAGTTGCCCGCTCCGGAGTAAAAAACCCTTCCACCCGAAACATAACAGCCGGTTAGGCAGTAAAAGATAGATAGGGTTTGGTTTGGGATCTTTATAGATCGAGTGTTCTGAAAAGCGCCGCGTTATTGCGGCGCTTTTCTTGTATTAGGGGTGCCACTAAGAGCAAAGCGTCAAGCACCACTCGCGTGCTGTCCACCTCACTCCGCGCTGCCTTGCTCCCCGCTTTTCACGTAAGCAGCCGCGGCATCCAGCGCTTCATAAAAATCTTCGCCGCAATGCCGGATCAGGGCATCTTTCAGAAAGCGGTACACGGGAATGCCTTCACGCTCACCGCGGTCACAGGCTGGAGAACAAATTTCCCAGCGCTCGTAATTCAGCGCTTCAAAAGCTCCCAAATCTTTAGTGCGCACGGGATACAGGTGGCAGGAAACCGGCTTGCGGTAGGCAGTTTTTCCGTCAAGCCAGGCCAGTTCAATGCCGCACAAGGCTACACCATCGCGGTATTGTACATAAGCGCAGGCTTTGCCCTGAATCAGCGGGGTGCGCAATTGCCCTTCGTCGTTGAGCACGTAGTGTCCTTGCTCCGCAATGGCTTGCCGTCCTTCTTCGGTCATGTAGGGAGCCACTTCGTCGTAGACGTCTTCCAGAAAACCTGTGTCCTCATCGCTGAGGATGGCCCCGTCATCGCCCATTACACAGCACGCGCCGTGGCAGGCGCCCAAATCGCAGGCGAAACGCTCCGAAAGGAGTTCATCGCTAACCAGGTATTTTCCAATTTGAATCACGGGTACAAAGTTACGCGCTGCCGCCACGAGTGAGCTACTCCTAAACGACTCCGTTCTTGCCTGAGGCCAACCGAGGGCGCGCTATGGGCTGGCTGAACCGCTGCGAGGCTCAATTCGGGCGTAGCTTCGCCGATTGAAACACAACGTTGTATGCCCTTTACGCTGCCGGAAAATGGAAAACGCAGAGTCGTTATTGTCGGTGCGGGATTTGCCGGCCTGGGCATTGCAAAAGACTTAGCAGGAGTGCCCGGCATTCAGGTGGTCCTGCTTGACCGCCACAATTACCACACCTTTCAGCCGCTGCTGTACCAAGTTGCCACGGCGGGCCTTCAACCGGACAGCATTGCGTATCCGCTGCGCCGTATTTTCCGGGGAAAAACCAACGTCCACGTGCGGCTTGCGCAGGTGCACTCCGTAGACGCTGAGGCTCGCCTCTTGCACACCGACCAGGGACCGCTGCCTTACCACGATCTGGTCATCGCCACCGGAAGCCGACCGCGCTTTTTTGGCGCGTTTGCCAGCATCCCCAATCAGCTTATGACCCTGAAAACGCTTCCCGGTGCTCTTGACCTTAGGAGCACGATCAACCAGCAATTTGAAAAAGCGCTCGAAAGACCCGATTTGGAGTGGAGAATGAAGTGCCTGAGCATCGGCATCGTCGGTGGTGGCCCTACTGGAGTGGAACTGGCCGGAGCTTTAGCGGAAATGCGCCGTTTCGTGCTGCCCAAAGATTACCCCGACATGGATTTCTCTCTGATGCACATTGTGCTCTATGAGGCCTCTCCGAGCTTGCTCGGTGCCATGTCTGCAAATGCGTCGGAGAAGGCCAGGGTTTACCTGCATCAGCTTGGGGTAGATCTTCGGCTGGGCGTCCCAGTAGAAAATTACGAGAATGGTTTTTTGATGGGCGCTGACGGCAGCACGCTGCACACCGATACCGTCATTTGGACGGCAGGGGTAGAAGGGGCCCCCTTAGATGGGCTGGTTCCAGAGCATTTGGGTCCAGGCAACCGCATCCAGGTAGATGCCCATCACCAGGCCATTGGTGTGGAGCATGTATTTGCCTTGGGCGATGTGGCCCTGATGCGGACAGAACGCTTCCCGAACGGCCATCCCATGTTGGCGCCGGTGGCCCAGCAACAAGCCCAAAATTTGGCCGCTAACCTGATTCGGAGCATGAAAAATGTTGCCCCCAAACCCTTCCGATACAAGGATAAAGGGAGCATGGCTACCATCGGGCGCAACAAAGCCGTAGTGGACTTACCCGGTTTTCAGATGCAGGGAGCGCTGGCCTGGTTCATCTGGATGTTCGTCCACGTGTACTCTTTGATCGGGTTCAAGAACCGCTTGGTTGCGCTGCTGGATTGGAGCTTCTCCTACTTTACCTACGATCGCTCGCTCTCGCTGATCATCCGGCCCTTTCGCAAACCGGAGCCGGCAGCCCCAAAATAAAACGACCCCTGATATCGGGGTCGTTCATGCGTACTCACTCAACATATATAGGGTATCCCGTTAAATCATGCGCGAGCGTTGATTTGGGGGGTGTAAGTAGTTGTGATCAGAAGCGCGGGCAGTCTACCACGCGACGGGGCTTGGAAGAGGTGGGCAAGCAGCCGAAATACAACAAGGACAGTTCCATGCCGCCTTTATTGCCGCTGACCACACTCAGGTCATTTACGTTGACGTCGTAGCTCATGCCGAACTGCACGTTCTTGAAATCGAAACCGATGGAGGCAATCACGGCATCCAGGTTGCGGTAGTAGCCACCCAGGTAGAAGGTGCTTTCTTCGCCAATGGCAAAGCCAAGGCTGGTGCCCATGAGCAGTTCTTCGTTGGAGCCTTCGGCCTGCGTCATGTAGAGCACGGAAGGCAGCACAACCACTTTGTTCTGGATACCGATTTTCATGCCGCCATGGCCGACGTAGCGGGTGTCCAGAATGTTGTCACCGGAGCCTTTGAAGCTTTCGGTGGGCTCGCCAATGTGGAACATGGCAGCGCCGGCATACATGGTAAAACCGTCGCTGAAATTGGATGTCCAGTGAAAACCGGCGTTGACATCCAGGTTAGTGAAGGAGTTGTCAGACAAAATGTCTGAGGTGACGGCTCCGGGAATAACCCCGTTTTCGTCAATCATGTCTTCAAAGATGAATTTGGCTGGATCCAGGCGCTTTTGCACCATGCCGCCCTGAAGGCCGACAGAAATATAGTGCCGGTCGCTGCCCAGGGCCTGGTGGTAAGCCAGCGAGAGCTGGGCGGTCAGGTTCTGGAGGATGCCGTCTCCGGCGCGGTCGTTAAAGAAGTGCCCGCCAACGCCGAGCATGCTTCCATTAAACTTTCCCCGGAACAAACCGGCATCAAACGAGAGGCCGTAAGTCTGGAAAGAAGATGGCCCCACTACGCTGGCCCACTGGTTGCGGTAGTTTATCGCGGCCCGGTAGGAGCAAGGGGTCATGCCGGTTAAGGCGGGGTTGAGCGTCAACGGCGAGGCCCAGAACTGGCTAAAGTGCACGTCCTGAGCAAACAAACCGGAAGTCAACGAGAGGCAGAGGAGAAGAGTGAGAGTACGCTTAAGGTTCATATGAGGTGAAGATCCGAATACTAAAAATAGCAAACAGCCGCTGCTTTCCTAAGCTTTTGTTGAAATAAATTTAGGATTCTAACGGTCCAGACCAGTAAACAAGAGCGGGAAACGGCGCATATGGAGCGTCTGGTAGGGCTCTTGGGTGGCTCCGAAGCCCTGATAAAACCTTGCAAGGCCCGGCAAAGCAGAGCCCTCAAAGTCCAGAAATTGGCCCTTTTGCCCCGGATGATCGCCGATCAGGCGGTCAAAAACCAAGGTCATGGCCCCGTTTTGGCGCGCATCGGGTGTGGTGGTCCCAAACAAATAAAGTGGGCCGCGGGGTGCTTGCAAAAAGAACGCACCCGCCTGAGCAGTATCGGGCGCGGCAGGGTCAAAAGCGCGGATCAGCGTGCCAAGTCCCAATTTCCGGGCTGTTTCCATCACACTCAGGATGCGGTTGTACTCCCGTTCGCCAAGCGCGGGCAGTTTGGGACCCTGGTGCTGGCGGATCAGGGCTAAAAGCTCGGCTGGCGCCAGGTCTTTATCGGTCAAAAGCCCGGCGGCCTTCGCTTTTTTGAGGTTGCGTCGGGTGTTGGTTTCGCAGTTGGTTCGAAGGGCTTCCGCGTCGGGGCTCAAATCCAGGACAAAATTTGGGCGCTCGGTGCTGGTCCAACCCTTGGGCAAAGCGTGGTCAGTGGCAGCGACGGCCAGGTCGGCTTTGCGAAAACGCCGCGGGATGGCGCGGAGCCATTCCCCCGTTTGAGGAAGTTGGTTATGCCGCCCGAATACCCCGAGTTGCTGGCAAAAAAAGGGCGTGTACACCCAACACAGCCCCGCGCGGCGTTTCCAGGGCAGCGGAAATACGGCTTCGTAGTCGCCGAAAACCAGCCCGCCCCAATGCTCGCAAACCAGGTCCAGGTACCACGAAAAGCCGTAAGCTACCCGGCCTGCTTGTTGCACACAGGCGTCCCAGGCAGCCCGGTCAATGTGCGCGGATTCGCGGTACTGGAGCATCGCTCAAAGATAGCGGGCGAACAGGCGCTTTGCCGGGTCCGGGAAGCAGCCCTAATTTCGCAGCGTCACCAGCCGGTATTTCCTCAATTTACGCTTGCCATGAAACACATCCTTTCCAAAGACGCGCCTGCCCCGATTGGGCCTTACAGCCAGGCCGTTCTGGCCGAAGGCCGCTTGTACCTGTCCGGGCAAATTGCGCTGGATCCCGCAACCGGGCAGCTCGTGGAGGGCGACGTTGCCGCAGAAACCCGCCGGGTCATGGACAATATCGGCGCGGTGCTGGCAGCTGCCGGCATGAAGTTTGGCAACCTGGTCAAGTGCTCCATTTTCCTCAAGAGCATGGACGATTTTGAAGCCATGAACGCCGTGTACGGCAGCTACTTTGAGGCGGGCAAAGCCCCTGCTCGTGAAACGGTGGAAGTGTCCCGGCTGCCGCGCAACGTTCGCGTGGAAATCTCCGGCATCGCTTATGGCCGCACACCAGCTTATTAGCTGACCACGGAGGCTTCACCGGATGACAGTACGCATCCGCACCAGCCGGGTTTTGGGTTGTAGATCCGAATGGGTTATGCTTGGCTTAGAACGGATAAATCAGCGGGATCAGGAACGTAGCAATAAGCCAGAATAAAATGTTGAGCGGCGTTCCAATGCGGAGAAAGTCAGCAAAGCGATAACCACCAGCTCCAAAAACCATGGTGTTGGTCTGGTATCCAATAGGGGTCATAAAGCTTGCTGACGCACCGAAGGTAACGGCCATAAGAAAGGGTATAGGGCTAAGGCCCAATTCATGAGCCGTTGCAATGGCAATAGGAGCCAGGAGAACAGCCGTGGCGTTATTGGACATGATCTCCGTGACCAACGAAGTGACGAGATACAGGCCAGAACAAATCGCATGAGGGCCCCATCTGCCCAAGGTATCCACTAACCATGCTGCCAGGTAATCGTCCAAACCGCTACTGTCCATGGCAAGCCCTAAACTAAGAGCCCCGGCCAGCAAGAAAATGACTTTCCAATGGATGGCGTCATAAGCCTCTTCCATGGTTAGGCTCCTGGCCAGAATCAACACAACCACACCGGTTAGCGTGCCGACAAGTATATCTACCCAACCCATAGAAGCCGAGACAATGACAGCCAGGAAAACTGTCATCACTAAAGCAAACCGCCTGGGTTGAAACTCGGGCAGAGTATTCTCACTTAAAAGAAGGAAGGGGTTGTCAAGTCCTCGCATGCTTTCTTTAAGCCGATCCATAGCACTCCATGGCACATCGGCCAAAATGACATCGCCTGCTTGAATGCGGATTTGGTTCAGGTCTTCATGTTTGATGTCTTCACGGTGCCTCAGAGCGAGAGGGATCATTTCGTACTTGGCCTGAACGTCCAAGTCGCCCAATTTTTTTCCGCGGTAACCGGAATGGGCGGTAACAATTAACTCAATCAGGCTGCTTTTTCGCCGGCTGCCATCATCTTGACCAATCCTGATACTTGAGGCGGGCAAATCTCTGAGGCTGGATTTTAAGTTTTGGATTTTTTCAGCAGAGCACGGCACCTTCAAGCGATCGCCTGACTCCAGAATCGTGAAGTCATCCGGATGGGTGATTCTTGTTCCATCGCTTTTTCGCAACTCTAATACTTCCATGCCCCATTCTCCTGTTATCCGACTTTCAGCCAAAGTCTTACCAATCTCGTCGTAATGCGCCAGGATTTCTATGTCTGTCAGGTAACCCTCCATCCCGAACTGGCTGGCCAAGTCGCCAGGCGCTTTGCGATCAGGAAGTAATTTCTTACCGAACATAAGAATGTAAGCAATTCCAATCGCAGCGAAAATGATCCCGATTGGGGTCATAAGAAAAAGGGACATGCCTTCAATTCCACTTTGTTCAGCCACGCCAGCTACAAGGATGTTGGTTGAGGTGCCGATGAGGGTACATGTTCCGCCGAAGATGGTACCAAAAGACAGCGGAATCAACAGTCTGGTGGCTGAGATGCCCGTAGCCCGTGACATTTGGAGGACAACAGGGATAAAAACGGCAACAATTGGGGTGTTGTTAATGAAGGCGGACATTGCAGCAACGGAAACCATCATCACCAGAAGTCCCATACGGTAATTCTTTCTGAATATGGCAGACACACGATGTACCATGACCTGCAAAGCTCCAGTTTTGAGCAGAGCAGAACTGAGCACAAACATGAAAGCTACGGTGAGGGTAGCCGTGTTGCTGAATCCAGAAACTGCCTGAGCTGGAGAAACCAACCCGAGAAGCGCCAGACTAGCAATGATCAACAGGCCAACTAAATCAATACTTAACCATTCAGTGATAAAAAGTACTAATGCAATTGCAATTATTATAAGGACCTGAATGGCCTCTGGTGTTAACATTGGCGAGTTTGTTAAGGGAGCCTCAAGATAGTTTGAATCTTTGAAAGAGTAAACAGAAATAGGAACTTTGATGGTTAAATATTAAAATTATAAGTAGCTATATTTTTTATTTTGTAAATAATTCATTAACATTTAGTTAGGTCCAATTATACTGCCGTAAGTTTCACCAATTTATGCTGATATTTTAATCAAAGGGTAATAGTTCCATGGTATTCAACACCTACTTAGTCTGTTGACCCGATAGAAAATGCCTTTTTTATAGACAAAATTGACTTTGACCAATTATTTTACCCCTATCCCGTTAATAAAGGGTACTTCCAAAAACCCTTCTGCTATCTTCGGAGACAAGGCTTGCACAATTTTTAACACCGGAGTTTACTCGTGAAAATGAGGACGTTAAAAATTGTGTGTAACGCAGTGGCGGGGGTTTTTAGAAGTACCCGTATAAATTGCCTCCCCTCCGCCATCCATTCATCAAGGTTTTTCAGACAAAGGCTATTTTTTGCTAGCTGGCTTGAAAAGATTCTCCACAAATCTCCTTCTAATGGCTAAGTGACTTTCGTCGCATCGGTTCAGAGAAAAACGGGACATATTTGCCAGGTGAACTCCAGCAATTCTCTTGATCGCCAACTGCTCAACGGCAGCGGAAAAACAGTACTCTATTAATTCGATAGGGTTACTTACATTTGTAGGCCCAGCCTTTAGAAAAACGGGGTCTACCATGCCATTTTTACGCTATTCCGCAGAGCAGAGCAGTGCTTTGAGAGAATCCTTCAAGTTGCTTTTAGCCCCTCAGCAACTGGTTGGGATGTTCCTGGCAGGGACATTGGTCTTTGCACTTTCAGGCAACCCTGTTTTCGGTCAAACTGCCTTGGAAACCGCGTCAGTAGATCCTGTCCCAGTGGCGGTTACCCCTTCCCAAACTAGCTACTACGTAGAGGCTGGTTCTTACGGGACTAAACGCGAAGCAGATCCTCCAAACTATACGAGAGATTTAAACAAGACGGGTATTCCCGCCTTTGCCAAAGTGGATTGGCTCACCGTGGGATTGGATTATCGCGTGCGCTTTGAATATCGAAACAATGATATCCGCAGACCGGAAAGCTTCAGCAATGATTTCCCGTTTTTATTAAGAGGCAGGGCATATGCGGGGGTCAAGGAAATTTTGGACCCGTTGCGTTTGGTTGTTGAAATAGAAGACGCTGCACGTGTAAACGGAAATTACCCACTAGATGATCGGGACGTTAATCGCTATGAGATGATCCAGGGTTATGCCGAACTGTTTTTCGACAATTTGTTAAAGGAAGATGATCTGGGCAACAATCGCCCCGTCTACATCAGAGGAGGTCGGATGTGTTTTGAGTTTACCGACCGCAGGTTAATTGGATTGAATCAGTGGCGCAACACCACCAACAACTTTTTGGGAGTGCGGGCCACCGTTGGACAGGATAAGAACGACTGGCAAGTGGACGTCATGGCTCTTAAACCCATCGAGCGAATCATCGATGAATTTGACGAGGCAGACAGCGATCGATATTTCTGGGCGGTCATTGGCCACCATCGCAAGTTCTCTCAAGTTGTTACTGTCGAGCCTTACTACCTTGCGCTTCGACAGGAGCCAAGCGAGGCCAACGGCGAGCGCTATCGACAAATACATTCCCCCGGTTTGCGATTCTATGGTTACATCTATAATACCGGGTTCAACTACGATGTAACCGGCACGTATCAGTTTGGACTGGAGCGGGATCAGACCCAGCGTGCTTATGCGGTCACCACGGAATTCGGATACACCGCGACCCAAAGCCCATGGAAACCCAGGGTCAGTCTGTTCTTTGGTTATGTTACCGGGGATAGGGACCCTGATGACAACGTCAACAATCGGTTCGAAAGGTTTTTTGGCTTCGCGCGGCCGTGGTCCTCTGATGACTACATCATTCCGGAGAATGTAATCACGCCCAAACTCAAGGTTGAATTTGAACCCACCAAAGGCATCAAAATGGATGGTGGATACAGCTTCTATTGGTTAGCCAGCGGAACGGATCGCTTTAACAACCTCCTGGCTGGAAATTCATTCAATAGAGATCAAAGCGGGAACAGCGGTACCTTTCTTGGTCATGGACTGGACGCAAGAATTCGATTTAAACCAGTGAAATTCATAGATGCCAATATTGGATATACGTACTATTCCATCGGTGAATTTGTACAGAACCGCCAATTCGCCTCAAATGGAGAGTATGCGGACTTTTCCAACTTTGCCTACGTTGAACTATCGTTCAATGTGCTGGATATGTTCAGTCCCAGGAAGAAATAGTATCAAATGCCCAGCGTTAAATACTCCTTGAAACGCTCTGTTTTAGGATTATTGAACATCTCCTCCGCTGGTCCTTGTTCCACAACATCACCCAGATAAAGGAAGATGACATGGTCCGCAAGCCGCTTGGCCTGGCGAAGAATGTGGGTGACAAGAACCACGGTGTAATCCTTTTTCAATTCCTTGAAAAGCTCCTCAATAGCCCGGCTTGACAGCGGATCTAACGCGGATGTAGGCTCATCCGCCAGAATGATTTCCGGGTTGATGGCTAGCCCGCGCGCCAGGCAAAGACGATGTTGCTGGCCTACGGACAACATCCGAGCGGAGTGGTTCAACCGGTCTTTGACTTCATCCCACAACGCTACTTCGCGCAGATGCTTTTCTACCCGCCGGCGCAGAACAACCATATCCCTAATGCCTTTCAGTCGCATACCATAAGCTATGTTTTCGAAGATGGACATCGGGAGGGGCTGTGGCTTTTGAAGCAACAATCCCATTTTTTGGCGGATCAGGGTAATGTCACCCTGCTTGGAGAGAACATCATCTTCGTCAATCAGGATTTGTCCACTCAAACTTAAGCTTGGATCCAAGTCCGTCAAACGGTTCATGGAACGCAGCAGTGTCGTTTTTCCACAGCCTGACGGTCCAAGCAATACGGTTATACCATTGCGCGGGATGTCAAGGCTCACGCTCTTGAGAATTTCGGTTTTGCCGCTTCTGACTACCAGATTTCGAACGCTTACTGCAGCGTCTGTACGAGCAATGCTTGATTCCATGGTTAGGATTTTACCCTGCTTAGCCTGCGACTGGTCAGGCTTATGATGAGAATGAGAAAGGTTAGGACCACTGCCGCAGCGTAAGCGCGTTCGCGAACTTCCGGCACTGGTGAACCCAGTTGGAAAAAGATGGCCAGCGGGAGGGTAGCAACGGGTTGTCCTAAGCTTGTAGGAATGTAATCGGTATATCCGGCCGTAAACAAAACGGAAGCGGCGTCACCGATTCCGCGGCCAAAAGCCAGCATCACGGCTGTGATAAGACCAGGTGCGGCCGATCGCAGATACACGGTCCATGCGATTTGGGTTTTCGTAGCACCCAGGGCTGTTGAAGCCTCCATAAGCGCTTTGGGAACGCCTTGAAGCGCTTCATCCATAGCCCGGAGCATGATAGGAATAATAAGAAATGTTACGGTAACAATCCCCGCCAAGAGACTGGCCCGGAAACCAAGATAGATCATCAGGGTAAAGGCAAAAGCACCGTAAACAATGGAGGGCACTCCCCACAAAACATCCAGCACAAAACGTACACCCAGCAGCGTTTTCTTGCGATTTGCCAAATGAATGTTCATCAACAACGCAACCGGAAGGCTTACCAGAAAGGCCAGCAAAGCCGCTCCCAGTGCCAAAGCCAGTGAACCTACGATGGCATTTAAAATGCCGCCATCGCCTCCAAAGTGATACCCCCCCTGTGGTGGCTGACTGATGATCTCCCAGGTTACGGATGGCAAGCCTTTGCTAAGCACGGTAAAGAGAATGGCTCCCAGTACCAAGACGATCAGCGCAAAGGAGAGTTGCATAATGCGCAGCGCAACACGCTCTTCGAATTGCCTGATGAATTTCCGGAGGCTATTCATTTAGCAGACGTTTTTAGGATGATGTAGCGTGCGGTGGCATTGAACCCCATGACAATAATCAGCAGCAAAAGGGCGCCGAACATCATCGCGGAACTGTAGCTGGGGATCGACATCATTTCGCCATAATTGTTCGCGATCAGTGCCGGTAATGGGTAGCCTGCCATAAACGGATTCGTTGGAATTTGAACCAGGTTACCCGCAACCATGAGTACCGCAATCGTTTCGCCAAATGCTTTCGATAACCCCAAAGTATAAGCGGAAAACACCGCTGGTAGCGCTTGCCTGACCACGAGCTTAACGGCACTCCAATAAGAAGCTCCCAGCGAAAGCGCCACTTCTTTTAACTCTGGGGGTGTATTGCGAAAAGCCTCCATAAGCATGTGGAGCACAAAGGGAATCGTCATGACACTGAGCACAAGCGCTCCGGCTAAAACACTGTAACCGGATGTTTCAATGCCCAGGCAAGCACCGACAAAAGATACCGCAGGAACCACCATGAGAATGCCCCAAACGCCGTAAACCACTGACGGCAAGCCGGCGAGAATGTCGATTACAGGATGCACCATGCGCAGCAGTCGCGGAGATCCGTATTGCGTAATGTAGAGTGCGGAGAACAGACTAATGGGTGCAGAAATCAGAAAGGATAAGACGGTTACCCACAGTGAACCCACGATAAAGGCGCGGAAGCCGAACTCTCCCCTCATGGGTGACCAGTTCGTGCCCCAAACCAATTCACCCAACCCTACATTTTTTATAATAGGCAAGCTTTGGATGGTGAGCCCCAGACCAATTGCTAATGGGACAAGCATGACCAATCCCAGCAGAAAGCCCGTACTCCTGGAGAAGAGCCAATCCTTTAACTGGAGCGCATTCATTGTGGTGACAACAGGTCCAGTTGTTGTTGAAACTTGGTCGGTTCCAACGGAACATATCCGGCGCCCAACACTTGTTCCTGGCCCTTGGTTAACACCCAGTACAGAAAGGCTTTTACTGCCGGATTATCCGACTGGCCCTTGCTCACAAAGTAGAGTTCACGTGATGGTGGTGAAGGGTACTTGCTCTCTGCCACAGCAGTTTGCACTTCGCGGTAGCTTTGGTAGAAATTTTCCTCCGTATCAATGGTTCCGTTGGCATTTAAATCAATAGGAAGTACTGCAATTCCTGGGTAGGGTTTGTCGGTTTTCAAATCGTACAAGTAGACAGTGTTGTTGAACCCGATACCGCCTGGTTCTTTTCTTACAGCATCTGCTAATCCGGGATCACCAAAGATTCCGATGCCCAGCAAATCCTCCTGTTTGGCTCCCACAAATGCAGCCCAAACATCGGCTGCACCGGAAGCATCAGAGCGGGTAAACACTTTGATGGCACCGCCACCGCCGACCAACTGGTCCCAACGGGTTATGCTTCCGTCTACAAAAATCTTTTTAAACTCGTCCTGAGTTATACCCCGTTGCATAAGTTGAGCAAATGCGGGGTTATTGGTGTTAATGGTAGGAAACACTGCATCCATGACTACGGGAATGGGATAGGCTCCCTGATCGAACTCAGCCTGGGCAATATCGCGTGAAATCATGCCTAAATCCACCAGTCCGGAGAGCACATCGGTCATTCCTTTGCCGGCCCCACCGGCCGAAAGATTGATCCGTACCTCCGGGTATTCTTTGTTAAAGTTTTCTACCCAAAGTGCCGCTAGTGGATATAAGGCAAAGGCCCCTGAAATATTGATGGTGCCTTTCAAAACCGGATCGCCATTCGCATCAACCGATTGGGTGGTGTTGTTGCCACAACCGAGCAGAAAGGTAGTAAAAATGACGAGGGAAAGGCTGTGGACGTGATTGCGACGCATAGGGTAATTCAAATTGTGGTGCAATCTACTACTTTATCCATATACTATACCAAATTAGTAGGATAAAATAAAAAAGTATGCTTAATTTAATTAATGTAAAAATAACTTTAATGCCTGATTTTACGAGGAGTGATCAGAGAATCAGTTCTGTTTAGCCCGTTTGCGTGACAATTTTGTCTCGCGATTGATGATCTCTTCAAGCGTTGCCCCACGCAGCATTTCTACCGTTTGCATTCGCACTTCCGTAAAGACGCTGCGAATACCGCAGCTCGCTTCATCCTTGCATTCCTCGCATTTCTCGTAAAGCAAATGTGAAACGCATGGTAACAACGCAATGGGTCCGTCAAACAGACGCATTACTTCTAATATATTGATGGCAGAAGGCTCTTTGTGCAGGTAGTATCCCCCCCCCTGTCCCTTCTTGCTCATTAAGATTCCGGCTTTCTTCAAATCCAACAAAATTCCTTCCAGGAACTTCTGCGGAATATGTTCACTTTCGGCAATTTGAGAAATTGTAATTGGCTCTCTGTCGGGTTTTTTGGCAAGGTACACGAGAGCATTTATGGCGTATTTGGCTTTGCGGGATATCACTTTACAAAAGTACGGCTCAGCCAATAAAGACTATACACATCGTGATTTATGATGATTGGGGAATGGCGCGGTCGCGCCCGACGAGGTCAGGAACTCGTAAGCGGGATTTTGGGTCTTTTGCCGGGCAGCGTTACCGCCTTACTTCGACTAATCATCCAAACCGCCAGGAGAATGAGGGCCATTCCCCCGAAATGCGTAGGCAGAAAGCGCTCCCCATCCAGCCAGCCCCAGGCGATGGCCACCACCGGAATGGAGTACGTGATGGACGACGAAAACAACACCCCCGTGCGCTGAATGAGCATGAAGTAGATGATGCTGGAGAGCGCCGTACCGAAAATAGCCATGAGCGCCACCATGCCCGTGGCTCGCCAGGCGCCTTCGGTGTAAGCCAAAGTGTCCACAATGCCGCTAAAAGGCAGCGCGATAGCCGCCAAAGAGCCAATGAACAGCAGCGAAAACACCGTGATGCCCACTGCGGGCACGTCTTGCAATTTGGATTTGATCAGGTTAATGGAAGCCCCGTAACAGGTGGTGGCAACCAAAACGAAGAGGCCGTACAGGCCATCGCCGCCAAAGCCCTTTCCGTCGCTAAGCACGATGACCACCGCTCCGACCAGCCCCACAAAAATGCCGGCAACCTTCACGGCGGGTACCTTGAGCTTGAACATGGTCATGCCCAACAGCAGCGCAAACACGGGGGTAGTGGCATTCAGTACCCCGGTCAGCCCCGAATCCAGGCGGGTTTGCGCCAGCGCAAAGAGGAATGGAGGGATTCCGCTGCCCAAAATGCCCACCCCGGCAATGGCGGGATACTTACCCTTGGGAATGCGCTTGAACCAGACAAAAGCCAACGGCGACAGGCAAAGCCCGGCGATGAACACGCGCAGCAACCCGACCTGGGGCCAGGTCAGCACCTCCAGCGAACCTTTGTAAAGGATGAAAATGGATCCCCAGATTACGCTGAGCACGGCCAGTATGCCAAAATCAAGGGGACCCGGTCCGGGCGAAGGGCCTGGCGTGCTCAGGGTGTCGGAGCGTTCAGCTTCTTCCACAGGTGGTCTTTGAGGGTTGATAGCCCTTTGCCCGTAACCGAACTGAAAAACAACACTTCAGTTTTAACGAGTTTTTCGGTCTTAAGCGCGGCGTTCAGTTCCTTTTTTATGGCCGTTTGCAGCTCGTCATCCAATAAGTCGGACTTGGAAATGGCCAGGATGCGGTCTTTGTGCAGCAGTTCTTTGTTGAAGGCCTCCAGTTCTTGCAGCAAAATCCCGTACTCCTTGGCGTGATCGGGGCTGTCTGCCGGAACCAGAAAGAGCAAGACCGCATTGCGTTCGATGTGCCGCAGAAAGCGGTAGCCTAAGCCCTTGCCCTGACTGGCGCCTTCAATGATGCCCGGAATGTCGGCCATCACGAACGAAAAGTGCTCGCGGTAGGGCACAATGCCCAGGTTGGGCACCAGCGTGGTAAAGGCGTAGTCGGCGATTTTGGGTTTGGCAGCGGTTATGGAGGCCAGCAGCGTGCTTTTGCCCGCATTGGGAAAGCCCACCAGTCCTACGTCGGCCAGGACTTTGAGCTCCAGGATGACCCAATGCTCCGTGCCCTCTTCGCCCGGCTGGGCATAGCGCGGGCTTTGGTGCGTGGCGCTTTTGAAGTGCGTATTGCCCTGGCCCCCCCGCCCCCCGCGCAGCAGCGCCACCTTTTGGCCTTCTTCGGTGATTTCCGCTATGATTTGGGTGGTGCCGTCCAATCGGGCGACTGTGCCCAGCGGCACGTCCAGAATGATGTCGTCGCCTTCAGCGCCGGTGCAATTGCCTTTGGAGCCGTTTACGCCGTCGCTGGCATAGACGTGCTTGCGGTACTTGAGCGGGAGCAGGGTCCACTGCTGCTTGTTCCCGCGCAGAACGATGTGTCCCCCCCGCCCCCCGTCCCCCCCGTCCGGCCCTCCGCGGGGATTGAGGCGGCTGCGAAAAAAATGGGCGCTCCCCGCCCCTCCCTTTCCGGAGCGGCAACAGATCTTGACGTAATCAATAAAGTTCTGTTCCATAGCAAGGTGGGTGGAGCTTAGCCGGCTAGCCTATCCCGGGTGTAGGTAACAAACGGCTGGAAACCGGACCAGCAGATACCGCCAGCCTTTAAACGGTTTTCAACCTGGCCGCTTACAGCAAGCGATCGATTTGCTCGCTCAGGCTGTTGAAAATCCCGTCCACGGACCCTTCGCCGGGCAACAACACAAAGCGGTTGGAGGCTTTGTAATGGTTGGCTACCGGAGCGGTTTCGTTTTGGTAAACCTGGTAGCGGTTGCGGATAATGGATTCATCGCGATCGTCCGAGCGGCCCGAGCTTTCGCCCCGGCTGAGTATACGGCGGGTGATTTCTTCTTCAGACACATCCAGGGCTAAAACCCCGGCAATCTGTGTGTTTTTCAGCGACAACAGGTTGTCCAGCGCCTCTGCCTGCGGTTGGGTCCGAGGAAACCCGTCAAACAGGTAGCCCTTGACTACACTGGAGGTGGCGTCAATTTTGTCGCTGATCATACCGATGATGACCTCATCGGGCACGAGCAGGCCTTCGTCGATAAAGCGCTTGGCTTCTTTGCCCAGCGCGCTTTCGCGGCGCAATTCTTCGCGCAGCATGTCACCTGTTGACAAATGCAACAAGTGGTATTTTTCGGCTACCCTGGCAGCCTGGGTGCCCTTGCCGGACCCGGGGGGACCGAAAAGTATTAAGTTGAGCATCAGCTTGCAGGCTTGGCTTGTTGATTAATCAGCAGGCGAAATTACGACAATACAAGGTCAGTGAGGCGCAAAGGCTAGTGGGTACTCCTAAAAACCCCACATCCTGCGTTATGCCCAATTTTTATCACCGGCTCGGCTCAACCTGCGGGCTTAACCCGATAGATCTTGTCGTCGCCGTCTTGCGGCCGGCCGCGGCCATCGCGGTTCGAGCTGCAGAAGTACACGCTGCCGTCGGGGCCCACGAGCACATTTCGGAGCCTACCGAGCCGGTCCTGGAACCAAATGGCGCTCGTTTTGCCCGTTTTTAGGTCGAAAAGCCGCAGGTGCTGCCCGCGAAGTCCGGCTGTTATTAAATGACCTTCCAGCTGCTCCCACCCGCTGCCGCTCAGCACCCCACAGCCGCCCGGAGCCCAGGTGTCTTCGCCCGAATGGGCCAGCGGCTGAATGCATCCTCCCCGGGTTTGATCGCCGATGACGTGCGGCCAGCCGTAGTTGCCCCCTTGCACGATGCGGTTGACTTCGTCGTGGCAGCACCAGCCGTTGATTTCGCCCGACGGGCCGTGCTCGGTGGCGTAGAGGTTGCCGTCTGCATCCCAGGCCAGGCCCTGAATGTTGCGGTGGCCGAGGCTGTAGACGAGCGATGCGGGGCTGGCCGGGCTGCTTGCGGCGGCTTCGCCGCTTGTGCCGCCCGGCGCGCTGCCG